>Ga0307476_10000805_pt1 | contig 21449 bp, 12 predicted proteins | sample atmos_gasesECM2C_2_FD_203314 | JGI IMG/M metagenome (GOLD analysis project Ga0307476, IMG submission 203314) | Hardwood forest soil microbial communities from Morgan-Monroe State Forest, Indiana, United States - atmos_gasesECM2C_05 | ecosystem: Environmental > Terrestrial > Soil > Temperate...
TGGTTACCTTCAGCTGCTTAGAGAAGATCAGCGGCATCAATTCGACACCGACTTTCAGCCGTTCGGCGGTAATGAAGGGTGCCTTGCCAAAAGCAGGATCGTCTGCGATGGCGACGTTATCCACACCGACTCTGCCCGCAAGAATTGACAAGCTTAGGTTACCGACAGTGACCTGCCGCCCTGATGCACTGCTCAATTCCGACTCGATCTTCGGACGGAAACTGTTTACGTTAATCAGGAACGGCAGTACGACCAGGATCACAAGAAGCACTGCGAGTCCTATTCCAGCATTGCGCAACCAATGTTTGTTCATGACCTTCATTCCTATCTTTCGGGTTGTCCCAGTCCCAGATGGATATCTGTTTATCCGGCCCTTCGAACGAGTTGCTTTCGCTTTCGACCATGTGCGGCTGCTTGCAGCGCATGGTCCACGTGAAATTCGACCCTCTTTTCCGTAAGGCCAAAAGCCCCGCCCAAAAGGATCTTGGACGAGGCTCCAGGGAAGCTTAGGAAACCAGCCTAGTCGGTGGTTGGTGTATTGGGAACTGTCAAAACCGACAGGAGCAATGGGAACGCGAAACATTCGGTCTCTGGACAGTTATCGCGCGGGCTCCTCACGATTCGGCTGTCGAGCCGATAGCCGGGCGCCAGACATCGGCGATTTCGCCCGTCCTGTGATTACCCAAAATGAACAGGTTGGAACGCGAGGGCCTTGCAGCCTTACTTGTCCGGGCCGCGTACTCGATCCTAGGTAATCATGAGGGACTCAGGAACGTGCAAGGTAATTCGACCGCGTTCTTTGGAGAGCGTTCCATCCCGTTCCCACCTGGAAAGGAGCCGACTGGTGGTGAAGGGGCTGATGTCGGCTAGGGAACTAAGATGTTCGTTGGTGATATCGATTCTCACTCCCGATCGCTGCACGCTCCCAGCTTCGCTGGCGAGGCGGTGTAGTACTTCGGCGAGCCTCGTTTCCGCACTCTTGGTTAAGACGTTAACGTGGCGCTCGATGTGCTTCCCGAGGTAGTGCAACGCAAGCCGAAAACCGTTCTCGCTAAGCTGCGGGTATACCTTTGCGAGTCTGCGGATGGTGCCGTGATCCCAGACTAGGAATTTGCATTCGGAAACAGTTGTCGCGCTTGCCCTATAGGGCGGAGGGTTTGGCAGCAACGATGCCAAGCCTACGATGTCCCCTGGAACTTTCCATGACAGGAGGATTTCCGACCCAGACCTCGTGAGCAGGTAAGACCGGGCGCGTCCCACTTGCAGGAGGAACAAATGCTCTGGTCGTCCCCCGCTGACGGTGACGTCTTTATTGGGCGCGACGTGACGTACTGTTGCAGCGCCCAGAATCTGCCGGAGAGCAGTATCGTCCAACCCCGCCAAGACCTTCGTCTTCACTATTGGAGTCGAACTGGATGCCGTGCCGGTCATGTCCTGGAATCCGAACGGTTGGGGAGGGCTAGCTTGTCCTGCGCGGCAACGCAGGAGCCACCGGTATCTTATCACCTAATAAGACGTCCATGGCCGGATTAGTGTTGAAACATGTATGGCCGCCGCCCGAATGCAAGAAGAATTGAGTTGGACGAGAAGCAGTCTACGAAAATTGATTGGAGCGAGTGGGCGGCGTAAACTCAACGACGCAATCGTTCTCTATGCCCTCATTTCGAACGGGCCAAGTTCAGGAGCTCGTTTTTCTCCTCTGGAGACGGAAGGAAAATAGAAGCTAGTAAGCCCTAGCATCCGGATCGCCGACGAGTGCCAGAACACTTGTATTCGTCAGTTGTGCGTAGCCAATGTGTCGAAACCAGGCGATAGCGCTTAGAATGCAGGCCAGGCCGCATATTTCGCTGGCATAGAAAGCGAAGACGATCGCCAGATAGAACACAACGCGAAACATCTGGGTCAGTAATCGCAAGAATCGGAAAGCGTGCGATCGATCTCCGCGGGTCTGCCACCTGAAGCTGATCAAACATGATAAATCGTTGTAGACTTAGTACGACTTCTATGGTGAAGATGCATCGATATCCTTAATCGATTGCGCCAACGGCCGCCTCACCCGCTGTTTTCGCAATCGACGACCGATGGCCGTTCCGTCCCGGGTATCCTTGAACTGCAGAGCCGAGACATGCGGTTCGCAGCCCAGGCGCGAGCAACATTGCGGGAGACAACATGAGCAAGGTCCAGAAACGCTATTTGTTGATCGGCGGAGTCCTTGGCTTGATCGTGCTCGCGCTGATTGTTGGAGCCATGCGTCCGTCAAAGAAGGCTCTGGGAGCGCAGCCCAGCACTACCGATGTCGAGGTCGTTCAAGTCCAGAAGGAAGATGTTCCGATTTATGCGGAATGGATTGGTACGTTCGATGGACTGGTGAACGCCGACGTGAGAGCGCAGGTCACCGGATATCTGTTGATCCAAGGTTATCAAGAGGGGGCTTATGTTAAGCAGGGTCAACTCCTTTTCCAGATCGATCCGCGGCCTTTTCAGGCGGCGCTTGATCAGGCTCAGGGCCAGCTTGCTCAGGCGCAAGCAGCTCTCGCCAACGCGCGGGCGGTACAGCGCCGAACGGAACTTGATGTCCAGCGTTATACGCCACTAGCGGAGCAGCAGGCCGCGAGCCAGCAGGACCTAGACAATTCGGTGCAGAACAACCTCGCGGCCCTTGCCACAGTTGAAACCGCTAAAGCTCAGATCAAGACCTATGACGCAGCGGTTGAAACCGCGAAGATCAATCTGGACTTTACTCGCTTGGTCGCGCCCATCGATGGCATTGCCGGCCGAGCCCAACTGCAAGTCGGCGCACTGGTGACACCCAGCAGCGGCATCGTCACATCCGTTTCTACTGTGAACCCAATCAAAGTTTATTTCACCGTTGGTGAGCCACAGTATCTGGCCTGGCGAAAACGCTTCCCTACCGAATCCAGTCGCCTGGAAGCCGATAAAGAATTGCGGCTGCAACTGATTTTGGCGGACGGTTCAACGTATCCAAACGAAGGCAAGTTTTATTTTGCCGACCGGCAAGTCGATGAGAGCACCGGTGCAATTCGAATTGCGGGGCTTTTTCCGAATCCTAACAATGTTTTGAGACCGGGCGGCTACGCTAAAGTCCGGGCCGTAATCCGAACCCAACCTGGCGCGCTGCTTGTTCCGCAGCGTGCGGTGTCGGAACTGCAAGGGGGATATCAGGTCGCGGTCGTGGAAGCCGACAACAAAGTCGACGTTCGAACCGTCACCGTGGGCGACCGGGTCGATAACCGATGGATCATCGCGAGCGGCCTGAATCCCGGCGACCGAGTGGTAGCGGAAGGTGTGCAAAGAATGCGCACCGGCGTGCACGTGAATCCCAAGCCTTTCCTAGCAGAAGCCCAGGATCGATGAGCAAGAGATCGATGAGTAAGCATCGATAAGCTAAAGATCGATGGATCGATAAGGACAGATGATCCATGTCGAAATTCTTCATCAACCGCCCCATTGTTGCCATGGTGATTTCCATCGTCATGGTGTTGGTTGGTTCACTCACGGTTCTGAGCTTACCCGTCGCACAGTTTCCCAACATCACTCCACCCGAAATTCAAGTCCTCGCTACTTACGTTGGAGCCGATGCTGAGACTCTTGAGCAAGCGGTGGCCACTCCCATCGAGGAGCAGATGAACGGAGTGGACAACATGAATTACATGTATTCGCTGAACGCCACGGGGAACAACACCACCAGCCTGATCGTGGATTTTGACGTTAAGACCGATCCGAATACCGATTTCATTCTCACTCAATCTCGAGAAACACAGGCTGCCTCCCAGCTTCCCCCGGACGTCAACAACTACGGCATCACGGTTCGAAAATCGGTCACCGCTCCGCTGATGTGGGTTGCTCTTTATTCTCCGCGCGGAACCTATGACGCCAAGTTTCTGGCCAACTACGCCTACATCAATATCGTCGATCCAATTCTTCGCTCCTACGGCATTGGCAATGTTCAAGTGTTCGGCGCCGGCCAATACGCGATGCGCCTTTGGGTAAAGCCGGATACGCTTTCAAAGCTCGGTATTACTGTGCCCGAGATCGTCAACGCAATTCAGTCACAAAACACCGTGAACCCCGCTGGCAAAGCCGGAGGCGAGCCTGCTCCCAAAGGCCAGGAATATACCTACACTGTTCTCTCGCAGGGGCGCCTGGTTTCGCCGGAAGAATTCGGCAACATTGTGGTTCGCGAAACACCCGACGGGGCAACGGTAAGAGTACGTGACGTTGCTCGCATCGAGCTTGGGGCACAAGACTACAGTGTCTCGGGACGGTTTAACGGCAAGCCGGGCGCCATTATCGCCGCGTATCAATTGCCCGGATCGAACGCAGTCGATGCGGCAGCCGGGGTCCAGAAGTTGATGGCGCAAATGAAAGAGCGTTTTCCCGAGGATATGGATTTCGCCGTTTCCCTCGACACGACGCTTTCCGTGACTCAGGGCATCAAGGAGATCGTCGAAACTCTTGTGATCGCGCTGGTCCTGGTCATCATCGTTGTTTTTCTTTTTCTTCAGAGCTGGCGCTCTACGCTGATCCCGCTGCTGGCCGTACCGGTTTCGCTGGTAGGCACTTTCATCTTCTTCCCGTTGTTTGGTTTTTCCATTAACACACTTTCTCTTTTTGGTTTAGTACTTGCGATCGGTCTGGTGGTGGATGACGCAATCGTCGTTGTCGAAGGTGTCGAGCGCCATATCGAAGAGGGCATGACGCCGAAAGATGCCGCATTAAAAGCGATGGAGGAACTCTCGGGCCCTGTTGTGGGCATCGCGCTGGTTCTCTCCGCCGTCTTCGTGCCCACCGCCTTCATTCCCGGAATCACAGGCAGGCTGTATCAGCAATTCGCAGTCACCATCGCCATTTCGGTGATTCTCTCCGCGTTCAACGCGCTCACGCTCAGCCCTGCTCTGGCAGCGCTGCTGCTTAAACCGCGCGAAGAGAGCCACGGGCTGCTGCGGAGATTCTTCGATTGGTTCAACCGCGTTTTTGAGCGGGCCACCGAGGGCTATGTCGGGTGGAGCGGCGTCCTGCTCAAGAAGACCGCCGTGGTGGTTGCGCTTCTAATAGCCTTTGGCGTCGCGGCCGGACTCTTTGCCAATCGTGTGCCGTCGAGCTTTCTTCCGGATGAAGATCAAGGCTACGCGTATGTCAACCTGCAATTGCCCAACAGCGCTTCTCTGGAGCGGACATCTCAAGTCGCGACACAGATCGAAAACATTCTGGCGAACACACCGGGGGTGAAATACACGACCAGCGTCATCGGTTTCAGCTTGCTCAGTTTTGTTCGTACCAGCTACAACGCTTTCTTTGTCGTCACTCTCAAGCCGTGGGATGAACGCACAACCAGAGCCGAACAATTTCAGGCCATCAAGGCGCACTTGAATCAGCAACTCACAAAATTGCCGGCAGGAATCGCTTTCAGTTTTTCGCCGCCGGCTATCCCGGGCGTTGGCACTGCCGGCGGATTCACATTCATCCTCGAAGACCGCTCCGGCGGCAGCATTCAATTTCTCGCGAAAAATGCGAGCACGTTTCTTGAAGCAGCGCGAAAGCGGCCCGAGATCGCCAGCCTGAGCACCACTTTTTTGCCCAGCGTTCCGCAGAAATTTGTCAACGTGGATCGCGACAAAGTATTGAAACAAGACGTCAATCTTGCTGATGTCTACCGCACCATCCAGGCCTTCATGGGCGGTTATTTCATTAATTACTTCAACCGCTTCGGCCGTCAGTGGCAGGTTTACGTCGAGGCGGAAAGCGACGATCGCGCCAGCGCGGATAACGTTGGGCGATTCTATGTCCGCAACAACAGGGGTGAGAACGTTCCGCTTTCGACGCTCACCACAATCAAATCGCAGCTTGGCCCCGAATTCACTATGCGCTTTGACGAATTCCGGTGCGCGCAAATCAACGGCAGCGCTGCGCCGGGGTTCAGCGCCGATCAGGCCAGCGCAGCCCTCGAAGATGTTTTCAAACAAACCATGCCGCGAGAGATGGGATTCGACTACTCCGGCATCTCGTTTTTGGAGCAGAAAGCACGCCAGGGAGTTCCACCCGCCGTCATCTTCGGGCTGTCGCTGTTGTTCGTGTTCCTGATTCTGGCGGCACTGTACGAAAGCTGGTCGCTGCCTTTCAGCGTACTGCTCAGCACGCCAGTGGCTGTCTTCGGAGCTTTTGCGGTGCTTTGGCTGCGCCGAACTCTGCTCGGCGTTTTTCTGCCGCCCTACATGGTGCAGATCGAAAGCGACGTCTACTCGCAGATCGGTCTGATCATGCTGATTGGTCTGGCAGCAAAGAACGCGATTTTGATCGTCGAGTTCGCCAAGGATCAGTACGAGCACGGAAAACCGCTCGCGGATGCGGCTCTTGAAGGGGCGAAGTTGCGCCTGCGCCCGATCCTGATGACCTCGTTCGCGTTTATCCTCGGCTGCGTTCCGCTGTGGACGGCGAGCGGCGCTGGTTCGGTTGCTCGCCAGATTATGGGAACGGCGGTCATCGGCGGAATGCTCGCTGCCAGCGCGATGGGAATCTTTTTCATACCCGGCATCTTTTATATTGTCGAGAAATGGTCGGGCGCGGGAAAAGAGCCTGCACCGGGCATCGTGCCCGCGACTCCTTCGCCGGCACCGGGAGATTGAAATTGTTTGAAGGGCGATGATCAGTACAGATTCCAAACGGAGTTGTGCGCTCATGAAGATCGCGAAATCGCTCAGCGCAATATTGCTCTCCACTATGTTTGTGAGCTGCATGGTTGGCCCCAAGTATCACCGGCCCACTGTTCAGACTCCCGCGGCATATCGAGACCTGGCAGAGAATCCTCAGCTTCAGACACAGACGGCCTCGTATGCCGATCTCCCGTGGTGGCAGGTGTTTCAGGATCCGAAGCTGCAGGAACTCATTCGCACGGCGCTCAAACAGAACTACGATCTGCAACTCGCAACCGAACGCATCAGTGCAGCCCGCGCTCAACTTACAGTCACCCGCTCCAGTCTGTTCCCTCAGGTCGTGGCCAACGGTAATTTCAGCGGCGGCAAGGAAAATACCTTTCAATCCAAGTTCAACTTTCTGACGCTCACCGCCGACGCGGCTTTTCAACTCGATTTCTTCGGAAAGCTACGCCGCGCTACGGAAGCAGCCCGCGCCGAACTCCTGGCAACGGAAGACGCGCGCCAGGTTGTCGTACTCACTCTCGTAAGCGATGTAGCGAGTGACTATTTCACGCTGCTGCAAACTGATCTCCAACTCGCGATCACGCGTGAGACAGTCAAGACTCAGACCGATTCAGTCAAACTCACCCAACTGCGGCTTGATCATGGAGTTGCGACGAAGTTGGACGTGCTCCAGGCCCAGCAGGTCCTCGACACTGCGAACGCCCAGATCCCCGACCTGGAGCGCCAAATTGCCCAGGAAGAAGATGCCATCAGCATCCTGCTTGGCAACTACCCGCAAGACATCGCACGCGGGATTCCGCTGGTCGAGCAAACACTTCCGCCTGAAGTTCCTGCCGGCGTTCCATCCTCGATCATCGAGCGTCGGCCCGATATTCGAGAGGCGGAACAGATCTTGATTGCCGCGAACGCCAACATCGGAGTCGCCAAAGCTCAGTTCTTCCCACAAATCTCTCTGACCGGGGGAGGCGGCGGCTCATTTGGTCGAAGCTCCGTCTTCTCAAGCCTCATGACGACGCAGCTAGGCATCTGGTCCTATGGCGGGCAGGTAAGCCAGCCGATCTTCACGGGAGGTGCGCTGAAGGGCAACCTACATCTGGCCGAGTCGGAACACCAGCAGGCTCTCATCGCATACCGACAAGCGATCCAGCAAGCCTTTGGCGATGTTTCCGACGCGCTCATCGGTTATCAGAAGCTTCATCAGGTGCGAATGCGCCAGCAGGATAGTGTTGCTGATCTGCAAGAAACCGTCCGCATTTCCACTCTTCGTTACAAAGGCGGCACAACGACCTATCTCGAAGTGCTCGACGGACAGAGGTCGCTCTATGGCGCCGAACTGACGCTCGCCGCGGCCCGGGGAGATGAATATCGAAGCCTCGTCCAACTGTACAAGGCGCTCGGCGGAGGCTGGCGACAGTAAGGCTGCGTATCGGTAGTGGCTAGCCCGAAGAAATTCAGAAAATCAGATTAAGCCACTACCTGCGTATCCGCTGCGTTGACATATTCCGCCACTGGTCCTATACTCCGTCCGCTTCTAACGAAGGGAAGACCTTTTGCGCGGAGCGCCCCATGCACCCTAAGCCTTTTCAAAACAGATTTGCACTCGTGTCGGTTAGCTTCAGCATCGCACTAGCGATTCTGCTCAGCGCTTTTCCTCTGGCGACCTGCGCCCAGAACGTACCGAGGTATCAAGTCGACCCACTGTGGCCTCTGGAGCTTCCAAACAACTGGATCATCGGGCAAGTCGGCGGCTTGGCCGTAGATCGACAGGACCACATCTGGGTTTTGCAACGACCCGGCTCGGACACGGTTGACGAAATCGGCGCTTCACTGAAACCTCCGCGTTCAATGTGCTGCATCGCAGCGCCTCCGGTCCTGGAATTCGACACGCAAGGGCATTTGCTCAACTCCTGGGGCGGACCTGGTGAAGGGTTTGATTGGCCCAAGACAGAGCACGGAATTTATGTGGACAAGGATGGCAACGTTTGGATCGGCGGGAGCGGGCCGACTGACCGCCATGTCCTCAAGTTCAAGAGTGATGGACATTTTCTGCTACAGATCGGTCACCCTTCATCCGATCCACCAAACAGTCTGCGCACGGACATATTGGGGCGCCCAGCCGGCATCGAGGTGGATTCGGAAGCACACGAGGTGTACATCGCCGACGGTTATATGAACAAGAGAGTGATTGTTCTCGACTCGGGCACCGGCGCCTTCAAGAGACTTTGGGGAGCTTACGGAAACCCTCCGAATGATGTCGACCCCGGGCCGTACGATCCTGCCGCACCACGCGATCAGCAGTTTCGCAATCCGGTACACTGCATCCACATTTCGCGAGATGGGCTTGTCTATGTCTGCGATCGCGTCAACGACCGCATCCAGGTGTTCACCAAGCAGGGGAAATTCGTGAAGGAGTTCACTTTGCGCCCGGAGACACTGGGGATCGGTTCGGTATGGCAGTTCGCGTTTTCGATCGACGAGCGCCAAAAGTTTCTCTTGGTGGCCGACGGTGAAAACAATGTTATTTGGACCATTCGGCGAGACGACGGGGCCGTTGAGGGCCAAACGGGGCACAACGGCCGCAATGCCGGTCAGTTCCATTGGCTTCACCAGCTGGTTTCTGATTCTCGTGGCGATCTCTATACCGGGGAAGTTGACACCGGCAAAAGGCTTCAGAAATTCATCCTGGTGAACCGCGGGAAATCTTCGAAGTAAAATGCGATTCATGCCGCTTTTAGCTCATCCGCTCCTTCTGCGCGGTTCTTATCGCCGCTGCATTTTGGGAATAGCCGTTCTGGGTTTTGCCATGCCATTGTCAATGGCTGCGGCGGACTCTCCGAACGAGCGACTCACGCCAGCGGATGTTCTTTCAATCATGGAGCGCGTGGCGGATTGGCAGCTCGCGCATCCTTCCGTGCACTCTTCAACCGATTGGACGCAGAGTGCCGGGGACGCCGGGATGATGGCGCTGGCCGGCATCTCCGGTAACCCGAAATACCGTGACGCGCTGCTCGCGATAGGCGAAGCGAACGGGTGGAAGCCCGGCCCACGCATGTATCATGCCGACGATTTGGCCATCGGCCAGGCCTACGCGGGTGTCTATTTTCTTTACCGTGATCCGAAAATGATTGCGCCCTTGCGGGCGCGGCTCGATGCCATTCTCTCCGCGCCGTCGGCAGTTCAAAGCCTGGATTTCCATCAGCCTTACGACCAGGTTTCCCAACTGTGGTCCTGGTGCGATTCTTTGTTCATGGCGCCGCCCGTGTGGATGCAGCTCTTCGCCGCCACCGGCGACGAGCGCTATCTCGACTTTGCCGTGAAGAACTGGTGGCGTACGACGGACTATCTTTACGATCCAGTGGAACATCTCTACTTCCGCGACAGCACCTACTTCGACCGTCGCGAGGCCAACGGAAAGAAAGTTTTCTGGAGCCGGGGTAATGGCTGGGTCATGGCTGGGATTGTTCGTATGCTGCAGTTGCTGCCGGCAAACCATCCGAGCCGCGCGCGTTTCCAGCGATTGTTCCAGGAAATGGCAGAAAAGATTCTGACTGCACAGCAGCCCGATGGCCTCTGGCATTCGAGCTTGCTCGATCCGCAGAGTTATCCGCTCAAAGAGACGAGCGGTTCGGGCTTTTACACCTACGCGCTGGCTTGGGGCGTGAATCAAGGTTTGCTCGATGGCGCAAGATTCACGCGGGCGGTTCGCCGAGCGTGGACTGCCCTCACTGATTGCGTGGACGCCGAGGGCAAGCTGACGCATGTTCAACCGATCGGGGCTGACCCGAAAGCATTCGCAGACGATTCCACCGAGGTGTATGGCGTCGGAGCGTTTCTGCTGGCGGGCAGTGAGTTGTACCGCATGGCGGTGTTTGAGAACGCAAAGCCGCTGGCGATCCGGGTGACCAATCCAATCCACCTGTACCGCCATTGCGAAACGGTGGAGTTGAGCCTTTCTCGATTGGCCCGCCTAGGCTTGCGTGCGACAAACCTGGCGGCGATGGATGGCCTCGGGTCCCGCTTTCTCGATGCGCAGATTTACGCCAGCGAATCGGGGCAGGCACCGGACACATTCCTTTTCCAGGCGGATCTGGCGCCGGAGGAATCGCGGACTTTCTACGTCCTGGACGCCTCCGCTCTGGCTGCGGTGCCGCCGCCGATTCTGAAAACGTACGCGCGGCAAATAGACGAGCGCTACCGCGACATGGCCTGGGAGAGCGATCAAATCGCGCATCGTATGTACCACCGCGACTTGATTCAAGCCGAAGGCACCGTAAGCAGTGGCGTGGACGTATGGGTCAAGAGCACGCGCGACCTGGTGATCAACAACTGGTACAAAAACGGCGATTATCACAACGATCACGGCGAAGGATTGGATGATTATCGCGTCGGGCGGAGCCGCGGTTGCGGCGGGCTCGGCATTTGGGATCGCCAGAGATATTACGTGTCGAGCAATTACGATAGCGCGCGAGTCATCGCGACCGGGCCGATTCGCTCCGAATTCGAGCTGACCTACGATGCCTGGGAGGCCGGGAAATACAAGGTTTCTGAAACCAAGCGCCTCGCCATCGATGCCGGTTCCAACATGACGCGCGCCGAAAGCGTGTTTGCCGCGGACGGTTACCCACGGTTCGACATCGGGGTTGGCATCGCGCAACGTCCCGGCGATGGAGTGATCGCCAGGAATCAAGAAGAGGGTTGGATGAGTTATTGGCAGCCCGCTGATCGCGACCGCGGAAACATCGCGTGTGCAATCGTGATGCCAGGAAAAATTGAGACGTTCGCGACCGAAAGCGCCACGCTCCCCAAGCCAACGCAAGCGGATCTCACCACACCGACCAGCGAAGGCTTGCCGCCAGTTGCCAATTTATTGGCCATTTCGGGGGCGCAGCAGGGCAAACCATTTCTATATTATTTCGGTGCCGGTTGGAGCAGGAACAGCGATTTTCCCGAGGAAACAGACTGGGAGAATTACGTGCGACACTTCGTCGCTCGCCTTCGCGCACCCCTGAAAGTCACACTCGAAAACGAATAGGTCCCTTGGTTGGCAGGCAAAGGACTCAGCGCATGCCTGCGTCACCGACTCGGGTGGAACCCCTCTGTTGAAACATTGTTGAACAGTTATCTTCGCAGCGAATCGCGAACTTGGACTACGAACGCTGCCGCAGTTCCGCGGCCAATCCCGGAGAACCTTCGCTGACCACGGAGCGACGCGGGGGCAAGGACTCTGGCCCCATCTTCGGCACGAGTCGGCGCTCGACGGTGCCGATGACCGGGGCATCTTCCATGCCATCAGCGTAAGCCATGGAGACAAACCTCTGCTCGGAGCATAATCGCTCAAGCATCCGCTGTTGCCCGGTGCTGAGCACGGCGTGAGGAAGAATAGGAAAGTGACGGAACATCCAAAGAAAATAGACGCGCTGAAGAAAAGAAGGCATCACATAACGCGGCCCGATCGGGGTTTGCACCTGGACCACACCGTCTGACAATTTCTCAATCCACATACTAAGCCCACCTGAGTTCCTGAGTTTGGCCAGAGCAATTCTAGGGCCGCCATTATTGCACCTAGGTCTGTGCTATGGGAAGCATTTTCTCGAAGATTTTCAGAGGCTTCTTCTTGACCCTGGCACTTCTTGCCGGGAGATGAGGAACTTTTGGCTGTTCCGAGGTTCCCTGGCAAGAGCCGCCGGCCTGTTCGCAGGGATTTGAATGCACCGATTGAGGTGCGGCACCAGAAATTGTGCCAAAGGGCAGTGCAACCGCGGCTGCCGCCAAACAAGAGAGCTAGGCGGGAATTTCCGGCAGGATGTCCATGCGCCGGATCTCGGCGGCGACTCCGAAGTCCTTGCCCGGTCCTTGCTCCACCCGCAATACACGGGCATGACAGCACACCCAGCACTTTTCTCCGGAGGTCAGTTCGGGCGGGAGAATCAGAACCAACTCCACATCTGCGCCCTCCGCCAAGCGGGACTCGCTATAGAGGAACACGCCATTCGTGCTGACATCGCGAGTCTGAGCGCTCACTTCCGCATTCGCCGCTGAATCACGGACGCGTACCGGCAGGGTGGCCACCACTCGTTGGCGGGAACGTCGATCAATCTTAGAGTTCATTAATCTGAAGACGTAATCACGAGCGAGCGCCAACAAGAGAGGATTTCACCTTCCGGCTGGCGCTCGACAGTATAGACCAAATGTAGAAAGAAAGTTAAAAGCAGCTTACATCTCCGGGCGGCGGAGGCGCGCGGCGGGTACCACAAGGGCTTGCTCCATGGTGGGAACATTAGTGCCGCGGAGCCGAGCCTCGGCCTGGGCCAGCTTGTCCGACTGACCAGTCTGGTAGTAGGCCTGCACCAGAAGCTCCATGGTGAAGGGATTGTCCTGGTCTTCTTCCAGGCAGGTGATGGCTCCTTCGAATTTCTTCTGGTCCATAAGGAGAGTGCCGGCCGCGCCGTTGTAGGAACTTTGGACGACCCGGTTGCGACCGCTGGCCGCCAGGGATTCAAGTTGTTTTAGAGACTGGTCGGCCAACGCCGAGTTGCCGAGATGTGCGGAACGCACGATGCGGTTGCGCAGAATGCGAGAGAGCTCTTCATCTTTGTCGCCCTTGGAGATGGTGCGATGTCCCAGCGACTCCTCCGCCTCCTGCAGATATTTCAACGCGGCGTTATCGTCAGTCTGATACTCGGCCAGATGCCGATAGGCCTGCGCTTCCTGCAAGTCCTGGTCCTTGGCGTGGGCTGTCTGGGCAATCTCCTCGAATGCCTTGTCAGCCTCGGCGAACTTACCGTCGCGCACCCAAGTCATTGCGTTCTGCATACCGTAGGTAAGCCGGTCGGCTTCGTTATGGGCATAGCGAATCGCCTTCTCGTATTCAACTCGCGCCTGCTCCTGGTTTCCCATCAGGGCATAGGTATCGCCCAGACCCACCTGCGAGGTGACAAAATCCGGATCGATCTTCAGCGCGGCTTTGTAATGCTGCAGCGATCCCTCGAAGTTTCCTGCCATGCGCAGCAGTTCACCGTAGGAATCCTGGGGGTTCGGTTCCTTGGGCAGCAGTGCGACGTAGCGGTCCATATCCGCAAAGGCCTTGTCGAATTGCCGGTTGCGGGCGTAGAGGTAGGCCAGATCGTTGAGCGCGGCGGGAAAATTCTTGTCGATGGCCAACGCCCTTTCCATGATTTTCTGCGCCTGCTCGTCGCCGTTCTCTCCCATCAACCAGTTCCCGGCCAGATAAAACAAATGCTTGTCCTTGGGATACATCTCGAGCAGGTCATTCATGGCGGAAATGCCACCGATGAAGTCGCCTTCCTGCACTTTGGCGATCCAGGCAATCATCAACTGCTCTCCCGGAGTCAGCTTGGAGGAGAGAGTCTTGGCCTTTTCACGGGCAGCACTCGCTTCCTCGGGATTGCTGCTGTTAAAGGCAATCCAAGCCCAGGCCACGGCCAGATTGGGATCAGCCTTCACGGCCCCTCGCCAGTCGTCGTTGCAGCGCTCCAGATAAAGGTTCTCGTAGTCCTGCATGCCCTTCTCGTAGAGCGAGCGCGCTTCAGCCGACGAAGTAGTCACCGGCATCGAAGAGGTTGCAGCAGGCTTGACATGGTGGGCATAAAGTGGCGAGGCAAAGCACACGCCAAAAATAAGGACGAGGACGGCACAATTGGAGCGACGCATCAAGGTCTCCGCAGCAGACGCTTTGAGGGAAAAGATTACGACAGCAGCGTAGCATCGCCGGAATCTGGTTACCTAGTGACGGAAGTCATACGACGGGTGGGAGGGACTTGGAACCCCGCTTTTATTTCCAAAACAAAAGCCCCTGCCGCGTCGGCGGCAGGGGCGACTGACTAAGACCCGGCTAAAAGCTGAACTTGGCCGCGAGCTGAATGCCGCGCGGGCCGCCGCCTCCGAGGAACGGGTTGCCGATGCCCACATCGCCGGTGGCCGTGATCTGGGAGAACCCGGTACTCACTTCGTGGCCATTTTGCACTGCAAACACGCCGCCTGGGGAATAAGGATCGGCGATGAATGCGGGCAGGAAAGGGTTCGCGAAGTTGGGATGGTTCACAATGTTGAAAATGTCAGCCCGAAGTTGCAAGGTCAGCCGTTCATTGATGGCAGTATTCTTGAAGAACGCGACGTCCCATTGACGGTAGTCGGGACCGCGCAGCGAGTCGCGCCGCTCTGTACCGTAGTGACGTTGGCCTGGCTGACAATCTGCGGCGAAACCGGTGGGACCGGTGAACCCCGGGTTGCCGGTATCGGTGACAACGTCGGCCAGCCCGCATGGGATGGCGAAAGCGGACAGGTTTATGAAATGAAATGGGTCGCCGTTATTCTGTGCGATCGGACCAACCACATCGGGCCTGTCGAATCCGCCGCCTCCGCCGCTGAAGTCATCCTCACCATTGTAGTTGAATTGAAACGGCTGGCCACTTTGCAGCGTCAGAGTGCTATTGATGCCCCAGCCATTCTTTAGACGCTGCCTGCTGCCGCCCCGCTTGGGAATTTCGTAGCCAAAGACCCAGGTGAAACGCTTGGGGAGATCGAAGTTCGACGGACCGTATTCCAGTTGAGGGTTATTGCTGTCCTGGGGCTGGGCGGCGTTAGGCTCAAAATCTTCACCATCGCTGGAATTATCCAGCGACTTTGACCACGCGAAGTTTGCAATCGACGTTATTCCGTGCCAACCGGTTATACGCAAGCTGGCCTGCAGAGCATTGTAGTTCGATTTTCCGGTGGAGTTCTCCTGCTCAAGATAGAAAGTGCCGTAGGGATTGCCGTTGAAAGGCCGCGCGGCACCAGAAAAGTCCTCGATACAGCCGCAGGCCACGTCGACGGCATTGATGGTAGCGGAGTTCGGCTGATTCAGGTCGAAGAACCTCCACAACCTGTGCCCCTGCGATCCCACATAACCAACCTGTACGACCGTATGGCTGTTAAGCTGCTGTTGCAGATTGATGTTGTAGTTTTCCATGTACGGCGTCTTGATGTTACGGTCGAAGGAGAATACATCGCACTCGAAGTTGCAAGCGGTTTCGTCTCCGAAGACCGGCTGGCCCGCAACGATGGCTCCGCCTGCAGCGAGGCTCGCGTTCAGGCCAGCCGAAAGAATTGCATCCGGGCCGACTGGATTGTATGCGGGGCCCGGCGAGAAGAACGTTTCATAGGGTAAGTGTCCGAGAGCCATGTCCTGTGAGAAAGCATCGAAAAACAATCCGAATCCGGCGCGGACGACCGTTTTCCCGTTACCAGTGACATCCCACGCTGCGCTGACCCGGGGAGCGAAATCTTTCTTGTCGGGGTTATAGAGCCGGCTCAAGCCGGGCTGTCCCACCTGGGTAAGAGTGAACGTGCCGGTGCCGGTGGCCGGGGACAAACTTGTCACGTCGCTCAGCAAATTATTCTTTTCTCCCATGACCCCGAAATAGTCGTAGCGAAGTCCGTAGTTCAAGGTGACACGCGGGGTTAGGCGGAAGCTGTCTTGAAGGTAAAATCCAAAATTGTTCTGGAAAGTGTGACGCAACGTGTCGCCTACATATTGAAAGTTGTCGAACCCCGAAGGCTTGCCTGCCTCGAAAGAACCCAGGTCGGGAAAGGTGAGTCTCCCGCGGAAATACTTGTCGAAAAACTGCTGTACCGAAGTGCGGTGATAATCGAACCCGAACTTGAAATCGTGTTTATTGATTTTCCAGGAAAAGTTGTCCAGCACCTGATTGTTGCTGTCAAAACGGTGGCGGGGCAGGCTGCTGGTGGCGCCAAGCTGCGCCTGGCCATGGACGTTGATAATAGGAAGGCCCGAATCGGTCACGCCGCCTGAGCAGCCGAGGCCGCCTGGATCACCGGTTGCACATAGGCCGATCGAACTCGGCTGAAAACTCTGGTCCTGGGGAAAGAATCCCTCGGCGAACCGATTCCAGCCGTAACGGAACTCATTGACCTTGTTCGATCCGATCGTATGAGTATAGGAAATCGAGACTAGCTGCACCCGAGTTGGCGTGAACGTGTTGAAGCCGGGCAATTGGCCGCCGCTGGCGGTCAGGGCCAGCGGGAACGATTGCACACTGTCGCCGAAGAAATACCGGCCGGTGAGCATGTTACTGGGGTTGAAAGTGTGGTCGATTTTGGCGATGAAACTGGTCAACCTGTTGAATGACGGCGAAACAACTGAGGCCTGACCACTTGCCAGGTTCGGCGCGGGCCAAGGATCGCGCGCCAGCAAAGCCGCGATCACCGGATCGGTCGCGTCACTGGGGCTGAGTTGACCGTTGGGTCCGCTGCCGGTGTTGGGAACATTCGCAATCGTTACCACTCCAACGGGCTCCTGTTGACCTTCATAGTCCAGATAGACGAAAGTCTTGTCTTTGACAATCGGTCCGCCCAACGAAGCGCCATACTGATTGTTGTGAAACGGAGCTTTGGGCTGGCTTGAAGGATTGAAATAGTTTCTTGCGTCGAGCGCATTATTGCGGAAATAATCAGCGCCTGTCCCGTGGATTGCGTTGGTTCCGCTCTTGGTGACGATGTTGACGATGGCGCCGGCACTGCGGCCATACTCTGGCTGAAAGTTGGAAAGAACATTCACTTCGGCGACAGCGTCGATGGGCAGGATCGTCGAGGGTGTTCCGAATACGCCAGCTTCATTGATCGCCGGGTCATTGCGGTAGCCATCGTTCATATCGGTGCCGTCGAGCAGATAATTATTGGAGCGTCCACGCGCCCCATTCATCGAGAACTCGCCGAAGGAGCCGGGGGAATCCGAAATCTGATCTGGAGAACCCGCTACGCCGGGGTTTAAGTAAATCAGCTTCGTATAGTCGCGGCCGTTCACCGGCAGATCTTCGATCGTCTGTGCGGTCAGCACTCCTCCCAACGTGTTCGTGGTGGTTTCCACCAGAGGCAGGGTGTCGGAGGAGACTTCTACTCTCGTCGAAACCGAGCCCGTCTTCAACGAGGCGTCCACACGGCGCTCACTGGCCACGTCCACCGTCACACCCGTAGTCACAGAAGTCTGGAAGCCAGCCTGCACGATCGTCACGGTATAAGTGCCGATTGGCAACTCCGGCAGGGCGTAGCTGCCGTCGGCGCTGGTTTCAGTGGTGCGCTCCAGTCCTGTGCCTACGTTCTTCACGGTTACCTTGGCTCCGGCAACAACCGCGCCCTGCGCGTCGGTGACCGAGCCGAGAATTGTGCCGCGGAAGGTTTGCGCCGCAAGGCTCACAGCGGCCAGAAGCACGAACACCAGGACTATGCGCACCTTCATTGGGTCTCCTTTAAAGCGGATCAATTTCTCGGGAGTGATGTTCAATGCGGCAGGCCGAACGATCGGGCCCACTCCCGGGAGGCGCGCAATCCCTTGCCTGCTAACAAGATGCAGCGCCCCGACCGCAAAGTTTGGACACACGACAGTATCGAAACCTCATCCCAACAGTCAACCTTGGAGTTCTCAATTCAGACGATTGATTTTGCGAATGGGATTTCACGAATGGAATTTTGCGAATGGGATCTTACAAATTGAAGACTTCAGATCTAGAAGCTGATGCTCACCCCGCCGCGAATCGATCGCGCGGCCTGGACCAGATAGACCGTCTGGCCGTCCTGGCCCACGACTGGCACATAGCCTTGCGCCAACAGATTGCGCAGATCAATAAGCGCTTCCATGTGGGCCGGGAGAATGCCCATCGTCGGAATCGCCTGGCGAATGAAAAGATTGAAGAAGGGATCGCTCTGTCCCGGTGAAGCGTTGAACATATCCACTGGAGTCAACGCCGGGCCGTTGACCCAGCGATAGGAGGCGATCCAGCGGGTATGGGTGCGAGGAATGGTGCCAGTAAGCTTGGCAGCCAGAGCTTGACGGCGTTCGGTCGCGATCCACTGCTGGGCTTCCTGGAGTTCAACGTCAGGCTTGGCGAGATCGAGAACGCCGCCGTAGGCATAATCCAGCGTGGCGGTGAGATCGGAACAGAACTTGCGCTCGAGTACGACCCGCACTCCCCGCGTGTCGAGAGTGTCACCACCAAACGTAAATGTGCCCGAGTAGATATCGGGCAGCAGGAATCCGCCGGCAGTTGTAACCGACCCGGCGCCGATCAATGCCGTGTTTGCCACGCGATCGCTGAATACGGCCACCTGCACACTGTTGTTGCCGATGTGCCTTGAAACGCTGAACTCCTGGTGGTGGGCGCGTTCCAGCCGGGTGGAGAAGTTAGTCATGCTGACGCGCGGATCGGATTCGCTCAAATCCGCAGGTGCTGAATCGAACCCCTTCTCATCCCGCGTGTTGGGCAACGAGGTGGCGTAGTCGTATGACACAACAGTGTTGGGCGAGAAGTGCAGATCAAGAGAACCGTAGGGCCGGAACGCGGTCACATGCCCGAGAAACTGGATGGTCTGCAGTTCGCTTCCGAACCTCAACTCCAGCACATCCCCGATCGCGAAATCGTCTCCTGCGTTAACCGCCAGCGCCTGCAGCGCGGCGTAGTGCAGGTTAGGATCGGAAGGCGCAAAACGGCGCATGGTTACCGCCATGGAGGGCCCCGACCCATCGGGCAGGGCATGCGAGTACGTAGCGCGCAGAACGGCTGCGGGAAGGCTGTCTCCGTAGCCGATATTTCCGCTCAGACCGACACGGCTGGCGGAGAAAACCGAGCGCTCCACCGCGAAGCCTGTACTCATGTCCGAACCAGTCCCGTAACCGCCGGCCGCCGAACCAGCCAGGAACGAAAGGCTGGCCTTAAGATCGTGACGCTGCTGTTCCGCGCTCGCGGCAGGATCGTCGAACACGCGTAGAACGGGACGATTCGCCACCGAACGCAGGGTCCATTTCCAATCGTCATCATCAGCCTGCTTGCGCAGAGGCCCCACTCGAATGGCATTCAGCAGCGTGTTCAGGGTGATGTTCACATGCACGATGTTACCGGGCTGCAAGCCAATCTTTTCTTCCAGGGCTGGAAGGAATGAAGGCGCCGAGGCTTTGATGGAATATTGTCCTGGGAGCAGGTCCGTCGCGGAATAGAACCCGGTGACGTCGGTAAACACGGTCAGGGTGTGGGCCAACGCGGAGCCGGCGATCTCCACCACCGCGCCCATCTGGGGTATCCCCGAGGCATCGCGCACGTAACCCGAGATCACGCCCGGCCGTTGCCCGGCCCACGCAGGAATGGACAGCGCGACTATCACCACCCAAGATCCGAAATGGCGAAGCTTCACTCCAACCCCCGGAAGACTCAATCAGCTGGTTACTCGACCGCAAACGTCGCTGAAGGGTCAATAGTCTGCTTGGAGACGTTGTCGTTCACTTTGATGTCGATTCGATACACGCCCGGCTGCAGGTTCGCCGAGGTAATCGATTTCTGCAATGTCACCTGTTCGCCCACGTTCCCCATGGTCTCGGTTGATTCCATCTTCTGGATCACCGGTTTGTTGGTGGCGATGTCAACCACGTCATACTCGAACGTCGCAGAAGGCTTGTGCGTCTTCTCATCGACGCCCAGATTATAGACTTGCATCCAGAAGTTTACCTTCTGGTCCCGACCTCGTTTGAAGAGGGCAGGCTTGCCGTTCGCCGGGGCCACGCGCGGTCTGACCTTATTCAAGCCAATCACGAATTGACCCGTACTTACATCCTTGGTCGGCACTGGCTCCATCACATCGGCCACGATGAGCGAGGAGGTCGACAGTTTGTCGTCGGCATACTCAGGCACCACAATGCCGCGGCTCCACAAGCCCTTGCGGTCACCGTTTACGTCCTTCACCGCGATCTCAACCTTGTAACGTCCCGGACGCAACGGCAGCGCCTTCCAATATACCGCCGAATTCTCTGCCGTACGGGGTAACAATTCCGCCGGGACATCGATCTGGACGGGATCTTCCTGGGTCTGCACAATGCGGCCGGTTAGCGTAGTCACGCGCATAAAGATATTGACCGTGCCCCGCTGCACACCGTCTTTGTTGGCGAACGTAATGTCGCGATACTTCAACTGCACGGTGATGGGCACCAGCACTGTGTCTCCGGTGACCTTCACGAAATCAGTGCGAACATCAAACGGCATCAGGTTGGTGATGAGCTTGGTGTTGACGATTTCTTCCAGATCTTTGTATTTGACCGGTGGCGGCGCCTGCAATTTCGCATACGTCTCCAAACGGTCGAATTCCTTGGTTTGCAATTGGTTACTCATCGGGCCGGCGCCCAGTTGCTCCAGACCATTACCCGTGAAGCGGCTGGTCTTGTTGGCCATACCCATCTGTTCGTAGAGCGTGAGACCGGCGTTGGGCGTATATTTCAACGCATCCTTCTCCGACCGGTCCAACGTCATGTGGAAGTCGCCACACATGCAAGTGTCGACGAATTCAATGATGATTTCCTGCCCAATACCTTCCAGATAGCGGTAGCGCCAGTCTTCGAACGGGAACGTTGAGGTCTCGCCTCCGCCCTCTTCCATTGGCCTCTCGTAGGTACCGCCGGAGGGATGCGAGTCGATTTCGTCGGCCGGGCCGTACATGATGTAGATCCGTCCCCGATCACTCTTCCAGCCTGGGATTCCGGCGGCGAAATGCTCATTGGCATAAGCGATGCGCCGGTAGTGTTCTTCCTTGTATTCGTTCTCTTCGGTGTCGGGCGTGGGGTCGCGGCGCTGCCAGAAGGCTTCAATAAAGTTGTCGCGTTCTTCGTCGTTCGAGAGCTGCTTGAAGGCGGCTCTTTCCTCGTCGGTGATGATCCACACCACGTCCTCATTCAGCCACTTCTTGTAGGTCTTGCTGAGCTCGATGTTCAGATTT
>Ga0307476_10000806_pt1 | contig 21446 bp, 16 predicted proteins | sample atmos_gasesECM2C_2_FD_203314 | JGI IMG/M metagenome (GOLD analysis project Ga0307476, IMG submission 203314) | Hardwood forest soil microbial communities from Morgan-Monroe State Forest, Indiana, United States - atmos_gasesECM2C_05 | ecosystem: Environmental > Terrestrial > Soil > Temperate...
CATGGCGGCGGACGATCTCGTGCGAGCCGAGCACGACCGCGGCGGCACCGCGGGCGGGCGGCGCCACCATCAGCCGCCGCAGCGGCCAGACCAGGAGCTCGGAGGCGAGCACCTCCTCGGGGTCGACGGCGGTGGTCTGCAGCGCATGCGGGTTGGCGGCGCCGTGGCGGCGGTTCTTCGCCGCGACCCGGGCCAGGTGCTCCTCGGTCGCGCCCGAGTGCTGCATGTATTCGCGGGCGGCGGCGGCCTGCGTTTCCAGCGCCGCCCGCGGGTCGAGCCCGGCCTCCTCGTCCGCCGGCCAGTCGTGGCCGACGCAGAGGACGACGTCGGAAGCCCCGGAGGAGACCGCGTTCCAGCTCGAGTGCAGAGCGACGGCGCCAAGCCCGCAGCGGCACTTGAAGGGACGGCGCGCCTCGCCGAGCACGTCGTAGCAACCGAGATCGAAGCCGGGATCGCGGGAGGCGATCGCGACGCCGTCGACCTCTGCCGCACTGACCCCGGCATCGGCCAGCGCCGCACTCACCGCCTCACGGGCCAGAGGCCGTGCTCCGCGCGGGCTGCGCGACAGCGACGTCGCTCCGACTCCCAGGAGGTGAACCCCGGACACTTCGCGACTATCGCAGGACCCCCCACCGCCACGGGCGAGCGCGCGGCGGTGACCTCGGGATTCCCCCAAACGGCTCCTGAGAAAGCTAGGAAACCGGTTCGGGCTCGGCCTCCAGGACGGCGGGACTGAGCGGCGCGGCCGGCGCCCGCATGCCGCTCGGCAGCCGTCCCTGCAGGAGCAGGACCAGCAGCGAGAGCCGGGCGCGGAGCTGGGCGTCGGGGTCGTGCATCACCGCCAGCCCGGTCAGCTCCTCGATCCGCGAGAGCCTGTAGCGGATCGTGTTCTCGTGGACGTCGAGCGCGGCGGCCGAGCCGCGGATGCTCCCCATGTTGTCGAAGAAGGAGCAGAGCGTCGTCAGCAGGTCCGCTTTCGAGTGCTCGCGGACCAGCTCGCCGACGGTCTCCTCGGCGAACTTGGCGACCGCCTCCGAGTCGGAGCTCGAGAGCAGCAGGCTGCCGACCCCGAGCTCCTCGGCGCAAAACAGCTGCGGCCCGTCCTCCGGCGAGAAGCGGCGGATGCACTCCACCACCTGCTTCGCCTCGCGGTGGGCGGCGCGGTAGCCGTCGTGGCCGCGCTGGACCCCGGAGATGCCGGCGACCAGCTGCTCGGAGGAGCGCAGCGCCCGCCGCACCGCTTCGAACGTCTCGCGGTTGTCGTAGGCGAACGCCTCCGACTCGGCGGCGTCCGGAACCTCGATCAGCGCCGCGACCGAGCCTTCGACCGCGGTGACGTGGACGCCGAGGTGCGGCGCCTCGCGATCGAAGGCGGCGGCGACGGCGCGGAAGTCCGGCGCGTCGCCCTCGCTCCCCGAACGGGAACCGATCAGCATCACCACGCGGCGGGCGTCGAGCGCGACCCCGAGCCGGTCGGCGCGGCGACGGGCGACGGCGGTGTCGGAGCTGCCGCCGAGCAGCTCGGCGGCGAGCGAGGAGCCAGCGTTCCAGTCGGCCTCGACCGCCTTGCGCTCGGAGCTGACCTGGAGCGCGATCAGCGTCGCGGCGCGGCGCACCGCAACCACGTCGCCGCCGGTGAAGCGGGTCTTGTGCTCCATCACGACCAGCCGTCCCCAGACCTCTTCACCGAGCACGACCGGCGCCACCACGTGGCGGTGCAGGACCCCGGCGACCGGGATCGGACCGACCACGAAGGCGCGGGTCGTCTCGTTGTCGGCCAGCGCCTGGCGCACCTCCGGCAGGCTCGCAACCTCGGGCTCGAGCAGGCGCGGTACGGCGCTTTCGCTCGCCCCCTCGGGCAGGGCCATCGCGACCCGGTCGCCGGTCGGGCGGAAGACCGCGCAGGGCTTGCCGAGGAGCTGGGCGAGGTTGCGGGTCAGGTCCTGCAGCGAGCGGCCTTCGAGGACCAGGTCGGAGAGCTGCTCGTCGACCGCGGTCGCCCGCCGCAGCGCCGAGAGCTGGCGGCTCGCCGCCTCGAACTTCGAGCGCAGCTCGAGCCGCGCCCGGGCGTGGGTGACGGCGACGGCGACGAGGTCGGCGAAGGCGCGGGCCAGCTCGACCTCGTCGTCAGAGAACTTGTGCTGGCGATCGGGATCGTCGAGCAGGATCAGGCCGACGATCTCGTCGTTGTAGATCATCGGCACCTCGAGCAGGGCCCGGATCTTCCAGTGGCGGACGGTCGCTTTGACCATCCGCGGGTCCCGGCGGGCGTTGGCGACGACGACCGGCCGCCGCGTCTCCAGCGTCTCTTTGGTGACGCCGTCGGCGGGCACGCCGGCGGTCCAGCGTTTGATGTCGTCGGCGAGCGGCGCCCCGTCGCAGCAGCCGGCGCAGCCGCGGAACAGGTTCTGGCGCTCTTCGCGCATATAGACGCTGCACCGCTCGACCCCGACGAGCGCGGTGATCTGTTTGGCGACCAAGCTCAGGAGGTCGTCGATGTTGGTCACCTTGGCGATCGCCGGAGTGACCTCGGATAGCGCCGAAAACGCGCGGCGCATGTGGCTGTCAGACATCGGTCGCTCCTCTCCTCTAGCTCAGTAGATCCATCGTTGCCGCCGCGTAGATCTCCGCCGCTTCGGCGACTTCCGCGATCGGGATGTGCTCGTCAACCGTGTGTGCAAGTTCGAAATCGCCCGGCCCGAAGGTGATCGTCGCCGGCTCGTCGAAGCCGTTGCCGGCGGGCCGCATCAGCTCGACCGCGTCGACCCAGCCGCCGTTGAACTTGCGGACCTCCGGGTCGTTCTTGCCGTGTTCGCGAATCGCCGCCTCGAGCGCCTTGACGCCGGCGTGCTCGGGGTCGACTTCGCCCGGGCGCAGCCAGAGCCGGCCGGAGCCCATCGGCAGGATTTTGCGCTCGAAGCGGACCTCGCCGTCCTCCTGCTCGAGCATCCGCAGGAAGGCATCGACCGCGTCGCGAACTTCGTTCAGGGTGGCGCCGGGGGGCGAGAGGATCGAGAGCACGGCGTCGCAGCGGGCCGGGATCGCCCAGCCGCCGCCCGGGCGGGTGCGGATCCCGTTCGTCGTCACCCGCGGCTCGAACCACTGCGAGTCGCCCTTCGGCAGCTCCAGCCGGCCCTGGTCGACCGCCTCGACCAGCTTCGCCATCTTCGTCACCGCGTTGATCCCGTGCTCGGGCTCGGTCGGGTGCGCGGTCTTGCCGATCGCAGTGATTTTCCAGGTCGAGATCCCCGGGTAGGCGATCTCGACGCCCTGGTTCGAGGTCGCCTCGGCCGACCACATCGTCCCGATCCGGTCGATGATCCCGAGGTCGGCCATCAGCGCCGCGCCGCGGAAGCCGTCCTCGCCGTCGGAGTCCGACATGAAGTAGATCGGGCCGCTGCGGGCCTGGCCGGAGTCGACGACCGCCTTGGCCGCGATCAGCATCGCCACCATCGACCCCTTGCTGTCGACGGCGCCGCGGCCGTAGAGGACGCCGTCCTCGACGACCGGGTTCCAGGGGTCGTTCGACCAGTCCGAGGGGACCGCGTGGACGGTGTCGAAGTGGCCGTCGAAGAGGACGCCGGGGCCCTCGCCCTCGCCCTCGATCACGCCGAGCACGAGCGGCACCTTGCGCCCCTCGACCGGGTACAGCTCGACAGTCATCCCGATCTCCTCCATCTGCTTCTTCATCCACAGGTGGGCGCTGGTCTCCTCGCCGACGACGCTGCGGATGCCGACGATCTCCTTCAGCAGCTGCTCGGCGCGCTCGGCGGAGATGCCGGTGGGTCGGGATTTCTGGTCGGTGGCCATATCTCTGGGGGGTTCCTTTCGTGGGTCCGGTTGGTGCTCAGGGGCTAAAGAAGGTTCGGGTGCTCGGTCAGGGCCATGCCGCCGTCGACCGGGATCGCGGCGCCGGTGATCCAGCGCGCTGCGGCCGAGGCGAGGAAGACGACGACGTCAGCCACCTCGGCGCCCTCGGCGATCCCGCGCAAAGGCGTTTGAGAGATGAACGCCTCTTCGACTCCGCTGGTCGCCAGCATGGGCGCCATCAGCGGCGTCCGCACCAGGCCCGGCAGGACCGCGTTGCAGCGGATCCCCTGCGGGCCGAGCTCGAGCGCGGCCGAGCGGACCAGCGCCTCGACCCCGGCCTTGGTCGCGCAGTAGTGGGCGAGGCCGTGGACCGGCGAGGCGGAGTCGATCGAGGAGATCGCGGTGTAGGAGCCGCCGGCCGGGATATGTGGAGCGGCGGCCTGGAGGAAGTTGAAGGCGCCGGAGAGGTTGACCCCCATCACCAGCTCCCACTCGCGCGCCTCGATCTCGAGGATCGGGGTGACGCGGGCGGTTCCGGCGGCGTAGACGAGGGTGCGAATCGCGCCGTGCGACTCGGCCACCTGGGCGACGGCGGCGGTGACCGCGTCACGGTCGCGGACGTCGACGGCGATCGCGGTGTCATCGCCGGCGGCGGGCTTGAGGTCGGCGACTACCGTCGGCCAGCCGGCGGCGGCGAGCGCGTCGGCGCAGGCGCGGCCGATTCCGGAGGCACCGCCGACGACGACCGCGGCGCCATTCAGGTCCGCCATGCCATCCCTCCCTCGAGCAGCTCGGCGAGCTCGGCGAGGCCGGCGGCGCCGGTGGCGCCGTCGACGACCCGGTGGTCGAAGCTGAAGGTCGCGGTCAGGGTCGGGACGACGGCGAGGCCGCGGTCGCGGGGGACGACCTTCTCGACCGTGCGGCCGACGGCGAGGATCGAGCTCTCGCCAGGGTTCAGCATCGCCGTGAAGCTGTCGACGCCGAAGGTGCCGAGGCTGGAGAGCGTCGTCGCCGCGCCGCCCATGTCGTCGAGGCCGAGGCGGCCGGCACGGGTGACCTCAACCAGCCGCGCCCGCTCCAGGACCAGCTCCGGCAGCGTCTTCTCGTTGACCCGCCGCAGGACCGGGACCAGCAGCCCGCGGTCGGTCGCGACCGCAAGCCCGACGTCGATCGCCGCCGGGTGGCGGAACTGCGCCGGCGCCTCGCCCTCCGCCGGAACGAATGAAGCAGCGACCTGGGGGTGGCGGACGAGCGCCTCGGCCAGGGCCTGGACCAGAAGGTCGACGACGCCGACCTTGGCCGGGCCCTCCGCGGTGAGACGGGCCTTCTCCGCCAAAAGCCAGGTCGCATCGATATCGCGCGTGAGCGTGTAGCTCGGCACCAACTGACTCTCGGTCAGCCGCCGCGCGATCGCCTGGCGGGTAGCGGAGAGCGGCTCGAGGCGCTCGCCGGAGGATGAAGCAACAGAAGCTGGTGAAACAGGCGAAGACTCGCGCTCCGCCGCTGCGCGCTCGACATCGCCGAGCGTGATCCTGCCGCCAGGGCCCGAACCCTCGACAAGCTCCAGCGAGATCCCGAACTGCTCGGCAGCCCTGCGAGCGATGGGCGCGGCTCGCCGCCGCCCGGACCCGTCAGCGGTGCGCGCCCCATTCCCGTTCGCCAAGACAGCCGTATCTGCCGACTCCTCGGGGGGTGGCGCCGTAGGGGGGACCTCCCCCAAGGAAGCTTTAGCTACCGCAGGGGGAGGTGGGTCCCCTGCGGTGACAGGACCCGCCGAGGAATCGTCCGGCGCACTCTCGTCAACGGAGTCGCCAATCGCAACGAGCGTGGCCCCGACCGGAACGGTGTCACCGACGGCAACCACGATCGAAGTGACGACCCCAGACCGCGAAGCCGCTACCTCGGCGATCGCCTTGTCGGTCTCGACCTCGATCACCGTCTGGCCCTCGGCGACCGTCTCACCAACGCTTACGAGGACGGCGGTGACCAGGCCCTCGGAGACCTCCAGGCCCATCTGCGGCAATACAACGTCCGAAACCACCCTGAAACCCGTTCCCTCTCCTGACGAGGCGCCTCCCAGCACTTATCGTCTGACTATCGACACTACATGGTGGTTCTTACGGCGTCAACCAGGGGCCTATGTTGCGATGATCGGACTATCTGGGGTACATTCGCGAAACAATGAGCACAAAGCCAAAACAAGACGGTTCGTCCAATCAGAGCCCGCCCGAGATTGATCTTTTCGCGACGATGGCGCTGATCCGCGCCTTCGAGACGCGCGTCGCCGAGCTCTACCGCGACGGTGAGATCCCCGGCTTCGTCCACACCTCGCTCGGCCAGGAGGCGGTCGCCGCCGGCGTCGGCGGCGCCCTGCGCGAAGACGACTACGTCGCCACCACCCACCGCGGCCACGGCCACTGCCTCGCCCACGGGATGGAGGTCGACGGGATGATGGCCGAGCTCTTCGCCCGCGGCGAGGGCATCTGCCACGGCAAGGGCGGCTCGATGCACATCGCCGACCCGCGCCGCGGGGTGCTCGGCGCCAACGCGATCGTCGGCGCCAGCCTGCCGCTCGCGGTCGGCGCCGCGCTGTCGAGCAAGCACCTCGGCCAGGGCCGCGTCGCCGTCGCCTTCTTCGGCGAGGGCGCGGTCAACCAGGGCGCCTTCCACGAGGCGGTCAATCTGGCGGCGATCTGGAACCTGCCGGCGCTGCTCGTCTGCGAGAACAACGTCTACGCCGAGTTCACCGACAGCCGCACGATGGCGCGGGTCCCGAGCGTCGCCGAGCGCGCTGCCGGCTACGGGGTCGAGGCCGAGATCGTCGACGGCAACGACGTCGCCGCCGTCTACACGCTGACCGCGGAGGCCGCCGCCCGCTGCCGCGAGGGCCGCGGCCCGTTCCTGATCGAGGCCGAGACCTACCGCTGGCACGGCCACTACGAGGGCGACTCCCAGCCCTACAAGCCCGACGCCGAGGCGGCATCCTGGCGCGAACGCGACCCACTCGAGGTCTCCGGCGCCCGCCTCCTCGCCGGCGGCGACGCCGACGGCGAAACGCTGGAGCGGATCCGCGACGAGGCGGCGGCCCGGGTCGAGGCGGCAATCGAGCGCGCCCGCTCCCTCCCCGCCCCCGACCCGTCGGAGGCCTACGCCGACGTCTTCGGCGAGGCCGAGGTGCCGGCGTGAGCACCGAGGCCGCGGTCGCCCCGACCCGCTACATCGACGCCCTCAACGAGGGGATGGCGACGGCGATCGAAGAGGACGAGCGCGTCGTCCTGATCGGGATCGACGTCGGCGCCGGTGGCGGCATCTTCCGCGTCACCAAAGGACTGCACGAGCGCTTTGGCTCCGAGCGGGTGATCGACGCCCCGATCAGCGAGATGGGCTACGTCGGTGCCGCCGTCGGGGCGGCGATGACCGGCCTGCGGCCGATCGTCGAGATCATGTTCATGGACTTCGTCGGCGTCTGCATGGACCCGATCCTCAACCAGGCGGCAAAGCTCCGCTACATGACCGCCGGCGCGCTCGAGATCCCGATCGTCTTCCGCATGCAGACCGGCGCCGGCAAAGCCGCCGGCGCCCAGCACTCGCAAAGCCTCGAAGCCTGGTTCGCCCACGTCCCCGGGCTCAAGGTGGTGATGCCGGCGACGGTTGCCGACGCCCGCGACCTACTGCTCGCCTCGGTCCGCGACCCGAACCCGGTCGTCTTCGTCGAGAACCGCCGCCTCTACGGCAGCAAGGGCGACATCGACGCCGCGCCGCTGCCGCTCGGCAAGGCCCGCGTCGCCCGTCCCGGCAGCGAGGTCACCGTCGTCACCTGGGGTCAGATGCTGCGCCGCTGCCTCGAGGCCGCCGGCGAAGAGGGTGGCGCCTCGCTGGAGGTGATCGACCTGCGCTCGCTGGCGCCGCTCGACATCGAGACGATCCTCGCCTCGACCCGCAAGACCGGGCGGCTGCTGATCGTCCACGAGGCGGTGCAGGACTTCGGCGCCGGTGCCGAGATCGCCGCCCGGGTCGGCGACGAGCTCTTCGACGAACTGCGAACCCCGGTGCGTCGTCTTGGTGCGCCAGCGGTCCCGATGCCCTTCAGTCCGGACCTCGAGAGCGCTTTGTTGCCAACCTCCAAAGCCATCTCAGCCGCAGCTCGGGCGCTCGTTGCGGAGGGATAGGGTTTCCATACGAATGTCGGCGTTGCGGGGACAGAGCGATGACTGACGGGCGCCTGGTCCAGCCGATCAAAATCGCCCGAGCCTACGAGCAGCTGGCCGGGCTGCTGCGCGAGCGGATCACCTCCGGCGAGCTCGGGGTCGGCGACCGCCTGCCCTCGGAGAGCGCCCTCGCCAAACAGGCCGGCGTCTCCCGCTCGACCGTGCGCGAGGCGCTGCGGATCCTCGAGCAGGGCGGGCTGATCGAACGCGCCAGCCCGCGGATCATGGTCGTCGCCGACCGCTCCGACGTACCCGCTTTCCGCGAGCTGCGGCGCGAGCTGCGGCGCCGCAACGTCACCTTCCACCACCTGCACGAGTCGTTGATGACGATCGACCCGGAGCTGACCAGGTTCGCCGCGATCCGCGCCGACAAAAGCGACATCAAGGTTCTGCACGAAGCGCTCGACGAGCAGGAGGAACACCTCGACCACCTGGCCGAGTGGAGCCGGCTCGACGTCGAGTTCCACGCCCAGATGGCGGAGCTCTCCGCCAACCCGGCGCTGATCATCGCCCGCGAGCCGATCAGCCAGCTCCTCCTCCCCGCCCTCTACCGGTTCATGGACACGCGCGAGATGGCCGAGCACGCGACCAACTACCACCGCCGGATCGTCAACGAGATCGAGGTCCGCGATCCCGACACCGCCGCGGCGGTGATGCGCAGGCACCTGAACGACTGGCGAACCGCCTGGGAGAAACGCGGTTTGGATCTCCACCAAGAGATCCTCGATCTTTCCTATACCAGTAAATCGGAGCCGAATACGGTGGTCTCACCCCATCACGAGGAGGAAGAGGAGAGATCATGGGCTTCGTCAAGAGTGCCGAGGAGATCACCCGTATAGAGCACGCTCTGAGCTTCCCGCGGTTCACGGGCGGCCAGATGTTCTCGGTTGAATTCCTGAGCGACGAGAGCGTCGTCGCCGAAGTGCTGCCGCCGCCGCTGGAACCGACCGACACCCCCGCGGTACGGGCGATGATCGGCCGCTGGCAGTCGAACTGCGTCGGAGACTTCTACGGCGGCTCGATCTACGTCGCCGCCCAGCACGAGGGCATCGTCGGCGAGTACGTGCTCGCCATGTACATGGACAACGACGTGCCGACGATCTACGGCCGTGACCTTTTCGGCGAGCCGAAGAAGGTGGCCGACTCGGCTCTGCGCCGGCGCGGCGAGGGCTTCCGCGGCTGGATCGACCGCGGCGGCGTCCGGATCATGGAACTGCAGGGCGAGCTGACCAAGGACACCGGCTCGTGGGACGTCGAGGGCTACAACTTCAACTTCAAGGCCCGGCCCGCGGCCAACGGCTCCGGTCTCGAGGAGGACGCGATCCTGACCCGCGCCCGCTTCGAGGTCCACGCCTACTCCTCGCTCGAGGGCGACGGCTCGGTCGTCCTCCGCGGCAGCGTCCACGACCCGCTCGACGAGATCCCGGTCCGCTCGGTGACCAAAGCCACTTATATGGAGTGCGACCTGGTCGGCGCCTGCGAGGCGGTGGCGACGACCCCGGCCGACGTCTTCCTCCCGTTCCACTACGGGCGCCACGACGACTGGAGCGCGCTCGACACCGAATCGGCCGCGGTCGTTCCGGTCGCCTAGGAGGTTCCCCTCTCGATGTCCGCAGACTCGACGGCGCTGATAGCCGGGGCGGGAATGACCCGCTTCGAGAAGAGCCCGTCGAGTCTGCGCGACCTCGCCGGCGCGGCGGCGCGCGACGCGCTCGCCGACGCCGGCGTCGCGGTCGGTGAGATCGAGGCGGCGTACGTGGGGAACGCCGCCGCCGGCCTCGTCACCGGCCAGGAGATGATCCGCGGCCAGGTCGTGCTGCGGCCGCTGGGGATCGAGGGGATCCCGATCTTCAACGTCGAGAACGCCTGCGCCTCGGCGGCCAGCGCCCTGCACCTGGGCTGGCAGGCGGTCGCCGCCGGCGCCCACGACGTCGTCCTCTGCCTCGGCGCCGAGAAGCTGACCCACGAGGACAAGACGGTGGGGATGAAAGCGATCGGGACCGCGATCGACGTCGAGCACCGGGCCGAGCTGGCGGCCGAAGTGGGAACCCCGCCCGGCGAGGGCGGCGACCGCTCCTTCTTCATGGACCTCTACGCCGACATGACCCGCCGCTACATGGCCGACTCCGGGGCCAGCGCCGAGGACTTCGCCGAAGTCGTGGTCAAGAACCAGCACAACGGCGGCCTCAACCCGCGCGCCCAGTACGGCGGCGAGCTGACCGTCGCCGAAGTGCTGGCGAGCCGCACCGTCGTCGACCCCCTGACCCTGCTGATGTGCTCGCCGATCTCCGACGGCGCCGCCGCGGTAGTGCTGATGAGCGAGGCGGCGGCGCGCCGGGCCGGCATCAAGGGGCCGCGGATCCGCGCCTCGGTCATCCGCTCCGGCAACGTCCACGACCGCAGCGACCCGCAGGCCGGCTCGACCGCGCTGGCTGCCCGCGAAGCCTTCGAGAAGGCGGGGCTCGGTCCCGATGACGTCAGCTGCGCCGAGGTCCACGACGCCAGCGCCCCGGCCGAGCTGATGGTCTACGAGCAGATCGGCTTCGCCGCCCCCGGCGAGGGCCCGGCGCTGCTGGAGTCCGGCCGCACCCGCCTCGGCGGCGCGATGCCGGTCAACACCTCCGGCGGCCTCCTCTCCAAGGGCCACCCGATCGGCGCCACCGGCATCGCCCAGATCTGCGAGTCGACCTGGCAGCTGCGCGGCGAGGCCGGCCCCCGCCAGGTCGAGGGCGCCAAGATCGCGCTGACCCAGAACGGCGGCGGCTGGCTCGAGGGCGACTCCGCCGCGATGGCCGTCCACATCTTGAGCGCCGACTGATCCCTTCGCCGAGGTTGCGTTTTGCCCCCATACGGAGGGGGAAAACGCAACCTCGGCGCGGTCAGGGCATGACATTCGGGTTTTCGGAGCGGCGTACGCTGCGCTGGCGTGAGGGCGTCAATCACTCTTCTCATCGCCGCTGCCCTGGTCGTTTCCGTGGGCGTTGGCTGCGGCGGCAGCTCCAGCGGGCCCACGAACCCCGACGGATCAGCCCAACTGCAGGCTCGCATCCACGTGCAACGGCAGGCGGCCAAACGGCGCGCCGCCCGCCAACACCGAGCACAAATCCGTGCCCACCGCGCGTCAATCCGCCGCGAGCACCGCGCCGCGGCGCAGCGGCGCCACGCGGCGGCAGCGCAGGCTCAACAGCAGGCGCTGAGGGAAGAACGGGAAGCGGTTGAAGCCGAAGAACGCCAAGCCGAAGAAGAAGCGAGCGAATGCGACCCGAACTACGCCGGCGCCTGTCTCAACCCCTATTCATCGGACTACGACTGCGAAGGAGGGAGCGGAAACGGTCCCGACTACACCGGCGAAGTCGCAGTCGTGGGAGAGGACCACTTCGGGTTGGACGCAGACAGCGACGGCGTCGGCTGCGAGCCGTACTGACATGAAGGTTCTTCCATAATCGCCGGACTGCGCATAGGATTGCCGCCGATGGGAGACAGCAAGCGAATCGCTCGCACTTCGAGCCGGCTGGCGCTGTTGGCGTGCGCGCTGGTAGTGACCGCGATGGCCGCGAGCTCCGCCACGGGCGCGACGACGGCGCAGACCTCGATCGTCAACGGAGCGCCGACCTCGATTGCGTCGCTGCCCTCGCTCGCCTTCATCACCCACAAGGCGCCGTCGTTCGTCCGCCACGGCGGGCCGCCGGAATACACGGCCTGCGCCGGGACCGTGGTCGCACCGCAGATCGTCCTCACCGCCGGGCACTGCGTGCAGAGCTTCCGCGGCGGGCTGATGAGCACGACCGGGTACCGGGTCACGACCGGCGCCCAAAAAGCCCACGGTGCCTTCGAAGGCACCGTCTCCAGGGTCTCGCGGGTCCTGATCATCCCCGGCTACAACCCCGGCAACCGGCGCTATGACGTCGGCCTGCTGGTCCTCTCGCAGCCGGTGTCGGCGCCTTCGATCCGGCTCGCCCGGCCGGGAGAAAGCGGCCTCGTCGCCGACGGCAAGCGGCTGATCGTCGCCGGCTGGGGCTTCCCGAAGCCCCCGCCCTCGCAGCTCTCGCCGCTGCTGCGGTCGGGAGCGACGATCATCGGCAGCACCGGTAGCTGCCAGCAGCAGGGAGCCGGCGCCCCGTACGGCTTCTTCCCCGAATTCCAGATCTGCGCCCTGCCCTCGCCGGAGATCGGCAACGTCAGCTGCGACGGCGACGGCGGCGGCCCGGGCCTCGTCCCCAGAGCGGACGGCGCCCTGGTCCAGGTCGGGGTGATCAGCTCGCAGGGTCCCGGGTGCGAACTCGACAAGCCCGAAGTCCTGACCCGGGTCGACTCCGTCTACGGCTGGGTCACCGCCTGGATCGCGGCGTACGCGGGCCGTGGCTACGTGCCCAAGGTGTCGATCCCGAAGGTCACCTACCCGCAAATGTCAGAACAGCGCTTCAAGTCCCTGGCGCCGCAGGTGCTGGCCTGGAACTTCCGCAAGGCGTTCACCGGGCGCCGCGGGCCGCTCACCGTCAACCGCTGCAAGCAGTTGGGGAAGATCGCGATCAAGTGCCGGGTCGGCTGGACCTACGCCGGCATGCCCTGGAGCGGCCGGGTCAGCCTCCGCTACGCGACGACCCGCGAAGGCCTGATCATCAACCTCGGCTACCGGATCAAGCACGTCAACAAGACCTGCTTCAAAAAGTACCGCGGCACCCGCCGCTGCGTCGTCATCGTCCGCGGCCACTGACGCGCTTTCGACTTTGTACGCGCTATAGCCCGTACAAAGTCGAAAACGGATCAGGCGGAGGCGCTGTTGCCGGCTGCGGCTTCGGACTCGAGGTCCGAGGCGTCGCCGCCGGCGGCGGTGAGGTAGGCCTGCTCGACATCGCCGATCCGGGCGCGGGCCTGCTCGCCGGTGAGGTCGAGGCCGACCCGGCCGCGGCGCATGACGATCGCGTGGTCGGTGTAGCTGAGCGCCTTGTGGGCGTGCTGCTCGACCATGATCACCGCCGTCCCCTGCTCGTCGGCCGCCCTGCGCACCGCCTGCAGGAGGCGGTCGACGACCAGCGGCGCCAGGCCGAGCGAGAGCTCGTCGGCGAGCAGCAGCCGCGGCTTGCGGCCGAGGGCGCGGGCGAGGGTCAGCATCTGCTGCTCGCCGCCGGAAAGGAGGCCGCCGCGGACGCTCATCCGCTGCTTCAGCTCAGGGAAGAGAGCGACGGCCTCGTCGATGTCGACGCCGCCGATCCGAAGGTTGTCGCGCAGGGTCATGCCCTTGAAGACCGAACGCTCTTCGGTGACGTATGACATGCCGTTGCGGGCGCGCTTGAAGAGCGGTGCGTTGGCCTTGACGCCAGCGAACTCGACCTCGCCGCCGAGCAGCGGCAGTTCACCCGCCAGGGCCAGCATCGTCGTCGTCTTGCCGGCCCCGTTGGGACCGAGCAGGCAGAGCACTTCGCCGGCGTCGACGTCGAAGCTGAGATCGTGGACGACGGGCTGCCCGGCGTAGCCGGTGCTCATCCCGCGGACCGAGATCACCGGCCCGTTCGTGCTCGCGCCATTGTCCATCAGGCCCCCTCCGGGTTCGCGATTCCGGTCGGTTTGACGGCGGCGGGCGAGGCCGCGGTCGTGTGCGCATCCTCCTCTTCGCCGAGGTAGGCGGCGATCACCGCCGGATCACTGCGGACGTCGGCCGGTTTGCCGGCGGCGATCTGGCGGCCGAAGTCGAGGACGACCAGCTCGTCGCAGACGGACATCACGAAGTTCATGTCGTGCTCGACCACCAGCACCGCGATTCCCCACTCCTTTGCCAGCCTGCCGACCAGGTGCGCGAGCTCAGCGGTCTCGGCGTCGCCGAGGCCGGCCGCCGGCTCGTCGAGCAACAGCACGCTCGACTCGGTCGCCACCGCCCGCGCCATCGCCAGCAGCCGGCGACGGCCGTACGGCAGGTCCTCGACCATGCGGTCGAGGTCGTCCTCGAGCTCGAACTCGCGGATCGTCGAGAGCACCGTGTCCGGCAGCGGCACGTTGACCGGCCAGATCAGGTCGCGGGCGTAGGAGCCCATGTCGCGCGGGTCCGAGGCGGCGCGCAGGTTGTCGAGCACGGTCGAGTCCTCGAACAGCTCCAGCGACTGGAACGAGCGGCCCATCCCGGCCCGCGCCCGCTTCGTCGCCGACCACTTGCTGATGTCGACGCCGTCGAGCATCAGCGCCGAACCCGGCGCCATTTTGGTGAAGCCGGTGACGGCGTCGATCAGCGAGGTCTTGCCGGCCCCGTTGGGGCCGATCAGGCCCAGCACCTGGCCCGGCTTGACGGTCAGCGAGACGTCGTCGACCGCGGTCGTGCCGCCGTATTTGACGGTCAGGTTCTTGACCTCGAGCGCCATCGACTTCTCGACCCCGACGCCCTCCTTGCTCGGCTGCGGCAGCTCCCGCTTCGGCGCCTCCTTCGGCGCCAGGAAGGGGAGGATGCCGGCCAGCTTCGAGCGGATGAAGGCGAGCTGGGCGATCTGCTCTTTGACGATCCCGTTCTGGTTGACGAGCACCAGCAGGACCAGCGAGACGCCGCCGATCAGCGGGATGTACTTGCCGATGCCGCTGTCGATCGAGTTCAGCAGCCGTTCGGAGAAGGCGCCCGGCGCCAGCGTCGCGCCGATCACCGGCCCGAACAGGTAGCCGAGGCCGCCGATCATCGCGTAGGCGACCATCGTGATCGAGTTGAAGGAGCTGAATTCGGCGAAGTTGATCGAGGTCGTGCGGAAGGCGAGCAGGATGCCGCCGAGGCCGGCGATCGCCGCCGCCACCGCGAAGGCATAGAGCTTCGCCCCCGGCACGCTGATCCCGAGCGCCGCCGCCGCCCGCTCGTTGGTGCGGACGGCGATCAGCCGGCGCCCGGATCGCCCGCGCCTGAGGTTGGCGACGATCAAGCCGACGACGATCAGGCAGCCGAGCGCGACCAGCCCGTAGCGGGTCGGGTGCGAGGCGGAGTTGATGTTGAGGCCGAAGAGGACCGGTTCGCCGATCTGGGTGCCGCCGAAGCCGCCGGTGTAGTCGGCGTTGCCGAACAGCACGAGCTCGACCGCGCTGCCCAGCCCCAGGGTGACGATCGCGAGGTTGATCCCGCGCGTTCTGACCGCCGGCAGCCCGAACAGCACCCCCAGCGGGATCGTGGCGACGACGCCGATCAGGATCCCGACCACGAACGGGATGTCGGTCGTCGCCAGCAATCGTCCCGCCACGTAGGCGCCGAAGCCGGCGAAGGCGAATTGCGCCAGCGAGAGCTGGCCGGTGTAGCCGGTGAGGACGACGATCGACATCAGCACCACGGCGATGCAGAGGGTGACGGTGAAGGCGTCGATCCAGATCGGCGGCGTCGAGGCCAGGAGGAAGACCGTGACGGCGGCGCCGAAGGCGATCCCGGGCCAGCTGATGCGGCCGTTGCCGATCGTCGGCAGCCGCTGCAGGAGGTAATCGCGCAGCGGCAGCGCCTGGCCGCGGACGACGAGCCAGATCACGATCAGGACGAACGGGACCGCGGTGCCGACGCCGGTCTGTTCGACGTAGCGCGTCACCTCGGTCTGGGCGATCCCGATCACCAGCCCGGCGACGAGCGCGACCGGGAAGGAGCGGAAGCCGGCGACCAGCGCCGCCGCGGTCGCGGCCAGCACGAGGTTGGTGAGGACCGCCGGCTGCAGGGTGACGATCGGGACGATCAGGATCGCGGCGAGGCCGGCGAGGCCGCAGCCGAGTGCCCAGTTGAGGGCGGCGATCGTGTCGGGCGAGAGGCCGAGCGCGGAGGCCGAGCGCTCTGACTCGGCGACGGCGGAGGTCGAGAGGCCGAAGCGGGTGTAGCGGTAGAAGAGCCAGAGGCCGGCGGTGAGGACGACCGCGATGCCGAGCAGGATCAGGCGATCGGCCGAGATCACGATCGTGTTGTGGATGTGGACGATGTCGGTCGGCAGGTCCGACGGGACGAACTTCGAAGTCGCGGTGTAGCGCAGGATCGCGATCGACTGGATCGTGATCAACACACCCAGCGTGGCGATCACCCTGACCAGCGGCGCCGCGTGGCGCAGCGGTCTCATGATCAGGAGGTGGACCAGGGCGCCGATGATCGCCGCGGCGGCGACGCCGGCTATCAGGCCCGGCAGGAAGGCCCAGCCCTGGTTCGTGGTCAGCTCCCACCAGACGTAGGCGCCGGCCATTCCGATCGCGCCGAGGGCGAAGTTGAGGACCCCGGAACCGCGGTAGATGATGATCAGGCCCTGGGAGGCGAGCGCGTACGTGGCGCCGATGCCCAACCCCAGAAGCGCGAAACGGATGACTTCTTCCACGAGTGCTCTCTTTCGATTCCCAGTGTTGCCCTGTTACTGCCGTACTGCGGTGAAGCCTGCCGGCCCCGGGCACGACACCCGGGGCCGGCAGTTACTTACTTGCGACTAGCTACCGAACGGGGGCCCGCAATCCATGGGCTGCGTACCGCCCGCGATTTCAGACACGTCGGTGAATTCGGTGCTGGCGGGGACCAGCTTGCCTTCCTTGAATTCGCTGAAGACGACACAGCGATTGACGAGGCGTTCGAACCCTTCAGGACCACCCGTTTTGCCCCAGTTTTCCGCCATGTTGAGCGGCGGAACCATGCCCGGGAGGTCGATTTTCGCCGTAGCGGCGGCTTTCAGGAACGTTTCGTTGTCGATTTTTCCGCTCATCGATTCAACGACCTGTTTGAACCCTTCGTAAGCGGCCCAGGTACCCATGCCGCCCAGCGAGTTGTAGTCCTGAGCCGGATCGGCTTCGAACTGGTCCAGCGCTTCCCGGTATTCACTCCACGCCGGGGTGGAGATGTCCGGGTACATGCCGGCGTCTACGTCACCTTCGACAACTTCCTCGAAGCCCTTGACGGCGTTTTCGTTGAAGTTGCCCTGGGGGCCGTACATTTTCGCTTCCGAACCCGACTGGGCGAAAGCAGGCATCCAGGCGATGTAGGGCGTTTCGGAGACGATCATCACCAGGCAGTCAGCACCGCCGGAAGTGGCTTCCGCCACCTGCGGGCTGTAGTCCTGGGCCGTCGCCGGGAGGGTGACGAACTTGTTGATCTTCACGCCTTCGGCTTTGGCCGCGTTTTCCATCAGCGGGATGAAGGCTTCGGCGCCTTCGATGATGACGCCGTTGATGTTTTTGCAACCGTCTTCAACCGCTTTTTTGACCAGGCCGACCGAGTAGAGCGGCTGGTTGCCCATCGGGAAGCTGACTTCGGACGTCAATTCCGTCGGGGCGATCGCGCAGCAGTTACCCCACTGAGCGGTTTTGCCCTTTTCCAGGATCGGGATGATCGCGTCCCCGGTGAAGGTGAAGTTGCCGACTACGGCAACCGCTCCCCCGGCGACCGCTTCACGCCCGCAGGCGGCGACAGCCGTCGGCGTTCCGTGGGCATCGCAGAAATGGGCCTCCAGGGGACGCCCGGCGATACCACCGTGCGTGTTGATCCATTCCTGGTAGACACGAGCGGTTTCTTCGATGTTCTTGTATTGCGGACCTTCGGTGTTCACGTCGGTGTAGGTCCAGGTGACGATCGGTTCGCCGGTGACTTTTTCTTCGCCGCCGCCGCTGCTGGTTTCTTCAGTGGTGGTGGCTTCGGAACTGGACGAACTGTCATCGCTGCCTCCACAGGCCGCGAACACCAGCGCGCAGGCGAGCAGAGCGAAGATGGCCAACAGGGGCCATTTCGATCTCCCCACGATGCGACGGGCGTGTTGCTTCATCGACTCTCCTCCTCGGGTAGCAAGCCGGACTTGGGGCAAGCGTATGAGCGGGGCTGGACCGGCGGGCCAGCGGAGTGTCAGACGCTTGGAGAATCACCAATGCCGCTTGGGAGCGGCGAATCCGGGCACTTCCAGAGCCGATTAGAGGACCCGGTGGACCCGGTATTCGACAACCGGGCCAGGGTGCAGCCGGCCCTCGCCGACGAACAGGGTCTGATTGACCCAGGCGTAGCGCTCGTCGCCCGTCTCCAGGCGCGGCGCGGTGCGGAAGTAGTGGTCGGCGTACTCGGTCGAGTGCTCGCCGGCGTTGGCCGCGAGGGCGGCCTCGTTGTACTCGATCAGGCCGAGGTACTGGACGAAGATCGCGGCGCCGTCGTCGGTGTTGATCGTCAGCCGCACGTCGAGCCGGCCCCAGCCGTCGGGGCCGACCAGGATCCAGTCGGCGCCGCCGCTGCCGACCGTGCCGTTGATCCGCTCGCCCGTGACCTCGCCGCCCAGCACCTCGCGGATCCGGCGGTCGCCGAAGGGCCCGTCGCCGACCGCGACCTTGGGCGCGAGGCGGGCGTTGAAGGTGAACTCGTGGGCCAGCTCCATCGGTAGCTCCTCCGGTCGGGCGGCTAACGCCTCAGGGTGACGCTGACGCCGCCGCGAGTGGCGCTCAAACCGCGCGCCTCGGAGTTGCGCAGCAGGTCCCGCAGCCAGGGCAGGCCGCCGGGGGCGCCGAGCGGCCGGATCGGCTCGATCGGGTTGTCGGCCTTGTACATGTTTTCGACGTCCTCGCCGGGGATCAGGTAGCGCAGCAGCAGCTCCTCGTCGGAGAGGTTCTCGCCGTACTCGGCGCGGATCTCCTTCAGGCTCGGCTGCGGCGCGTGGCCGACGTCCATCATCTCCTTGCCGCGGGCGGTGGCGGCGGCCTTTTCCAGCACCTCGGGGTCGACCTCGCCGGGCGGCTTCCCGTACCAGCCCGCCAGGTACATCAGGTTCTCCTCGGGGATCGTCGCGTAGCGCTCGCCCTGGACCACGTTCAGCAGCGCCTGGATCCCGACCAGCTGCGAGAACGGCGTCGCCATGATCGGCCAGCCCATCTCCTCGCGGACCCGGATCGCTTCCTCCAGCACCGCCGGCAGCCGGTCAGCCATGTTCACCTGCTTCAGCTGTTCGCGCAGCGTCCCCATCATCCCGCCCGGGAACTGCTGCTGGATGTTGGCGACCTGGTACTCGACCGGGGCGCCGCGCTGGAAGCCCTGGTCGTCGGCGAGGCCGCCGAAGTGCTCGGCGACCTCGGCGAAGCGGCTGTCGTCGACGGCGACCTCATGCCCGAGCCGGCGCATGTTCTCGACCGTGACCTCGGTCGATGGCATCGAGACGCCGTTGGCGAGGGTCGAGATCGCCGAGTGCACGATCGTCACTCCCTCCTCGACCCCGATGATGTGGTTGAGGTTGGCCATCGCGGTGCGGTTGTGGAAGTGCATCTCCAGCGGAGTGGAGCCGGCGGCGGCGCGCTCCTGGCTCTGGCGGATCCAGCGCCGGGCCCGCTCGGGACCAAGCACTCCGGCCTCGTCGCCGAGGATGATCGTCTCGGCAGCACCGCCGGCGATCATCCGGTCGATCACGTCGGCGTAGTAGTCGTCGGTGTGGACCGGGGACTCGGAGAAGTTGAGCTGCGGCGAGGGCGCGAGGCCGGCGTCGCGGGCGATCTTCGCGACCCGGATCATGTTCTCCGCGTCATGCAGGCAGTCGAAGATCCAGAGGCTTTCGATCCCGTGCTTGGCGAGGGTCCGGATCCAGAGCTCGACCACCGAGTCCGGGGTCACGTTCATGCCGACGATTCCGTTGGTCCGGGTCCCCGCCCGCAGGGTCGAGTTCGGCAGCGAGGCGCGGATCGCGTCGAGCCCCTTCCACGGGTTCTCCTCACGGAAGCGGACCATCACCTCGAAGATCGAGGAGCCGGTGAGGTCGACGACGCGGTAGCCGGCGGAGTCGATCGCAGCGGCGACCGGCAGCATCTGCCCGGCCTGCATCCGCATCCCCCAGTAGCTCTGCTGACCGTCGCGCAGGGTCTGGTCGATGATCTCGATTCGCGCCATCAGTCTCGCTCCTCCTCGTTCGTGGTCGCGGCAGCCGCCCGGCTTGCCGCCCAGCCCTCGATGAACTCCTCCTCGACCCACTTGGTGTGGACCTTGCCGGCGACGACGTCGGGATGCTCGAGCAGGTCGAGCGCGAAGCCGGCGGTCGTCTCGACTCCCTCGACCCGCAGATGGCGCAGCGCCTGGCGGGTGCGGGCGAGCGCCGCCTCGCGGTCGGGGCCGGAGGCGATCAGCTTGGCGAGCAGCGAGTCGTAGAAGGGCGGCACCGACCAGCCCGGGAAGCAGGCGGTGTCGACGCGGACGTCGCTGCCCAGCGGCGGCGCCCAGGTCCTCAGCGTCCCCGGGGTCGGGGCGAAGTCGCGCTCGGGGGACTCGGCGTTGATCCGGACCTCGATCGCGTGGCCGGAGACCTCGATCTCCTCCTGAGTGACCGAGAGCCCCTCGCCGCCGGCGATCCGCAGCTGCTCGCGGACGATGTCGACGCCGGTGACGACTTCGGAAACCGGGTGCTCGACCTGCAGCCGGGCGTTGATCTCGAGAAAGCCGGCGGTTCCACGGTCGGGGTCGACGAGGAACTCACAGGTAGCGGCGCCGGCGTAGTCGAGGGCGCTGATCAGCCTCACCGCAGCGCCGGTGATCCTCTCTTCCAGCTGCGTCGACAGCCCGTAGGCCGGCGCCTCCTCGATCAGCTTCTGGTAGCGGCGCTGCAGGGTGCAATCGCGGTGGCCGAGGTGGATCGCGCCGCCCCTCCCGTCGCCGAGGACCTGGACCTCGACGTGCCGGGCGTGGCGCACGTAGCGCTCGACGAAGAGGCGGCCGTCGCCGAAAGCGGCTTGGGCCTCGCCGTGGGCGGCCGCGAAGGCGCCGGCGAGCTCGGACTCGGACTCGACCAGCCGCATCCCCCGCCCACCGCCGCCGGCCGAAGCCTTGAGCAGCACCGGGTAACCGACCTCCGCCGCGACCGCCCGCGCCTCCTCCTCGCTCTCGATCACGTCCGACCCCTCGTTGATCGGCACCTCGAGTTCTTTGGCCAGAGCCCGCGCGGTCGCCTTGTCGCCCGAGCGGCGCATCGCCTCGGCGGACGGCCCAATGAATGCAATCCCGGCCTCCGCGCACTCGGCCGACAGCTCGGCCCGCTCGGAAAGGAACCCGTACCCCGGATGCAACCCATCGCACCCGGTTACCGTCGCGGCCGCGACCACACGATTCACGTCGAGGTAGCTTTCCGCCGCCGCGGCCGGACCGATGACGACAACCTTGTCCGCCAACTGCGCCCCAAGACTCCCTTTGTCCGCCTCCGACACAGCGAGCACCGACTCGATCCCCTCGTCGAAGCAGGCTTTGATCACCCGCACCGCAATCTCCCCGCGGTTGGCGATCAACACTCGATTCAGCTTGGCCATCCCGGCCCCTAGTCCCTAACTCGGATCGATCGTCACGATGGTCTGCCCGAACTCCACCGGCCCACCGTTCTCAACCAATATGGCGCTGACCACCCCATCCACCGGCGCCGCCACATGGTTCATCAGCTTCATCACCTCGACGATCGCCACCGTATCCCCGGCAGCTACGGTCGCACCAACCTCGACGAACGGCGGCGCACCCGGCGACGGACT
>Ga0307476_10000809_pt1 | contig 21416 bp, 16 predicted proteins | sample atmos_gasesECM2C_2_FD_203314 | JGI IMG/M metagenome (GOLD analysis project Ga0307476, IMG submission 203314) | Hardwood forest soil microbial communities from Morgan-Monroe State Forest, Indiana, United States - atmos_gasesECM2C_05 | ecosystem: Environmental > Terrestrial > Soil > Temperate...
AGCGGACACAAGAAATCATGCGGGAGCGACCCGAAGATCAGGATCCCCACCGCAGCATCGCACTCGGCGATATTCACGGCACCGTGGAGTTTGACGACGTAAGTTTCAGCTACGATGGAATTCACGAAGTTCTACATGACATTTCCTTCCGCTCCGAGCCCGGCACGGTGACGGCACTGGTGGGTTCGTCCGGCTCGGGCAAATCCACAACCATCGGCCTGATCTCCGCCTTTTACGTGCCCACGAAAGGCAGAATCCTGGTCGATGGCACGGACCTCAGCACGGTTCGCCTCGATTCGTACCGCACGCGTCTCGGAGTTGTATTGCAGGAATCGTTCTTGTTTGACGGAACGATTCGCGAGAACGTGCTGTTCTCACGCCCGGGCGCGAGCGAAGAAGAATTCCTGCGTGCCTGCCGGATTGCCCGCGTGGATGAATTCGCCGAATCGTTCGCCGACAAGTATGACACGGTAGTCGGAGAGCGCGGCGTGAAGCTCTCGGGGGGCCAGCGGCAGCGGATTTCAATCGCCCGCGCCATCCTGGCCGAGCCGCGCATTCTGATTCTCGACGAAGCAACTTCCAGTCTTGATTCGGAATCCGAGCAGATGATCCAGCACGGACTTTCTTATCTCATGCAGGGCCGGACGACGTTTGTAATCGCGCATCGCCTTTCGACTATCCGCCGCGCTGACCAGATTCTCGTGATGGAGCAAGGACAAATCGTCGAGCGCGGCACGCACGAGCAACTTTATGACGCGCAAGGCCGTTACTACGATCTCTACACCCGGCAGCAGGGCTTGGAGCATAACCTGTTCCTCGCACCGGGCGAGGGAGACGCGCTTGAGGGAGATGGGAACGGCAGCTCGGGCCAGGCCGGCGGCGATGTCAAGGCCGCCGACGCATTGCGCGTGCTCAGGGGAGAGGTTCGCTAGCCCCATGAGCAGCACGGCCAGATCACCACAAAGCAGCACTTCGGTAGACCTAGCTTCGGCAATTCGTGCGGAACAGCTTTGCCGCCATTACCGCATGGGCGAGACTCTCATTCGGGCCGTCGACGGCGTAACCCTTACGGTGCGCGCCGGCGAATTCGTTGCTTTGCTGGGCAGTTCCGGCTCCGGAAAGTCTTCAGTATTGAATCTGATCGCTGGCCTGGACCGTCCTACCTCGGGCAGCGTGACCGTCCACGAACGCAACCTCGCGCAACTCTCACGAGAGGAGCTAGCCAAATATCGGTTGCACACCGTCGGGATGGTTTTTCAATCGTTCAACCTGATTGCCAGCATGACGCTCGCGGAAAACGTGGAATTGCCCATGCGCTTTGCCGAGGTTGATCGCGAGAAACGTGACGACCTGGCGCGCGAGGCTCTTGCGAGAGTTGGCTTGCAAGCGCGCATGAACCACCGGCCGAGCGAACTCTCTGGCGGCGAGCAACAGCGGGCCGCACTGGCTCGCGCACTCATCAATCGCCCTCAAATGTTGCTCGCCGACGAGCCCACGGGCAATCTCGACAGCCATACCGGAACCGAAATCCTGAATATGGTCCGCGAGTTCAACCAGCAGTTGGGAATGACGGTTGTCATGGTGACGCATGAACGGGCTTTGGCAGAGCGCTACGCTCAGCGCCTCATCTTCCTCGCGGACGGCAAGCTGGTCGGCGATGAATCGAATTTGGCCGTGGCCGCCGAACCCGAGCCGGTTAGAGCAGAAGGGGGCAGCAATGAAGCTTCCTGATCTGACTGAACTCGCCTTGCGCAATTTGCGCGAGTCGGTTTTGCGAAATTCGCTGACCACCATCGGCATCTCCGTGGGTGTGGCGTCACTGGTCGCAATGCTTTCTCTGGGAATCGGATTGCAACAGCTCGCATCGCGCCGGTTGATGAAGTCCGGTTTATTCGACACCGTGGTGGTCACTTCCCGTCGCGATCTGCGCAACTTCAACCGCGAAGAAGAACGCAACGGACCTGCCCCGGGTGAAAGCCGAATTCTCGACGAGCCTACCCGCCTGGAGATCGAGCATTTGCCAAACGTGGTGGAAGCGTATCCTGACATCCGCTTCATCACCGAGCTGCGTTACGAAGACAAACCGCACTTGACTATGGTCGCCGCTCTCCCTCCTTCCGCACAGACAAACGACGCGTTCGAAGCAGTGCAGGGACATTTCTTCTCGTCCGACGTAGCGCCCGAAGCAATTCTTCAGAAAGCCTTCGCCGAAGAACTCCTGGGAAAGACGCCTAAGGCCGGTGTTGACGAAACGAGCGTGGCGGAACTCGCGGCTCCGCTTCTCGGTAAGGAACTGATCATGCGTTATGCGCAGCGCGAGGCGGCATCGATCGGACCTTCAAAGTCTGCGAATGACAATTCCACAGCTCCCGCGGATCAGAGCCTCGCCGGCGCAGCCTATTCAGTCGTCTCGCGCGAGCAGAAGCTGAAGATTGTCGGGGTCGCCGATCTCGATCCCGAGAGCATGCGCGGGCCTACCCGGGCGCGGGTTTTTCTTCCGCTCAAGCTGGCCGAGAGTCTGCATGTCATGCAGCCCACGGACCTGCGGGAAGTTTCGCGCGCGGCCGGCGATGAGCCGGTTTATTCCTCCGTGAGTGTTCGTGTAAAAAGCCCCAGCCAGATACAGACGGTGGAAGACACGGTCAAGAAGATGGGCTTCAACGCCTTCTCGATCCTTGACGCCAGCAAAAGCATCCAGCAATTCTTCAAAGTGCTGGACGTGTTTCTCGGAATCTTCGGCAGCCTCGCCCTGGCGGTCGCGTTCATCGGAATCGTAAATACGCTGGTGATGGCTATTCTCGAGCGGCGGCGCGAGATTGGAATTATGAAAGCGATTGGCGCCAGCGACGGAGACGTGAAGCGGCTCTTCTTTGCAGAGGCCGGCGCCATGGGCATTCTCGGCGGTATCGTCGGAGTCGCTCTGGGTTGGGCGATCGGCCAGGTCATCAACCTGGGAACGAACATTTACCTCAAGAGCCAGTCTTTTCCGCCAGAGCATTTCTGGTCGGTTCCCTGGTGGCTGGTGGCCTTCGCCGTGGTGTTTTCTTTCTTTGTGAGTCTCGCAGCGGGGCTTTACCCGGCGGGACGCGCGGCCCGTCTCGATCCCGTGCAGGCTCTGCGCTACGAGTAAACTGAAGCGATGAGTCGCCGTCTCCGAATCATCCTCGTGTTCGCGGCTCTCGCGGTTTCGCTTTCGGTTCAGGCTCAGAGCCGAATTGACTGCAACGCGCTGAACAGCCGCATCCTGAAACACGAGGTCCACTACTGCGTTTACCTTCCGGCGAGCTATGATACCGGTGCAACCACGCATCCTCCGCAAAGCTATCCGGTGCTCTATTTTCTGCACGGCCTTGGCGACAACGAACGAACCCTCTTCAATAGTGGAGGCTGGACGCTCCTCGACGATCTCCGCCGGCAGCACAGGATAGGAGAATTTCTTATCGTCGCTCCAGAAGCCGGACGAACTTTCTACATCAATTCCGCCGATGGCTCGGTTCGTTACAGCGACTTCTTTCTGCAGGAACTCATTCCGTTGATCGAAACGAGATACCGCGTGAGCAAGGGTCGAGGTAATCGAGCCATCAGCGGCATTTCGATGGGCGGCTATGGCGCGCTGCGTTTCGCCTTCTCGCATCCCGAACTGTTTTCGGCCGTCAGCGCACAAAGTGCGGCGTTGATTACGGAATCTCCGCAGGAACTCGATACTGCGGCCAGGTCCGGGGCTCCGCTGGGAAGGTTGCTGGCAACGGTTTTCGGAAGCCCAATCGAAGTCGCACACTGGAAGGAGAATAGTCCGTTCGTTCTGGCGAACAGGAATCAGGCGGCACTGCGGCGGATGGCCATCTATTTCAACTGTGGTCAGGATGACAACTACGGCTTTGAAAAAGGCGCCACTGCGCTTCACGAGCAATTGCAAAAAGAAAAGGTAGAACACAAATATCATCCGTACCCCGGCGACCACAGCCTGTCCTATTTCCTGGAGCACTTCACCGAGGTCATGAAGTTCCATTCCCGCGCATTTGGTCTGCGGTGAGTCCTCCATCAAAAGCTCCTGTACCAGAAGTCATGCGGTTCACTGGGATTAAGAATCGGGGTGTACGTCCGTAACTACCAGTCTGATGCCACACCGATGTATCATCACGCCAAATCATCCGCTGGAGAGACCTGTGCAGCGAGTTGCTCTAAAAGGTTTGTGCATTATTCTGCTGATCGGCAGCACGGCTTATGGGCAGTCGTTGGCCGATGCTGCGCGTGCAAATCGCAAGCAGAAAAGTGCCGCCCCTACGAAGGTCCTGACCGGTGATGACCTCGTCGCAACATCAACACCAGAAATAATTCAATTGATTCCCGGTTCGAGTTCTGCCGGACAAGGAACGCTGGTCGCGCCCGGGAGAGGAAAACATAGTTATCAGGTCATTATGTTGGATGCAAGCCGGTTCGTGAGTGGAGGCACAATCCATATCACGATCACCGTAGGTGACGGGGAATCCGAGGCATCTTTTGATTTGTACCCACAAGGTCTCGCGCTACCTTCGGAGGGATTCCCGAACTCTCTAGCCAGTGCCCCGAATATACGCAGCGGCTCCGGCGCGAAGATCAATTATCGTTTTGCCCATGGAACAGTGTTCCAATTCGGCGCCGAGGGAAGCTGGAATTCAAAGGCCGGGGCCACGAATACCTACAGCTTTGTGGTCGATGTGGACAGCCAATCTACGCGATGACCCGCATGGTGGGGTCGCTCTTAGCAGCCGGTTCTTGATCCGGACGTCGGGCTCCTCACCCAATTTGATAGTCGATACCTATTGAGAAATCGCAATTACACGCGATGACCGGTGCATTGAAGGTTTCTGCAGACTCACTGGGCTCAGTTACGCTGTCGTGCCCCGAGATCCCGGAACTGTAGTAAAACTGTACTACCGGAGAGGTGGCCGAGTGGTTGATGGCTCCGGTCTTGAAAACCGGCATACCCGAAAGGGTATCGGGGGTTCGAATCCCTCCCTCTCCGCCATTACTTTTGTTATCTAGCACTTGCGAGTCGGTGATACCTACACTGATACCAGTTTCAGTGAAGGAGCACCGATGGCCAACCGCGAAGTTAATCTCACAAAAAGAGTCCGAACACCGCATGGATGGCGGTATTGCTGCGTTTTGCTCTCCGCCAATGGGCGTGTGAAGCCTGACGTTGTATTCGTGGACGGCAAGGAAGGACGTCACCCGGAAGGTGCGTATTACTTGGAATGGCGCGAAGGCTCGAAGCGAGTCCGCCTGTCGGTGGGCAAAGACCCGGCCGATGCAAGTGCACGACGGCTGCGCAAGGAAGCCGAGTTGAACGCTGTGAACAACGGCGTTTCCGTTGTGCCTGAGGGGCAGAGCGGGCATCGTTCACTAGCGGCAGCGGTCGCTGACTTCCTGGACGAAACGAAGCTCACGAAGAAACCCAAAACCCTGGCCGCTTACACGACCGCGCTAAACTACTTCACCGAGTCCTGCCACAAACTAAACCTTGACGAAATTGAACGCAAAGACCTACTCAAGTTTTCCGCCTTCCTGAGAGACGAGAAGGACCAGGCACCGCGCAGCGTCTACAACAAGTTCGAGAACGTCATGACATTCATGAAGGCTAATGGAATTCGTGGTCTGGTTGGCAAGAACGATTGGCCACGCTACACCGAAGAGGAACCTGAGATTTACGAGCAGGAGGAACTCGACAAGCTTTTCAAAGCCTGTGATGCCGAAGAGCGCCTCTGGTATGAGTTCTTCCTGATGACGGGAATGCGGGAGCAGGAGGTCATGTACACGTACTGGTCGGATATTAATCTCACCCACGCGACCGTTCGTGTCAGCCACAAGCCCGACAGAGGGTGGACACCGAAGGCATACAAGGAGCGTGAGATTCCGATCCCAGCGAAGCTGGTGAAGAACCTGAAGGGGTGGAAGGCCAAAGCAGACAAGACCTGCAATTTGGTGTTCCCAACCACAGGATGCAACCCAAAGCTCGATTTCCTCGACTGCCTGAAAGCCGTTGCGGAGCGTGCGAAGCTCGACAAAGACGACTTCTGGCTTCACAAGTTCCGTGCGACGTTCGCAACTCGGTGTCTCTGGGCGGGTGTCGATCTGCGCACGGTTCAGCAGTGGCTTGGTCACTCGGACATGGAATCAACCATGCGGTATTTAAAGCCGTCACGCAGCCAGCATGTGCTGGATAAGGTGAACGAGATTTTCGCTTAGTTCGCGAATCCGCCTAGAAACGTAAAATTCAATAACATAAAGGGCCACGGATGGCACAAAAGTAGGTGGAAAGCGGCGGTACGACGACAAACGGATCGCAACTGGATCGCAAAATGGTGAAGGTCACAAAAGTCCGCGTTGAGAATGTTACTGGTGAAACACCACATCCACATTGGGCGTGGCAAAATCGAGCACGAAGTTTCCTATAACCAGGTCAGGTTTGCCATCCCGATTGAGGTCTGAGGTGATCACGCCGATCGCAGACGCGCCAGACGCGAAGAAAGACCGCGTAAATTCGCCGTTGCCGTTGTTGAACAGCAGACAAGCCTGCTGGCTCAACATCAACGCCACTGCAAGATCAGGTCGGCCATCCCCATTAAAGTCCCCCACTACCATTCCTCCAGGGTATTGTCCGGGGTCAACTTCGGCCCCTTCGTAGAACGTCCCATCACCCTTGCTGTAATAGATGAAAATGACCGATTCGCCTGGCAAGTTAATGGCAACATCATCCTTGCCATCCCCGTTGAAATCGCCAACCACTGCCATCACTCCGTTACTCAGCGGGAGATTATTGGCGGTTACTTCTTTGAACGTCCGATTGCCCGTATTTACAAAGGTTCCCGAACCTGTGGCGATATCCAGCATTCCGTCCCCGGTGAAATCTCCCACAACGTATAGCCCCCAATTCTCACTCGACAGGGTAACCGAGATGAACTGATACGAACCATTGCCGTAGAAGATTCGCCCACTGGCAGAAACAATATCCGGATAGCCATCTCCATCCATATCCGCGACCGTGATGTTTGCCGTCGGCTGTGAAAATGTGATCGGCGACGAAGAAAAATTGGGCGTACCGTTATTCGGCCAAATTTCCAGATTCGTATCACCGCCGAGGAGGTCGACGAGCCCCTTGCCAGTCAAATCCGCAACCTCGAAACCACTCGGGTCGGTGTAGGCGGCTAAGTTGAATGAGGTGCCACCCTGATTGATAAAAACGGTTCCTGGGATTGGGGTGCTGTTGACAGGATCACCGCCCACAAAAATATCAGGATAGCCGTCGCCGTTGATGTCTCCTGTCGACATTTCCGTCACGGTTGCCGGAGCGAGAGCAATAGGAGAGGGGAAGTTCCGGTCAGTACGTCCTAGTGAGAGCGACACAAAGTTGAAGCGATCAGGGATTACTACATCCGGAATACCATCGCCATTAAAGTCTCCCACCGCTACGTACTCGCCTTCAGGACCGACGAAGGACTGAAGCGTGAAGTTTCCATGACCGTCCCCGAAGAGATAGACGATCTCCGAGGGTTCAAGTCCACTTGGTCCGGCAAGATCAGGAAAACCATCGTGGTCGAAATCGCCCGCGACGAGCTGGGTCAGATCTGGTGTGCTCAGACTGGCGACCTGAGTGAATGAACCGTTTCCCTGTCCTCTGAACGAATACAGAACCCCGCCATTGCCTTGCTGCACTTGAACGACAACGTCAGGAATGCCATCAAGATTGAAATCGATCACAATAGCCACACCGGTGACCTTATTCAATCCAGCAGCTATTTGATCGTCGAACTGCCCATTGCCCTGGTTTAGCAGCATATGAAAGAGGGAATCCGATTCCAGGCAGAGAATGTCCAGCTTGCCGTCCCCGTTGAAATCTGCAACAGAGAAGTTCGGGTTGTTCGCGGATGAGGTTGCCAGGGTGACCGGTGCGGCGAAGCTCCCGCCGGTATTCTTAAACCAGACGATCTTGCCGGTCACGCCCAGAATCAGGTCGGGCTTGCCATCCCCGTTCAGATCGGCCAGCTGTGCTGACGCCGGATAAAGTGCAGAGAAAGTCTGCTGTGTCACCGGCGGCTGAAAGTTGCCATGGCCGTCGCCTGAAAGGATACTTACCGTTGCTGTGGACGCCCCAGTGTCGACGGTCACTGCTACCAGATCGACAGTTCCGTTCCCATCCACATCCCCAGCCGCAACGGCATCCACTTGCGTCGGAAGCGAAAGGAAGTGCGGAACCGAGAGCGTGCCGTCAGTCTGGCCATACAGAATTGCGATGCTGCCTGTCCCTGCAGTAGGCCAGCCAGAGATGATGACATCGGAGAGGCCGTCGCCGTTAATGTCCGCAGCAACGATAACCGAGGGGTCGCTGAGATACTCCCCAACCAGGAATCCCGGAATTGCCCGCATCACAAACGGCCCTTGCTGCGGCGCGTAAACCGTGTAAGGCAAAGAATTGGACACCGTTCCGCCGTTTTGCACCGAGAACTGATGCGTACCGGAGGTAGCGTTCAGGGATACATCAATCTGACCCTGAAGCGTGACCGAGTTGATGAAAAATGTCTGTGAGACCTGTTGTCCATCGACCAACACTTGCGATTGCTGGCCGAAGCCCTGGCCTAAGACCGTCACTATTCCGAGCTCTGATCCGACGGTGACAGTGGAAGGTGCGAGAACAGAGATCGACAACCCGGTACCCCCTCCGCCTCCCCCGCCCCCGCCCCCTCCGCCACCCCCTCCGCCGCCTGTCGAATCGCCGCCTCCTCCTCCGCAACCGGAGAGCACGAGGAAGAGCAGACTAACAATCAAGGCCGTCGATAGAACACGGGTTGTCATAGCCTGCGGCGAAGTATATATCGAACGAACTCCGATGATCTCGGCCAGCGCCGGATCATCGCTGGCCGACCCTCCCCGCAGGATCGGCTCGCGGCACCATTCCCCGAGCGTCCGTCCGCTCGCCTGCGCCGCCGTTTCGAGCCGCTTGTATTCTTCCTCGCTGACTTTGAAACCGATGGATTTCGTGCGCAGCGGCGGCTTCACCATGAAGGGTCTACTCCGAGCCCTTCGACGAAAGAGCAGGATCGCGAAGTGCCGCCTCCAGGAACTCAGGCAAAGACTTGGGATGTGGTTTCTTGCGGACATGAGCGTGGTAGCGCCCTGACTCTGGTCCCCAGTCGAAGTAGACCCCGTACTCGCTATCCTGGATTTGCTTTGCAATCGGCTCCGACATTGATAACCCAGTAACAGAAAGCAGGAGAGGTTGCTTCCGCCCGACCAGAGATGCGTAGACTTCGACTCTGTACTCACCTGGAAGAAACTCGAACTGTGTGCCATCTGCGGGCAGCAGAAAGTGGTGGTCGCAGGTCACGCCATTCTCCCCCACGTATAACCCACTCCCACGGGCCAGGGACGCCTCGCCGTAGACCCAGATATTGAAGGTTTGGATTGACTCGCCACGCCGGAGTTTTACGAACATGCTCTCGACGATCTGGCCGCGTTTTGCGGTGCTGTAGAGCAGAGTTCGAAGATAGACTTTCGGAGAAGAATCAACCGAACCATCGGCCCCGAAGTAGATCGCGGTGGGCCGGGTCATTCGGACCGTCCCACGTCGGAACAGGGTCAGCCATGCGGTGACCATTGAGATGGTCAACGCCAGGGTCGAGACGACGACGCTAATCGCCGGGGGCATGCCTAAGTGTCCGTCGATCTAAAAAGTAACGACCCTCACAGCCTATCAGGGCAGCCTTAAAAATCAACAAGTTCGCCTGCGCTAACTTCAGGTTGCTCTACAGCACCCTGACGACGGGCTTTTTTTCTTAGCTGCTCTGCTTTCAACAGGTTCGCGCACGGTAACCCAAAGTTACCGTGCAGCTCCCTTTCAGGGGTGGAGTGTCACCCCCTCCACCCCGTGCGCAGCACGGCTAAAAACCCTCAACCCCGGAAACCAGCTATCGGGAGCGCCACAACCTCACCCCCACCGTGCCCGAATCGCCACACTGCACGGCCCAGATCGGCGGCGGAATCGGGATCAGGAAGGGGCAGCTAAACAGGTCGGTATTGGACAGCGAATCGGGGAAGCAATCCGCCAGGAAAACACCAGCGGATCGGCGGCTAAAGGAAAGACTATTCCCCCATCGCCGACGCGAACCAGAACAGGAGAGTCCCCAGGGAACAGACAGGAGCAAGCCAGCGCACCGGACCCGGTCGCCACACCCCGCCGATGCCGAACACGATGCCGGAAAGCGAAAGCATTCCTCCCCAGGCATAAATTCTCATCAGCAACGGGTCGTAATACGGGAAACCACCTCTCATGTGTGCGTACAGCACTGAGGAAACCGCAAGCAGGCCGGATGCCGTGGCGAGTGCAAAACCGATCAGGGACAGGATCGAAGGCAGAGTTCGCGGTTGCGTGCGACTGAACCAACGCACCCAGCCCCAGATCATCAGGACAGGCAGACCGATATAAAAACCGACTGCGGCTACCACCACTAAGACGGATTCGGCGGCCTTGTTCACGCGACTACTGGCACTGCTTCTGCACGGAGTCTTTGAGTTTTCCTTGGCTCTGTTTCTTTAGCAGGTCGTCGAGGGCTTTGGTCTTCGCGTCGGGTTTCTGTTGCAGGATGGCTTGGTAGGTCTTCAGAACGCTTTCTACCCCCGCGAGAGCTGTTGCCTTCGCGTCGGCCATTTTGTCTGGATTCTCGATCTGGAACGCACCGCTGGCCAGCATGTACTGCCGCGTGATCGTGTGCGCGTAGGCGTACTTCATGCCGTTGAACTCGCTCAGCAGAGCTGGACACAGCAGCACGTGGACATCGTGCACATCACTGAGCCGTTTGAATGCAGCTTCGCCTTGCTTGTTCACGCTGTCGTCCAACGGACTACTCTCCAGCTTGTGCGTGACCGCGACCCATTGCATTCGCTCCTCTTGCGTCGAAGTATCCTGTGCCGACGCTATCGCAGCGAGAACGGAAAGAGCGCCCACAACAAGAACCCAGCCGGACATCAGGTGACTATTTCGCATGTGCCTCCCAGCCCAAGCGTGCTCAAGTTAATACGACGCGAAGAAAAGCAAAGAGAGTGATTATCGCCGCCGCTGTTACGGCCCACCACCACTTGGACCCCCGTCTCGCTGCAACTATCGGCAGCGCGATCATGGCCAATGGCAACAGCCAAGAGAAGGGACCTATTTTGTCAAACACCGGAAGCAATGGCTTCACCGATTTCGGAAGCAGAATCGCACTCCACACAAAGAGCAAGCATGCAACGCCGATCCATCCCGGAATGTTGATTCGGTGTTGAAACGAGTTCATTGCGCTGCCTCGTATGCGTGGTAGAACGGATTTTGCACCGGGTTGTGCTCGCCAAAATGCATGTTGCCGCTGGCGGGTACAGTACTCCAAGGATTTGACTTTGCCCGGTCAACATTGAAGTGCGCAGAGTTCGCTCCCGATAACCCGCTGCCCCAACTCCGAAACTCATCGGAACCCCAGTTCGCACCAACGGGACCCATCCAGTTGATGCCTGCCTTCTCCAATGCCAATCCAGCTTGGAATTGGTTTCCGGCGAACGTGAACGTCCCGGCCTCGGTCTGGTTCGCTTCCATTTTGCTATTGGTAAGGGTAAAGCTGAAGCCTGAGAGTGCGCCGCCATTGGCAAAGCCCGCGTCTTGGAACGTTGTCTGCGGAGTACCGTTAACAAACACCCCGCTCGAAGAGGACTGTCCTCCATTGTTCGAGAACTGCACCCCGCTGCCGTTCACGCTGGCCGTGTAGCTTCCGGTGCCTGTAGTCTTGTCAACCAGGTTGCCATTCGCGTCGTTGCCGATCTGGGTAGCCGTGAAGCTCTTATCGGCATTGGTGACTCCCTGTACCGTAGCCGTTTGAGCATTGCCGTTTTTGTCATAGCCAACCGTCTGTGACTGGCACGTGGATGCGTTGTCCTTCGTCTGCGTGCACGACAGGTAGGAATCCAGCCCCGTAGGATCGGTCAGACTGGTCGGGTTGTTCCTCGCGTAGGCGTAGCGATTCAGAGTTTGTGGGTCTTCGAGATGTCCGCCCATAGGATCCGGGGACATGAAGCGCCCCATGCTTGATGTGAAATACCTTGCAGGAAAATCATCCAGGCCGGACTCGGCATCGCGTTCTTTGCCGGTGAACTTGCGGAGAAGCGCGTCATACGCATAGCAGTGCTTCACGATCCCGTTCCTCAACGATGCAAGTACCGTAGGATCAGGTCCAGAAGCAGCACGACAACGCCCAAGACTATGATGACTGTGCTTCTTGCCCCGCTCTTCGACCCTCCAATGGCCGTCTGTCGCCAGCCAAAGCAAACGTAGTTCAGTACAGCGAGGGCAGCCGCTGAAACCACGCCCCATAGCCAAAGCGGCGTCTGGGGAGAAATTACGAACAGCGAGATGATGATTCCAACCAGGCCTCCGCCGTTCACAACCGCGATTTTTTTCCATCTGCTCATCGGCTGATCTCGCTTCTAGTGGCACTGATCGCCGCTAGTACACCTCGGCGGCGGTGGTGGCGTAGGAGGGGCTGGCGGTGGCGGAGGGCTCACAAGACTCCTAACCGCGTTGTAGCCGGCCTTTACGTCTTGAACTACGTTGCCAACTGTTAGAGCGGTGCCAGCGGGATCCTTCGCGGCCTCGACGGGGTTCTTTACGGCCGTTGCGGCAGAGGTTAAGTCGGAAGCAACCGCACCCGCCTTCAGGTTGCCACCCGTACCTAAAGTCACGGCCATTCCAGCCGGAGTGGTCAGCGTCGTGACAGCTGTGGTGCCCTCTTCAACGTTTTCAGACTTTTCCCCGGCGGCGGTTGCGATGATTCGCGTTGTTCCGCTGACTCCAAGGCCAGCAGTAGCAATTGCACCTAAGGCAGTTTTCAGTGCCGCACCTGCTGCCATTGCCTCAAGTGTGGCACCCCCCGTGGCTACGGCTGAACCCAGCTCCAGAACCCCTATGTCGATCTGGATTTCAGTGCTGGATACTGGTGTTCCGTAGCGGCACTGTGTGTTGCAGAACGTACCAGCGTCGCTGTGCCCGTCTGGGTCGCGCGTCGTGGTCGGATTGTTATTGACGTAGCTGTAGAGATTGAGGCTCTGGGGGTTGCCGAAACTTGCGTAAGGTACGTTCGTCGGCTTAGCTGCCCAGTCCGGCGTCATGAACCTGCCGAGGCTGCTGCCGTTGTAGCGAGCGCCGAAGTTGTCCAGCCCGGACTCGGCATCCCGTTCTTTGCCGGTGAACAGGTAATGCTCGGAAGGAGTGCCGTCGATTACGATGCCGTAAGGCGTGTAGTCCACGTCCTGTTGCGGCGGCGTCGAACCGACGGCGTTGGTGACTACTTCGGTCGTCGCCAGATGGTTATGGAAATAGTAGTGTAGTGCAGAACTCGAATCACTCCGCACCAAGCGGTTTCCGTTGAAGAAGATGTATTCGTTTTGAACATTGCCCGAGAGATCGGTCTCCAGAGCACTCTCGTTTCCCAGGTTTCGCAAATAAATCGTGCCGGTTGAGCTTGTCGGGCACGTGCTGCTCTGTCCAGTGCTCGTGCACTTGGCCACGCGTTGGCCATCGCCATCATAAAGATAGCTATATCCCGCGGTGTAGAGAAGCTGCCCTTCCGCATTGTAGACGAAGGTGTGATTGTTCGGAGGGCAGGCAATCTCGTCGAGCAGATTTCCTGCGGCGTCGTAGCAAAACCCAACGATCTGGTTCTTGGTGTTGGAGGTTTGAGTAAGAGACGGCGCGCTGCATTGGCTTGCCGTGATCTGGTTGAGATTTCCCCAGGCATCGATTCCAAGTGCGAAGTTCTGTCCCCAACAATAGGTGCCCGACGTGGCCTGCGATGCGGCCGTCAGGATGCGGTTCAAAGGGTCGTAGGTGAAATTCTGGGTGCGTGCGTTGTTGACATTGTTAACGATCTGATAGACGTTGCCATTGTCTCCCAATGTGCTCTTAGCAAACGAACAAGGAGCAGGTGCAGTGATTGCAGCTCCCAGGTGAAAATCGAAGCACTCGCTGAAAACCGGGTTCTGACCACTAACTCCGGCGGAAAGCAAAATCGGCTGCAAACGGCTATTGTATTGGTTGCTTGTCGTTATCCCGGCGAACGACGATGTGTAGCCGTTTATCATACTGGTCAGCCCGCCGAAGGGAGCGTACGCAGCGCTCTTCACGAACATGTTTCCTGAAGCGTCTTCGGCTGCGAGTGGGAGCCCTGCGCCGCCCGTTGTGTAAGTGATCACCTTACCGCCGCTACCGTCAGTTTGCTTCGCGAGGGAGCCGTCCAAGTTGTACAAGTAGGTGAGTTCGCGTGGACTCGCGCTGGCGACCTGTCGTCTAGGAATTAAGATTCGGCCGAGCTGGTCATGGGACCACGAGGTACCACCCGAACCGTCGCACATAGAGGTTCTTCGCCCTATGGGATAGGTGTCAGTAAGTGCTGGCGGAGCCTCCGTGCAACCGGACAAGGTTCCGGCATCATACGCGAATTGCACTGTTGGCGTGAAGTTGTCGCTGTAGCTTTTCTTCGTTAGCCGGTTCAGTGCGTCATAAGCATACGCGGTCTGCACGGTGCCTGTGCCCGTTTGATTCTCTAACGGAGTGGTCTTTGACGCTACATTGCCATTGAGGTCGTAGGCGTACGCAATCGTCCCCGACTCCGGATTGGAGGCGCTGGTCAGGCGGGAAACGGAGTCGTACACGAATGATCGCGAGCGCCAGTTGGATGAAATGCTGCCTCCCTCCTGGGCCACGGAAAGCAGGTTATTTAACGCGTCATACGCGTACACCGTCTCGAAGTTATACGTAGTCGGAGCTTCCCAGACACTGGTCAGTCGTCCTAAACCATCCGCACACGACTGACGCGAGTTACCGACTTCGTCCGTAACCGTTGTGCAAAGGCCGGGGCTGTTAGCGTTGGTTTGATCATACGTCGTCGTCACGACCGACTGGTCCGGTTCGACTACGGATGTCACGCGACCCAGTCCGTCGTAGTTGGTCGCGGTGTATCCCCAGGTGGTCTCGCTGGCGCAGTTGGTGATGATTGAAGAACAGCGAGTTGGATTGTAAGTCTGGAATTTTCGACCACTGCCATCGTATACCGTAGCCGTATACGTTGGTCCGCTCGGATCAGAAGCTAATTCGGTTTGCGCGGGGTGAGCCAAGCCATCCATCGTCAATAGCATCGTCTTCCAGCCTGTTGCCGGACTCGTCGCACTGCAGGTTGCACCGGCGGTGCCATTGATGTTCTGGCATGTCGTCACGCTCGGGACAGCATCGTTAAAGGTGACCAAGGTCTGGCCTGTATCGGGGTAGTCGGTTTCCGTGAATCGACCCAGCGAATCATTGTACTTGTAGGTGGTCAGCTGAGGCGGAGAGTTTTGATCGCTGGACTGAGTGAGTTCGCCATCGTTGTATCCATAGGAGAACTTTTCGATGTGAGCCACACCGTTTGTGGTGGGATAGGTTACTTTCGTCAAATATGCGTTGGTCACCATACCGCTAGGCGGAGAACCCGCGGTTGTCGTAAAGCCGCTGGAATTTGTATTTAGGTAGCTATCGGCGAACGAGTATGTCGTTGTGGTACCTTTCGGGTCAGTCACGGACCCAACTTGCCCAGTCTCGTCGTAGGCGTACGTGCTGAAAGGAGAGGTTCCGGTGTTTAACCACTGCGTTCTCTGCGTTAGATTTCCTCTGGGATTCGTCGAACTCGCTGAGTAGTTAGTTTCGTCGTGGCCGGTTAGACTGCTCCCACCCGCGCCGGCTACCGATGGTGTGCCAGCCGCTCCGCATGGCGTAGTCGTAGGTCCGTTATCGTAGAAGTAATCGGTTTCCGCGACGCGATTCGTGCCTGTGCTGTCATAAGTTATGACCTGACAAGGACTGTCGACGATCGACGCCGCGTTTGCATACAACGGGGTATCGTTAAACTCCTGATAGTTGGTGATGGTCTTTCGCAGCAGTGAACCAACTCCGCTGGTGCCGAAGTCGTAGTCTTGACGCTCGATTTGCTGCTCTCTACTGTTGTAGCTCCATGTGGTTTCGTTGGCCGGACCGTTCGGATTCGATCCGATTGCATACTGAGTTTCCTGGCTTAATAGAAGCCGTGGGTTTGCCCACGTCTCGTAAACAGTCTTCAACAAATTGCCGCTGGTGTCATAGTAGGCGATGCTGTTTTCGACTGGATCCCAGCCCGTAGGTGCTGAGGCTGTATTTGGGGGCGGGATAGCGCCCGATCGGGAGTAGGTGTAGACCGTGTTGTAGCTCGTACTGCGCACGTTATCCGTCGTGGTAACGGCAGTTGTCTTGCTCGTCCAGTAGACCGCGCCGCTTGTATTCCAGTTGGTTGTATAGGCGAAATGCTGGTGCAGGACCTCCGTACTTCCGTTGAAACTAACGTAGCGGTCTGTGATAACGGGAACCGCGTACAGCGCATCGCATTGTGGATTCTGGGCAAGCTGACTAGTGCCGAACTCAGCCTGCGCATTCATCCCCCACACGTACCGAACATACCCTCCCGTTGGATATGTCACTTTGTTGACGACCTTGTAGGTGGAGTCATATGTGAAAGAAAAGCTTTTGCCGTTTGGAAGTGTGAGAGTGGAGATTCCCGTAATAGGTGCGTCAGTTATCGTGTTGTACCATGCCACGTGGGGGAAATATTGTGGACAAACACCCAATACAGTGGTCACGGCGGCTTGGAACGACGGTGTAGGCAATGTTGTCCATTGGAGATTATAGGGCGCGTTCAGACCCAAGATCGTCACCGTCTCACCGCTTGTAGCAAATCCTGAATCTTGAAGCACCGCGCGGCCGAGTGTGTCAGCGTAGTTGTATCCTGAAGTGCCTGCGGGTGTGATTTGGATGATATTCCCGTTGCGGTCCTCCACCGAACTCGGCAGCGCACCATTGACGTCGTTATTGGCGACGCTCGTGAAGTAGAACGTTGTGCCGTCTGGCTCTGTAACGCTTACGGGGCCTACCGGCATCCCGGCGGGGTTCCCCTGCGGAATCGATGCTATGATCGCGCCGACTGGCTGCGCGCCAGGCTGCGTGCTCCAGCCCCCCTCTCCCGCTTGCGTCACGGCTACCCCGCCAAATCCTGCGGGCCAGTGAGCGGTGTCGTAGGTACAAGCATCGTCCTGAGCATTGCCCTTGAAGTTCGTTAAGTTGAGATCGTGGCGGTTCCCGCTGGCGTCCTGATATACATAATTAACATATGCATAACATGCCTCACGACTGCCTCCTTCCCTGGTTGCCGTCCACGCGAGGTAATTGGCACTCACGACTGGAACACTTTCGCTCCAACCACCAGTAGAGACAATTGTGCTGGAAGGGATTTCCCACGCCAAACCTCCCCCTACACTAGGGGTAACGTAGTTGACGCCATTTGAGTCGTAAGCAAACGAAAAAGGCAATGTCAGCCCGCGACCGGGAGGCATCGTCGCGGTTATTCGGATGCTTACGGAGCCATTTGCCGGGTTCACAGTCTCGGCAATTGCGCCGAGATAGTCGTGGCCTACGCCAGGTACAGGGGTTGAGGTCGTACTGCTGCTGGAAGGCATTTGCGCTCGCAGCGCGGCAGTGAGAAGAATCGCAACCGTAAGGAGCACCAGACCGCGAACGATGGGAGATGCACTCCTAGACGTGGTCATTCCTTCCTCCTTCAAGTAAAGAACAGTCATCACCAGCGGTCGTTTCGACGGGTCGTCGACGCGAGGCTCACACAAACACGCACAGCCCGCACGTTGCTGGCGTAACAGTTCAACACTTCAAGGGGAAGCAGCGAAAGAATCTCTCACGGAACCGAAAAGTCCGTTGCCCTTTACAGGCGAATCCAGTCCGCTGGTTGCGCGAACAATACGGCGCGAGCAAGTGAATGTCAACAAGAAAATAGTGTCTCGCGGGATATGTCTAGATCGCTGTACTTCTCGCGGCTGAAACAGCCCCACGGACACGGTGATTACGAATCAACGTCAAGAGGATAAGAATTTTCGAATAGGAATTCTCGAATCCGTCGCACGGCGCGCCCTTCAATGGTAATGTCGTCGCGGCGGAATTCCGTTCCCTTACACTCGCTTACTAACGAGGCTCAAGTAGCAAACAAGGAGAAACTCGGGACGGGGAAGGCGGTTCCCAACGTTACGCACGTACGTACGTAACGCTGGCGTCGGGCTTCGGAGATCATCTCCTAGAACTGAAAACTGGCGGATTTTGAGTTCCACAGTGGGTTCTGAACCGTTTGGAAACTTCTCTACGCTTGCAAGAACTCCGATTCGTCCCGTCATGATCCGTTCTCCCGCGTTTTGAGCATGGAACTACTGCAGTTTTACTAAGTATCCCGGGCGACCGGACCTGACCTTGACGGGTTGCACCTCCCATCTCGCCATCACCACCGCTGCAAGAAAGTATCACTTACGAACTATGGGAAGTTCGGGATAACAAAATATGTGTGCGTTCCTTCGCCTCCCCCAAGTGCGACAGCCATACGGAAAATCACGTCCTTGCCAAGGTAAATAGCCACACCGCCGCCAAAACTTTGCCGCATACCAGAGAAATCCAGATCGCCATTCTGGAGAGCCACCTTCCCAGCGTCGTAAGCGACCAAAAGGCCCAGATGGCTGCACACGGTTCGTATGATGCCCTCCTTGCAAGGTGTGCAAGTCACGCACGTTTTGCGATCGTATTCCGCCTGAACCATCAAGAGATCTGGGCCACGGAAGCGATAATCCTTGAACGCCCGCAAAGTCGGCTGATTGTCGATATCGGACCCACCGAGAGTTTCTTGTAAGTAGAAAGGCACAGCGTTTCCGGAGCTGGCGTCAGAGACAGAGTACCTCCAACGAACCGAGAAGTAATTTTGCTCGATTACGCCGCCATGCCTCTTCTTCTGCGGGAAGAAACGGTGGTCTAGGTTCGCCTCGAAGCGGTGAAACGAGTAGTGACCGGTAGCGGTGTCCTGATAGAAGCTATATGCGACGTTGTAGTCGATCGCAAATCGTTCGAGGAATCGCTTGTGCGGGCGAAGAAACAACATTTCATGCACAAACGGTGGCTGCGACACGAGCCCAGGGGCAGTCAGCTCCGTGTACTCTTGCTGGATAGACACAATATTGTTCCCCGTTACGCCGCCGACGTTAGGCCAGAGTCCTTCGATCTTGCCGCCAGCTGAGAGCCAAGAAACCTCCGGAAACGGTGCGGTCATCTCTATTCCTGCAGAGGTATCGCGCTGGCTGAATATTGCGGCATTGCCGAGGGGAGTGTTCGGGCCCAAACCGTAGTAAGTCATGTTCGGCAGGGACCGGTTACGAGCATAGACGTTAAGCCCCAGTGACTCGCCCGATTTGTTCCAGTCAGCGTCGATGCCCCGTTGGCTGCTAAACTTCAATTCGGCGTACCAAAACTTGCGAATCGTAATCACGGAGCTAGCCTGCAACTGATCCTGCGCGCCATTCTTCTCGTTGAGATCGCGCGAATAACGTCCGCCGCCTCCCACGGCGCTGCCTGGCACGATACTTTGTGCAAGAAAATGAAATGGGCGAGACCGGAATGTCGAACTAGCGCAGCTTATAAACTTCTTACGAAAGTCCGTCGCAAGGGAGCAATTGCGTTTCCACTCATCCCAATCCGATGTTCCGGTTACGGGGGTGTTGCTTGATGTTGGCGCCTGCCCCTTGGCTGCGCTCACGCAGAACAGAAGCCCTATGCCCAGCGTCACGACGGCTGCGCATTTCCGTACTGAGCCGTAATTGTCTGCGCGCATAAGCATTTCCTTTTCTCAGTCGTTCGAACCATTCCCTTTCGAGTGGATTTTTGAGTGGATGCTTTGTAAATAGACAGCAGCCTGAGCCTCAGTCTTAATCGTATTCGGGTCGATGCCGGACTGTTGAGCTAAGGGGAGGCGTTGCTCCACTAAGGCGGCCTGATGAACCAGCATCCGGAGGTGGTCGTTGATGGGCTGGGCAAGCTCGGCTGCAGTTGGCGGCCGCGACTTGGCTCCTGCACCTAGGTCGATTTTGTCGGTTCGCGGTTGCGGGAGCGTGAGGTTGCCTTCGAAGGTGTTGGCCTTCTTGTCTCGCGATGTGAGGTTTGCGTTTGGGATGTTCGGAAGAAAAAGTTTGAATGTGGTGGCGATGATCGAAGTGTGATCGTAGACTCTGTGATCGATCACCCTAGGTGCGATATATGGTGAAATCAAAACCGCGGGGACGCGCACGCCGAGACGCGTAAAATCGAAGGAGGGATCAAGAGAGATCCCGTCATTCGTCCAAACCTTGCCGTCTGGATTAACAGTGGTGGGAGGGTGCACATGATCGAATGTACCGCCGTGCTCGTCATAAACGATCACCAGCAGCGTTGAGTTCCGCACTTTGGGATTTCCCCAAACGGCATTGAAAACAGTCTGGATGAGCGCTTCTCCCTCCCTTACGTTGTGATCCGGGTGCTGGTCACTTGCTGAAAAGGCAGGCTGGCCGTTACCACCGGGAGAGTTGGCAAAACGAGGCTCAAGAAAACTATAGGTAGGCAGATCGTTATTCTCACACGCCGGAATAAAATCGTCGTCGAACGATCCAAAGAAATCAGGATTCCCGGCGAGGCCGTCAAACGTCGAGGCCATCGTGGAATCGTGGTAGTAAATGACGGAGTCGAGATGGTTTTCGGCGAGGCGCTCGTAAATCGTCGGAGAGAGGTTGCGCCAGTCGATCCCCATGTCGACACGCCCCAGAGACGTTGCGGCATGCATAAACGCGCGGTTCGGGAATGTCGGTCCGGGAAGCGAGGAAAACCAGTTGTCACAAACGCAGAACTGTTGCGCCAGTCGGGTCAGCACGGGCAAACTCTGGAGCGAGAAACATTTCATGATGCGGTGGGCGTCTTGTGGATTCCCGGTGCCGGTTTTTCCTTCGTAACTCCGCACAAAGCCAGCCATCGGCGGATCCTGTATCACGGAAGTGTTAGGGTCACCGTAGAGCTGTGTCAGCGTATCGAAACCGGAATGCCCTGGGTCGGGCGTAAGGTCGCCGGCATAGTTTGCATCGTTGGACACTTGGGCAGCTCCACCCTCCGAATCAGTGTTAGATTCATCACCATTGAGTCCGCCGATCAGCCACATGGGACTCCCCGAGAACCCCAGCATATGGTCAAACGAACGGTTTTCCATCATCAAGACGACGATCTGTTTGAGATTGTCTAGTCCGACGGGCATATACGTTTCCCTGTTTAACTCCTAATGCGGCCATGCCTTTCGATTCGGATCCGCCAGCTGGCCAGTTTCGAATTGCGCGATGGAAATGTTCCGACGTGTGTTTCATCCCAGACTATCAACCAAGTCGTGTATCTTGCCGTTAACCGCGCCGCATGACGCCCAAAACGGATGATTCAGACATTGGATTGTCAAGATTGCTGAGGC
>Ga0307476_10000810_pt1 | contig 21411 bp, 22 predicted proteins | sample atmos_gasesECM2C_2_FD_203314 | JGI IMG/M metagenome (GOLD analysis project Ga0307476, IMG submission 203314) | Hardwood forest soil microbial communities from Morgan-Monroe State Forest, Indiana, United States - atmos_gasesECM2C_05 | ecosystem: Environmental > Terrestrial > Soil > Temperate...
CGCTGACCCGCGACCAATGCACCCGCCCGACCGAGGCGTGGTGGGCATAGGTGATGATGGTCATGTCGAGCTTGACCTCGGCCTCGGCGAGGTCGTTCGGATCGCTCAGCGCGGAAAAGTTCGGCACCGGATAATCGGCCGGATCGAGACCGTCCTGGTCGACATGGCCGAGATAGGCGATTGCGGCCTTGCCGCGCTCGTTCACTTTCCCGTCGGTGATCCACAGCGGCGCGTAATCGCGGCCGGAATAGAACGCGTCGACGACGGTGCGGTCTTTCTTGTTGCCGATGATGCGGTCGAACTTGCCGCTGGAAAGATTGCGCAACTGATCGACGACCGCGGCATCGGCATCGCTCAAGGCGGGTGCGGCCGGCGCCGCCGCAGCGGCGGGCGCTGGCGCCGCAGGCGCGCTGGCGGTCGTTGCCGGATCCACAGTCGTCGCCGGCGCGGCCGCTGCCGCCGGGGCCGTCTCCGCAGTTGCGGGCGGTGCCGAAGCTTGGGTGGGGGTTATCGATCCGGTTGTCGCCGGCAGGTTCGGCGAATCGAGGGGTTGCGGCGTGGCCGCAGCAGCGTTGTCGGCGTCGGCCGGCGCAGCCGCATTCGCGGTGTCGGGCGCGGCAGCCGTGGTGGCCTGGTCGGACGGTCCCGCCAAGGTAACGGTGGGAGCGCCGGCCAGCAGCAGGACGACGGCGGTCGAGGCGAGAAGGTGGCTGATGCGGACGCCCGGCATTGCAAATTCTCCTTAAGAGCCTGCGCGATGGACGCAACCTCACGCCGCCTGGTGATTAAGGGCCCCAACGAGGCTTTAATATGGAACCACACCTGCGGCGGCCGCACTTTAGGTGAGCCGACCCGGATTGTCCTGTGCGCAACCTGGAATAATCGGCCGTTTCATGCGATTTTCAGCGGCTGTCGCTCTGCTGCAACGGCTTCGCTATCGGTTTCATTCCGTTCGCTATTCAGGCCCAGCGCGTCGAGCTTGCGGTACAGCGTGGAACGGCCGATTTGCAGCCGCCGCGCCACCTCCGACATCTGGCCGCGATAATGGGTAATGGCATACCGAATGAGCTCCGCTTCGAGCTCTTCCAGCGGCCGCACCTCGCCCGCGGCGTCCAACAGCGGCAGCGCGTCGGCCGAGGCGGGGGCCGCCATGGCCGTGGCGGCGGCAGGATGGTCTTCGAACGGGGCGGGCAGCGCGACCGGTTGATCGAAGTCGGGTACCAGCGGCTCGCCGGCGTGGTTCGGCGTAGCGCCGAGATCCGAAACCTGGACCTGCGCCGAGACTTGCGGAAATTCGGGAAGCCCGATGGTGTCGCCCTCGGCCAGCACCACGGCGCGGAACAGGGTGTTTTCCAACTGGCGGATATTGCCCGGCCAATGGAAGGCCGCAAGCATGTGCAGCGCCTCGGCCGTGATCAGGCGGATGCGTTTGCCCTCTTCGGCGGCAAAGCGCGCCAGAAAATGCCGGGAGAGCGCCGGGATGTCGGCGGGGCGCTCGCGCAACGGCGGCACCGTGATCGGGAAGACGTGCAGGCGATAGAACAGATCCTCGCGAAAACGTCCGGCTTTGACGTCGGCGATCAGGTCGCGATTGGTGGCCGAGACGATGCGGACGTCGACCTTGATGGTTTTACGCGCCCCGACCGGTTCGACCTCGCCCTCCTGGATGGCGCGCAGGAGTTTCACCTGGGCGGCGGCCGGCAATTCGCCGACCTCGTCGAGGAACAAGGTGCCCCCCGACGCCTCGACGAACTTGCCGACATGGCGCTCGGTGGCGCCGGTGAACGAGCCCTTCTCGTGGCCGAACAGGATCGACTCGACCAGATTCTCCGGCATGGCGCCGCAATTCACCGCGATGAACGGCTTTGCGCGCCGCTCGCCCGAGCCGTGGATGGCGCGGGCGATCAATTCCTTGCCGACGCCGGACTCGCCCGCGACCAGCACCGGGATCGTCGACGCTGCAGCCTTCTCCGCCATGCGCACCACCGCCGCCATAGCGGGGGATTTGGTGATGATGTCGTTGAAGCCAAGCGTGCCGGAGCGGCTGTGCTTGATGCGGCTGAGCTCGCCTTCCAACGCGCTGGTGGTGAGCGCGTTGCGGAGACTCACTTGCAACCGCTCGACGCCGACCGGCTTGACCACGAAATCGATGGCGCCGGCGCGCATCGCGGAGACGACATTGTCGATGCCGCCGTGGGCGGTCTGCACGATCACCGGCACATTGATTGAAGCTTGCCGCAACCGCGCCAGCACGCCGAGCCCGTCGAGATTCGGCATCACCAGATCGAGAATCACGCAATCGATCCGCGCGCCGTCGGCGCCGCCGAGCAAGGTCAGCGCCGCATCGCCGTTGTCGAGCACGATCGCCTCGTAGCCCGATTTTTGGAGCATGTTTTCGAGCAGCCGGCACTGCACCGGATCGTCATCGACAATGAGGATGGCCATATACTCGTCCCCTCGCGGCTTCGTTCAGCACGCTGTGCCGTTTCGGGTCACTTTGGCCCACGGTGCTTAAGAGGGTGTTAAGCGGGACGCCGGCTACAGCGACGCTCGTGTTTTTCCTACAGGAACCGGCAACTCCTTAGTTGTCGTTGAGCCCGTTCGGCTTGCGCGTGTGGAGCCTCTCCTTCCAGGTACTTTCTCGACGTATAACTTCATCGGATTCCATGGTCGGTGAAACCAGTTCGAGAATTGTGAAATGAAAGTTTTGGGAATCGCGCTCCCGAAGTAGTCGGTTTCCGCCGTGACCCGAGGCAGCGTAGTTGCGCCATCTGCCCAAGAGGTTGCTGGCGCCATATGCAGAACCAACGTAGCCTTTCCCATCCGACGCATCGAAGATGTAGTAGATGCCGCGCCATTCGGCGAGCGTGGCCTGCCAGCGCTTTGGCAAGACGCCGAGCTGGCTCCAAGTCAACTCCAACTCGTCCCATTTCTTCATTGCTGCATCGAGTGCGCTGTCTTCTAAGATAGCGTGCACGGGCATTTTGTTGCGATGTGCACGCCGCCACCAGGAGCGCTCGGGTGGTGGCCAATCCACGATCAGCTTCCCCTTCCAACAGGAATAGAAGTTCTGCAGCGTCAGATCGAACCAAAGGCAAGAGGATCGGCTTTGTCCACCGAAGCCCTTCATTCCGAGTTTCTTCAGCTCGACGTGGGCCGGAACTCGCCAGTATTGCGCGTGAGTGAGAGGTTTTGATTTTCCGATTTTATACAAGCCGACGAACAACGCTTTGCCAGGCTGACGTCCAATGAAGGATGCGACGTATCCCGCCCTGGTCATGGCCCTTTCAACTTTTGGCCCGTGCGTCTGCTGGTAGGCGTTGAACAAATCCGGTCTGTCCGCCGCTAGCAACGGAAACACTTTGTTCAACTCGGGCTCGGTAGGACGATGACGAAATACTAGGACTTGGTCCGGGTCGATCCCCTGTCCAAGCAGCAGTCCGTTCAAATCGGTGTTGCCTTCAATCACGTAGAACTTGGCCCGTCGGCCGGGCGCTTCTCACCTTTAGGGCCTTGGGGCACTAACCAGCCTCCTTCATGCAATAGGGGCACTTTCCCTTATCAGTGAAACGGGGAAACTCCCTCTCCATATATGCTTCGGCTTCGGCGACGGTTTGCAATGGAGGCGACCACCCGGTTGCTCCCGATCCGGTCTTCGCTTGGTTCTCCTGGCCCTGACCGTTACGGCAATGCACGCAATCGCCCATGTGGATACGGGCGCGCTTATGCGGCGTCATGTGAGAGACGTAGAAGGCCATGCCCTATGATATCTTGATCGAAGGCTGGCGGGAACCCGTCGTCAAGACGGGCCAAATCTGAAACTGAGACACTACCCGTCGCTCGGCAGCATCCTAATATGAATTTAGAAGTGTCGATAGGCCGCTCGCAAAGACCGAGATAGCAGTCCAGCCAGCGGCCCTGGCATTTAGCTCGGATACCGAGGAGGATGTTTCCATTACACTATCAATCCATTTCATCATGACGAAGGTCGTCTGCCCGCTCTCAGTCTTACCTTTGCTGGGGTGAATACTTATCCTCGTCGAGCGGAACCAATACCAAGCGGCTATCATGCCCGCGAAAAACGCGACAACTGCGCTCGCCTTTCCCATGATCCACCTCTCCTTTGGCGTTCGGTCCACCAATTCCTCTAGTGACCATACCCGATCCGACTCGTTTGCCGTAGTCGTCGGCCGGGCTCCGGCGCTAGATGCCCCGACACCTCTGCGTAGCGCGGCCGTGGGCGCGTCATCTTCATTCCCATGGGAACACCCCGTCAGACCGTCGAAGTACGGGCAATAATGGGGTGTTAAATGGCCCGCGCGGTTACAGCGTCAGCCGCACATTGCAGACATCTGGCGCATCCGGTTCTTCGCTGATCTCGAAGCCAAGGTCCCGGCACATGTGCAGCATCGGCTCGTTTTCGCGCAGCACTTGTCCGTCGATGGTGCGTAGGCCCTTGGCGCGGGCGTAGGCGATGATCAGCTGCATCAGCTGCCAGCCCAACCCATGGCTCTTGAGATCGGAGCGGATCAGGATGGAGTATTCGCCGGCTGTCGCGTCCGCTTTGTCATGCAGGCGCGCGACGCCGAGCATCGCGCCCGTTGCCTCATCGAGGGCGATGAAGGCCATGGCCTTGGCGTAGTCGATCTGGATGAACCGAGCGAGAAAGTCGTGGCTGAACTCTTTCACCGGGCCGAAGAAGCGCAAACGCACGTCGCCCGCGGTCACGGCCTTCAGGAACGGCCCATAAAGCGGCTCGTCGTCCGGCCGCAACGGACGAATGTAGACCGCCTGTCCACCAGGCAACGCGATATGGTGTTCCCACGCGTGCAGATCGATGGCCATGGCCGCACCGTCACGTCGCGCGACACGTGTGACTACGTCTGCAACAACATATGCCGCGCCCGCTCGACGGTCGCCCGCGCATACGCCGCAAGCTGCTCCTCCGACGCATTGCTGATCGGGTGGCCGATCACCGCGAATTTGTAATCGGGCATGCCGAGCACGCGGCACATCATCTCAGCCGCGCTGACGAAGCGCTCCGTCATCACCCCCAAGGCGGGGACGCCTTGCCTTTCAGCCGTGATGGAGTCGTGCAGACTGCACGATGAGCAGCTGCCTCAATCGCCGACGCCGGTGACGACGGCTTGCCAGTTCTTGATTTCATCGACGATATGCGCGTCGGCCGGCGCGCTGTAGTTCGACTTCCTCCGATAAACGATATCGGCGACGCCGAACTCTTGGCGCAGCATGCGGTCGAGGTGGGCGAAGTAGCCCGCGGTGCCTTCTTTGCCGTTGGAGATGAAGCCGATCGTCTTGCCCTTGAGCGAAGCCGAGCGCGGCGCCGGCTGGCCACCGGCCGGCTTTCTTTCATTTGTCGGATCGAACACGCGAAGGATCATGGTCTTTGCTCCGCTGGTACTTTTTATACTCTAGCCTTTCGGCGGCTCGCAGTCGACGCAGGCGCCGATCGCCGCCGTCACCGCTTTGGTCTTGCTGCCGAACCACGGCGCGATGACGGCGCCGAAGCCGCCGGCCGGGCCGCCGGCCGCGACGACGAGGAGATGATCCGGCGACGCGAGCGCGGTGTGCACCGTCTCGCCGCGGTCGCGCACCACGGCGCCCTTGCCGACGTCGGTCCATTCGGCGCGGCGGATGCGGGCGCGCTCGTAGACGAATTCGGCGATGTCGCGCTTGCTCCAGCCGGCATCCTGGATGTGATCGCGCAATTGCTTCGGAATGATGATGGCGTAGTTGCCGCCGTAGATCGAATAGTGGCGCTGGTTGGCGCGCATCTCGGCGGCAAAGGTTTCAAGAATCTCGCGCGGGTCCTTGGTCCATTCGTTCATGATCTGGCGCGGCGCCATGGCGCCCATCACGGTGACGGCGGAGAGGCCTTCCGGAATGCCGCGCACGACCGACAACGGTTGCCAGGTGGTGTCCTCTTCATCCTCGGCGATGCAGTAGGAGAATTTTCCGGGATGCCCGAGTGTGCTGCGATCGATGCCGCCGGGACGCGCGTCGAGCAAATTGATTAAAGCGAGGCGAAGCGCGCGGCCGATCACGGCGGTGGCGCGGTCGCTGTTGGCGAGCGTGTTGAAGGTGGAGTTGGCGCCGATTTCGCGGCGGATCGGACCATTGATGATGACGAGGACGGCGGCGCCGCCGGTGCTCGACGTCACGCCATGCATTAGAAACTCTTCTCTCATCATCGCCTGCCAGGCGGTGGCGACGACGGGAAAGTGCATCGGCAGGCAGCCGGCCATCACCGCATTGATGGCGAGTTTTTCCGCGGTGATCGGCTGCGCGCGCACCGGCTCGATGCCGATGAGCATGTCGGGCGGCATCAGCGCCCAGTCCAGGCAGGCGGCGACCGCATCCTCGGTCGGCGGCACCACGGGCAGGCCGTCGGTCCAGCCGCTGGCGTGATAAAACTCCTGCGCCGCGGCGAAATCATCGACGTCGTAGACTTTGGAGGTCAGCGCAGTTGTCATCGCTCGCCGCTTTCAATCGCCGAAGTCGCTCTCAAGAGAACAGCCCGGACAGAATATAGAACAAAACCGCCATCAATGCCGAGGCCGGTATGGTGACGATCCATGCGATCACGATATTGGTCGCGATATTCCAGCGCACCGCCGAAGCCTTGCGCGCCGCGCCGACGCCGATGACCGATCCGGTCACCGTGTGCGTGGTCGAGACCGGAATGCCGAGATAAGTCGCTGCAAACAGCATGATTGCGCCGCCGGCCGAGGCGCAGCAGCCCTGCACCGGCGTCATGCGGGTGATCTTCGAGCCGACCGTGTTGACGATGCGCCAGCCGCCGATCAGCGTGCCGAGGCCCATGGCGGCCTGGCAGGTGATCACGACCCAGAACGGCACATAGAAATCGGCGCCGAGCTTGCCTTGCGAAAACAGCAGCACGGCGATGATGCCCATGGTCTTCTGCGCGTCGTTGCCGCCATGGCCGAGCGAGATCGCCGAGGCGGCAGCAAATTGCAGCCATTGGAAGGTGCTCTCGACGGCCCGCGGATTGGCGCGCACGAAGGCCCAGGACACCGCCAACACCAAAAACAGCGCGAAAAAAAAGCCGAGCAGCGGCGACAGCACGATGAAGGCGCTTGTCGTCAGCAAGCCGGGCCACACGATCGAGGCAAGACCCGCTTTGGTGACGCCGGCCCCCACCAGCCCTCCGATCAATGCATGCGAGCTACTGGACGGAATGCCGGCCCACCAGGTGATGAGGTTCCAGGAGATGGCTCCCATCAGCGCACCGAAAATGACGCGCGCGTCCATCACGTCCGCCGCGACGATGCCGACGCCGATGGTCCGCGCCACGTGCACGCCGAACAGCAGAAACGCGATGAAATTGAAAAACGCCGCCCACACCACCGCGTAACGCGGCCGCAGCATGCGCGTCGAGACGATGGTGGCGATCGAATTGGCGGTGTCGTGCAGGCCGTTGAGCAGATCGAATGCCAGCGCCACCGCGATCAGGCCGATCAGGACAGGCAGGCTCAAGAGGACGGTCATGGCGCCCCGCGCTCGTCAAAGCTGATCGACGACGACGGAATTGATTTCGTTCGACACGTCCTCAAACCGATCAACAACCTTTTCCAGATGGTCGTAGAGCTCCGAGCCGACGATGAAGCTCATGACATTGCCCTGAAGATTGCTCTGGCGATTGGCCAGGAACAGCGCCTTGAGGCCTTGGTCGCAGACATTGTCGGCCTGTTCTTCGATCGCGATGATCTTTGCGGTCAACGTATTGAGCCGGCCCGCATTGGTGCCGATCGCGCTCAGAAGCGGCACCGCTTCGAGCACCAGGTTCGCCGCCTGCACGATGATGTCGCCCATCTCCCGCATCTGCGGCTCGAAACTTCTGACCTCGAACAGGTCGATGATTTTTGCGGTCTTGTTCATCTGGTCGATGGAATCGTCCATCGAGGAGATCAGGTCCTGGATGTCGGTGCGATCGAACGGCGTGACGAAGGTGCGGCGCACCGCGGTCAAGACCTGGCGGGTGATTTCATCGGCTTCGGCCTCGCGCTCGAAAATCTGCTTGCAGTAGCGCTCGATGCTGTCGCCGCCCTGCAGCAATCCGCGCAAGGCTTCGGCGCCGGCGACGACGATGGTGGCGTGCCGCGTGAAGAGGTCGAAGAAACGCTCTTCCCTGGGCATCAGCGCCTGAAACCAGCCGAACATCGGTGCCTCGCTTGTGGCTGGAAGCCGAATCTGGAGGCCATGTTAGATGGCGCGAGGCGGCCGCTCAATGCGCCGGGATTGGACGAGACGACAAAGGCGCAAAGCGCAGCACCACGGGCGCTGGAATTTTGCCTCACCCGGCAAGACGGCCCTTGCGATTGGGCGAAAGCCGCGCCAAATGGACACCGGTGAGGCCACTCAAAAGCATGCCAAAAGTCCTGCGAAAAACCGTCAATAAATCCAAAACGGCTGCAACGCGGCTCGGCGCGCTGCCCGAATGGGACCTCAGCGCGCTCTATTCCGGCCTCGACGATCCCGCCATCAAGCGCGACCTCGATCGCACCGATGCCGACTGCCTGGCCTTCGAGCAAGACTACAAGAGCAAGCTCGCGGCGCTCGCCGCAGCGCCTCAGGGTGGCGCAGCGCTCGGCGAAGCGGTGCGGCGCTATGAGTCGATCAGCGATCGCATGGGCCGGCTCGGCTCCTATGCCGTGCTCATCCATGAGGGCGATACGGTCGATCCGGCGCGCACCAAGTTTTATGGCGACATGCAGGAGCGGATGACGGCGGCCTCGACGCACCTGTTGTTCTTCGAGCTCGAGCTCAACCGCATCGACGACGCGCAGCTGGAAGCGGCGCAGGCCGATCCCACGCTCGGCCATTATCGGCCGTGGCTCGAGGACGTGCGCCGGTATCGGCCCTACCAGCTCGAGGATCGCATCGAGCAGCTGTTTCACGAAAAATCGATGCCGGCGTACACGGCTTGGAATCGCCAATTCGACGCCACCATCGCCAATCTGCGCTTTCGGGTGTCGGGCAAGACGCTGGCCATCGAACCGACGCTGAATTTTTTGCAGGACCGCGACGGTGCCAAGCGTAAAACCGCGGCACAGGCGCTCGCGCACACCTTCAAGGACAACGTGGCGCAGTTCGCGCTGATCATGAACACGCTCGCCAAGGACAAGGAAATCTCCGACCGCTGGCGCGGATTCGCCGACATCGCCGACGAGCGCCATTTGTCGAACCGGGTCGAGCGCGAGGTGGTCGATGCGCTGGTCACGGCGGTGCGCGCCGCCTATCCGCGGCTGTCGCATCGTTATTATGCGCTCAAGGCCAAATGGTTCGGCAAGAAGCGGCTGGCGCAATGGGACCGCAACGCGCCGCTGCCGCAGGCCGTCACCCGCACCATCGGCTGGGCCGAGGCCAAGGAGACTGTGCTCACCGCCTATGGGACGTTCTCGCCGAAAATGGCGACGATCGCCGAGCGGTTTTTTGCCGAGCGCTGGATCGACGCGCCGGTGCGGCCGGGCAAGGCGCCGGGCGCGTTCTCGCACGCGACGACGCCGTCGGCGCATCCTTATGTGCTGCTCAACTACCAGGGCAAGCCGCGCGACGTGATGACGCTGGCGCACGAGCTCGGCCACGGCGTGCATCAGGTGCTGGCGGCGCCGAACGGCGCCTTGATGGCGCCAACGCCGCTGACGCTGGCCGAGACCGCGAGCGTGTTCGGCGAGATGCTGACGTTCAAGAAACTGCTTGCCGGCACCCGCGACGGCAAGGAACGCAAGGCCATGCTCGCCGCCAAGGTCGAGGACATGATCAATACGGTGGTGCGGCAGATCGCGTTCTATACCTTCGAGCGCGCCGTCCACACCGAACGCAAAAGCGGCGAATTGACCGCCGAGCGCATCGGCGAATTATGGCTTGACGTGCAGCGCGAAAGCCTCGGTCCCTCGATCGAGCTGAAACCCGGCTACGAGACGTTCTGGGTCTACATTCCGCATTTCATCCACACGCCGTTTTATGTCTACGCCTACGCGTTCGGCGATTGCCTGGTGAATTCGCTCTACGCGGTGTACGAGCGTGCCAACGAAGGCTTTGTTGAACGCTATCTCGCCATGCTTTCAGCCGGCGGCACAAAACCCTATGCCGAGCTGCTCGCGCCGTTCGGTCTCAACGCGCGCGATCCGGCGTTCTGGCAGGGCGGCTTGTCGGTGATCGCCGCGCTGATCGATGAATTGGAGACGATCGAACGGCACTAGTTGAAAGTGCAGGGTCGGCCGCCCGTGGTGGTGAGCTGATATTCCATGCATTGCATGATGACGTTTTGCGGCGACGCGTCATCGGGCTCAAAGCGATAGACCTTGCGGAAGATATCGGTGATCTCGTCGCGGCCGCAGACCAGATGCGAACGGTGCGAAATCCGCTGCGACGATTTCTCGATCATGGTGAGTTTGCGCTTGGGATTGTCCTGACTGATGTAGGTCATCTTGGGTTGGAAGCCGGCATTGTCGTCGTCGAGATTGTAGCCTTCGTAGTCGTCCAATCCCTTGGTCAGGTCATCGCGGGAGATGACGTCGTGGAGCGTGCCGAGCGAAGTCTTGCGCGGCACCACGATCAGCCCCGAGCGGGAGAAAATGATCTGTCGGTCGCCGAGCTTGCCGATACAGCCCCAACGCCACACTGCGGCCGACGCGTCGCCGGCACCGCCGATCGCGATCAGGGCGATCCACGCGCAGGCCATAATTGCGTGTTTCATTGCGCGGCCCATCCTGCCACTGTGTAGCATGATGGCAGCGCAGGGTTCATGACTGACCGAGAGAAGAACCGCCTGTCCGCCCGCGCCGCCCGCTACGCGCGGGTCGGCGCCAATGTCGGCGGCGTCGCGGCGCGCTATGCCGGGCGGCGGCTCCTCGGCGGCGAGCCGGATCGGGCTGGCGACGCGAGTGCGTTGTCGTCGGCGTTGGGACGGCTCAAAGGCCCATTGATGAAGGTCGCCCAGCTGATGGCGACCATTCCCGATTTGCTGCCGCCGGAATACGCCGCCGAACTGCAGAAATTGCAGAGCGAAGCGCCGCCCATGGGCTGGGCCTTCGTCAAGCGCCGCATGATGGCCGAGCTTGGCGCCGACTGGGAGAAGAGGTTTGCAAGTTTTGAGCATCATCCGGCCGCGGCCGCTTCGCTCGGCCAGGTGCATCGCGCCCGCTCACTCGATGGTGCGCTTCTGGCCTGCAAGCTGCAATATCCTGACATGCAATCCGCGGTCGAAGCCGATTTGCAGCAGCTGCAATGGCTGCTCGCCATCCGGCGGCGGCTCGATGCGGCCATCGACACCAGCGAAATCGGCAAGGAAGTCGGCGCGCGGGTGCGCGAGGAATTGGATTACCGCCGCGAAGCCAAGCACGCGACGCTCTACCGCGCCATGCTCGACGGCGTCGATATCGTGCGCGTGCCGCGCGCCTGGCCGGAATTGTCGACCGGACGGCTGCTCACGCTCGATTGGCTCGACGGCAGCAAAATGCTGACCCACAGGAGCGATCCGCTCGACATTCGCAACGCGCTCGCCAAGGCGATGTTCACTGCGTGGTGGTTTCCATTCAGCCGTTTCGGCGTCATCCACGGCGATCCGCATCTCGGCAACTACACGGTCTTTGCGCGTGACGGCGCCCCCGCCGGCATCAACCTGCTCGATTACGGCTGCATCCGCATTTTCCCGCCGAAATTCGTCCGCGGCGTCGTCGATCTCTATCACGGGCTGTTGCGCGGCGACGACGATCTCGTCGTCCATGCCTATGAGACCTGGGGTTTTCGCAAACTGTCGCGCGATCTCATCGACACGCTCAACATCTGGGCGCGCTTTATCTATGCGCCGCTGCTCGACGACCGTGTGCGCACGATCGCCGATGGGGTGAGGCCGTCGGAGTACGGCCGGCGCGAAGCGTTCCGCGTGCACCAGGCGCTCAAGCAGAAAGGCCCGGTGACGGTGCCGCGGGAATTCGTGTTCATGGATCGCGCCGCGATCGGGCTCGGCGCCGTGTTTCTGCACCTGCGCGCCGAGCTGAATTTCTATCGCTTGTTCAACGAGGCGATCGAGCGTTTTTCGATGGACCGCGTCGCCAAGCGCCAGGCCGACGCGCTGGCGGCTGTGGGCCTGTAGACCGTCCCTGGCGATCGTGACATCGCGCAGGAAAATGCATATTCTTCATCTATGACCAAGCTTCTTGAGCGTGCCCTCGAGGCAGTGAGCCGGTTGTCGCCTGACAGCCAGGACGAGATTGCTCGCGCCATGCTGCGGCTCGTTGCGAGCGGCGGCGAGCCCGAGGCGGTCGACGCCGCGCACTTATCGGCAGTTCTTGAAGGTCTTGCGCAGGCCCAGCGCCGGGAATTTGCTAGCGATGCCGAAGTGGAGGCAGCATTTCGTCGCTTTGATCGATGAAGCTTCGCTTTACACCGCGGGCGACGCAGGACCTCCTCGATATTGCCGATTATATCCGTCGACGTAATCCAAATGCTTCATTGCGTGTACGCGCCGCCATCCTCGATTCCTTACAAGATCTTGTACTATTCCCTGAAGCCGGTCGGCGTCAGACCATTGAAGGCGTGCGCAAGTTCATAACCAGGAAATATTCCTACCTGATCTATTATGTTTGGACCAGAGTGTTGACGAGATCATCATTCTCACCATCCAGCACTCGGCACGCGAACGAGAGTATGAGGATGCATAGCAATCCGATGCTCTTCAGCAGCAATCGCAATCGACGCCTTCGAGCGCGACCAGCGCGTTCTTCATGAAGGCGGGCGGCAAGTCGTCCTCGATCACGTCGGCAAGCGGCTTGAAGATCTTGAAGTGATGCCGCCCGGCGCCGGTCCAGAATACCAGATGGGTTTCGATCGGCGGGCAGCCGGGAACGCTGCAGGCCACCTCCGACACCATGACCGTCTCGTCGTCGGTCAGCGCGAAGCGCGCGCGCGTCCAGTCGCGCACGCGGTCGACCGCGGCGTCGTGGCCGGCGCTCGGCTTTCGCGAGCGCATGATGTCGAACGGGGCGGCCATCGTACCTATATCCTTGAAACCGCGAGGGCTTGCGGATCGCGGAAGCGTGACACTAGAGTGCATTTATACGACCAAGAAGACCAACAAGGAGTGATTTTCCGTGGCTGAAAAAGTACTGGCGGCGGTGCGCACCGGGCCGAGCAAGACCGAAATCCGCGAATATCCCATGCCGGATATCCCCGAAGACGCCGCGCTGATGAAAATGGAGGTCGGCGGCATTTGCGGCACCGACGTCAAGCTCTACAAGCACCCGCCGAACAACAAGCCCACCATCATGGGCCACGAGAACATCGGCACTATCGCCAAGGCCGGACGAGAGTTCACGCTTCGCAAAGGATTCAAAGAGGGAGACCTCGTCTTTGTCGAGCACTACGTGTCCTGCGGCAAGTGCGAATGGTGCCATGCCGGCCAGTATCGCCATTGCGAGAACACCAACTGGCGCACCAATCCCGACGCCATCCGCTACGGCTATACGTCGGACGAAAAGCCGCCGCACCTGTGGGGCGGCTTCGCGCAATACATGTACCTGCCGTGGAACGCCGTGGTGCACCACGTGCCGAAGGGCGTGACGCCCGAGCTTGCCGGTCTGGTCACGCCGATGGCGAACGGCGTCGAGTGGTCGCTGTTCGACGGCGGTGTCGGCTATAACTCGACGGTGCTGATCCAGGGCCCCGGCCAACAGGGCCTGTCGCAGACCGTGATCTGCAAGCAGGCCGGCGCCTCGCTGATCATCGTCACCGGCACGTCCAAGGATAGAGCGCGCATCGAGGTCGCCAAAAAGCTCGGCGCCGACTACGTCATCGACGTGCAGAAGGAAGACCCGCTCGAACGCGTCATGCAAATCACCGGCGGCAAGGGCGTCGACGTCGCGCTCGACTGCACCGCCGGCGCCGGCACTATTCCCATTCTGCTCGGCATCGAGGCGCTCAAGCGCAAGGGCGGGGTGATCGTCGCGCAAGGCGAAATGGCGCAGTTCCCGAACTTCCCCCTGGAAAAATTCACGGTGAAGTTCATCACCATGAAGAGCGCGCGCGGCCACAGCTACAAGGCCTGCGAGCTGGCGCTGGCGCAACTGGCATCAAAGCGCTTTCCGCTGGAGCTGGTCACCACCCACCGCTTCGGCCTCAACGATGTCGACCGCGCCATCAAATCGGTCGGCGGCGAGGGCGTGCCGGATGTGATCCACGCTTCGCTGATGCCGTGGTTGTGACGGCCTCAATGTCGCAGGCCGCGCGCGCGGCCGTGTGTTACGCTCCCCGTGCCGGCGGGAATCCAGGTTTGTGATCGAGGAGATGCAAATGGCCGCGATGCGCAATGTTCACCGATGGCTCGTTGTCGGCTTCGCCATGGCGGCGGCTATGGGCTTCGCCGGCCGCGTCCAGGCGCAGGAGCTGACCATCGGCACCATCGGTGCGTCGAGCGATGCGCCGCTCTTCATCGCCGATGCCATGGGATACTACGCCGAGCAGGGGCTGAAGGTGAAATTCGTGCGTTTCGATTCGGCAGCGAAGATGATCCCTTCGCTCGGTTCCGGCGACGTTGACGTCGGTTCCGGCGCCACCTCGGCGGGGCTTTACAACGCGGTCAAGCGCGGCATCGGCATCAAGATCGTGTCCGACAAGGCGCGCAATGCCAAGGGCTACGGTTTTCAGGCGATCATGGTGCGCAGCGATCTGATGGACAGCGGCAAGGTCAAGAGCCTGAAGGACTTCAAGGGCCTCAAAGTCGCGATGTCGGCCAACGGCAACAGCGAGAACGCGTTCATGAATTACGCGCTGACGCAGAACGGCTTGACCTACGCCGACATCGATCCGGTCTTCCTCGGCTTCCCCGAGCACATCCCCGCCTTCGCCAACAAGGCGATCGACGCCAGCCTGACCGTCGAGCCGACAGTGTCAAAACTGCTGTCGCTCGGCTCGGCGAAGAAGCTGGTCGGCGCCGACGACGTGTTCCCCGATTATCAGACCGCGGTGGTGTTCTACAGCCCGAAATTCGCGCAGGACCAGCCCGACAACGCCAAGAAATTCATGGTGGCGCTAGTCAAGGCCATGCGCTTCTACAACGACTCGCTCAAAGACGGACATATTGCCGGCCCGAATGCCGACCAGGTGATCAAGATCCTCACCGAATATTCCTTCATCAAGGATCCGGCGGTGCACCGCGCCATCGTCTCGCAGGCGGTCGATCCGGACGGCAAGCTCGATATGCCGTCGCTAAAAATGGCGTGGCAGTTCTTCCTCGACACCAAGCAGATCGACGGCTCGGTGAAGGTCGATGACGTGGTCGACCTTAGCTACGTGCACGAGGCGTCGCAGAAGCTCGGGCCCTATGTGAAGAAGACGGCGACGCAGTAGCCGGCGGGTGCAAGCGTGACTTTTCGGGGCGAAATGCGCATTCCCGTAACGGAGTGGTCGCCGGAATAAGCAGCGTTTCCAAATCGCCCGGTGAAACTTAGCTTGCTTTCAATCGTTGTCGTCTGCTCCACAAGAGCATCGCGATGACGAATTATTTTGTCCGCAAATCGGTTGCCAGCCTGCAGGCGGAGGCCGAAGAGGCCGAATTCCAGCAGCTGACCACGCATGACGGCGTGCCGCTCAAGCGCAGTCTCTCGGCTCTCACCCTGGTGTCGCTGGGCATTGGCGACATCGTCGGCGCCGGCATATTCGTGCTGACCGGGCACGCCGCCGCGGCCAATGCCGGTCCGGCGATCACCCTGTCGTTCGTGCTTGCGGGGTTTGCTTGTGCCTGTGCCGGGCTGTGTTACGCCGAAATGGCCTCGACCGTGCCGATCGCCGGGAGCGCCTATACCTATGCCTATGCGACGATGGGCGAGTTTGTCGCCTGGATTGTCGGCTGGGACCTGATCTTCGAATATGCGCTGGGCGCCGCGACGGTCGCGATCGGCTGGTCGGGCTATGTGGTCAGCTTCCTGAACGATCTCGGCATTGCCGTCCCTGCCGCCTATGCGAGCGCGCCGCTGACCTACGACGCCGCCCATGGTGCGTGGCAAATCACCGGCACGATCCTCAACGTGCCGGCCATGCTCGTGGTTGCCGGCGTCACGGCGCTGGTGCTGATCGGCATCCATGAGTCGGCGCGCGTCAACAACGTCATTGTCGCCATCAAGCTCGTGATCATCCTGTTGTTCATCGCCGCGGCCGCGCCCCATTTCGGCACCGCGAATTGGATGACGGCGGACAATCCGGAGGGGCATTTCATTCCGCCAAATGCCGGCTTCGGGCAGTTCGGGTGGAGCGGCGTGGTGCGCGGTGCCGCCGTGGTGTTCTTCGCCTATATCGGCTTCGACGCCGTCTCGACGACCGCGCAGGAGGCGAAAAATCCGAAGCGCGACATGCCGATCGGCATTCTTGGCTCCCTGGCGCTGTGCACGGTTCTCTACATCGTGGTCGGCATCGTGCTGACCGGCATCGTTCCGTACGACCGGCTTAATGTCCCCGATCCGATCGCCGTCGGCATCAACGCCATCGGGCTGAAATGGCTGGCGCCGATCATGAAGCTCGGCATCATCCTCGGTCTGACCTCCGTGATCCTCGTCGGCATTCTGGGCCAGCCGCGTATCGTCTATTCCATGGCGCGTGACGGTTTGTTGCCACCGGCAGCCGCCAAGGTGCACCCGCGTTTCCGTACGCCCTATGTCACCACGCTGATCACCGGCAGCGTCGTGACGATTCTCGCCGGACTGTTGCCGATCGGCCTGGTCGGCGAATTGGTCAGCATCGGCACTCTGTTCGCATTCGCGGTCGTCTGTATCGGCGTGCTGGTGCTGCGCATCAGGGAGCCGGCCGCGCTGCGGCCGTTCCGTACGCCGGCGGTGTATGGCGTTGCGCCGCTTGGTGCGGCGTCGGCCGTGCTGCTGATGCTCGGGCTGCCGCTCGACACATGGCTACGCTTCGGGCTGTGGCTTCTGATCGGGCTTGCGGTCTATTGGCTTTACGGCGTGCGCCACAGCCGGGCGCAAAATACCGTCCTCGCCGCAGCTCGCATGTGATCACCGAGCGGACAAAGGCGCCTGTCATCGTGGGGCATGACAGGTTGGGAAGCGGCGTGGTAGCAGGACGCATGACCTCCATCTTCGTTGCGCATGGGTCGGCGGCCGCGATCCCGATCTGGTTTGTCACCGCGGCGACCTACGCGGACGTGCGCGCTGGCCTCGATGCCGAGGCCCGCGCCTTTGCCGACGCGGCGGGTTTCGAAGCCAAGGCCGGGCGGCATCTCTTGCTGCCGGGAAAGAACGGCCTCGGCGGCGTGCTGTTCGGCATCGAAGCAAACGGCGACGTGAAGGATTTATTCCTTCCCGGACGCCTGCCGCAGCTGTTGCCGGACGGCGTCTATCGCTTCGCCAACGAGCCGCACGATGCGCGGCTCGCCGCGCTCGCCATGGCGCTGGGCTCCTATCGCTTCACGCGCTACCGCAAGGCGGAAGAGCATCAGGTCAAGCTCGACCTGTCGCAAAGTCTCGATCGCGACGAACTTGGGCATGTGGCCGAAGCCGTGACGCTGGCGCGCGACCTCATCAACACGCCGGCGAACGATATGGGCCCGGCCGACCTCGAAGCGGCGGCGCGCAAGCTCGCCGCCTCGCATGGTGCGGAAATCCGCGCCATCATCGGCGACGATCTGTTGGCGCAGAATTTCCCCTTGATCCACGCCGTCGGCCGCGCTGCGGCACCGGCGGCGGCGCCGCGGCTGATCGACATGGTGTGGGGCGACGACAAGCATCCGCGCGTGACCCTGGTCGGCAAAGGCGTCTGCTTCGACACCGGCGGCCTCGATATCAAGCCCGACAGCGGCATGCTCAATATGAAGAAGGACATGGGCGGCGCAGCGACGGCTTTGGCGCTGGCGCACATGATCATGGCGCGCGGCTTGAAGGTGCGGCTGCGCGTGCTGATTCCCGCGGTCGAGAATTCGATCGCCGGTGGCAGCTTCCGTCCGCGCGATATTTACACGTCGCGCAAAGGTATCACGGTCGAGATCGGCAACACCGACGCCGAAGGCCGGCTCATCCTGGCCGACGCGCTGGCTCTGGCCGACGACGAGAAGCCGGAGCTGATCGCCGATTTCGCCACGCTGACCGGCGCCGCACGCGTCGCGCTCGGTCCCGACGTGCCGGCCTTCTTCACCGACGACGATGCGCTCGCCGGCGAGTTGATGAATTATGCGGCCAGCGAGAACGATCCGCTGTGGCGCCTGCCGCTGTGGCGGCCCTACGAGGCGATGCTGGAGTCCAAGGTGGCCGACATCAACAATGTCGGCGGCAACCAGGGCGGCGCCATCACCGCGGCTCTGTTCATGCGCCGTTTCGTCAGCGCCAAATCCTGGCTGCATTTCGATCTGTTCGCCTGGTCTGCGACCGCCAAGCCGGGCCGGCCGGAAGGCGGCGATTGCCAGGCGGCACGCGCGCTCTATGCGCTGCTCGCCGCCCGCTACGGCTGAGCAAACAAAAAATGCCCGCCTTCGATCCCCGCCTCACGCCGGCGCGCGCCGATCTGGCGGCAAAGCATCTCGAAGGCAAAGTGCAGGCGGCGCGTTACGTCGAAGGCCGCGTCTACGAAGTCATCGAGCCGCAGGCGCCGCTGCGCCGCGACCCGCGGCCGGACGCGCCGCTCGACACCGAGGCGCTCAAGGGCGAGCGCGTCACGGTTTACGACACGAACGGGGAGGGCTGGGCCTGGGGTCAGCTCGCTGCGGACGGCTACGTCGGCTGGCTGCCGGACAACGCGCTGGCGCCGCCCGGCGCGGCGCCGACGCACAAGGTGACGGCGCTGCGCACGCTGGCGTTTCCTGGACCTTCGATCAAATTGCCGCCGCTCGAAGCGCTGCCGCTCGGCGCGCGCGTGGCCGTCGCGCGCATCGAGAATCGCATGGCGGTGACGCGGTCCGGCGCTTACGTGCCGGCTTCGCATCTTGCGCCAATCGGCGACAACGCGACCGACTTCGTCGCGGTCGCCGAACGCTTCCTCGGCACGCCCTATCTGTGGGGCGGCAAGACCGCGCTCGGCCTCGACTGCTCGGGTCTCGTCCAGGTCGCGCTGACCGCCTGCGGCGTCATATGCCCGCGCGACAGCGACATGCAGGAAGCGGCGCTCGGAACGATCGTGTCCGTCGATCCTTCAGCGCTTGAGCGCGGCGATCTGATTTTCTGGAAAGGCCACGTCGCCATGGTGCGCGACCGTGACTCACTGCTGCATGCCAACGCCTATCACATGGCGGTCGCGATCGAGCCGGTTGCCGAGGCAGTCGCGCGTATCTACGGTGCGGGCAGTGAAATTACCGGCGTGCGCCGGATTGCGCATGCTTGAATTCGCGTATTTTGGGTTTTCATGCGCGGCTCGAAATTCGCAAAGGTTTTGCGGCTGCTGGCGGCTCACGCCAGCCAGCCGCGTTATGCGCGACGGTACATGGCAAACCTGTTCGTGCCGCCCATCGCCAGTGGCCTGCCGTGGTTTACGTTTTCGGCAATCGAATTCCTCGAGACCTGGATCAAGACGCACCATGAAATCTTCGAATATGGCTGCGGCGGCTCCACTTTGTTCTTTGCCGAGCGGGCCAGGTCGGTCGCCAGCGTCGAGCACAACGGCAAATGGGCGCGAACCGTGACGGCGGCCGCGCTCAAGCGCGGACTGACCAACGTCGCAGTCGAGGTCCAGGAGGCCGGCCGCGAGCCGCCGCTTGCCGATTCGCCCTATTGCCTGGCGCTCGACAGATCGTTCGATATCGTCGTCGTTGACGGCTGGGCCTTGGGCAAATGCAACGAAGCGGACCGCCGTGCCGTGCAATCGCGCGGCGCCTGTTTTCGACGTGCCGAACAATTCGTGCGGCTGGGCGGCATCATCGTGCTCGACGATGCGTGGTTCGATCCCGGGATCGAGCACCACGCCCGCGACCGCCAGGTGTTTTCTGGCACTGGTCCTTGGCGAGTCGGAGCCAGTCGGACGGACGTGTTCTTTTATTAGCTTCAGCGTCCCGGGGGGCGCTGGCGCGGCATTGTCCAAAATTTTCGCACTACGTTCACGGCCGAAACATCGCGGCGGCGCGATCCGGCATGATTGGCGTCGGCTGCCGGCAGGAGGCCGCGATGACGATCACCGTTTTCATCCGCTACCAGCTCGATCCCTATAAGCGCGACGGCTTCGAGGCTTACGCTCGCAACTGGCTGACGATAATCCCCAAATGCGGCGGCGAAGTCGTCGGCTATTGGATGCCGCACGAGGGCACCGACAACATCGCCTATGGGCTGATCTCGTTCGCGAGTCTGGCGGCCTACGAGGCCTACCGGGCGCGGCTGAAGTCCGACGGCGAAGGTGCCGCCAACTTCGCGCTGGCGCAAACGCAACGCTTCATTGTGTCCGAGGAACGCACCTTTCTGCGGCAAGTGGCCTGAAAGGCGCCGCTACGCCGCCGACTCGGCTTCGCCTGGATGTTGCCCGGCCCGCTGCGGCAGGATGACGATGCAGACGATAATGAACGCTGCGATGATCGCCGAGGCGATCGGGCGGCTGAACGCCAGGCCGCCGGCGCTGACAGGCTTGTCCAGGAAATCGCCGACCGAGGCGCCAAGCGGGCGCGTCAGGATGAAGGCTGCCCAGAACAGAAAGACCCGCGAGATATTGGTGAAGAAATAAGCCGCCGCCAGCAGCGCCAATCCGGCGGCAAACACAAACGCGCCGTGTTCATATCCGGTGCCGTCGGCCATCCAGTCGCCGAGCGCGGTGCCGAGCGTCTGTGAGAAAGTAATGGCGATCCAGTAGAACGCTTCGACCTTGGGCGTGTTGACGGTGGCGACCGAGATGGAGCCTTGCGACCAGTACCACGCGCCGAGCGTGGCGATGACGCAGGCGAAGAGCAGCGACGATCCGCCGGCATAGCCGATGCCTAAAGAGCGATCGGCGAAATCCGCCATGGTGGTGCCGGCGGTGGTCGAGGCTACGATCGTTGCCCAATAGAGAATGGGATGAAACTTTTTCGCCACGATCTGGCAGACGACAAGCACGACCAGGAGCGACAGAAACAGCGCGGTGCCGAGGAGGTAGCCCCAGTTCAGGGTCATCGTGACGGTATCGCCGCCGGTCTCGCCCAGCGTCGTCGCGGCAATCTTGATGATCCAGAAGATCAGTGTGACTTCGGGAACCTTGCTTGCGGTCCGTGCGACGACGTCTCTCATCTGGTAATTGCTCCATGATCCGGCTGTCATGACCGGCGATTGGCATATGGAGGACTAGCCGGAGCGCGGCAATTAACAATCTGGTAATGTAGCCCTGCGGTGGGAGATCGGCGGTGCTGTGTTCTTCGGCACGAATGTGGGTTTTTTGGGCGCTGCTGCTGGGTACCAGCCCGGCGCTGGCGGGGCCGCC
>Ga0307476_10000812_pt1 | contig 21406 bp, 13 predicted proteins | sample atmos_gasesECM2C_2_FD_203314 | JGI IMG/M metagenome (GOLD analysis project Ga0307476, IMG submission 203314) | Hardwood forest soil microbial communities from Morgan-Monroe State Forest, Indiana, United States - atmos_gasesECM2C_05 | ecosystem: Environmental > Terrestrial > Soil > Temperate...
GCCGCGGTAGAGGCTCATGGTGCCGATGGTGGCGACGATCGCGGGCACCCGCCAGCGCGTGACGAGCACACCGTTGAATGCGCCTGCCAGGAGCCCCACCGCCACTGCGCAACCGACGATGGCACTTAGGGATGCGGTCTGGGTGGCGAGTTGTCCCATGCAGACCGAGACCAGAGCCATGTTGGCCGCCACCGAGATATCGATTTCACCGGCGATGATCAGCAGCGCCATCGGCAGCGCGACCAGCGCTTTCTCGGTGAAGTTGAAGGTGACGTCCGACAAGGTCTCCGCGCTCAGGAAATAGGGCGACAGGTGCACGTCGAGGGCGAAATCGGCCGCGATGACGAGAAACAGGAATACTTCCCAGCGCAGCAGTTGTCGCCGCCAGGTCATGCGCGGCACCGGCTGCGATGCACGCGCCTCGCCTACCGGCGGCGTATCGGCCGACTCCATCACGGGCTGCTTTCCAGAATGCGCTGACGCTGCGGCCCGCGCACGCCTGCGGCACTGAGCACGGCGGCCGTGACGATGACCGCGCCGCTGATCGCCAGTTGCCAAAACGGTGAGACCCCGAGCAAGGGCAACGCATTCTTGATCACGCCGAGAAACAGGCAGCCGAGCAGCACACCCAACACCGTGCCGCTGCCGCCGGCGATCGACACCCCACCGATCACACAGGCTGCGATGACCGTGAGCTCGAAGCCGCCGGCGATGTCGGTATAGGCCACCGCGTAGCGAGCGACCCAGAGATACCCGCACAGCCCGGCAACGCCTCCGTTGAATACGAAGGCAAGACACTGCGCGCGCCCGACATCGACTCCCACGTAACGCGCAGCATCGGGATTGCTCCCTGCGGCGTAGAGCGAGCGGCCCGTTGCGCTATAACGCAGGAAACACGCCGTCAGCAGCACAGCGGCGATCGCGAGCCAGGACAGCAACGTGACGCCGCCCCAGCGTTCGCGCACCAGACTCAGGAACTGCGGCGACATGTCGCCGCTGTTGACCCAGCGCCCGCTCGACACGAGATACGTCGCACCGCGGTAGATGGCGAGCGTCCCCAAGGTGACCACGATCGGCGGAATTTGCAATTGCCAGGCCAGCAGGCCGTTGACCGCGCCGAGGGTGGCGCCCAGCAGCGCGGCGCTCAGTACGAGCCACGGCACCGCCACTCCCGGCATCGCCTGATTGATCAATGCCACACACATGCCGGTGAGGGCCACGGTGGCCGCGACCGACAGATCGATCGCGCGGGTCAGCATCACCAGCATCTGGCCGAGGCCCAGCAGGATCAGAATCGACGTATCATCGAAGCAGTCGCGCAGCGCAGTCGCGCTCGCAAACTGCCGATAGCGGCCCGCGACGGCGACGAACAGGATCGCGGTCAGAAGCGCAAGGCCCGCGTTGTGCCGCAACGCTCCCGGGTGCATCCCAAAAGGCTTCGCTCTCATGCCGCACTCGCGAGTCGCAGTACCGTGGCCGCATCGGCCTCGCGGCAATCGAGGATGCCGGCCATGCGTCCTCTGCGCATGACCAGTACGCGGTCCGACAGACCGAGCACCTCGGGCAACTCCGAGGACACCAGGATGATGGCCATGCCCTGCTGCACCCACTCGCCCATCAGGGCGTGCACGGCGGCCTTAGAGCCGACATCGATGCCCTTGGTCGGCTCATCCAGGATCAGCACGCGGGGCGCGGTCAGCAACCACTTGGCCAGCACGACTTTCTGCTGGTTGCCGCCGGAGAGCTCACTCAGGGGCTGCTGCAGATTCGCGTACTTAACCTGCAGCCGCTGCGCCCATTCGCCGGCTACGCGAGTCAGGCGCTCGCCGTCGATCAACCCATAGCGGGTGAACTGGCCGAGCGAGGCCAGCGTGATGTTGCCGCTTATCGACAGTGAGGCGATGGCGCCCTGGCGCTGCCGATCCTCCGGCACATAAGCGATGCGCTGTGCGATCGCATCCGCGGGATGCCGCGGCCGGATGGGTCTGCGATCGAGCTCGACCGCGCCCGATTCGGCGCGAGTCAGCCCGAAGACGCTCTGCATCACCTCGCTGCGTCCCGCCCCAACCAGCCCATAGACACCCAGGATCTCGCCGCGGCGCACCCCAAAGCTGATGTCCGCAAACTCCTCCGCGCGAGACAGATCCCGCACCCGCAACACCTCCTCACCGAGCGCCACGGATCGCTTTGGATAGAGGGGCTCGAGCGTGCGGCCGACCATGTGTCGAATGAGCGCGTCGACGCTCGTGCCGGGCAGCGCACCTGCGGCGACGCTTCGTCCCTCGCGGAACACGACGTAGCGATCGGCGATCGCAAACAGATCCTCGAGCCTGTGGCTGATGAAGAGCAGTGCCCGCCCCTGGTCGCGCAGCCCGGCCGCGATCCGCAACAGCAGCTGCGTCTCATGCTGCGACAGCGCCGCCGTGGGCTCATCCATGATCACCAGGCGCGCATCGTGGCTGAGCGCGCGGGCGATCTGCACGAGATACTTCTGCGCCACGGACAGCTCAGTCACGCGCACGTCGGGGTCGAGGGGGCAGTCCAGTCGCTCCATCAGCCGCCGGGCATCGTGCCGCATGCGCCTCCAGTCGATCAGCCCCCAACGCCGCGGGCGCGCCGTCACGCAGATGTTCTCGGCAACCGACAGCTCATCGAACACCACCGCTTCCTGGTGAATCACGCTGATGCCGAGCTGCTGCGCATGCGCTGGGGAACGAATGCGCACGCTCTTGCCGTCGAGGACGATGCGGCCGCCATCGGGCTGGTGGATCCCGGTGAGGATCTTGACCAGCGTCGATTTGCCGGCGCCGTTCTCACCGACCAGGGCCGTGATCGAACCGGCGTAAAGTGCGACTTCGACCGACTCGAGCGCGCGTGTGCCGCCGAAGGACTTGCTGACGCCGGTGAGTTGCAGCAGCGGCGCGTGGGTCGATGGCTCGTTCTTGCTCAAAAGACCTTCGCGAAGTCCATGACGTTGGATTGGTCATAGACGAACGGCTTCCCCATCGGGCCACTCCCGTCGCCGTCGAAGTGCACCTCTCCGAGGCGGCCGATGGAGACCGTAGCGCCCGGCCCCGCGGGCGCGCCGCGCGCGATACGGGTGGCCAGCTGCACGGCGGCGTAGCCCAGATCGACCGGATTCCAGATCGCAAAGCTCTTGACGGAGCCCGCCTTGACGTGACCGGCCAGCTCGGAGGGCAAACCGAGTCCGGTGACCCATACCCTGCCGGTTGCGCCTTCATCCTCCACTGCTTTCGCCGCCGCAACGATCCCGACCGAGGTCGGCGAAATGATGACTTTCAGATCGGGGTAACGCCTGAGCAGCGCCACCGTCTCTCGATAGGACTTGTCGGCCAGATCATCGCCATAGACGGTGGCCACGAGCTCGAGCTGTGGGTATTGGGGCAATGCCGTCTTCATCGCCTCGATCCAGGTGTTTTGATTGGTCGAAGTCGGTGTTGCCGAGAGTATGGCGATCTGGGAGTGGCCTGCGGGCGCCGCAGCGGCAGCCAGCTGCACACAGGTCTGCCCGATCAACGCATCCGAGGAGGCAGCGAGATGCACCAGACGACCGCCGCGGGCGACCGCCGAATCGAAAGAAATCACCTTGATGCCGCGGCTCAACGCCTTCTTGAGCGTCGGCACCAGCGCATCCGGATCGTTGGCCGACACCGCGATCGCATCCACGTGCTGTGCGATCAGTGCATTGAGCACCTCGATCTGGCCTTCGGCAGTCGTGCTCGTCGGTCCGGTGTCGATGACCTCCACGCGGCCGAGTTCCCGGGCCGCCTCCTCGCCACCTCGGTCGACGGCGTTGAAGAATCCGTTGCCGAGTGATTTGGCCACCAGCGCCACGCGCAGCGTGGCGCCCCCGTGTCCGCTCGTGTCCCCGCCCGCGGTCGAACCGCCTCGCGAGCAACCACCGATTGCGAGTGCGAGGAGGAGCGTCGCTGCGGCTGCAACCGGTCGATGCAATGCCACCCCCTACTTATTAATAGAGTGCATGGAGGGCGCAATCTGACAATTCGGAGTGGGAAAAGCACCACCGGATTGCACCCAAAACCATCATAACCGGTCAGAATTAGCCAGTCCATGCCCTGCCGAGCGTGGATCCGAGGCAAAATCTCGCTCATGCCGATTGTCCCCTGACTAAATTTGATCTAAATTTGATCGATAATGCGCCCCACAACAAACTCCGGGACGCTGACGGCGCAAACCGGAGGGCCAGCTCTTCCGTAGGGGGATTGCTGCATGAACGAGCCCGCTGATAACTCCTCGCCGGCCGACTCACGGCTGCTCCCCAATCGCTGGGATGACACCCATGCGAAGCAGTTGAGTCCGAGCGAGCTGTTGCTGTATCGCTCGAACCTCCTGGGCGCGGACAAGCGCGTGACCAACTTTGGCGGCGGCAACACCTCCGCCAAGCTCATTCAGCCGGATCCATTGACGGGCAAGCCTACAGCGGTGCTGTGGGTCAAGGGCTCCGGCGGGGACATCGGCACCATGAAGCTCGATGGCTTCGCCACGCTTTATCTGGACAAGTTGCTTTCCCTCGCGCCGCGATATCACGGACCGCAGGACGAGGATCAGATGGTCGGCTGGTACGCGCACTGCGCGTTCAACCTGAACTCGCGCGCGGCCAGCATCGACACGCCGCTACACGCGCTCGTGAACCGGCCCCACATCGATCACATGCATCCCGATGCGGTCATCGCCATTGCCGCCTCGGCCGACAGCCGGGCCCTGACGCAGAAGATCTACGGCGACGAGATCGGGTGGCTGCCCTGGATCCGACCGGGCTTCGAGCTGGCCTTGCAATTGCAGCAGTTTGCCGAGAGCCATCCGCACGCGCGTGGCGCCGTGCTCGAAGCGCATGGCCTCTTCACCTGGGGATCGACGGCCAAAGCGTGTTACGACACCACGATCGAAATCATCAATCGCGCGATTCAGTGGCTCGATGCGCATGCCGACCGGCAGGCCGGCTTCGGTCCCGCGAGACTCGCGCCCCTTTCCCGACCGCGGCGTCTCGAGGTCGCTGCGACGCTGATGCCACGCATCCGCGGGCTGATTTCGAGCAACGTACGCAAGGTGGGCCATTTCGATGACTCCTCGACGGTGCTCGACTTCGTCAACAGCCAGGCTTTCGAGCGCCTGGCCGCCCTCGGTACCTCCTGTCCCGACCATTTCCTGCGCACCAAGATCCGGCCGCTGGTGCTGCCATTCGATCCGACCCACGAGAGCGAACAGCAGCTGATCGAGCGTCTGCCGGCAGCGATCGACGCCTATCGCGCGCAGTACGCGGACTACTATCGACGCTGTCACCGCCCGTACTCCCCCGCCATGCGCGATCCCAACGCGGTCGTGTATCTGATCCCTGCAGTCGGCATGATCACTTTTGCGGCCGACAAGGTCGCTGCGCGCATCGCCGCAGAGTTCTACATCAATGCCATCAACGTCATGCGCGCGGCCTCTTCCGTCTCGACCTATCGCGCATTGCCCGAGCAGGAAGCGTTCGACATCGAGTATTGGCCGCTCGAGGAGGCCAAGCTGCAGCGCTTGCCTAAACCTAAGGCTCTCGCCGGCCGGGTCGCGCTCGTCACGGGCGGCGCAGGCGGGATCGGCCTGGCGATTGCCAGGCGACTGCTGGAGGATGGGGCCTGTGTCGTGGTCACCGACATCGACAGCAATGCGCTCAATCAGGCAGTCGGGAGCCTGCAGTCGCAGTACGGCAAGGACAGCAGCCTCGGAGTCTGGGGCGACGTGACCGATGAGGGCTCCATGCTGTCGTTGTTCGCCGAGGCGAGCTGCAGCTTCGGTGGCCTCGACATCTGCGTCTCGAACGCCGGCATCGCCTCGGCCGCGGCAATTGAGGACACGAGTCTCGAGCTGTGGCGCCGCAACATCGACGTGCTCGCCACCGGGTACTTTCTGGTCAGCCGCCAGTGCGTGAAGCTGCTCAAGGCGCAGGGCCTGGGAGGCTCGATCGTCTTCATCGGCTCAAAGAATGCATTGGCCGCCTCCGCGGGTGCGGCGGCCTACTGCACCGCCAAGGCCTCCGAGCTGCACCTCGCGCGCTGCCTGGCGCTCGAGTGCGCGCCGGCGGGCATCCGCGTCAACGTTGTGAATCCCGATGCGGTGCTGCGCGGCTCGCGCATCTGGCAGGGTGAATGGGCCACGCAGCGCGCCCGTGCCCACAACACCACGACCGATGAGCTGGAGGCGGTCTACCGGGAGCGCAGTCTGCTCAAGCGCAACGTCCTACCGGAAGACGTCGCCGAGGCCGTGGCCTTCCTGGCTTCCGAGCGCTCCTCCAAATCCACGGGCAATATCATCAATGTGGACGCCGGTAACGCCGTGGCTTTTTCGCGCTGACGCCCGCTAGCGAGGTCCCCCCAATGAACGACGTTGTCCCAGCGAACCCTCGCGATCCGGATTTCATTTCCCGCTCCAATGCGCCGCTGCGCGCCGAGCTCGAGGCGGACTACGACGCGCTCGCCCGGCAGCTGCAACGCCGGGGTCTCGAGATCGAGCCCATCGTGCGCGCGGTGGCCGACTTCAAGGTGGCGATCCCTTCGTGGGGTGTCGGCACGGGCGGCACGCGTTTCGCGCGCTTTCCGGGCGCCGGCGAGCCGCGCAATGTCTTCGACAAGCTCGAAGACTGCGCCGTCATCCATACGCTGAGCGGAGCCACGCCGACGGTATCGCTGCATATCCCCTGGGACCAGGCCGAGCCCCAGGCGCTCAAGGAGCGCGCGCGGGAGCTGGGGCTGGGGTTCGATGCGATCAATTCCAACACCTTCCAGGACCAGCGCGGCCAGCCCCTGTCCTATAAATTTGGCAGCCTGACCCACACCGATCCCGCCGTGCGCGAGCAGGCCGTTGCCCACAACCTCAACTGCATCCGCATCGGCGAGCAACTTGGCTCCAAGGCATTGACGTTGTGGATCGCCGATGGCGCCAACTTTCCCGGCCAGCAGCATCTCACCCGCGCCTTCGAGCGCTATCTGGAGTCCGCAGCGAAGGTTTATGCCGCCCTGCCCGCGGACTGGCACCTGCTGATCGAACACAAGATGTATGAGCCCGCCTTCTATGCCAGCGTCATCCAGGACTGGGGCAGCTCGCTGATGGCGGCGCAAAGTCTGGGGGCCCGGGCGCTGTGCCTGGTCGACCTGGGTCACCACGCGCCGCACGTCAATATCGAAATGATCGTCGCGCGGCTGATCCATGCCGGCAAGCTCGGCGGCTTTCACTTCAACGACTCGAAATACGGCGATGACGACCTGGACGCAGGCTCGATCGACCCGTACCGACTGTTTCTGATCTTCAATGAGCTGGGTGACGCCCAATGGCGCCGCGTCGGCGCGCTAAAGCCGGCGCACATGCTCGATCAGTCGCACAATGTCACCGATCCAATCGAGAGTCTCATCAGCAGCGCCATCGAGCTGCAGCGGGCCTACGCGCAGACGTTGCTGGTCGATCGGGCGCAGCTTGCCGACTATCAGAATCGCAACGACGTGTTGATGGCAGCGCGCTCGCTCAAGCGCGCCTTCACGACCGATGTCACGCCCATCCTCGCGCGGGCACGCCTCGAGCACGGCGCCGCCATCGATCCGATCGCCGCCTATCGCGCGAGTGGATACCGTAACCAGTGTGCGCAACGACGCCCGGTCGGCGAAGGCTCACGAAGCGGCATCGTCTGAGAATTTACGGCCAGCACATCACATTCGCCCCCCCTCAGCGCGTCCGAATCCATCGATCCAGCACGCGCTGAGGGGTGACGGCTCACTGACGCGCTACTGCGGGTAGCTCGAAGGAATCTTCCTGTTGATGACGTAGATGTCCCAGGATCCCAGTCCAGTCACGTAGTCGTACCCCGGCAACGCCGTGTACAGGCCATTGCCGCCGAGCAAGACGTCGTTGAAGTCGGGACTGCTCGCCGTCGGACCGCCGTTTGCCAGCTGATAGATCAGTGGCGCCGCGAAGCCGAGCTTGTTCTTATGGGCACTCTCGATCCGTGCCCACGCTCCCATCGACAGCGGCGAGGAGAGGCTTGTTCCGCCGATCAGCTCCGACGCGCCATCTACAATGATGCTCGCGGCACAGATCGCCACCTCGGCACCGCCGGCGCACATGGAGACATCCGGCACGCCGCGATCGCCGATCTCGGAGCTCGGCACGATGGGCAGCGTGCCGGATCCCGTGTAGGACTGCCAGAACGGTGAAGTCTCGAAATAACTCGGGCCACCTCCGCTGAAATCCGCTGCGGTCTCGAAATCGAAGGTGTAATCCGCATTCGTGAAGAGATAGGTGCCGCCCACCGACACCACGTAAGGCGATGAGGCCGGGTATGCCGTATCCGGGGGGCCGGACAGGGGTATACCGTTCGTGCCCTCCGCGGGGCACGCCGAGCCCTGATCGCCCGAGGAGGCGAAGGGCGTCACGCCCTGCAAGGCGGCTTCGCCGAACTCCTCGTCATCGACCAGCATCGCGCCATCGAGGTATGGAAATAACTCGCACTCCCCGAACGACATGTTGAAAGCCTTGACCTGATTTGAGGAAACGGCCTTGTTGATAGCGAGCGCGATATCCGAATCGGTCATCGACGTCGCGACGTAGAAGTAGAGGTGCGAGACCCTTTGCGCGATTCCGGTCGAGGTCTGCGAATCGAGATCCCATTCGTCCGCGCCGCTCGTGTCGGAGCTGGCGATTCCGGCGTTGACGACCGTCACCGGTACCTGAGGCAGACCGTAGGTAGCCTCGTAGGTACGCAGGTCCTTTACCACCTGCGTCAGGTCGCCTTCTGCGACGACACCCACTGCGGTGGCCGACCCGGTCGGAAAGCCTTTCGCCGGGCAATCGGGGTTATCGGCGGGACAGGCCGCATCGTAGGCGATCTGGTACTGCTGCGGAGTGTAGCTCTCGTTGTTGAGGTCGGGCGGCGAGCAGGTCGTGCAGGGATCGGTTTGGGGGCCGATCTGCGCCGGATGGATATTCGAGCGCAGCAGCGCGACATTGTTGAGTCCCAACACGGCAACGACGATACCCGAGAGAGAGGACGGCACCTGTGCAGGCGTCGTGTTCACATAGACCATCGCCCCGTTCGCCGAATACTGCTGCAAGCTCGTATTGAAGGCCGCCTGCACCTGCGCCGCAGTCCCGTTCGCTTCGATCAGCAGCCGATTGTCCGCCGCCGTCACGTCTGTGAAGCCCGCGGTCGTCAGGTATTTCTCGACCGCCTGCACCTGCGCCGTAGTCGGCCCGAACTGCGCAACGAACTGCTCGACTGTGTAGGAGGTCCCATACAGCGGGTCGCCTGCCGTCAGCATGCGGCGCAGGGTGGATTGAACTTCTCCGGCATTCTGCTCCTGAAGACCTACGACGATGTGCATCGCAGTGGAAGCATCCAACGCACCGATGGACACCGGATTCACGAGGTACTGAACCGGATACGCCTTTGTGGCGGTAGCCGCCCAATTCGCGGCCACTGCGCTCGCACTCGTACAGACCATGAGCCATGCCATGCAGGGCACGGTGATGACTCGCCGCATAACTGAGACAGTTGAGTTCGGCATCGCAATCCTCCCTGAATTGCGCACGGAAACGAATGTCCCGTGACGAAGTGCGATCATCGTCGGAGCGACATGATTCGATGTCAATCAGCGCCTGACGCATTCGTGCGATGAAGGTGAGGCTCGAGCTTGTCGAAGTGTCGCTTTCTCCTAACATCCAACAGGGCGCTGCTGCTGCGCGGCACAAAGAGCCGAGGCGGTAATCACGCCGGTTAGGAAGAGATTGTCAGCCGCAAGCCGACAGTTAGTTCCGTTTTAGCTTCTCCGCCCGCTTGTGGAAGTTGTGCGGGCCGGCGCGACGCAAGCTCGAGCTCGACCGGGCGTAACGACCCCTGATAGCCCAAGGGTGACCCCTTTATAAGAATGCGGGTTTCCTGAAATGATCTCGGGCCGATCCGCGGCCCCGCGTTCAACCCGCCGATTGATCAGGAGCAGCAGCAGCAGCTCGCCGCGACTGCCGCGTCGCACGCTGCGACCCCGCATCCGGTGCCCGATTGGTCAGCGGCCCGATCCTGGCCACGATCGTGTCGAGCGTCGGTTGCTCGCCGCGTTCGTGAGCGTCGAGGGCAGCCCGCATTGCGGCGAGATGCTCAGGCGTGGTGCCACAGCAGCCACCAACGATACGCGCGCCTGCATCAACCGCCAGACGCGCATAGTCGGCCATCAACTGCGGGGTCCCGGAGTAGACCACTTCCGTGCCTTCGAACCGTGGCACGCCGCAGTTACCCTTCGTGACGAGCGGCAGTGTCGTGTCACTCATCTGCGTGAGGGTGACGAGAATGTCGGGCGCACCGACACCACAGTTTGCGCCGATGGCAACGGGCGGCACCGGCTGCTCAGCGACGCTCGATGGAGCCGCGCGCGGAAGAAGTCCCATCATGGTGCGGCCGGCGGTATCGAAGGAATAAGTGACCACGTACGGCAGACCGACGCTGACCGCGGCCGCGGCCGCGGCATTCGCTTCCTCCGGCGCCGACATGGTCTCGATCCATGCGACGTCCGCGCCGCCGTCGCGCAAGCCCTCGAGCTGTGCGGTGAAAGAGGCGAGCGCCGCTGACTTCGTCAGCGCACCGAGCGGCTCGAAGAGCTCGCCGGTGGGACCGACGGATCCTGCAACCACGATCGCTCGCGCAGCCTCGTCTGCGACGCTCCGTGCAAGCTCGGCGGCGCGTTTCGCCAGCTCGTATGCCCGCTCCTGGGCGTTGTGAAGCTTGAGGCGGTGCGCATTGCAGCCGAAGGTATTGGTGAGAATGATGTCGGCGCCCGCGTCGACGAATTGTTGATGCAGTCGCTTCACTTCCTCGGGACGCTCGACGGTCCAGAACTCAGGCGGCTCTCCGGAAGTGAGGCCCGCCTTGAAGTAATTGGTGCCCGTGGCGCCGTCGGCCAACAGCACGCGCTTGCTTGCCAGCAGTTCCGCAAGTGTCGATCGCATCCGTACCTCTGTGTCAGACCGAGCCATCGAAGCAGATCTCACCCGGTATCGCAACCCGGCCTGCGGATACCCCTCCCGCCGTCATCGGCTGACTACGCCGCCATCGGCGGATCAGGCGCTTGATCGAGTGTTGCGAGACTCACGTGGCGGGTCTCCGGAGCCCAGCGCTGACACACCCAGCCGCCGAGTACCAGTACTGCGACACAGGCGCCGAGAGCCGAGCGCACTCCATACGCAGCCACCATCACCGGCAACAAGAAGGTGCCGACGGCCGAGCCGATGCGGCTCGCCGCTACCGCGAGACCGATGCCGGACGCGCGTAAGTCCGTGGGGAAGAGCTCCGGGATATAGACGTACACGAGATTCGATGCCGCCGAGACGACGCCGGCGAACACGGCGAACAGCACCATCATGGCTCCGGCATTCAGATCGGGAACGACGCTCAAGGCGAAGAGCGCGATCGCCGCCGCCGAGAAGCTCCCGATCAGGAAGCTGCGACGCGATATCCGGTTGATCGCAACGACTCCGGCGACTGCACCGGCGAGGAGCGCAGCGTTATAGATCAAACCGCCCAACAGCGCGCCGCTGAGATGCAGCGCCGCCATCAGTTGCGTGACGAACGTGCCGACTGCGAAATAGGGAATGACCTGGCAGGCAAAGAACGTGCAGGCAACGAGCGTTCGGACCCGCCAGCGCGCCGAGAGCAATTGATTCCAGCGGCCGCCGCGCACCTGACTCACGCTTACCGGCGGGGGCGGACGCACACCTCGGCCGAACCTGCTCAGCACGACCTGCGCGGCGCGCTCAGCCTGTCCGTGACTCGCCAGCCACAGAGGCGACTCGGGTATCGTGATGCGCAGTGGCGCGATCAGCACGCAGGGCGCCGCGCTCGCGAGCAGCATCCAGCGCCACGAGTCCGTCGGCAGTGTGCTCAACATGAAGCCCACTGCATAAGCGCAGGCATAACCCCCGGCCCAGGCAATCGACAGCAGCCCGAGAAGGCGCCCGCGAAACCTGTGTGGCAGGAACTCACTCAGCAACGCCTTGCTGACGACGTAATCGGTACCGAGGAGAAAGCCGATCGCGAGACGCAGGACCAGCAGCTCCGTTCCGTTGGCCACGAAGAACTGCGCAGCGGCCAGGGCAGCCGCCACCGGCATGTTGCTCGCGAATATCGCGCGCCGGCCGAGATGATCTGCTGCAGGGCCCGTGAGCAGAGCGCCCAGAAACAGGCCGGCCAGCGACGCGCCGCCCAGGAGCCCGAGCCAGACGGCGTCGAACCCCAGCAGAGGCGCCGCGCGACTCAGCGCAATGCCGATGATCCCGAGTCCAAAGCCGTCTGCAAACACCCCGCCCGTGCTCGCGACGGCCACGCGCAGGTGAAACGCGCTGAAGGGCGCTGCGTCGTAGTCCGACGGCGCTGCGATCGCCTCCGGAGTCCTTCTGGTAAGCTGCTCACTGACCACCGATTTGCGCGCTCGGGTCCTCGTCGCAATGCCGCGAGCGCGATTATGCGCCCCAGCTCCTGCAGACCGACAGGCGGATTCGCAATCGATGGAAGCCAGAAGAAGCCGTGACAGAGGCCGTGTTCGCCGCACTGCCGGCGTCCTGCATCAGCTTCCCTGGCGGTCGGTAACCAACCCCTATGCGCCGCTCGAGATGCTGAGCGCTGAGCAGCTCGAGGCGATCCACCTGATGTCGCTGCGCATCCTCGAAGAGCTCGGCATGGAGCTGATGTCGGCACGCGCCCGCGAGCTGCTGCGCGCGGCCGGCGCCGAGGTCGACGAGACGAGCCGCATCGTGCGCCTCGACCGGGGCCTCGTGGCCTCCGCGCTCGTAACGGCCCCTGCGTCGTTCGTGCTGACACCGCGCAGCGCGGCGAAGGAAATAACCGTCGGCGGCAATCACGTCAACTTCGGCCTGGTGGCCGGGCCACCCAACGTGCACGACTTCGAGCGCGGACGCCGGTCCGGAAACTACCCCGACTACTGCGACTTCGTGCGTCTGGCGCAGTACTTCAATGCCATCCACCTGCTCGGCAACCAGGTCTGTGCGCCGGTTGAGCTGCCGGCGAATTCGCGGCATCTCGATACGTACTGGGCCAACCTCGTGTACTCAGACCGCGTGTTTCATTGCTCGGCCATCGGAGCCGGGCGCGCGCTGGATGCCATTCGAATGATGGCGATCGCACGCGGGATATCGCTCGAGACAATCGCCGGCAGCCCCGGTGTCATCACGATCATCTCGGTCAACAGCCCGCGACGTTTCGATGAGGCCATGGCAGAGGGACTGATGGCGATGGCGGCGCACGGTCAACCGGTCGTGGTCACGCCATTCACGCTCATGGGGGCCATGGCACCGGTATCGCTGGCGGCGGCACTGGCGCAGCAGAACGCCGAGGCGCTCTTTGGAGTGGTGCTGGCGCAGTGCGTTCGGCCCGGCACGCCCGTCATGTACGGCGCCTTCACTTCCAACGTCGACATGCGCTCGGGCGCCCCGGCTTTCGGCACCCCCGAGAACGCCAAGGCCAACGTCGCCAGCGGGCAGCTCGCTCGCCGCTACCGACTCCCCTACCGTACATCCAACGCGAGCGCCTCCAACGTGGCCGACGCGCAGGGCGCGTACGAGACGCAGATGTCTCTGTGGGGCGCGGTGCTGGGTCACGGCAACCTGATCTACCACGCCGCCGGGTGGCAGGAGGGTGGCCTCACCGCCTCTTTCGAGAAGCTCGTGCTGGATGTCGAGATGCTGCAGCTCATGATGGAGTTCCTCGAGCCGATCGTGGTCAACGAGGCTGAGCTCGGATTCGAGGCCATCGGCCGCGTGGCGAGCGGCGGACATTTCTTCGGCGATCCGCATACTCTCGAGCGCTACGAGCACGCCTTCTACCAGCCGCTGGTATCGAACTGGCAGAACTACGAGAACTGGCAGCTCTCGGGCGCGAAGGATGCCACGCACCGCGCGACCGAGATCTGGAAGCGAGCCCTGACCGAATACAGGCAACCGCCGATGGATGTCGCGATCCGCGAGGAGCTCGACACTTACGTCGCGATGCGCCGCGCGGCAATCGGCAGCGACGATCCCTGAACTCGCTCTCGTCGGATCAGTAGAACACGCCCTCGACGACGTCTGCGATCCTTCCAGTTACCGTATCGACCAGCAATAGATCCGGACCGTATCGGATCCACTGGTAACCGGCGGGCGGGGGTCCCAAGCCTAAGGGCGCGTAGCCAACGTAGTAGTAGGGTGACCCCAGGAACACCGGGGGCAGGAATGCGCCTGTCGTCCAGCGACGGTAAGCGAATCCGGGCGGATAGCGGAATGCCGGCCCATGGATGCTCGGCCGCCACCGTCCCCCGCTCATGAAACGATGTGGCGGACGGGGACGCAGCGCCGGTGGCTGCGGACGCGGCGGCCGGGGCCGGGCGGCGGGCGGATTCGGCTGGGGTGGACGACCGGATCGATTTGGAGGCACCGGCGGAGCACCGGGTTTGTTGGGCGGCGCCGATGGAGGACCCGATCGCTGGTCCGGCCGCTGGTCCTGAGCCCACGAAATACCTGCACTGAGCAGGACCACTAGAGCCGTAACGTACCAGCGGATTCGCATCGCAGCTTCCGTCCTTTCGGGGCGCTGAGCACGCGGTGCCAGCGGCCGTTGCCACCAGCCGGCTGGACCGGAACTAACGACTTACCCGTCTGTTCGCCGGCGGCCGGGCTTTACGCGACGCTCTTTGCTTGGGTCGAAGTATCTGTCAATGCCCGTGTCCTCAGCCTCGCGGCGGGCTCCCGCGCGCCGGTCGTCATACTTTTTGTAGGTACACGCACAGGATCCGGGGCATGAGCACTCGGGGAGCGGCAGTTTCGGCGCCTGCGCCGAGAGAAAACGCTGTGCCTTGATGGACTGCGCAGCCGGACAACTGGCGCGGGCTGGCTGCACTGAGGTCGCCGCCCAGGGGGAGCTTCTCGGGTTCGTCATAAGGCCGATTTTACCGTATCACGGCCGGGTGTGAGGCAGGTCACATTTGATTCTGCTGACCCCCCTCGCACCGCCTCGCATGTGACGTAATCCATGGCATAGCAAGCGGCGCGGACCGTACCTTGCGCTGCCGTTGGGACACCCACTTCCGGCTGCGGGTTGAGCCGGCAGTCGACGTGCGCAGTCCCAGGACCGGCACGCGGCAAAGGAGGCGTGGTGGCGCCCGCAGAAGGCTTAGGGTCCGACGCCGTCGAGCGCGGGGTCCGTGAACCGGACGCCCGCGCGTGGCAATTCTTTGCCATTGCCGTCGCGACCGGCATCCTCAATGTCCTCTCCACCCCCGCTCCGGCGCAGACTAGCGACGACGCCTCCACCGGCGAGCTGAAGCGCCTCTCCGTCGATGAGTTGATGAACGTTGAGGTGACCTCGGTCAGCAAGGAGCCGCAGAAGCTGTTGCGCGCGCCCGCCTCGATCCAGGTCATCACGGCCGAGGACATCCGACGCTCCGGCGCCACGACGCTCCCCGAGGCGCTGCGCCTGGCCGACAACCTCCAGGTCGCGCAGATCAACGCGCACGACTGGGCGATCAGCGCGCGCGGCTTCAATGCGGACCTCGCCAACAAGCTCCTGGTGCTGATCGATGGCCGCGCGATCTACACGCCGCTCTACGGCGGCGTGTTGTGGAACGTGCAGGATTATCTGCTCGAAGACATCGACCGCATCGAGGTAATCAGCGGCCCCGGCGGGACGCTGTGGGGAGCCAACGCCGTCAACGGTGTCATCAACATCGTGACCAAGGCGGCGCGCGACACCCAGGGACTCTACGCCTTCGCCGCCGCGGGCAATCAGCTCGAGGAGCAGGGTGGGGCCCGCTTCGGCACGCAGCTCGCACCCGACATCTACTTTCGCACCTACGGCAAGTACACCGATGAGGGCCCCGACGTCACAAGCACCGGCGCGAGCGCGCATGACTCGTGGCACATCGGGCGCGGCGGATTCCGACTCGACCGTGACGCGGGCGCGGATCAGTTCACCGTGCAGGGCGACGGCTACAGCGGGCACGAGGCCATGCCTGGCACTGGCGATTCCGACCTGTCGGGCGTCAACGTGCTGGGACGCTGGACTCACTCGGGGCCGGATAATACCTGGATGAGCCTGCAGGCCTACTTCGATCACGCCTACATCACGCAACCGTACCCCGCAGTTCCTTCGTCCATTTTCGAGAGCGGTTTCCCGGCCTCCCTGCTCACCGACTCCCTCGATACCTACGACCTGGATTTCCAGGATCATTTCCACCTGGGCTCGGGCCAGAAAATCGCCTGGGGGCTCGGCTACCGCGCGACTCGCGAGGCCAACTACAACGCGTCTGAGCTGCGCTTCTCGCCGCCGGTGTTGGATCAGGCGCTGTACAGCGGATTCCTCCAGGATGAGATCGAGCTCACCTCGAGCCTTTACCTCACCGCGGGCTCGAAGCTCGAGCATAACGACTACACCGGCTTCGAGGTCGAGCCGAGCGTGCGGCTGCAGTGGAACGTTGATCCCAGCGAGCTGCTATGGGCCGCCGTGTCGCGCGCCGTGCGTACGCCGTCGCGCTACGACCACGACCTGTATGCGCCGAGCGGGCTCTCCGGTGCGCCGCCCCCGCTGCAGTATCCGACACTCATCGTTCGCAACAATACCAATTTCGTCTCCGAGACACTCATTGCCTACGAGGTGGGCTACCGCGCCGAGCTTAGCTCGCACCTGACTGGCTCGCTCGCGACTTTCTACAACGACTATCACGACCTGCGCAGCGTCACGGCAACTCCCACAACCGCGTTCTACCCCCTACCCTATCCGGTCTTCTTTCAGAACAACCTCGAGGGCGACACCTACGGTTTCGAGCTGAGCGTCTCCTATCAGTTGCTCGACTGGTGGCGGCTGCGCGCCGGCTATAACCTGCTGCGCGAGAGTCTGCACCTGAGACCCGGGACGACCGACGCCACCGGTGGCACCAACGACACCGCCGATCCCCAGCAACAGGTAGCGCTGCACTCGAGCATGGATCTTCCTTACAACGTGAGCTGGGACGCCGCCTTGCGCTGGACGGACTCGTTTGAGATCGACGATGGGCCGACTGGGGGTCCGGTCGTGGGCATCGTGCCGAGCTACTTCGGGCTCGACATGCGGCTCGCCTGGCGGGTCAGCAGCAAGCTCGAGCTGGCGCTCGTCGGGCAGAATCTGCTGCACGAATATCAAGTCGAGTACGGCTTCCCGTCGCCGACCCGCGAGGCGATCGTGCGCAGCGTCTTCGCAAAAATCACATGGGGCTTCTGAAAGGAGTCCGGGCATTCGCCGCGGCCTGGGCATCGCGCCCGTGGCGCGTGCTGCGCCGCTCTCTCGCGCTGCTCCTCGGCCTCTCGTTGCTGTTGGGAGCGAGCGCTCCGGTCTCCGAATACCAGCTCAAGGCCGTGTTCCTCTTCAACTTCGCACATTTCGTCGAATGGCCGACCGCCGCCCTTCCCGGAGAAAACGCGGCGTTCGTGATCGGCGTGGTGGGCAAGGATCCGTTTGGGAGCTCTCTCGATGAGGTGGTGCGCGGAGAGTCCGTCGGCGGGCGTCCGCTCGCCATCGAGCGCTATCCGGACGCGGATGCTCCGCGTCTCGGGCGCTGCCAGATCCTCTTTATTCCGGCGACCGAGCTCACCCACCTCACGCAGATCCTCGACGCTCTCAAGGGACGCAGCGTTCTCACGGTGACCGAGGGCCCGGCTCCGCGCGGGGCAATCGTGGATCTCCTCAAAGAAGACAGCCGCATTCGCTTGCGCATCGATCTCCAGGCCGCACGTGCCAGCAATCTGACGATCAGCTCGAAGTTGCTGCGCCCGGCCGAGATCGTGGACGCAGGGAGCTAAATCAATGTCCGCCAGAACCCGACCCATTCGCCGCACCCTGATGAGCGTCATGCTGCTCAGCTGTGCGGCGGTGATGCTCATCACGTCCGCGGCATTCTTTGCTTATGAGTATCTGACCTTCCGGCAGGTCACCCTGCGCAATCTCGAGATTCTCGGCAAGGCCATCGCGGCGAACTCCACGGCGGCGCTCGCATTCGACAATCCCGGCGATGCCCGCGAGGCGCTGTCGGCCTTCAAGGCTCAGCCGCACGTGCTCTCTGCCCGCCTGGTTCTCAACGACGGCCGGGTCGTCGCCTCCTATCCGGACGCTTCGCGCGGTGCCCCCTCGCCGACGATTCAGCAACTGCAGGGCAAGGACGGCTACCGCTTCGAAGGTGAGAAGGTGAGCGGCGCGCAACCGGTCGTGCAGGATGGTCGCCGGCTCGGCACGCTGGTCCTGGAAGCGGATCTCGGCGAGATCTCCGAGCACTTCCAGCTCTTCGCGGCCCTCGGCGCGGCGTTCACGGCTCTCGCGTTCTTCGCGGCCTACCTGATCTCGCAACGGCTCCAGCAGGTCATCTCCAGGCCAATACTCGAGTTCGCCAACACGGCACAGCGAGTCTCCGAGCAGCGCGATTACTCGGTGCGCGCCGCCAGAGCGGATGGCCAGGAGTTCGGCCTGCTCACCGATGCTTTCAATCACATGCTGACCCGCATCGAGAGTGATCAGACGCGCCTGCAGAGTCAGCTCGGGCGACTCGGCCTCCTCCACCGCATCACTCGCGCCACCGGCGAGCGCCATGACTTGGCGAGCGTGTTCCGCGTGGTGTTGCACCACCTCGAGCAGGAACTGCCGATCGACTTCGCAGCAGTCTGTCTCTACGAGCCCAACCCTGCTGCGCTGACCCTGGTCGTGATCGGGCCGCAAAGCACGGCGCTGGCATCCACCCTTGATCTCGTCGAACAGCAGGCCGTGCCCATCGATCAGAACGGACTCTCGCGATGCGTCGCGGGCGAGCTCGTCTACGAGCCTGACACCCGTGCGCTCGAGTTCCCGTTTCCGCAGCGCTTTGCGCGTGCCGGCATCCACGCGCTGGTGATCGCACCGCTCATCGTCGAGAAACGGGTATTCGGGGTACTGGTTGCAGCCCGTCGTGCCACCGAGTCCTTCAGCAGCCCGGACTGCGAGTTCCTGCGCCAGCTGAGCGAGCACGTGGCGCTTGCCTCCAACCAGGCTCAGTTGTACGGCGACCTGCAGCGCGCCTACGACGACCTGCGACAGTCTCAGCAGGCTGTTCTGCAACAGGAGCGGCTGCGCGCCCTGGGAGAGATGGCGAGTGGCATTGCGCACGACATCAACAATGCGATCTCGCCGGCGGCGATCTACACCTCATCGCTCCTCGAGCGCGAGCCGAGCCTGAGTGAGCGAGCGCGCGGCTACCTGACGACGATCCAGACGGCGATCGAGGATGTGGCGGAAACGGTCGCGCGCATGCGCGAGTTCTACCGGCCACGCGAGGTCGAGCTGGTGCTCGCACGCGTCCCCTGCAACCGACTGATCGAGCAGGTCGTGAACCTGACCCGCGCGCGCTGGAGCGACCAGCCGCAGCAGCGCGGCATCGTCATTCAGCTCAGGACCGAGCTCGAGGAGAATCTGCCCGACTTCATGGGCTCGGAGGTCGAGATCCGCGATGCGCTGACCAACCTGATCTTCAACGCGGTGGACGCCATGCCGGAGGGCGGCACGCTGACGCTGCGGACGCGGCAGGTTGGCAGGACGCGCAACGACTCCAACGAGACGCCACGCATCTATATCGAGGTGAGCGATACCGGAATCGGCATGGACGAAACGACCCGGCGTCGTTGTCTCGAGCCCTTCTACACCACCAAGGGCGAGCGGGGCACGGGGCTTGGGCTCGCAATGGTTTACGGCATGGTGCAACGTCATAGCGCCGAGCTCGAGATCGACAGCGCGGTGCGGGTCGGCACGACGGTGCGGCTTATCTTCAATGTTGCAGAGCCGGTGCTGCGACCCTCTGCAGACGGCGCGGGCGTGCCGGCTATGCCCGGGCGGCTGCGAATCCTGCTGGTCGATGACGATCCGATGCTGATCAAGTCCCTCAGCCACGTGCTGGAGGAGGATGGCCACGACGTCAGCGTCGCTGACGGCGGACAGAAGGGTATCGAGACGTTTACGGCAGCCTTGAGCCGGCGTACACCGTTCTCCGTGGTCATCACCGACCTCGGGATGCCGTACGTCGACGGGCGCAGGGTGGCAGCGGCGGTCAAGGCGGCATCCGCCGCGACGCCGGTGATTCTCCTCACCGGGTGGGGAAAGCGACTGCTGGCCGAGAACGACATTCCACCGCACGTCGACCGCGTGCTGAGCAAGCCGCCGCGCATGGTCGAAGTACGCGCGGTGCTCGCCGAGCTGACACGCGATCAGAATCCGCGTCCGGCCGAGGAGAAATCGGCATGAGTGCGTCTGCCCCCGCCGCACGGCTCCTGATCGTCGACGACGAGGGGGCGCAGCTCAAGGCTCTCTGCGACATCCTGGGACAGGAGGGCTACGTCACACGCGGCTTCTCGGGCGGGCGCGAGGCAATCGCGGCACTGCGCGAGGAGCCGTACGACGCCCTGCTCACCGATCTCATGATGCCCCAGATCGACGGCATCACGCTGCTGCGTGCCTGTCACGACGTCGACCCTGACCTCGCCTGCATCGTCATGACGGGACACGGGACGGTGGCGACGGCAGTCGAGGCGCTGAAGGCGGGCGCGCTCGACTACGTGATGAAGCCTTTCAATGTGACTCACATCCTCGCCGTGCTCACGCGCGCACTCGGCACGCGGCGGTTGCGCCTCGAGAACATACAGTTGCGCGAAGCGGTTTCGATCTACGAGCTGGCCCGCGCGATCACGCAGGGGCTCGACAAGGATGAGATCGTCGAGCGAACCCTGGCGGCAGCGATCGCACTCACTGATGCCGCAGCGGCTTACCTGCTGGTGCCGGCCTCGAGCGCGCCGAGTGTCACGAGCGGCGACGGGGAGCTGCGCCTGGCAGGAGCGGCCGGGGCGCAACCGCTGCCGCTCGCACAGACTTCCCCCAGCGCTCAGGCGCTCGACACCTGGCTCGCCCGCGTGAGTGCCGAGCTCGAGGCGCTGCCGGTGCGCGGCAGCGCGGATGCATTGTTCGAGCATCCCTTCGATAGCGCGATCGCTGCCGCGCTGCCGATCGTCACGTCGGGCAGTCTCTTCGGGATTCTCGGATTCACCTCGACTCGCTCCAGGCGGCGCATCAACGTCGGACAGCTCAAGACACTCGACGTGCTGTGCCGGACCGCCGCGACCGCATTTGCGGGTGCGGAGCTGGTGCGGCAGCTGCGCGCGATGAACGAGTCTCTCGAGCAGCGGGTCGAGGAGCGAACGCGCGAGCTCGAGCTGGCCAATCGCGACCTCGAGTCCTTCTCCTATTCGGTGTCGCACGACCTGCGACAGCCCCTGTCGGTGGTCGAAGGATTCTGCGAGATGTTTCGCTCGCAGTTTTCCGCCA
>Ga0307476_10000813_pt1 | contig 21402 bp, 40 predicted proteins | sample atmos_gasesECM2C_2_FD_203314 | JGI IMG/M metagenome (GOLD analysis project Ga0307476, IMG submission 203314) | Hardwood forest soil microbial communities from Morgan-Monroe State Forest, Indiana, United States - atmos_gasesECM2C_05 | ecosystem: Environmental > Terrestrial > Soil > Temperate...
GTGCATTTTATCAATGCTGGTTGCAGTCGATAGATACCGACCAGTTTATTCACGAGAATGCTGGGCGCGTTCGGATTCGTGGCGTATTCGGAGAACTCAATCATTTGGATGTCACCCCTATCGCCACGGGACACTTTCCCAAATGTGGCGCCCTTGTGTTGCCTACTTGGCTTTTTCCGCCGCGCGGTCATAATTCTTTCATCCTTTCTAATCTGTCAACAACTGAATCATGGCACTGGAACAATCTGCAACCTATAGCAGCCGTAAGATTGCGCCTTGGCAATAATCATTGCGGTGGCGGCAGGACTCTTACTCATCTTCGAGCCCTGCCGCCGTGTCGCGCGCGGACCGGGGTGAGGGATAATAGCCCGCGCGCAACTCGCATTTCCGGAGGGTTGGATTGCAGCCCGGAGGGGTTTAGCCCCACGTCGTCCCAAGCATTGCCAACCCGAAAGGGACGATCTCAATTTTCGCCAGTCGGATTTCTTCTCGGCGGCTCGTATTCAAATCCCCTCATCCAAATCCACAGTATCAGCAGCATGACTGCGGCACCGCAGACAAAGCCGATAGCCAATCCGACAAAGAACATCATAGCTATTCCCCTCTCCAGTTCGGCCGAGCCCCAAGCCTATACCTTGGACCGAACGGCCGATAGACGGCGGCGGGCGGTGACATATGCTCTCGTCCGCTGTGGCGAGAGTGATTCATCCGCGAGGCTGGATTTCCTGCCTGCCGCCGTCGCTTTTTCCAGGTCGGGCAGTGTAAATCCGTTCAATCGGTTTCTGCCCAGACGGCGGCCGCATCCTTCAGCCCACCGAGGGCCGGTGGCCGCCGTCACTCTTTCCAATCCTGCCAGGCGATCTCCTCCCGATCGTGGCCGGATGGCGAGTGGTGTTGAGCGCGTCCCCTTTGCTCCGCCGCCCGCCGCTTCCACCGTTCCAATGCGAGATCAACAACGTTCGAACGCTTCGTTCGCACGTCCAGCATTGAGAGGAGGCGCCGCAAATCCACGATAACCGCATTTGATTTTTCCATCGTTATTCATCCCGAAAAGCTACACAAAAGGGGCATGTCGCATTGAGCTGCGGTCGGCCCCGAGATTAAGGAGAGGGGGCTCTGTAAGAGATCACAACCCGTCTCCCCATGAGCCGAACCTACTAAGACCCATGGAGAGAAAACCATGAAAAAGTTTTACACGAGGGAGCTAGTCGCCAGGATAGGAGGCTATTTCCAGCACAACGAAAACCGAAAAGCTTGGCTGGCGCGTGTCGCGAAAACCGCTGGCATTACTGCGCGCCAAGCGTATGTGGCGTTCTACGATGAATGGCGGGTCAGCGAAAATACTCGGCTTAAGCTAGAGGCTGCCGCGAAAAGGAGAGATTCAGAAAATGATAGCGAGCTCATCCTGCGACTTTACGCCTACGCCCGTTACCTTGAGTCGGTGGACCCTGAGATGTATCGGGCGGACATTGAGGCTGCTCGGAGAATTATTGCTCGCTACCAGGATTTTGCCTCGAAGGGCGTGTCTCCGCATTTGCCTCCTGGGGTTCTCCCTGATTGCTAAGAACAGCAAGAGATGAACGACCCTTGCCAACTCTTCGCCGAGCATGATTGGCCATACATCAGGGTCCCGATCGACCGTGCCGACGAAGCATTAAAGGAGGGGCTGATTCCAGCTCCTCCGGTCATCCCAACTTACTGCGATTTTCATGTGGTTTGGTTTCGCTGGATACCGTGCGCGTGCGGGAGAGCAATGCCGGTGCTTAGGGAGGAGAAATGACAAACGCTATCGAAATGCCGAATTTCCTAAATCATCGCAACAAAGGTGCCATCCCCTCGACCCGCTCTATCGTCACCGTCAAGGGAATTATCGACGGCACATCAAAGTTTTTCAATGTCCCTGTCATGGAGCTTATTTCGAATCGCCGGAATGCCAACCTCGTATTTCCCCGCCATATCGCCATGTATCTCGCGAAGAAACTCACGCCCTACTCTTTGCCGACCATCGGGCGGCGTTTCGGCAAGGATCACACGACGATCATCCACGCTCTCCGCAAGGTCGAGATCATGATGACGACAGGAAACTACACCAACAACCGCAGGCGGATGACGCACAGCCCGGCAGAGGTGACCGCCATCATCGCGGAAGTTGAGAGAAAAATCCTCTCCGGGGATGATGAGCTATGACGGAGGATCAATACCGCAAGGAATGGATCGCCGAACTGAAAAACGGAATTGATTGCGGAACGCTCGAACGCGAGAACAAGCGCGTCACGCTCCGCACTTCTCAAATGACGCTCAGCGAATACGAGCAATTCAGAAGGAACTTTACGAAACAATGAATACTCCTCCCCCTGTCCCCGTAGAGCGCGCGATCAGCATTTACATTCAGAATAACTGCACCTGGGGGCAAGTCTCCCATTTCCTGCGAGAAGAGACCGGGCACTTCTGGAATCCAGCGACGATCAACAGCGCGGTCAACCGTTTCCGCGCAGGCATCCCGCAGCGCTCCATAGGCTGGACTGACGAAAAGATCGAACTCCTCAGAAAGCTCTGGGCGGAGCGTGAGCGGAGCGCGCCCAATATCGCAATCGAGATCGGCGGCCTCACGCGTAACGCGGTAATAGGCATGGTCCATCGCTTGGGGCTTCCTCGCCGGGCCAAATCCCCGCCTCCGCCGCCAGCAAAAAAGCCGCGACCGAGAAACAACTTCAATCCGTCGCTAAAGCAGCGCGTCCCGCCGCCGCCGCGCGTCCCCTATCTGCCGCCAGAGACCAAAGAATACATCCTGGGTGCTGGCAAGAAGCTGCTCGATCTCGCGGACCACGGTGAATGCAAGTGGGCCCTCAATGAAGTGAGAGACGCCGCCGACTATTTCTTCTGCGGGGAAAAGACGGGGGAAGGATTGCCTTATTGCCCACACCACAGCGCACGGGCGTATAGCCGGACATCGACGCAAGTGGTTCGAGATACGGGTGAGCGGCTGAAGAAGCGGTTGTGGAGCTGAGATGATGAGAACCGAGAAATATAAAGCCGCGCTTCTGCGCATTTCCTTAGGGGAAAAAGATGCCGCAGAAATAGCACGAAAAGCCTTGGAGAAACCGCCGCCGTTGGTTGCCCCAGGCGCCAAATTTGGTCGTCTGACAGTCCTCAGGCAGGGCGAGGGTCGCCGTTACCCAGGCGGTTCTGTCAAATGCAATTGGCACTGTCTATGCGGCTGCGGAAACGAAACCCTCGTAGGCACTTCTGAGCTGATCCAGGGCAAGACGCGATCTTGCGGTTGTCTGCAAAAACAAATGGTCAAACTGAGAAAACGCGGATGGAACAAATGGCGGGCAGCCGCAAGCGCAGACACGAAGCTATCTGTTTATGACGACTAAGAAGAGAGGGTCGTGGTCGTGAGCTGATGCGCGACCGCAGAGGAGCGTAGGATGAGCAACGTCTATGATCTGCGTCGCAGAAAGGTCGAAACTATTAGCGAAATGGTGAATGAGATTCACCGTCAGTTTGATCATGCGCTCTCTTCCGAGAAGAAAGCCTACAGCAGCCGCATTTACGCTGGTCAACTTCTTAATGCACTGAGAAAACGTATTGAAGCCGGAGAGGAGGGCGATGGCGTCAAATGGTGGGAATGGTATGGCATAAAATTTGTGCGCTCACGCCGTGATGCTGAAAGAGTAATGAAGATGGCCCGGGCTGAAAACCCGGAAGTCGCCGCAGAGGAGGAACGCGCCAAAGCACGGGAAGGAATGCAAGCGGGGCGTAGCGCTTTCCCTGATGAGGGTGCCGATGACATTCCTCTGTTCGATTACTGCTCTCGGCCGGAGCAAACACTGTTGGTTGCGGGCTGTGAGGAGAACACTACGACAAACGTTAGTCGTAGTGCGCGGTCATGTGATAAACCTTCGGTTGCAGAAGATGTTGTTGACCACGCCTTTCGTCTCGTGGCGCCGTTGCTGGCGAAAATGGACGAACAACAGCGGGACCGATTTCTCGCGCTCATAACTGAGGTTCGTTATGAAAAGCAAGGCAAAGCTAGCGGAAACGATTCGTTTCAGGGTCACCGTCACTGAGCGCGATATTAGAGAGGGCGAGTGCGGGCTGGCCAACAGATGCATGGAAAAGGTGGCGATCGAGCGCTCGCTGCGGGACATGGACCCGAAAAGCGGAGACCATCGCACCCGGGTCGATGCAGGTCACATCAGGTTTAACTTTTTCGGTTATAAATTCGAGGCGGACACGCCAAAAATAGCAAAATCAAGCCTGATCCAATTCGATAAAGAAGAAAAGGCGCGCGGCCGAGCTGAGCGCGACGGCATTGAGTTTATCTCAAAGGTGCGCCCGCACAGCTATATGGTCGAAGCTACTCGCCTCTACAAGCTAAAGAAGATATCACCCGAGCGGCAAGAAGAGATAACGCGCGCAAGACAAGCTCGCGCGGCGGCGGGCTTTAAGCCCAAGCGTTACACCCTCCATAAGCGCGTCGTCGGTTTCGCCTGAATTTTTGAGCGCCGTCCGAACCGGGACGGCGCTCTCTTTGTGTCAAGAGAACGAGAACCATGTCCTTCGAAGCCGTCGCTTGGGCGATGAAGCAAAAAATTCCGGTCATCCCCAAGTTCGTGCTGGTCGCGCTATGCGAGCGGGCGAACCCGGACACGGGAGAATGCTGGCCTGGCATCAAGAAGGTGGCAAACGCCGTCTCGCTCTCTGAGCGGTCCGTTGTGACCTATATCGGCGCTCTCGTACGTAATGGCTACGTCATGCGGCAACCGATGCGGGGCAAGGACGGACGCAAACGCACCAACCATTATTGGGTGATCTTCGATCGGCCCGCGGCACCATGGATTGGCGCTACGAAGGATGAATTGCCCCCGAATGAGCATGAAGATGAACCACACGCAAATCCTGCGTCAGGTGACGATGCGGAAGTCCACACGCAACTGGATTCCTGTGGACCACGCGCAACTGTGTGCGCCCCGCATATAATGCTTGAACCACCAGAATTAGAACCAGAAGAGACTATCCAAGAGGATAGGGCGCCAATCCCGCCCCCGCAGAGCTTCAACAGCAATAAGCGCGCTCGCGAGCTGCAGCTCATCAAGGCTGCCGAAGAAGCAAGAGCGAAAGCGGCGTGTCCGGTAATCGAAGGCTCGAAGCCTTGGCGCGAACACGTCAAAGCGGGGCATCCGCCAACATTGGTTGGCCACATCGTCGTCAACGGCCGGCGCTATCGTGGCTGGTATTTCCCAACCCTTTACCCCAAGGCCACCGGGCCTCCGCCTCACCCTCTCCTGACCGAGGCCGACGAAGAAGAACTTGCAAACAAATGGGGTTAGGAAATGGATCGCTGGCATATCGCTCTCATCGAGCCTCAGTCCGAACAGATTGCCTCTCGCGCACTCAGAGCGAGAGGCTACGACGCCTATTGGCCGAAGTTCCCCAAGAAAACGAGGAAGCGCTATGGGGTTCACGAATTGCGCATGAGGCCGATGTTTCCTGGTTACATGTTCGTCAACGAATCAATTCGAGGCTGGGACGGACTTCGCACCGCGCCCGGCGTGCGGATCGGGCAAAGCCTGTTGATAGACCCAGGAACCGGACGGCTCGCTGTGCTCCCAACAGGGGAGATAGAGCGCATCGGAGAAACCGAAAAGAGGCTTATCGATCAAATCATTAACCCACCTCCTCGATCGCTTCCCTACGGGGTTGGTGATACGGTCCGCGTCACTGGCGGTGTCTTCTCCGGCTTCTATGCCACAATTGAGACACTTGACGATGAGGAGAGAATAGCCTTACTTATGGACATCTTCGGGCGGAAATCCCGCGTCTTCGCTTCTCACGAGCACCTGTCAGCTCTTCCCTCTGTCTCTTGAAGCGAGATAGGCGCGCGGCGCGTCCGAGGACAATCCCAAATGCTAATCAGCTGGATGAAACGGGCACTCCGACGTCGCCGCGCGCCCCCACGTCGGGCCACTCGACTTAGAGCGCGACGAGGATATAGAAACATGAGCACCGCAACCCTTACCTGGACTCTGCCGACCTCCCGGACCGATGGGAGCCCGCTTGCCCCGACCGATATCGCATCCGTGCAGATTTGGGATGCGGTAGGCGGAGCCGCGACTGTCCAGATCGGCACCGCGCAAGGCGCTGCCACGAGCTTCACAACCGGAACCCTCCAAGGAGGGAATCACGTCTTCACGGTTGTCGTGGTCGACACCAATGGTGATGATTCAGCGCCAAGCGCGCCGGCGTCCCTCACAATTACAGTGGCCGCGCCAAATCCCGCCACCAATTTGGTAGCGACGCTCAATCCGTGATTCCGTCCCGGAAGGCCCTGGACGAGGATCCATCGCGAAGATGGCGAACCAATACCGTATGAGTTGGCGTATCTGTCGGACACGCCGCTCGGATCTAATCAAAAGGCGCGGTTATTGAACCTTGCTCGACTCCACAATTGGCATAGCCAATAGTGCGCAGCATCATTTCCCTAGCTGACTTGGGCCGTCCTAGTGGCGGCCCTTTTCATTAGGAGGACTCGTGAGCAAAGACATTGGCGTCGTGATCGCGTTGCCGGCCGAGATGAAACACCGCATTGACGCAATGGCCGCGCAAGTGGGCCTCAGTGCGCAAACACTTATGCTGGCGTGGGTATTGCAGGGGATGAAGGGGCCTGGCGCGGCTCCGTTCGTGCCATTCAACGGCACGCCAAATCACCGTGGAGGTACGAGAGTTATTGCGGAATTGCCGGTGGATGACGACGACGCCTGGCGCGGTCCGCCTCCCGATGACGATCCCGAGCCTACGTCAGATGTGGACGTAGACGCCATGATCGCCAGCCGCGTGGCTGAGGCTGAGAGCGCCGGCCTTGCGCAGCCGCCCGGGCAAGCGTACGAGGCGTTCGGACCGCCGACGGCCCAGGTCGCTCCCGCAAACGTGCGCGCGCTCCGCCGACCTCCGCCACAATTTGATCCAGCTAATCAGGCAAGCCACCTGCGGAGCCTGTAGATGTTTGACCTTGACCTCACAGCAAGCCTAAAAGCAAGTCATGGCAGACCACAACCGCAACCCGAACGGGAAGGGCGGGTTTCAGAAAGGCCGAAGCGGTAACCCCTCGGGGGCGAAGCGCCGGCATATTTCCGACCTCTCCAAAGAAGCGAGGCAATATGCGCAGCTCGCCCTCGGAACGCTTGTGAAAATCTGCCGCGAGGGCATCGAGCGCAACCGCCTGACTGCCGCGCGCGAGCTTCTCGACCGCGGATACGGCCGACCGGTCCAGGCCATCGACATGATCACAGCCGGCAAGAAGCTTTCGGAACTGACCAATGAGGAGCTCGCCGCCTTCGAGGCGCGACTGGTGACGGCCGCCGCAGCTGATGCTGAACCCTCACAGGGTGACATGTTCCACTAACCAGGGCAACGGGCAACGAGTCGGGAGTTAAATGGATGACGGCCTTATGGTTTTGGGAAGATAACGGCCCGCTTTGGATGTGGCTATTTGAGCCCAATGAATTGATGGAATTAAGGGATGATAAACCTGATTAATACTCACCTTGCGGCCCAGGGGGTCGCGCACGCAGGGGCGGACGGCCGTACGGTTGCAGTCGTCGCCATCGCTATGATATTTATTATCTGTGCCGCCACTGTAGTGTTGTTACGCATGATGAAGCGGCCGCCGTCACAGGGTGACATGTTCCACTGATGAGAAACAGCGCAATTTCGTGGACCGACCACACCCAAAATTTTTGGGTGGGCTGCACCAAGGTTTCGCCGGCCTGTGATCATTGCTATGCCGAATCATGGGCAAAGCGCGGAGGTTATCCTGAGTTGTGGAGCGGGTTGCGCCGCCGAACTAAGACATGGAACGACCCGATCAAATGGGACCGGCAAGCCGCGATCGCTGGGCGGCGGCCGCGGGTGTTCTGTTCATCCTTGGCGGATTTCTTTGACAATGAAGTGCCTCCGGAATGGCGCGCCGAAGCCTTGGATGTGATCCGTAAGACCACCAACTTGCGCTGGATGCTGCTGACGAAGCGCATCGGCAACGCTGCCAAGATGCTTCCGCTTGATTGGCCGATGCCACATGTCGGATTGATGGCAACGCTTGAAAATCAGGAAGCGTTTAATCGGGACTGGCCGAAGCTCGCCAGACTGCCGGCGGCGTGGAGAGGCGTTTCTATGGAGCCGCTCCTCGGCGCCGTCAATATCGGCTACGCCGCCCCGGATTGGGTGATCGTTGGCGGTGAAAGCGGCCAAGGCGCCCGCCCGCTACGGCTAGAATGGGTGCGCGACCTTCGCGACCAGTGTGCCAGGAACCTTATTGCGTTCCATTTCAAGCAACATGGCGGGTTGCGGCCGACATCAAATGGGTGCGAAATTGATGGTCGCGAACACAAGGAATTTCCCAGCGCTCTTGCGGCATGATTGATGGGAGTTTTGCTCGAGCTTGTCCGCGCCGAACGACAAGCCAAGGCGATTGAAGAAAGAGAAGTCATTGAATGAACCCGAAAACCGTTCTGGGGCTCATGTTGATCTTCATCGCTGTGGGGCTCGGGCTAGTCGTATTTGGGGAACGTAGCCGAGTCGAAGCCGATCGGCTTCTCCGCAACCCTCCGAGGACAGACCAGAGTAACGGCGGCACATATGGATTCGACGGATCAAGTATTCTTCTAGAAGCTCCGACAATTGATTGTAAAGACGATGAGATAATGGTGCTCGGCGTCGATCCTCATGGACCGCCAGGCATTGGGCGTTGGTACTGCTTGAAGCACGAACCCGAAGGAAAATGACGCGTCATATGTCAGAAAAAAAGTCGACCGGCCAGGCCGTTGAAGTGCCTGAGGCAGCCATTGTCTCCATCATGAATGCGTCTCTCCATGAGTTGAGGGAGGCCCTCAGCAGGCTTGACGAGCATGTTTTACTGATGACGGACATCACGGTAAAAGAGAGACTAGTAAGGGCTTTCAAGAAGTGCGATCTAGATTGCGCTGATTGGGACGACGATGTTCTTGGAGAACTTGCAGAGGTCGTTATCCGCGCCCTAACCCCTTATATTTTTGAGGGGTCAGATAAGGACGATTGATGGGAGTTTTGCTCGAGCTTGTCCGCGCCGAACGACAAGCCAAGGCGGTCGAAAGCAACGAACCGGGTAGAGACCCGCAAACCGAGCGCCGCGGCCCTTTCCGCTACTTCCCGGATGATGGCGCTCTCCGCCGGGAATTGTATCCGAGGCACATGGAATTCTTCGCGGCCGGCGGGAGGCACCAGCCGCTTCCCACATGCGCGGATGATTGTGACGGTAGCCCGCATCGCGAGCGCCTGATGCTCGCCGCCAACAGAGTTGGAAAAACGGAATCGGTGGGCGCTTACGAAGTCGCGTTGCATGCCACTGGCCGCTATCCGGCTTGGTGGCCCGGTTTCAGGTTCGGTCGGCCCGTTGAGATTTGGGCTGCCGGTAAAAAAAATGAAACGACCCGTGACGTTGTGCAAAAAAAGCTATTCGGCCCGGTCACGACGCACGGCCATCTCAAGACCGTAGAAGGAACGGGCCTCATTCCAGCCGAAGACATCGGTGCCGTGAGCTGGAAACGTGGCGTGCAAGATTTGGCCGATACTATCCGTGTCAAGCATCAATCAGGTGGATGGTCAACTATCGGTCTCAAAAGCTACGAGCAAGGTCGCGGCGCATTCGAAGGCACCGAAAAAGACCTAGTGTGGTTCGATGAGGAACCGCCGGGCGATGTCTACGTCGAAGCGCTCGTACGCACCATGACGACGCAAGGCCATGTTCTGCTGACGTTTACGCCGCTTGAAGGGATGTCCGACGTGGTGCGGATGTATCTGCCCGGCGGTGGGCTGCCGAAGCGCGAAGAAGATCGAATGGCCAATGTGCTGAAGGCGGTCGGCTATTCATGATTCTCAATAAACTCTCTCCGTCAGCGCTTGAGGCAGCTATGCGGGGCGGGACGGAGCTGTGGGGCCAACGCGGTTCGCTCGTGGAGCATATCCTTTATGTGGAGCCTCAGAATGCAAGGGGCGGCCATTATCTCAAATGCCGGTGCGGCTGCGAGAAAAAAGCAAAGTTTCGCTTAATGGCCAATGGCGTTTGCATGAGCGAGGGATGTGAGTTTTCTATGCACGTGCAAAAAAACATGGAAAACCGGCGTGCCAAGTAACGCGGCGGGACCAGAAATGAGCGATCCAACCTTGATCGAGCGGTTGGAAAGATGCGCGGCCCTGCTGCCGGATTGGGCGAATGATCCTGAGTGTGCCATGAAGGAAGCCGCCGCCCGCATCCGGGAGTTGGAGGCCGAGAATGTGCGTCTTCAAAGAGCAATCGACAATTTAATTGATAGGCCAACGGACGAAGCTAGCCGCCTCCGCGCCCACATCCGGAAGCTGGAGCGGTTACTTGGCGGCAAGGATACCGCAGACATTGCTTTGGCTGAGTTCGTTAGGAGGCACCCTAACCTCGCCGGCGGGAACGAGGATGCCCGGTAAATACGTCGTCAACGCCGGCTGGGATAACGTGCCTCATTTGTCCGAAGAGGACAAGGCCAGCCAGCTCGCCGGCTATCAGCCATATCAGCGGGATGCTCGCTCAAAAGGATTGCCGCTCCTCGGCGCGGGAGCGATCTATCCCGTTGCTGAAGATTACGTCCTCTGCAATCCGTTCCAAATCCCCGATTGGATGCCTCAATGCTATGCGCTTGACGTGGGATGGAATCGCACGGCGGCGCTGTGGGCAGCCTGGGATCATGACCAGGATATCGTCTACCTCTATTCGGAGTACTACCGATCCGAGGCCGAGCCGCCCGTGCACGCCAATTCTATCCTCGCCCGCGGCAAATGGATTCCTGGCGTGATCGATCCGGCGGCGCGCGGGCGCAACCAAAAGGACGGCACGAAGCTCATCGAGGTCTACCACAATCTTGGCGTCGAGATGCTGTTCGCCTCAAGCAATGAATTGGAAGCCGGCATCTATGAGTGCTGGATCCGGCTATCGACGGGGCGCCTCAAAGTGTTCCGGACCTGCCAGAACTGGCTCGCCGAGTTCCGCTTCTATCAGCGCGACGAAAAAGGCCGCGTCAAAGACGGACAGCAAGACCATCTGATGGATTGCATGAGATACATCGTTCTGTCTGGCCTCGCGCGCGCTGTCGTTCGTCCTGCCTCGATGTGGCGAATGCGAGGCGCGACGCCGCAGCACACTGGCGAATACGACCCGCTGAAATATTGAATTCTCGCGGCGGCATGGAAAGCAGACATGCAGCGACATACCGGCAACTTAACCCCGCAGCAGGTAGACGATCGGCCTGGACTGGAGACGCGTTGCCAGCCGGAGTAGCGCCCGGCCCGCGAGGATACTGATGGTTCGCGCTCTTTACCGCCCCGGCCGCGATCGGTTGCCGGATGGTGATGGTCTTCCGCCACGTGACTTTCCGCCGGGCCAATCCGCCTGGCAAGAAGCCGGCGATCTCCTCGCCGATCCGGAATCCGGCCGTCTGATGCGACCGCTTCACGCGGACGACCAGCAATTTTCCGATCTCGTCAACGAGCGCTTACGCACGATGACTTTGGCCGAGCGAGTCGATATCGAGATCGAGCTGACGCAGCGCTTCCGTCGCGCGCATAGCTTTGACTACGATCCTCTTAAGTTCTGAGCATGGGCGTATTCACTCCGTCGTCCTCTGGCGTGCCACCGCCTATCCCCGGCGTGCCGCCTGTCGCTTCTCCACGCATGCAAGCCGCGCTCGCGCCGTTGCAGACCAAGATGAAGCTATCCGGCGTGGATGCGCAATTGCAGCAGCGCCCGGGTCAGCCAGGCCCGGCGCCGCAGAGGCAAGCTCAAAATGTGGACATCGGCGAAAACACGATCGGTATCGGTAATCCATCGGCAATGACCGGGACGAGAGCGAGGTAATCCATGGGCATCTTCTCGCCGTCTGTTCCGACGCCTCCCCCGCCTCCTCCTCCGCCTCCCGCGGCTAATCCTCCAATCTTTGCGAGTGGCCAAACGCTCGCCTCTCTCGCCCGGCGCAATCAGGAAAAGCCGATGGGCGGAACTGACTTGACGACGGGCCAAGCGAAGCAAGCCATTACAACCGCAGCGCAAGGATTAGGTTCAACCAAATGAAATGCGTTTGCGCACTCGGCGACATTTATCGAGTCTCCGAAGGCATGAAATCTATCTACGACGTGCAATTTGACGTCGAGCACATGGCGGCCTTGATCGAGAAAATCGAAGCGCGCGTTGAGAAGTGGTTCTTCGATGATGCCTTCAAGATGCTGGACAGAATAGAGGTTGAGGCGGAGCGGGAACGGCAAACTCAATTACAACTATGGGCTGATGATGGTGGCCGCGAAGAGCAAAACTCGGACGAGTCTGATTGAGCGTATCGCCTGGCTCGGCATTGTGCTGCTTTGGTTCTGGCCGCTTACGCTTGGCGTTCTTAGCCTCGCCGTACTGATCTACATCGCGATAGTCGCCATCCGCTTGATAGCGGTTGCGCCGGTCATCTGAAAGGACAATTCGTGAGGGCTTTCAGCGCCATATTTATGCTTTTAGTGAGCACTGTCGCGGCAAACGCGCAATATTACCGCGGCGGCTATGCGTACCCCGGGCGCGGCTACTACGCCGGCGGCGGCCATTACAGCGAACATTATGGCCGACCATACGGTGGTTGTTACGGATGCTACGCGCCGCGACCAGCCCCGCGCCCAAGCTACGCGCCGCGAGGCGGTTACGACTTCAGTTGGGGCGGCGGCAATCGCGGTTACCTCGGAGGTCGAGGCGGCGGTTGGGGAGGTGAATGGTGAATCGTAGGTCATTCATTCGCGGATTGCTCGCGAGCGCTGCGGCGGTGCCGATAGCTGGCACGGTGGCCGACCTAACGGTTTATGGCCGTTCGCCGGCGATGTTGCCGCAGTATCTTGACGATATGTCGGAGATGCTATGTCAAGCCAATGAGATAATAGACGACATGCCTTTCCTGTGTGATGTCGGCTGGGACTGCAGGTACATAAGCCGTATTCGTCAGATCGACGGAGAGCTAGTAGTTGACACGGTGCCCCTCGAAGAAACATGGGTCGAGGCTGTCTAAATGCTTGACGCCTCCGCCTTAGCCCGCCGCGCCGGCGATGACGGCCTTCTCGCTCACTACGAGATCGCCAATGCATCGCTGCTCGCGCAGACGCCGGCCCTCGCCAAACAGAAATGGTACGAGGAAAGCCAAGGCTGGGAAGAGTTGCGGCTTCAGCTTGAGAATCGGCTTTATGGGCTAAGAAACTGGAGGCTGTCATGGTGGATGCATTGGGCGAAGCTGGCCGAGGCGATCCTCCCAAGAAGATATCACTGGCTGATCGTACCAAACACTATGACCCGTGGCCTCGCTATCAATCAAGCGATCAAGGACCCTACGGGATCGCAAGCCGTCTCTGTGTGTGTGGCCGGCATGCGCTCTGGCCTAATGTCATCATCCCGCCCATGGTTCGCGATCAAGCCTAGCCTCCAATCTTTTAAGCCGGACCGCGCCGCAGAGCTCTGGTTCGCAGATACGACAGATCGCATCTATCGCGTCCTCAACGGCTCGAATTATTACAATTGCGGAACGCAATTGTTCGAAGACCTCACGGTGTTCGGCACCGCGCCGAAGATCATGTATGAGGACCGCGAAGACATCATCCGATGCTACAATCCATGTGCTGGCGAATATTATCTCGGCGCAGGCTCTGACAATCGCATCAATTCTTTCTATCGCACATTCGTGCAAACCGTTTTGCAATGCGTTCAGATGTTCGGCCTTGAGAATTGCTCCGCCGAAGTGCAGGGGATGTGGGAACAGAAGGGCGCATCGCTCGAAACTGAGATCATCGTTGCGCACGTCATAGAGCCAAATTTTTCCTTGCAGATGCCGGGAATGCCAGAGAATCTTGGCGTTATCCCATGGGGATTTCCGTACCGCGAATATTATTGGGAGTGGGGACGATATTCGAAGCAGCCACTCAGCAAGCGCGGCTTCCATGAAAAGCCATTTATCGCGCCGCGCTGGACAATTGTTTCGAATGACGCCTATGGCCGCTCGGTCGGAATGGACGCTCTACCGGACATCCTGCAGCTCCATCTCATGACGATGCGGCAGGCCGAAGGCATCGAGAAGATGCTTCGGCCGCCGCTCCTTGCTTCACTCGGTTTGAAGAATCAACCGTCGTCGATCCTGCCCGGCAAAGTGACTTACGTCGAAGACGTAACGAAAGGCATGAAATCTATCTACGACGTGCAATTTGACGTCGAGCACATGGCGGCCCTGATTGAGAAAATCGAAGCGCGCGTTGAAAAATGGTTTTTTAACGATGCATTTCAAATGATGAGCAGCATCGAGGGCGTGCAGCCGCGCAATGAGATGGAGATCGCCGAGCGACGCGGCGAGAAACTTCAGCGGCTCGGCCCGGTCGTCGAGAACGTCGAACAGGAACTCGCTCATGACGTAAGGCGCACCACGGCGATTATGGGGCGGCGCAATCTACTCCTGCCTAAGCCGCCCTCGTTGGTCGGTGTTCCGCTGGAAGTTGAATTCGACCCCATGACTCGGCAAGCCCAGCGGGCGGCCGAGACCGCCGTCATGGAGCGCGCCATCAGCGTCGTGACGAACCTTAAGAACAGCTATCCGGACGAGCATCCGGAAGACAATATCGACCTCGACAAGACGACGCGCCGCTATCTAGATCGGTCGAATTTCCCGAAAGATTGCATGCGCGACGAGGACGAGGTCAAGCAAGTGCGCGCCGGCCGCGCCAAAGCGATGGCTGAGGCCGCCCAGAAGCAACAGGCCATGCAGGCGATCACGCATGCCGCGCCGGCCGCGGCAAGCGCCGCCAAGGACGCGAGCGAGATTGAGCCAGGCGGCGCTATCAACGCGCTCAATCTAATGAGCGGTATGGGCGGAGCCGCCCCAGGCGCAACAGGATTGCCACAGTGAAGTGGGACAGGTTCGATAGGACCGCCGAGGTGAAGCCAAAAGCTGAGTATTGGAACATCCTCTATCAGGGAAAGAAAATGGCGCTTCAGGGACGCGAGGAAGCCGCGCCATTGTTGCGGCCTGACATCGAAGGAAAAATCTCTATGGCCCTTCAAGGACCGGACGGAGAGACGCATAGCCATCTCAGCGCAGAAGATCGCAGAGCAAGCGTGGCGAGCGACCATCTCGACGTGGGTCGCCGCCTATCTCGGCTGGCATCCGACGAGCAGGCGGTAAATGTCAGCATGGAACCTCGCGTTACTCTTCCCGACCGCGGAACCTGGGTCGGTCCTCACCCCGGCGAGACGCATGAGCAGCGCGCCAGCGCCGCCAAGGAATGGGGCGATCGGATGGACCGGGAGTTCGTCGAGCGTCAGCAGCGCCTACAGGAAATGCGCGATGCTCCGTCGTTCAAGATACCGCGCCCCGTCCACCACACTGAATCGCTTGAGAAGCGCATCGATCAGCTAGAGAAATCGATCATGAAGCTGCAGTCGGCAATGATCGCTCTGCAATCCGAACGGATCAAATAATGGCCGATCGCGAGTTCGACGATAGTTTAGACAGCGCCGCCGCCGAGATGGAGGATTTACACACCACTGGCCTGATCCAAGTCGATGCGAATGGCGATCCGCTCCCGCAAGGGACGCGGATGATCGAATACGAGTCTTATGAGCGGGTGATCGAAGGCTTGAAGATCGCCGCGGACGCGTGCATGCACCTCGCCAAGCGAGAGCTTACGCAGGAAGGCGTTGCTAACCGTCGCGGCCTAGCTCTGAAGCTCGACCAGACGCGACGCATCTGCATGCAAAAGGCAGGCATCGAAGACGTCATTCGCTCGAATCCGACGCAGGAGATGCGCGGCGAGCCGCTTCCGTTCAAGCAAGCGAGAAACAGACTGTTGAATGGCCTGGCTCAAGCGTCCGGCGGTGCGCGCCAGCTTGCAACGTGTTTTCGGCTTGATATCACTTGGGCAAGCGTCGCACAGCAGCTCGAAAAGCTTGAGCGCAATATCCGCAATCCGAAGCGAATGAAACACCAGCATCCGTTGCTCCTGCCGACCGGATATGTTCGGCACTGAACTCCATCGTCCCCGGTGAATCGTTCCTTTGGGATTCCCCTGGTCACCGACGACAGGGCGTGACGGGCCGGGGACGATGGTTCCCAACAAAAGGAAAAGCGCGTGATCGACGGGAATGCAATATTCGATAATGAAGGCGTTGCCGATCTCGGCCGTGGATTTACGCTCACTGATTGGCTGGATGGTCGATACTTATTTAGCTCAATGGGTAACCATGCTACTCTAAGTCGGGATGAGGTCTACAATCTCGGCATCGCGCTCGCCCGTCTGTCTGATGCGCAGTCCAGCGGCAAGAAATGAGCGCGTTTGCGCACTACAACGACAAGAACATACGATGGATCGAGCGCGGTGCCGATGAGGCGTTTCGTCGGGCGCTGATGGCTGGCGTCCCTCCGCAGCTGCGATCGAAGATGCACCGCGCGCTAGCTACTGTGCCGAATCCGGCGAAAGACCTGGCGCACTCGCAGCGATATTTTGGCGAGCGTCTCAATGAGATTGCCGAGCGGGTGAGGCCCCTAGTGTTTGAGCTAGATCAGTATCTCCGGGACAAGTGGAAGTTGCCAGGATTCCGCGATTGGCTTAACATGACCGGATACGCGAACCATTACGAGATGGTGAAGGTGTTCGACGAATGGGCGCAGATGAAAAAATAGACGTCTCCGCTCAATATATTGAGCGGACCCACGAAATGGTCAATGCGATCAGCGATATCTGTGCAACTACGGTCATCACGGATCAAATGACTCTCGATGATGTGGTGAATTTGTTTCATGAGACGCTGGCAAAGATTGATGCATTGGCCAAATATCCAGAAGACTGCGAACCGTGGCCGGTGAAACATGACTGGACAGAGACGTATGTATTCAATTCAAGAAGAATTCGATGTTGAAATTCTCCGCATGGTTGCCGAGAGGGGCAAGGATGAGCTCGAAAAGTACATCCGAGCCCAATTCGAGCCTTACGTCGAGAGTATAGTTCTGGATATTACTGGAGAGTGGCCAGAAAGCGTAATCAGGCGAGATCCGTGACTGACGAAATCAGCGCGGACAGACTGGATCACTACGCTCGCAAACTTCGGGCGCAAGCATTTCAGTTCATCTCGATGAATGAAGCTGCCGTATTGCTAGAAAAGGCCGCGACGCGAATACGGCACTTAGAAATGCTCATCGATGCCGCAGAGGGTGATGCGATGGATCGCGATCTCGGCTGATGACTGACGCTTACGACGCCTCCGACGAATCTGCAGAGAACAACGCCAAGCGCGATGAGGCTCGCAAGCTGCGCGAGGATCACGAGACGCTCAAGCGTCTCCTCTCGCATAGGAACGGCCGAGCGTGGTTCTATCGAGTACTTGAGAAATGCCACATCTATGGCACGCCGTTTATGCCCGGCGATGCCGAGACCACGTTCTTTCGACTCGGCCAAGAAGACGTCGGAAAGCGCATGATGCTTGAGGCGGTTTACGCCTGCCCCGATCTCTACATGACGATGCTTGCAGAGGCGCGAAAGGAAGAAGAACGCGTTGCGGGCTTGCGGGCCGATGAAGAGAAGAAGCGCAAGGGCGACGAAGACATTGCATTGCTGACGCAAGGATTTGTACTGCCGGCGCCGCTCGGTCACCCGGGGCATGTGCCGCAGACAATGACCGAAGGAAAGACGTGATGGCCTTCATGACCCTTGAGGATATCGGGAATGACCCATTCTTCGAGCGGTGCTCGCGTGACCCATTATTCCTGCGTGAGGGCCTAGAGGGTCTAGCGATCGCGCTTAACGCTGGCTGGCGCCCCGATGAAGAGAGAACAATGCAGGAAGCCATCAGCGAGGCGATTGAGGAAAGCTATCGACGGAAAGCGCTCAAGGATGAACAATGACCGAAATGAGTGAGCGCGTGGCGAAAGCACTATTTCTTACAAACAATCCTCGGCTTTCCTGGGAAGAACAATCGACGAAATCTCCCGTCAGCGTGGACATTTATCGGTTGTTGGCAAAAATAGCTATCGAAGCCATGCGCGAGCCGAACGACGAGATGCTGAATCTCGTGACCCCATGGAACAGAAAGAAGACCAAAGCATTTTGGCAAGCCATGATCGACGAAGCGCTTAAGGACGAGCAATGACCGAATCCACTCCCACCGGAGCCGCGCCGGCCGCTGACGCTGCCCCAGCCGCAGTGACGTCCACAGAATCCGCAGCCGCTCCGGCTTCGCAGGACTCGACAACTGCCGCACAATCTGGCACACAGGATTCTGCGCCTAGCTTGCTCAGCGTGGCGACGGGAAAAACTCCCGATCAGCCGGCCCCGGCTGCAGAGCCTTCGACCGACGCCAAAGCCGCTGACGCTCCAAAGCCAGCAACGGCTAAGGAGCAACCGGCAAAGCCGGATGATCCCGGCAAGGCGGAGGTCAAGGCAGACGCAGCGACCGACCCGGCTCCGAAGGACGCCACGGCCCCCGAGCCCACGGCCCTTGCGAGCATCGAAGACCTGAAGCTGCCAGACGGCACGAAACTTGATCCGGAAGCAGGCAAAGCGTTCATTGATCTGATCAACAACGCCGAGCTCTCCGCCAAGGATCGTTCCCAAAGCCTGATTGACCTCCATCAAAAAGAGATCAGTCGCGTTGCCGAAACAATGGCGCAGCACCAGCGTAAGGTCTGGGATGACACCAACGCCCAGTGGAAAGAGCAGACCCGGAAAGAATTCGGTAATCGGCTCGACACCGTGTTGGCAACAGGCAAGGCCGTAATCGAAGAGTTTGGCGGCGACCGCGTCCAACGGCTTCTGCAATTCCTCGACTATACCGGCGCCGGTAATCATCCCGACATGATCTGGTTCCTGGGCAACATCGGCAGAAAGTTCGGGGTTTTCGAGAACAACATGGTCGGCGCCAATCCGAAAGCCCCCGCGGCCAAGAGCCCAGGCAATCGAGGCTGGTACGACAAGAGCCTCAACGCTCCCGGTACATAGCAACCAGCCCCGCCGTCACGGGGAATAACAACGTCGGACTCTGAAATTGCCGCGATCGGCATCGGAGTCGATGGATGGCCTTTTTAACCCTTCTAGACATTGGGAGACATTTCGACCCCGAAGGCAAAATCGCCGATATGGCGGAGTTGCTGTCTCAATGCAACGAAATGATCGACGACATGCCGATGGTCGAGGCGAATGGCCTCACCTCTCATGTCACCACGGTGCGGACCTCGCTGCCCAAGGGCGCGTACATCCGCTACTACCAAGGAACTCCCTATACCAAATCAAACCGAGCCCAGCTCGAGTTCGGTATGTCGCTTCTGCGGGATTATTCGCAGATCGACAAGGAAATGTGCCGCCTCGGCGGGCAGGAGTCGGTCCTTCGCGAGAAGGAAGACATCGCCCACATGGAAGGCCTCAGCCAGCAGCAGTCAACGACGCTCGGTTATGGCAACAGCTGGACGACCCCCGAACAATTCACCGGCTTCGCACCGTATTTCAACACGGTCTCCACAACGACTGCTGCGAATGCCGTCAATGTGTTCGACTGCGGCGGTACGGCCTCCTCGAACGCATCCATCTGGCTGATCGGCTGGGGCGATTCGACCTGCTACGGCGTTTATCCGAAGGGAAGCAAAGGCGGTCTCGTCTTCGAAGACAAGGGCGACGTCGTCCCCGGCTTCGACAGCAACCAGCAGCGCTTTGAGGCTTACACCAGCCTCTTCCAGTGGCAGCTTGGTCTCGTCGTCGAGGACTGGCGCTATATCGTCCGCCTCTGCAACATCGACACCACCACCGCCGGGTTGCTCGGCCCGACCCCGCCCGATCTCTTCGCCATCCTCGCCCGCGCCATCGTGCGCTTGCCGACCGCCGGCCGCACCGTCTCCGGGATCGTTAAGACCGACGCGCCCGACCGCATGTCCCCAGCCATCCGGTTGAAGCTCTACTGCGATCGCACCGTGCGCGCAGCCATGGACGTGCAAGCCATCCGCGACAAGAACGTTCTGCTTTCCCCGACCGACTACGCCGGCCGGCCCATCGTCAATTGGCGCAATGTCCCGATCGGAGTTCAGGATTCGCTCCTGAACACCGAGGCGCGCGTGGTCTGAGGGAAGGATAACCAACCATGCTCAACGACCAAAACCTCGTCTTTTCGAGCGCGCAGAACGTCACGGTTACGGCTGCCTCGACCAATACCTATGACATCCTCAATGGTGCGGCGATTGCCACCTCTGGCGGCACCTACACCGTTCCGCCCAACTCGATCATCGGCAATGCGTCGTTCTTCGGCGAGGATCTCGGCGGCGGCCGCGGCGTGGGAACGCCGACGGTCGTGGTCATCAATGTATCCACGACCGCTCCGACCGGCGGCACCTCGCTTCAGGTGCAGCTGCAGGGCGCACCAGACACTCTGGCGGCTGCCGGCAACATCTCCGGTTTGGTGTTCACGCCCTACATCATGTCGCAGGTGATTCCGATCGCCTCGATCCTGGCTCCGCGGCGGCTCTGCTCGTTCGACTTCCCAAATCGTTCGCCAGATAACGCAGGGCTGCCGCGCTTCATCCAGCTCAATTATGTGTGCGGTGGCACATTCGCCAACCTTTCCCTCAATGCGTACATCAATCTCGGTGACACCCAGGCGCAATCGACGCTCGGGCAGTATCCGGCCAATTACTGAGGACGGAATGTCTGAACCAGAGCACCATCCGCATGATCCGAACCATCCGGTTCACCTTCATTCCCATCACATCCATCGCGTCTATCTGCACGAGATCGGCAAGGTGCTGCACGCGCAGTACCCCCACCTTGTGCCGCTTCATCACGAGGCAGTGAAGGCGCACGACGACGCCAACAAGCTCCTCCTCGAGGCCGCCGCGGCCGGCGCCATTACAGGGCTGTGATCCATGAACGAGAAGCGCAACGGAAACCCGGAGCTCGCCGATCCTTTGGCGGGCACCCAGTTCGAGAACATGCCGGACGTGTTCATTCTCCAAACCAGGGACGGCGTAGTGCAGGAGCGCGCGCCGACTTACGAGGTGATGGCTCCGGGGTTCTATGGCCGAGGTCGATGGGGAACGTACGAGGAGCCGACGGCGATTATTGTTAACGAGACTCCCAATGATCATCTGTGGCCGAAAAATCGCGCCGCCGCTATCGAATGGCTCAAGTGGAAAAGGAGCCAGCCGAACGATGCCGCACCGATAGACCGAGAAGACTACGCTGAAGCTGCGCAGATGCTCGCATCTGACGCCCACAAAATGAATAAAATACAATGGAACGAGGCGGTATCAAAGCTGGCCCAAGAGCTAAAGGTCAAACGCCTTGGCGGCTATGCTCCTA
>Ga0307476_10000815_pt1 | contig 21366 bp, 21 predicted proteins | sample atmos_gasesECM2C_2_FD_203314 | JGI IMG/M metagenome (GOLD analysis project Ga0307476, IMG submission 203314) | Hardwood forest soil microbial communities from Morgan-Monroe State Forest, Indiana, United States - atmos_gasesECM2C_05 | ecosystem: Environmental > Terrestrial > Soil > Temperate...
GCGTCGCCGCGATTGGCGCGGGGGCGCGCCGCCCCGGCTTCTCCGAAGATGGCAGACAGGAATGTCAGCCCCACTCAGGCAGACAGGAATGTCCGCCCCACCAGGGGCCGACTCCATTGGGGGCGTCTTCGGCGACCGCCCATACACCTTGCAATTCGCCGCGCCGCCAGCTCCCAATGGACCCTGTTCCGTGACCATCACTATTTAAGCGGGCGCCTTCATCCCGGTTCCCTCTGTTTCATAGGTTCAATCGACGCCCGCCCGGCAACATTTATTGCGGCGCTGCCGTTTCCTCACCCGCGCCGCCCCGGCTGGCGCGAGCATCGCGCCGTCTGCCTCCCGGATTTCCAGGGCGTCGGTATCGGCAGCGCGATGTCTGACTTTGTCGCCGGTCTCTTTGCCGCCACGGGAAAACCTTATTTCAGCCGGACCTCTCACCCCGCGATGATCCATCACCGCACAGGTTCCGCACTATGGAAGATGCTACGCAATCCGGGGATGGTCAGCCGCTCGGGGCGTGCCAGCGCCAGGACGACGGGAATGAGCGCCACCACCAGCCGCGGACGCAACACCGCCGGGTTCGAGTACGTCGGGCCGGCACGCGTTGAAGACGCTCGTAGATTCGGGATCGCGTAAATCCTCCCGCCCGTTTTCCCCATGCGTATCAACGCCGACATCCGCAACAACATAATCGAGGCATTGAAGCTTGGCATGCCGCTCGAGATTGCCGCACATCGCGAGAAGCTGAATCTTTCGGACATCCATCAGGAGATGCACTACGACCGCGAGTTCCAGAGGAACACGAACAAGGCCACCGCCGATTGCATGTTTGACCTGCTGGAGAAGCTCAAAAAGCTCCAGAACTGGCAGGCGATCGCGTTTCTGCTGACTTCAATCTGGCCGCAGCAGTTCGGACGTAATCCCTCACGGCGCCGGCGGCGAAGAAGCCGATTCCGCGGTCCGGGTCTCCCGCAGCCCGATTGCTCCAGGCTCAATGGCCAACAGACGCACGAGCTCGACAAGCTCCTTGCCATAGTCCATGGACGAGAACCCGCGCCTATCACCGGAGGAGATCAAAGCGACCGCCCGGGCCAGATCGCAGGAATCCCTGCTCCAGTTCATCAGAAACGCCTGGCCGGTCCTGGAACCGGGAACGACGTTCGTCGGGGGAAACCACATTGACGCGATCGTCGCGCACCTGGAAGCCGTCACCGCGGGCGAAATCCAGAACCTCCTGATCAACATTCCCCCGCGGCACATGAAGTCGCTGGCGGTTTGCGTCTTCTGGCCGGTGTGGGAGTGGATTACAAAACCCCATCACCGCTGGCTGTTTGCCAGCTATGCACGGTCGTTGTCGGTGCGCGATTCGCTGCGGTGCAGGCGTTTGATACTCTCGCCTTGGTTTCAGTACAACTGGGGCGACCGCTTCCAGCTTATGTATGACCAGAATACCAAGGACCGCTTCGACAACGACCGCGGCGGGTGCCGCATCGCCACCAGCGTGGGCGGCAGCGTCACCGGAGAGGGGGGCGATCGCGTCGTCGTCGATGATCCCCACAACGTCATCCACCGCGACAGCGACTCCGTCCGCCGGGCGGCCCTCGATTGGTGGGACCAGGCGATGAGCACGCGGCTCAACGACCCCAAAACCGGCGCGAAGGTCATCGTCATGCAGCGACTCCATGAAAATGACTTGTCCCAGCACGTGCTCGCCCAGGGCGAATACCAGCATCTCTACCTCCCGGCGGAGTTTGAGCCGTCGCGAAAATGTTACGTTAAAGCCACTCGATGGCAGGATTGGCGAACACGCGAAGGCGAATTGCTGTGGCCCGGGCGGGTGGGTGAAGCAGAAATTGCTGATTTCAAGCTGCGTCTGGGGCCCAACGGCTATGCAGGTCAGTTTCAGCAACGTCCGGTCCCCGCGGGCGGCGCTCGCTTCCGTCGCGAATGGTTCCGCTATTACACGATCGTCTCTCTCGACGGAGAGGTCATCTATCAACTGCCTCAATCCAACGGCGCCATGAAGCTCGTGCGTGCGGACGACTGCACGCGTTTTGCCGTCATGGATCCCGCCGGGACGGAACGCGACCAGAACGACCGTGCCTGCTTCACGGTCATCCAGGTGTGGGACGTGACCGAATCTCACGAGATGCTCCTGGTTTATCAATATCGCCGGCAGGTGCAGACGCCGGACGCAACCAGGGCGCTGACCGACATCTCCCGTGACTTTGAAGTTGACTATGTCGCCGTCGAAAAGGACGGCCTGGGCCTGGGAATCATTCAAAACGCCATGAAATCTGGTGTGACGGTGAAGCCCGTGCGCGCCCGCGGCTGCAAGGAAGCCCGCAGCGAGATCGCCGAGATCCGCATGGCCGCGGGGATGATCTACTTTCCCCGCGACAGCGCGTTGCGCATCGAGTTGGAGCGTGAGCTGGTTGCGTTTCCCAAAAGCGAACATAGCGACCAGGTGGATGCGCTGGCGTACGCCGCGATGATCGTCCAGCGCCGCGCAGGGCCGCCGGGGACGGAAGGATCGGGGGCGAATGCATCGAATGTCGAGGAATCAGAAGGAGAGTCTCAGACAGAGGATAACGACGATTGGGAGTGATTTACCCCCTCTCCCTTTGGGAGAGGGCCGGGGTGAGAGGAAACCGGCGAAGATCTCCCGCAGCTTCCCCTCACCCTAACCCTCTCCCGAGGGGAGAGGGAATAGCTCCGATGTGGCACAGCCGCCCTCGGCTGTGTTCCGCCGAAGGCGGAAAACTGTTTGCCGGATCACTTCGACTTTCAGTCGAACACAGCCGAGGGCGGCTGTGCCACAAATAACGCATGACCGATCCCGTGTACAACCTGAGCCTCATCCCGACGTCCTCCGGCGACTATGTGGCCGAAAAGTCCAGCGCAACCGTCGGCGGATCGTCGTTCCTGTATCCGCTGCCGCTGGGAGCGCCATACAGCGACGTGTTTCGCAAGAGCCGCGCGCCTTCGCCGCGCGAGCTCATTCAGCAGCTCGTCGGCACCGCTTATGCCTGCGCGACGCTCAATGCCGATCTGGTCGCGTCCGCCACGCTTCGTCTCTATGTCGCGACCCGTACCGGAGATTCCCAACCCAAAAGCTACCTCGGCCCGCGGCCCGTCTCGCGCAAAGCCCTGCGCCACCTGTCCGACAATCCCGCCCTGGCCGACACGATCGCGGGAAGCATCGCCATCCACGAGGTCACGCATCACCCGTTGCTGAACCTGCTCAAAAGCCCGCAGTCCGACCCCGACAATCCCGGCCTGAGCGGCTACGACCTGCGCTGGATGACCCAGCTCTATCTCGAATCCGTCGGCCGGGCGTATTGGCTGATCGAGCGCGATGGATTGGGAGTCCCATCCCGCATCTGGCTCCTTCGCTCGCACCTCGTGCGCGAGGTCGCGGACACGACGGGACAACGCATCATCGATCACTATGAATACGGCGGTTCACGCGGCGTCATCTACCAACCGTCGGAAATCATCCGCTTCCATTTCCCCGACCCGGAAAACCCATACTTTGGCGGCTACTCGCCGCTCCACGCGGCCATCGAGAAAATACGCATCAGCCGCAAGGAAGACGCCCATCTCAACGCGATGCTCGAGAACATGGGCCGCCCGGACGCGATCTGGTCTCCCAGGGGCGACAGCGAGGGCGGCGGCATCGGCTTCGCCGAGGCCCAGCGCATCCGCAGCGCCTTCCGCCAGGCCTACGCCATGGCAGGCCGCGGCGGGCTGCTCGTCAGCGAATACCCCGGCACCCTTCAGCCGCTCCAGTGGGCCCCGCAGGACGTCGTCGAGATCGAGCGCAACAAGGCCCTCAAGACCGACATCTGCAACGTATTTGCGGTCCCCGATGCCAAGCTCGAGCGCAACGCCGCCAACCTGGCCGGGGCCAAGACGGCTGACTATGCTCACAAGACGGACGCGGGCCTGCCGCGATGCCGGCGGATCGAAGAGACTCTCAACGCCCGCCTGGCGCCGATGTTTGATAGTTCCGGGCGCCTGTTTCTTGCCTATGACTCCCCGGTGCCCGAAGACGAAGTCTTCGTGCTCGAGCAGACCCGCACCGCCAGCCTCAGCGGCGCCATCACGCGAAACGAGATTCGCGCTGCGGTCGGCCTCGACCCTGTTCCCTGGGGTGAGCAACCCCTCGTGCCCAACAACATGGTCGAGGTCGATCCCGCCACCGGAAAACCCCAGCACTTCGATCCCAGCCAGGCGATCAAGGAGCTGGCGGAGGGGCAGAGAGCACTGGTCGAAGCGCAGACGAAGACGGTCGCTGTGCTTGAGAACCTGGCAGGTCAGATCGACGCGATCGTCGCCGTGAAGAACGCTTCTGACGGGAGCGCAGGTTAATTCGCGCCACGTCCCCACGCCGGGGCAGAGCGGGGAGCGCCGCCCCGGATTCTTAGAGATGGCAGACAGGAATGTCTGCCCCACCGGAGAATCCGGGGCGGCGCTTCGCTCCCCGCTGCGCTCTGCCCCGGCGTGGGGTGTTGCCGAATGGTCCAGGGCCCCTGACAATTTCCCCATGCCTTCTCCGGGGAAGAAGTGGCGACATGTCATCATCAATACGAAGTCGTCGTGGCTTCACGGTGACGAACGCGGCTTCCGAAGTCGCGGGCACCGCATTCATTCTTCAGGTGATTACAAGCACCGTCTACTCAAGGGAGAACACGAGGGATTGAATCGATACGGCGTCGGCAAATCGCGCCCTGAAGTCCATCTGAGCGGCGCCCTTCGGCCCGTCATCGGTCGGGCTCTGGTCGAGCGACTGACCGCATGCGGACACGAAATCATCGCGTTGGCGGTAACCAAGGTTCACGCCCATTTTCTCGTCGAGCTTCCGGACAACATTCTCAAGATCAAAACGATTGTCGGAGATGCCAAACGATGCGCATCCCGCGCCGTGAAGCATGAGCTACCGGGCTCGATCTGGGCAGCGGGCGGAACGTACAAGCCCATCCGCTCTCCGAGTCATCAACGAAGCGCGTATGGGTACATACTTTACAAGCAGGGCCCCGGCGCGTGGACTTGGTCGTTCCGCGACCAAACAAACGAGGGCCGATGGGGGCGAAGACGTCCCTGAGTCGAGCGCCCCCCACGCCGGGGCAGAGCGGGGAGCGCCGCCCCGGATTCTCCGGTGGGGCAGACATTCTTGTCTTCCAATTCGGAAAGTCCCGCCCGTCGCACAACTTGTGCAGACCCTAAATCACCTGATCCCATCATGCTCAAGCCCTTCCACCATGTCGTCGAACACACTTCGACCGGTTTTCATATTCCCGAGAACCTTGCCCGCCGGATCGACAAGCTGTCGCGCGGGCTGCCGCGGGAATTTGGCTACCGGCGCATCGCCCGCAAAAGCGACGAATTCACCCTCGACCCCGGCGAGCGGACCGACGTCAGCTTCATCACCACCGACGCCCTCGACCGCGAGGGCGAGGTCGTCATCCCTTCGGGCGGCGACTGGTCAACATACAATCGCGTCGTCACCTTCGCCCATCGCTACGATCAACTCCCCGTCGGCTCGAACTGGTGGATCCGTCCCCGCGGCAACGGTCTGGTCGCCAAGACCCACTACCCCGACAAACCCGCCGACTGGGGCGAAGCGCCCTGGCTGCCATCCGCGATACTCCATTTGATGCAGCAGCCGGTTGCGACCTGCACCGGCAAAAGCATCGGATTCGTCCCGCTCAATGTACGTGGCGCGACGACCGATGAGATTGCGAATCGTCCCGAGCTGCGCGGCGCGCGGGTGATCGACCGCTGGGTCGGCGTCGAATACGCCGTGGTTCCCGTCCCCTGCAACCCGCAGGCCGAGATGCAGGCCGTGGCCAAGGGGATGGAAATGGGGTTGATCGACGCGAAGGTGATGCGGCTGATTGCGGAGAGCAGCTACGAATCCAACCACGCGGGCCGGTCGGGTGAACGTTCGTCGTTAATCGTTACGATGGTTCGTCAGGAGGTCCGAAGACAAGTTCGTGAGGGACTCAAACAGCTCAGAGGGGCAGTAAGTTGAGCCGTCTTCCGCCTGTGCGGAATGGCATCGAAGAATTGCTTCAAGCTCTTGGGGCGCGTACCCTTGTCGCTTATGGGAAAAGCCGAGCGTATTGAGATCGTTCGCTCAATCGAGAAGATTCGCGGCAGTTACGTTGTTTGCTACGTGACCAGCACCCGGGAGAACGTCATCTCGCCGATGGCGATGGATGCGCCGCGAAAGATTTACGAACACCTCCGCGTACTCCCGGGGAAGGCTAACATCGACCTCTTTCTTCATAGCAACGGTGGCGAGGCCACTGTTCCGTGGCGGCTGGTTACCCTGATTCGCGAATACGCAAAAGAGTTCCGAGTATTGATTCCACATCGTGCTTTCAGTGCGGCGACGCTCACTGCAATGGGCGCGGATGCGATCGTTATGCACCCAATGGCCATGCTGGGACCGACCGACCCAACTGTTGGTAATGACTTCAATCCCCAGGACCCGTTGAACCCCCAGCGACGAATCGGTATCAGCGTTGAAGACGTAACCGCGTACTTCGCCCTCGTCCGCGAGGACGCGGCGATCGAAGGAGAAGCATACCGGCTCGAAGCGTTCGAGAAATTAGCCAGCAGTGTCCATCCGCTTGCGCTGGGCAATGTCAAACGCCACCTCTCGCTGTCTCGGCTCATGGCGCACAAACTGCTCACCCTGCACATGGACCCGACGCGAGACGCCGCGAAGATCGACCAAATTGTTGAAAATCTTACCTCCAAACTCTTTTACCATGGGCACCCAATCAATCGGCGCGAGGCGAGAGAGCAAGTCGGGCTTGCGACGGTACAGGATGCCTCTGATGAGCTCGAACGGTTAATGTGGAGCCTCTATGCCGAATACGAGGGTGAGATGAGAATGGAAGAGCCGTTTCGCCCGGATGTCGAGTTCCTGGCACGTTTTCCCGATCTTCAACCGATGCCCGGCCAACCGTGGAAGGTCACGCCGCCGGCCCTGCTTCGGACCGCTGCTATCGAGAGCGTAAACTTTTCCGACTTTTACGAGATGGAATACGAGGTGTCCGGTGAGAAGCAGCCAACGGGCATGACTAACATCGCCATGATCACCCGGCGTCAAGGCTGGGTACGTGTTTGACCGATGAGAATAATGTTCTTGACGCGGCGGCCGATCCTCCATAAGGTTGAAGTTGCGCGTTTCGGTGGAGCGCTGCGATGGTCACGGTGAGAACCCCTAACAGCAACTTGCTGACGGAGATAACGGTGCAACCGGTATCCAACGGTCGCCTGTTGACCGCTCCTGCTTCGTCTCAGTTCGGTGGCACTTCGGCCCCTCTTCCCCGTCCAATCCTGCCGCCGCAACTTAGTTCCTCAACTGCGCCGACCGTGCGACTTCCATAAGCCGCGAACGACGTTCACGACCCCGATCACGGCGATGGTTTTGCCTTCTTCAAATCCGTGTTCGTCCTGATGAAGATCAAACAAAACGAGGGCCGGACGGACCTTGCCGGCCGTGCCGCTCGAGAAGGGAAAGTCGCAAAGCACGATTTCGCCGAACATAGGGTTTGACTGCGAGCCTTATCTGGCTGACGGCTGGTCTTTCAGCGCAACGACTCGTAGATCTGATCGTCCGGCGAGTCATCGCTGAGGAATTGCTGATATGCCCCCTGATACCAGGATTGATTATCCGCGTCTTCATCGGTCAACACGATGACCCGCACCCGTCCACCCTTTGGAAGCCGGGCGGCGGCATCGGGCGGGATTGTCAAAGTGCCGGAATCGTTCAACTCCGCGGTAAACTTGATCGCACTCATCGGATCACCTCAAGCTCATTGTAACATTCCTATTCAGCATTGCCCATCTGCCCATAGAGTGCAGCCCCGGCGGCCGGGGTGGAGCACTTAGGGCACGTTGTATTCCAGTCACATTCACTCACAGGAGTAAATCCAACATGAAATGGAACCCATCCACCGCCGATCCCGCGCCTGGGCAAATCGATCCTGCCGGCGCGCAAACGAATACGCCCACCAGCTCCCAAGACTCCCTTGAGTCCCTCATCCAATCCGCGGTCGCCGAAGGTTTCGCGGAACTGCGCAAGGAACTCACTCCCACGCGCCGTTTTGTCAATCCCATCGAAAGCGACCAATTCCGTGTCCCCGCCACCGTCAAGCGTTACAGTTCGCTCAAGAACTTCACCGGCGCCCATGCCGACGAGCGGGCCTATCGCTTCGGCATGTTCTGCCTGGGCGTGTACGGCAAGAAACAGGGGATCGACTTCTGCCTGCGGCACGGCATTCCGTTGGTCGGCGCCTCCGGCGACTCGCTGGGGGACGTGCAGACCAAGACCCAGCGCGAGAATCTCAACACCAGCTCCGGCTTCCTCGTGCCGGATGAGTTCCAGAACGATCTGATCGACCTGCGCGAGAAGTTCGGCGTCTTCCGGCAGAACGCCAAGATCGTCCCAATGGCCTCCGATACGCGATCGGACCCGCGGCGTATCAACGGCGTCACCGCATACTTTGTCGGCGAAAGCACCGCCGCACAGCTTTCGGACAAACAGTGGGACCGCGTGCGGCTCACCGCCAAGAAACTCATGGTGCTTACCAAGTATTCCAACGAGCTCAACGAAGACGCCGTGCTCAACATCGGCGACGACCTGGCCGGCGAGATCGCCTACGCCTTTGCCCTCAAGGAAGACCAGTGCGGCTTCATCGGCGACGGTACCAGCACCTACGGCGGCATCGTCGGCGTCACCAACAAGCTCATCCAGGTCGATCCCACCGGAGCCGCCAATCCCGCCAACGTGATGGGCTTGGTGATCGCATCCGGCACCGGCTATGCCAACAACTACAATAGCATCGTGCTGAGCGACTTCAACAAAGTCGTCGCTACGTTGCCGGAGTATGCGGACGTACCCGGCCAGACCAGATGGTACTGTAGCAAGTTCTTCTGGGGATCGGTGATGCAGCGCCTCGCCACCGCGGCGGGCGGCAACCGCGTCGCCGAGATCGAGGACACGCCGCTGCGCAAGAGCTTCCTCGGCTATGACGTGGTGATATCCCAGGTGATGCCCAAGATTTCCGCGGTCAGCCAGGTCTGCTGCCTGTTCGGCAATTTGCGAATGGCGGCGCGTCTCGGTGACCGCCGGCAAACTACCATCCAGATGTCCGAGCACGCTCTCAACGCCTTCGAGCAGGACGAAGTCGTGATCCGCGGGACCGAGCGGTTCGACATCGTCGTCCACGACGTCGGCGACCCGACTGCCGCCGCCGGCCCAGCCAAGAGCGCCCAGGCCGGCAACGTCGCCGGTCCGATTGTCGCCTTGATTACCGCGGCGTCGTAACGAGATGGTCAGTTGTCATTGGTCCGTTGTCAGTTGGCTCAAGCGACATTGGGTACTGTCGTCAACCGATAACTGACAACTGACAACTGACCACTGACGACTAACGCTTGGCCATCCACGAGTCGTCCTTCCTCGGCCTTTTTTCCAATTCTGCAAATCCTCTTCGAGATTCCCCATGATCGAAATCACCGCAACCAAGAAAGTCCAATCCGTCTTCCCTCAGGCCCGCATCAACAACGCGGCGGTTACCTGCACCGCGATCGATCGACGCGGCTTCGACTACGCCGTCGTCCGCGTCGCCATCGGCGCTACCGATGTCGGCTTCACTACCTTCAAACTCCAGGAATCGGATGACAATTCCACCTGGACAGACATCGTCGGGGCCGACTATTCCGTATCTCCCCTGACTTTGCCGGCCAGCGGCAATGGCAACACGCTGTGGGAGTGGCAGGTGGATTTGCGCGGGGCGCGCAAACGCTACCTCCGCCCGGCACTCACCGTCGGCAATGGGACCAGCGGCGCGTTCGTCACCGCCGAGGCCGAATTGTTCCGCGCCGAGCAGGCGCCCTACAGCGCGACGACACAGGGATTGGCGGGAGTAGCCGTGGTGTGAGCAACCGGGGCGTAGAACGTAGAGCGTAGAACGTAATGAGGCGCCGTCCCCGAGCACAAGAGCCGCGGTCGGTCTTTACGTTCTACGTTCTACGTTTTACGCACCACCTCATCCACCGCAGCGCCACTTTTCGCCCACCCCTCTCCTCTCTTCCGAATGGAGAGGAAACGACTCCCCTATGCCACTCCCAGACCTAATCACAAATTCCCGCGCCACACAAAACGCCGCGCTGGCATCGCTCAACACCTCCAACCCGACGTATCTCGCATCTCTCATCACCACCGCCAGCGACCTGATCCGGCGTGTGTGCAACCGCGACTTCTCGCAGACTTCCTACAGCGAATACTACAGCGGCGGCATCTATATCCGCGAGCCACTGCGCTTGCGGCAGTTTCCGGTGCTCGAGATCACCCGCGTCGCGTCCAATCCCCGCCCGGCATTGCTTGTGCAGAACGTGGATGCCGGGACGAACCAGCGCGCGACCGTCGAGACCACGCCGACGTCGCTGCGGGTCACGCGGGTCGCGTCGGCCAACGTGGTTACTACGGATCTTCTTTTCACTACCTATACGACGCTGGCGGCGATGGCTGCGGCCGTCAACGCATTGGGCAACGGATGGTCGGCCCAGGTCATCGACGAATTCGCCAACTGGCCCTCGGCCGACCTCAAGCCGCTCCAGGGCGCGGCCACCGCGCTCTATGGAGGGCGGCAGCTCGAACTCTATACCGAGGACCTTCAACCCTTCGTCACCTGGCCGCCCGGGGACCCATGGGGCGAGGAAGCCGGGTACCAGGCCTTCTGCGGCTGGCGGCTCGACGACGAAACCGGCGAAATCTTCGGCCGCTTCCCCCGCGGCCAGCTCAACGTCCGCATCGAGTACTCCGCCGGCTTCGCTGCCATCCCCCAGGCCGTTCAGGAAGCCTGTGTGCAACTCGTCCTCGATCTATACAACGCCGGGCTGGTCAACAACACGCTCAAGAAGGCGACGCTGGGCGCAGGGAGCTTCGAGCTCAAGAGCGAAACTCAGACCGCGGCGCTGTCTGGGAAAGTGAGTCTGCTACTGGCGCCGTATGTAGATTTCAGCAAGATGATTTTCAGGTAGACGGTATGCGTAGAACGTAGAACGTAGAACGTAAAAAACTGCCGGCGGCGCTCGATTACGCCGTTACGCACTACGTTCTACGCACTACGCATTGCCCCGTTCCCGGCAAATCCTGAAACCGTCAACCGCTCTCCCACCCCACCCGCATGTCACTCACCACTCTTCTCGACCGTGTCCTCACGCTTCAACGCCAAAGTGTCACCGTCGACGCCAGCGGCGGGGCCGTGCGCGCGTTTTCGACCATCCTGTCGAACATTCCCGCTGCGCTTCAGCCGGCCAGCGCCAGCGTCGTCGCCGACTATGCGCGGCTCGACATGCTCGTCAACTATCAAATCTATACCACGGCCGACCTCGACACGCTCGTTTCCGGCGGCGTTCAGCTCGGCGACCGATTCACCGACGGGAGCGTCTATTATCTTGTCAAGGCCGTGAAGAAGAGCGCTAACGCCCTCATCACCTCCGAGCCGCTGTATCAGGTCGATTGTGAAAGAAGGATTGATTGACGGAAAATGACGATATAATCATTGGCATGGGAAAGCTCGCTCAACATTCTCGTTCGCGTCGGGCCGATTCGAGTGCGCGATTGCGTACTCGGCGCCGCAAGCTCTTGGCGGAACTTGCCAAAGTCGAGAAGCAACTTGCTAAAGAGACGATTCCGAGAGCCCGGCCTCAGGCATTGGACGAATGGCTGGACGAGCTGTCGGCCGGGCTCGAGCACCTTCCGCCGCTTCCCGAGGACTTTTCCCGGGCTGACCTCTACGACGATCACGATTGATGAGATACTTGATTCTTGAACGCTTCGTTATGGTGCTAAGGGAACCCGGTTCCGCCTATCGAACTTGGAAGTCGTTGGTGCTCACCCATCGGGTGAGCGGAAGACAGGTGCACGATGCCCGCCTCGCGGCCCTCATGTCCGCATATCGTATCAGGCGGATCGTAACGCTCAATCCAAGTGACTTTGCCCGCTTTCCGGCGATCGAACCCCTCACGCCAACCGACGTGATGGCGTTGTGAACCGCCTCCGGATAACTGAAGCTCTTTACGAACGATTGTCCATTACCCAGTTACGTATTATGTCTTTACGTTTTGTGCGTGAGATCGTTACGTTCTACGCACTACGTTCTACGCGCCCGTCTCTTTTCGCACCTTCACTCCACAACCTACCCTCCCACCCCCCATGTCCTCCTACTTCTGGTCCTCCACATCTTCCACCGATCCCACCAACGGCGCCAACTGGACCAAGTCCGATGGCACCACCGGCACGGCTCCCGGCAACGGCGACGATGTCACCATTGCGGCGATTCCGGGCGCGACGCTGGCAAACATAGCCGCGGCCGACATGTCGTCCGTCACCCTCAATAGTCTGACCATCAGTCAGACTTTCACCGGCCAGATCGGGACGACCGCAACCAGCGGCACCTTTGGCTACTGGAAGATCGGCGCGACGACCTGGACCATCGGCAGACCGTCAAGTGACGGCGGCGCGGCCATCGGTTCCGGCCGCGTCAAGATCGATTTCGGCGCCGCGGCCTTCGTCGGGACCGTGCTGGCCACGGGAACGTCCGCCGACCAGGGCCAGGAGCCTGTGCGGATCAAGGGGTCCAATTCAGCAAACAAGCTCTATGTGCTGGGCGGCCGCGTGGGCGTGGCCACCAATCTTCCCGCTGAGACCGCGACAGTGGCCGAGGTGGACGTCGCCGGATCGACCGCGGTTTGCAACCTGGGTCCGGGCGTCACCTGGACCAACGCGAACGTATCTTCGGGCGCATCGCTCAGTCTCAACAGCGGCAGTACCGGCGCGCTCTCGGTTGCCAGCGGCTCGACCCTATCCGTCCAGGGCTCGGGCGCGATCGCGACGGTGAACGCGGGCGGCGCGACGTATCTCAACAACCGTCCCGCCAGCGGCGCCGCGATCGCGACCTTGAATCTGTTTGCTACCGGGACCGCGGATTTCTCGCAGAACCCCGCCGGCGTGACCGTGACGACCCTCAATCATTACAAGGGCGGCGCTCTGACCGCCAACGCCGCCAATCCCGGGCACCTGGCCATCACCACGCGGAACCTGGTGAATTGCGGGACGCTGGTGGCGAATTAAATTACCATGCTCCCTCTCCTCAACGCCATCTACTCGAAATTCACCGGAGATTCCGCGCTCGTCAGCGCGTTTCCGGGAGGCCTGCATCGTGACCAGGCGCCCCAGGGCGCCGCGATGCCATACCTGGTCTCAAAGGTAGTCCACTCGAAGATCGAATACGGCTACAACGGCCCGTCACGTGCGACGACACAGGTGCGTTTCAGCGCCTACGGGGTCGGCCATGACGCGACCGGATGGCTGATGAACATAGTCGCCAGCGAATTCGATGATGTGTTGCTCCCGCTCTCCTCCGGAACCAACGACACCGTCACCCGCCTGTGGGACCCGCTCCCCGCGCTTCACCGTCACGATGCGCAGGGCAATGACGTGTGGGAGTGGTCGGTGACGTATGAGTATGGGGTTGCGTTGTGAGGCGTTAGTTGTCAGTTGTCCGTCGTCATCATCTTTGACCACTGACCACTGACAACTGACCACTGACAACTGACCAGGAACATTCAGAATGCTCCAAATCACCGAAGATATTGTCCTTGGCGCCCGCTTTACCGTCGATCGGTCGGGCGGCGTTCTCGTGCGGCTGTTCGATGTCAGCGGGCTGACGCCCGGCAAAGACACGCTCGCCCAGGCCGCGGCGGCACAGGACTCGGGCACCGGCGCGCGCATTCCCGCCTACGGCGACCCGCACCCAGCGGTGGCGGGGCTGTTCGTTACTCATATCGAAGCCGACCCGATCGAGAACTCGCGCACCGCCGCACGGGTCAAAGTCAACTACACGTCTCCCGAGTTTGGCTCGGTCCCCAACGTGGTCCGCATCGCCATCAGCGGCAGCAGCCGGGCCAAGCTCGTCAGCAAAAGCCCGACGGACGGATCGCTGTTGACCGTCAAATACACCGACCCATCCGGCAATTCGCTTCAACAGTTCCTCCAGGTCCCCGCGTTGTCGCCGAACACGGTGCTCGAGTTCGTCCGCCAGGAGCTGCGCAGCCCGCTGCGGCTTTCGACGCAGCTCCGCCGCACCGTCAACTCGGCGCCGTGGCAGGGCGGGGGCGCCAAGACCTGGCTCTGCCGGGCGATCGACGCAACCAGCCTCATGAACCTATCCCGCTACGAGGTGAAATACGTCTTCGAGTACGATCCGGACGGTTGGGAACGCATCGAATACTATGCCGACCCGTATACGGGAAAGGTGCCCGACGACGTGCAGTTCAGCGACAATAACGATCACGGGATCGCCAAGGTGCTCCCTTACGCAACTGCCGATTTCAACCAGTTGGGGCTGCCGAACGCGTATTGAAGTTTGTCAGTGGTCGGTTGTGGGTCGGATATTGTGTGCTTGTCGAGCACTCCCCACGCCGGTGCATAGCGCAGGGCGCAGCCCGTAGCGTCGCCCCGGATTCTCCGGCCGCGCCCTGAGGATCCGGGGCGGCGCTGCGCTCTGCCCCGGCGTGGGGAGAGCCCGACGCTGGGGCGCCCCTTCTGATTCACAGGTTCCTCTTGCCCATGACGGCGCACAGCTCGACTGAGTCAAGACTCGATTCATCGTTTGAAGTTTGGTCGCTCGAGGTTTCCAAGTTTTCTTTTGACTGTTGGCGAGATTGCAAATGTCCCAAGCTTCCGACAATCCCCTCCGGATCGTGCCCCGGCTGGACGCCTCGGAATCGCTCCAGCAACTCGCCTCGGAGCTGGCGGTCGAAGGGATCGCGTCGCCGCGTCCGCGGTCCCGGCCGGCTTGGGTCGAGCAGTTTACCGCCATCATCCGCACCCGGCCATGCGCCAGCAACCAGAGCAATGACTATCCGGACGCGCGATACTACGTTGACCGGGCGATACCGCAGGATGGATCGCTCTCGTCCGGGCCGCTTGCCCCGCAGGTTGACACGCTTCCCGGCGTCGAGCAGTGTCTGACCGCTACCAATCTCGCGGAGCTGGCGGGCAATACGCACCTGCTTTCGCCGGGGACGGTCGTTCAGGTGTTCGCGCTGTACCCGCGTTCGGGAAGCAAACAATTTGTGTTCAATCAGCCGACGCCGGACACCGCGGTGGTCGAGATCACCGGGGCCGCGGCGGGCGGTGGGAAGTACAACGGGCGTTTGGTAACCGGGGTCAGCGGCGCCGCCGCGTCGGGGAATCTAGCGATGCCGGAGGGGATGAGCGTCGCGGGGACCGACAATGCCCTGGTTCTCAATGAAGAAGAGGACCAGGAAAGCGGGCACCGGCTGGCGATCGGGGCGTACGCGGTCGGAAGGATCGTCGGCACATCCGCGGGTCTGACGATCGTGATGATCCGCGGTGCGCCGGGCTCGACCAGCGGCCCCACAACGCTGGCGGGCAGCGGAGTCTCGGCCGATTCGACCTCGTGGAGCAGAGTTTCCAATGGAACTCCGGTCACTGCGTCGATTCAGACTCGCACGCTATGGGATTCTGTTGGAGGAGTGCTGTATGCATATTTGCGCAATTTTACGTTCGATGCGCGAGGCGTGCTGGTTTCCATATCGGGCGAAGCGCAGGTGACGGTGGATATTCCGACGGAGTGTGAGTGATCGGTGATTAATGCACGACGGTACGGTCGGAATGACGAAGATCGAATAGCTGGTCCTTGGCGAGAAACTCGAAATTCGAAACTCGAATGACGAATCAAATTCGAAGCTCGAATGACGAATGAAGAAACGCGCACCCGTGAGACGGTCGTTTCGTCATTCAGTAATTCGTCATTCAGGTTTGATTCGTCATTCGCATTTTGGATTTCGTCATTACGCGTGACCATATATGTCGTCTGTGTCGATTCCCAAACTATGGTCGCCCGCGCGTCCTCGCATCCTCGGATGGGGCGCCCCGCTGGCGCACCTGGTTAACCTCGCCCAGCGGGCGGGCAACCTGCTGCGCACGACGGCACAGCCCTATCATCTCACGACCAACTGCGGCGGGGCGGCGCCGTGTACGTGTGCCTGGCCGACGGGACTTTCGACGACCTACACGGTCAGCGGATGGGGATCGCTGACAACATGTCCCGACTGTGATTCCAGCACGGCCTCGTCCTGGCCGGGAACTCTCTATCACATCGGAAGCGGATGCGTTTGGTGGGCCGCGGACGCGAGCTTCGATCCCTGGAGCATCAACGGCTCCGCGCTGGATATCGCTTACACGCAGATTCTTCTGAGAACCAGCGTGACGCCCTGTCGGTGGGAGCTGTACATTGCCTGCTCGAGCGTCGCATTTCCCACGCAGACGATGTGGTACGGCTACAAGACCACCGGCGCCACGCCGGCGGGGACCTACAGTTTTGTCGGCTCCGACTGCGGGAACACGACGGCGGTGATGACGGTGGCATAGCCCCTTCACCCGCCCGAGGCATACGGCCCAAGGAATCGCTCGCCGTTGAAATGGATCAGGTGAGAGGGAGACTCCGCGACCCACACTTCAGTTTCCCAGGCAATTTCGCCCAGGTACTTGACCATTGCTTTGCGGGTGAGAAACGCCGTGACGAAGACCAACCCACACCGGCACCCTTTGAACAGGTCTTTCAATTCGTTATGGCGTTTGAGATTCATCGGCCCGTGACTGGTGACCGCCTCGATGAGGACAAGCCAGCCCTTTTTTGTGTAGTGAACAACGACATCCGGCATCTTTCCATGGCGATCCAACCGCACTCCGAGGTCCACCAGGTATTGCTCGGAAAGGCCCAGGAGCTTGTCGCCGGCATCACCAAATGCGATCACCTTACCCCCTGGCGTAAAGCGGGGGCAAAACCTTTCGATGATGTCCTTGATGAGGATGTTCTGGCCGCCGGCAGTGAGTGTGACCACTGATCCATCCGGCAGCGTGACCGGGACCATCTTCATTTCTCGTTCTCTGGCGTGCAGACGTCGGAGTCCCTTTAGAGATTCGAGATAGGTCACCAGATTCTTCTCCCAGTCGCGGGTGCGGAAGGTGCGGATCACTTCAAGCGCCGCGGGCTCGATTTGATAGCGATTGTCAGGGCTGTTCACAGGCCGGGCGGGATCATCGGGATTCGCGATAACAATTCCCATCTGCATGAATTGGTGGATCGTGAACCTTCGGACGGTTTCCCGGGTGTTGGGCGCATAGCGGATGCCGAAGTGCGCGCGGAAATAATCCATCATTTCCGTGATCCCGCGGAGCGGCGATGATGCCTTGTTCCACGTCTTCCCGGGCTTCATGTCCAGGAGAGCCAGCAGCGTTAGGGCTGAGCGATCGTTCTGCTGCTCCCTGGGCACCGTCAGCGCGGCCAGGATCGCGCGGGCCTCGGCGATCTTTCTCGTCGCTTTGATCGGATGAGCGGCCATTCCTGGTAATTCCTCCTCGATTAACTCATCTAGTCCATCCTGTGTCGGGAATCGCTCGTCGATCCTTCGTCCCAGCGCCAGGAGCTTAGCCTCGCATGGATAGCGCAGACTTCGGAGGTCTGCCGCGTTGACCTGCGTGTGGCCATTGAACTGCCTGAAGTAGCAATCGACCAGCGTCGAATTCAAGTACGCGGCCAATCCCTTTGCCAGGACCGGATCAAGGCCTCTACCGGCCCGGTGGAAGTAGTTGAGATGGTTCTCGAATCCTACCTGCGCCCCGGGCACGCGCGACGGGTCGAACACGGCCGCGACGACACGCCGCGGCTCTTCCTTGGCGGAGAACCGTCTGACCAGAACGTAGTAGTCAGATGGGACCAGCAGTTCCTCGGAGCGCGGGCCTAGCGCGAGCGCGTTTGCTTTGCGGCTTTGGCGCTTAGGCCACTTTACAAAGCCGTCGCAAAGGTGCGCCGGATGGACGAGCGGCGCGGTGTCGTCCGCCGGGTCAGCCCGCAGCAGGTCAGCCGAGCGAAAATCCACCACGCGCCCGGTCGAAACGGACAATCCGAGGTCGTCGAGGTTGGCGTCCAAGCCGCGGATTGCTTCGGCAATCTCATCGGCCAACTCATCAGGCGCGATGTGAATAAACAGGTCGGGGTCGTCTGGGCGCACGAAGCAGTCGTACGCGACTTTTCGGACGATCAGGTCCTGATCGTCCGGAGCTGGGCTGCAGGTGATCGTGACAACGTCGTCGCGCTGGCCTTTGATCGCCTGAAAGACGACATTCTCCTGGAGCACGTCGTCGCCGGAAAAAGCCTGACCTCGCGACTCGAACAGATGGACTCGACCGACGCTCATGGATTCGAGAAATGCCTTGCGAAATGGCCGAAAATAGGGTCCGTTGCAGAAGCTTCGGGGCGTGATGGCGACCAACTCCCCGCCCCAGTCCAGCAGTTTCTGTGTTAGCCAAAGGAACGCTGTGTAGAGATTGCTGGTTTGGACGTCAACCGCGCTGAGCCGCCGGCGCGTTTCGGAGCCGCTGTTGATCTTCCGGTACGGCGGATTGAGGACCGCCGCGTTGAACCTGGGTCGATCAGCTGGAAACAATTCGGCGCCGTCCAGCAGATTCACGGCCGCCCCTACGAAGTCCTCGTTGCGAACCTCTCCGAGAAACTCGACACCAGCGTGCCGACAGTGCGACGCGCACAGGTCGAAAATCTCCCGCAGGTATTCGATCAGAAGCGGCTCGACCTCATACGCCGAGATGTGAAGCTGTCGGGGGGGGCAATCCCAATGGCAAGCTTGCGCGGTCAGCGCCGTGGACAAGCCTCCGATGCCGGCGCCGGCGTCCAGGACGTGAAGGCAGGTCGGCCGGGACACAAACATCGACGCCATAAGACTGGCGAGCGGCGCCGGCGTCAGGAACTGGCCCATTTCGCCACGACGTGCGGCGTTGAGCCGTCGCGATGCATCGAGCCGCAGGAACTCCACTCGCTCGATCAGCTCACTCGCCTCGGGTGGGACAGCGGTTGCCGGCAATGGCTCCGTTACGAGTGTCGTCACGGATGGCATCTTATCCGCGAGCGGCCAGTGCCCAAAGTCAGCAAGCCGATTCTCATCACATTGCGCAGTCGGCAGCTCACGATATCGGCAAGCGGATGTCCTCTGAATACCCATCGTTCGCCCTATGTTGATCCTCTTTCCCACCTGCAACCGCCGTCCCGCTCTTGTGGGATGCCCATTTCGGTATAATGAAAGCGAATGCTGCACGGTTTGCGACGGTTCCTCGCCACCACATGCGCCTTGCTTTGCCTGGCGACACTGATGGCGCGGTTCGCGATGCGCAAACACGACCGGCTCGTACAGCTCGGGACGGGAATCGATCGAATCTATTCTTTGGAGTCGGTCCGCACGCCCTTGGGAGCGAAGCTGATCCTTCATGCCCAGGACCGCTACCATCTGTACCCCACGGAGACGGGCGAAAGCCATTGGGGTGGCTGCACGATCCGATGGACCCAGGAGGCCGGGGTGAGCGGGGCCGACGTGGAGGTCCCGCGGGAATATCTCGCGATCCTGCCGATCCTGCTGGCCGTTGCGATGCCGGCATGGATTCTCGTGGCGTGGCGTCGCGACCGGCGCACCCGGGCCGGTTACTGCATTTCCTGCGGGTACGATCTGTGGGCCAGCATGGAGCGCTGCCCGGAGTGCGGGACGAAGATCGCGGGGAGAGCGCCATTTGAATGGCCGGCGGCTGGCTTGCGTCCACCGAAGAAGACCGCGATACTTTCGAGCATAAAATCCACAAAATGACTGATCCGCTTCCCAAGTACGACGCGCCCCCCGTGATCGAAACCGTCCTTTGCGCGCAATTCGCTCGGTTGGCGAACTTCACTGGCGCTGTGGCGGGATGGTTTTGGAAGGGGCGCCTGGGGTCCGATTGGACCAAGACGAAGACCGCGGTTCGTCTCGAAGACCAGTTTGAGCGATTTGGGGAAGAAAGAAGGCCGGAGTTGCCAGGGATACGGTTTTACTCCGGCGACCAGCCGGACCGGACTCAAATCATTCGAAGTGACGAAGAACGAATGATTCAGATCCAGGATTCCCGGTTCATTCTCAACTGGCGACGAGGGACCGGAGGATATCCGAGTTATGAGAAGCTTCTCCCAGAATTTCGCGGTTCGTTTCAAAAGTTCTCGGGGTTCGCGGCCGAAGCCGATCTTGGCGAAATACAAGTCAACCAATGGGAAGTAGCGTACGTGAACACGCTTGACAAGGGCGAAATGTGGGAATCGCCCGCAGATTGGCCGACGATTCTGCCTGGCTTGTACACCCCTCTCACATGGGGAACTGGGCCGATCGAAACGCACAACGGGGAGTGGAAGTTCGTGATCGGCAAAGATCGGGGTCGCCTTTACGTCAGCCTGAAGCATGGGCGCACAAGCATGGACGGCCCTGATACGTTGTTCCTGCAACTCACGGCTCGTGGACCAGTTGACGCGGAGAGAGATCAAACGCTCGAAGATGGGCTAAACATCGGCCATGAGGTCATCGTACGGTCGTTTACTGCAATGACATCGCCAGAGGCCCACAAACACTGGAAGAGGAGATGCTAAATGAGCGCGGTCGCGTCGATCCTTTGGACCGGTATTCCCGGCGGACAACTATCGGCCCAGAGTGCTCCTGTCTCAGTGGACTCAAAAGTATCCACCGAGTGGAGGCGCCGGCGGCACGAGTTAATTGAAATCCGCAAGTACCGCGTCAACTGGGACGGATTCGATTCGGACCCGCCCGATCCAGCCGTTGTTGACGCGGCAATTAGCTTTCTCCACGTGCTTGAGAAGCGACAGCCATCGAACCCACCGCTTCGTGTCGCTCTTGCTCCTGACGGCGAGATTGCAATCGAATGGCATTTATATGGAACATTCACTCGCGCGGAAATCGCAAACCTTGATCAGGTGGAATGGATGATTGCGACCCCGGGTCGTGAGACGTCGTTCGAGGTCGAGTCACTGCGATCGGAGGGTTCCTCAGCATACAAACGGGATACATCTGACATCACAAGCAAAGGGCCGGGGTCGACGCTGTAGGATCCGCTTCGGCACGTTAAAGCGATGCTTGAGCTATCACGAGTCGGATCCGGTCGGCGACGACGAGTTTCTTCTGCGCGCCATCCCCAACTCGGTCAATTACATTAAGCAGTCCATGCAAGCATGGCGCATCGACCCTTACGCGTTTCGGCCGAATAAAAATCGCGACCCGGATGGCATGTCCTTCTTTCGCGAGGATTTTGTCAGCAGACGAAAGGTCTCGAAAGCTTGCAGGCATCCGGACGGCGCGCGTGTTGCCCGGCTGCGTGCCAAGGACGTCCGCGCCCTTGACGTGACGATTAAACCCGACCCGAGAGATGAC
>Ga0307476_10000816_pt1 | contig 21363 bp, 17 predicted proteins | sample atmos_gasesECM2C_2_FD_203314 | JGI IMG/M metagenome (GOLD analysis project Ga0307476, IMG submission 203314) | Hardwood forest soil microbial communities from Morgan-Monroe State Forest, Indiana, United States - atmos_gasesECM2C_05 | ecosystem: Environmental > Terrestrial > Soil > Temperate...
CGCGGCTGCGCGCGATGCCGCTGACGATGTAGTACGCGTGGTGGATCTCGTTGACCGAGATGCCGTCGCGCGACAGCGAGATCTGCTCGGGCGACCGCATGTGGCGGCGCGCGTAGCGCGTGACCTCGTCCGGCATCGTCGCCGAGAACAGCAGGGTCTGCCGGCGGTCCGGCAGGTACGACACGACGCGCTCGATGTCCTCGAGGAAGCCCATCGAGAGCATCTCGTCGCACTCGTCGAGGATGAAGGTCTGCACCGTGCTGCAGTCGAGCGTGCGGCGGCCGATGTGATCGAGCACGCGGCCCGGCGTTCCGACGACGATGTGCACGCCATCGCGCAGCGCGTGGATCTGCTTGCCGATCGGCGCACCGCCGTAGATCGGCTCGACCAGGATCCCGCGGTGCTTGCCGAGCTGGGTCAGCTCGCGCGAGACCTGCAGCGCGAGCTCGCGGGTCGGCGCCAGGATCAGGGCCTGGGGCGCGCGGTGGGTGGGGATGATCTTGCTGATCGTCGGCAGCCCGAACGCCGTGGTCTTGCCGGTGCCGGTGCGGGACTGGACCAGCAGGTCCTTGCCCTCGCTGACCGGCCGGTACACCGCGGTCTGGACCGGGGTCGGCAGCATGTACCCCATCTCGTCGAGCGCGAGCTTGACGTCGGGGTGCAAGCCGAGGTCGTCGAAGCTCGGCGGGGCCGGTTCGGCGGGAGCCTCGGGAGTTTCCGGAGACGCCGGCCCTGCCTCGGGGCTGGCGGTAGCGCTCTCGGCCTGCGCCGGGAGGTCAGGAGCGGATGTCTCCGCCGGCGCAGGCGCGTCCGGGGAGGTCCCTGGATCAGGGGTAGTGGGGGCCGCAATCGCGGCGAGGTCGTCGGCCACACCATTCTGGTGGGGCACCGGTTCGTCCGTCATCGTGCAAATCCCTTGGCGGGAATCCGGGGGCCGAGCCCGCGGATCGTCGTGGTGCTCCGAGATCCTCCAGTCGGAGCGCTGGCCGGGAAGTGTTGGCGTGGAGATTCGCAACCGGCAGACGACGTCGTCCGCGGTTGCTCCACGGGACTTCCACAGGACAGAGCTCGCGCCGCACTACGCGCGCGCAAGCCCTGTTTTTCCCTGACTCGAACACAAGACCCTTGAGTTGCGCAGACCTTAGTCGGCCGATCTGCCCCGGTCAAGGCCGAATCCCCCAGCGATCATCCCCCGCTGGTGCCCTGCTCGTGGGTCAGCGGGGCAGGGCCAGCCGGACGGTGCCGTCCGCGTCCGTGGTGCTGCGAGCCTGGAGCGCGGCCGGGATCGGACACGACGCCGGGGCGTGTGCCACCTCGCTACACAGGGTCAGCTGGGTCGACACCTCGTAGACCCGGAGCTCGGCGCCCTCGACCGACTTGCCGTCGGGTCCGGCGACGCGGCCGTGGATGAACGCGGCGTCGGGCAGGTGGATGCCGGCGGGCCGGCTGGGGTCCGGGTCCGGGACGGGGTACGTGATGGTGACCGGATCGAGCGCGAGGTTGCGCGGGATCGGGAACTCGGACAGCACGAAGCTCGGCGCGCGGGTCCCGGCCGCCGGCTCGATCACGAGATCGTAGTAGCCCCAGGTCTGCGCGATACTCGGATCCACCCGCAGCAGGAAGTCGCCGCCCGCGGTGGGGGTGTTGGTGGTCGCCGGTGGGATCGACGCGACGAACACCTGGGCGGTCGCGTCGAGCGCCCACAGGAACCGCAGCGACGGCCGCGCCGTGATCGTCGCGTTGGCGAGCGGCTGATCGCCGTAGAACAGCTTGCCGCGCAGCGCGAGCCGCGGCGGCAGCCGGACCATCGGCAGCGTGGTGAACGTCGACAGCTTCTGGTCGAAGATCACGCCCCCGAGGTTCGAGCTCGCCGGCGGCGTGACCGACAGCCGGTACGAGGCCGCCAGGCCGTCGCCGTCGAGCCGCTTCAGGGTCACCTGGCCGCTGGCGTCGGCGACCTCGGTGTCGGACACCGTGAACGAGGTCAGCGAGTCGGTCAGCGTGCCGGTGAGCGAGACCTGCGCGGCGCTGACCGGCACGATGTTCCCGGTGTCGTCGAGCCCCTGGATCTGCAGGGACAGCGTCGCCGGCTTGCCGAGGTTGCCCGGCAGCACGAGGTCCCTGGTCAACGACCTGGTCAGGTCGAGCCCGCCGACGTGGACCGAGGCGGCGGTCGGCGGCGCGCCGGTGCTGGTCGCCGGCACCGGCCGGCCGACCAGCTCGACGGTCCCGGTCAGGTCGTCGGACAGGGTCACCGAGTACGCGCCGTTCGCGTCGGTATAACTGACGGTCGACACCTCGACCACCGGCTCGGTCGGATCCCAGTGGCCGAACGCCGACACCCGGTAGTTCGCGAGGCCCGCGCCGGAGCTGTCGCGCAGCGTGCCGCTGATCGTCAGCAGGTCGGCGCCGCCGAGCCCGATCGACTGGATCGCGAGGTTGTCGCTCACCGGGACCTGCATCCGGCGCGGCGGGACGATCTCCGCGGCGCTGCGGCCCATCACCTGGCGGGTCGCGTCCGGGACGATCGTGACGGTGTACGGGTCATCGCCGGTCTGGGTCCGCCGCACCGGCATCGCGAACGAGCCGCCGGCCGCGACGTTGAGGGTCGCCTTGAACCCCGGCCCGCCGCGGAACTGCGGCGGGCGCGACACCGTGACCGTGCCGGCGAGCGGGGTCGGATCGCAGGCGGCCAGCGGCGACGGGCAGAACGCGACCAGCTTGCCGCTCAGCAGCACCGGCGGCTCGAGCGTGAGATCGCCGATCCAGCCGATGTCGGGGATCGCCAGCTGCGGGATCTCGCGCGCCACCAGGTCCTGGCGCGAGCTCGGCGGCGAGACCACCGCGGCGTACGGACCGGGCGGCGGGTTGCCCCAGCAGACGCCCTCCTCGCAGACCTCGCCGTGCGATCGATCGCAGTCGTTGTTGCTGTGGCACATCGGGGCGACCCCCTCGGGGACGCTGAGGCAGCCGCCGAGGGCAGCCGCGGCGGCGGCGCTGGCGGCGAGGACAAGGGAACGTCGCGGGCGTGCGGTCATGGCGTTTGCGGTGGCTGGCAGCGGAGGAAGTAGAACCGGTAGCTCGACCGGCCCGGCTCGGGGAGCGCCTGCGGATCGACCCCGAAGTCCGGCGGCATGCGATCGAACACGACGACCATCAGGTTGCGCTGGACGCCGATGTCCGCCGTCATGCACAGCCCCGACACGTTGCAGGTCGCGCTGCGCTCCGCCTGGGGGTTGTTGTCGTTGTGGGGCACCTCGCACGCGACGCGCGGCGGCAGCCGGTCGGGCGCGTTGTAGTCGATGAACAGCCGGACGTGCAGGTCGTCGCGCACGTCGGTGTCGAGCAGCGTGACCACGAGGTTGGTCGAGGTGCTGCCCTGCTCCAGGACCACCGGGCCGGGGTCGGCGAGCGGCGTCCGGTCGCCGCTGACCGAGGTGATCACGGGGGGCGAGTTGGTCTCCTCGTCGACCCGCAGCGACGGCGGGATGACGCAGCCGACGAGCGTCGCGCACAGCAGGATCAGCAGCGCGGCTCCGGCGATCGTCACGGCGACTCGAGCTGCCTGCACTGCGCGCGCCAGCGGCGATCCTCCCTGGGGTTGCCAGCGGTTACGGGCGGGGGTGGCGGCGGTGGGGCTGCGTGGATCGGACATTCGCGTCATGGCACTGTCAACTGCAGTTTGTGAGTCAAGTCACATCCAGGCCGACATCGCCATCCTCGGATTCCTTCTCCAGGTGGCGGAACACGGTGCGCGGGTCGACGCCGAGGTCGCGCGCGGTCTTGGTGCGGTTGCCGTTGTTGAGCGCGAGGACCTCGTTGATGTACTCGCGCTGGAACTTGTCCTTGGCCTCGGCGAGCGTGAGGATCTGGGGCAGGACATCGCCGGTCAGCCCGAGGTCGTCGGGGCCGATCACGCTGGACTCGCACAGCACGATCGCCTTCTTGATCCGGTTCTCGAGCTCGCGGATGTTGCCGGGCCAGGCGTGCTTGCGGATCGCGACCGCGGCGTTGGGCGACAGGCCCTTGACCTTGACGTCGTACTCGCGGGAGTAGCGCGACAGCAGGTAGCGCGCGATCACCAGCACGTCCTCGCCGCGCTGGCGCAGCGGCGGCAGCTCGACGTTGACGACGTTGAGCCGGTAGTACAGGTCCTCGCGGAACCGGCCGGCGGCGATCTCCTTGTCGAGGTCGCGGTTGGTCGCGGCGAGGATCCGGATATCGCAGGTCTCGGGCCGGGTGTCGCCGACCCGGTAGACCACGCGCTCCTGCAGCGCGCGCAGGATCTTGACCTGCAGCTCGACCGGCATCTCCCCGATCTCGTCGAGGAACAGCGTGCCACCGTCGGCGGCCTGGAACTTGCCCTGCTTGTTGGCCACCGCGCCGGTGAACGCGCCCTTGACGTGGCCGAACAGCTCGGACTCGAGCAGGTTCTCGGGGATCGCGCCGCAGTTGATCGTGACGAACGGCTTGCCGGCCCGGGGCGAGCGGTTGTGGATCTCGCGCGCGATCAGCTCCTTGCCGGTGCCGGTCTCGCCGGTGATCAGCACGCTGATGTCGGTCGCGGCGATCTTCTCGACCTTGCGGAACACCTGCTGCATCGGCGGGCTGGTCCCGACGATCTCGCCGAACCGGTACTGCTCGAGCCGCTCGTTGAGCCGCTTGTTGTCGACCCGCAGCTCGTTGAGCAGCAGCGCGTTGGCGACGATCAGCGACGCCTGCGACGCGAACACCGTGAGGATGCGCAGCGTGTCCTGCTGGAACAGGTCGCGGATCGAGTCGTTGCCGACGTAGATCAGGCCGAGCAGCCGGCCGCGGTCGAGCAGCGGCACGCAGATCACGCTCGACACCTTGAGCTGCATGACGCTCTTGGCCGCCGAGAACTCGTCGTCGCGCATCGCGTCGGACACGATCACCGGCTTGCGCGAGCGCACGACCTTGGCGATGATCGAGTCCGACAGCTGGGACACCGCGTCGGCGATGTTCTCGCGGTTGAGGTTGCGCGCGACCTTGACGTCGATCGTGTCGCCCTCGAGCAGCACCAGGAAGCCCTTGTCGGCGTTGGTGATCTCGATGACCGCGTCCATCAGCGCCTCGAGCAGCTCGCCGAGGTCGCGCTGGTGGATCAGCCGCTCGGAGAACTCGTAGAGCTTGGTGTAGGCGTCGAGCTCGGCGATGGTCTCGGCGGCCTCCTCCTCGAGCGGCGGCGCCTCGTCGATCATCGCGAACCGGAGATCGCAGCTGCCGAGCACCAGGCGGTCGTCGTGCGTCAGCTTGTGCTTGCCGCGCTTCTTGCCGTTGACCACGAACTCGGCCTTCTTGGGCGCGAGCACGGTGTAGGTCTGGCCGTCGAAGTGCACCGCGAAGCCGTCGACCACCAGCGGATCGGGCAGCACGATGTCGTTGTCGGGCCCCGAGCCGAGCGAGGTGATCTTCTTGTAGAGGTTGTAGACCGTGGGCGGGTGCCCCGGCGCGGTGAGGCGAAGCGATGGCATCAGTCGTTCTCCCAGATCAGCCCGATGCCGGCGCCGCCCGGCGCGACGATCGGAGCGAGGTGGACGCGGTCGAGGATCGAGGTCTTGGCCGGCCGCGGCTTCCGGGCATCCGGCACGTCGGGGGGCAGCGGCAGCAGCGAGTCATCGCCCTCGATCTGGACCCGCGGCTTGTAGTGCAGGAGCGAATCGACCACGCCCAGCGCGTAGATCGCGAAGAACGCGATGCCGGTGCCGATCTCGATCTGCTCGAGCTGGTGGACGCCGGGGACCTCGGCCGCCGGGACCGAGGCGGTGAGCCCGTACCTGCCGGACAGGTAGATGAAGATGCCGATCGACAGCCCGCCGGTCAGCCCCTCGCCGGCGGCGAACAGCAGGCCGCGGGTCGGCTGCTTGTTCTGGAACTGGCCGGCGCCGAACGGCACGAAGTTGACGCCGAACGAGCGGCGCTCGACCACGACCAGGCTCTCGCGGTACTTGCGGATCCGCTCGCGCTCGTCGGCGATCTTGCGCAGCTCGGCGTCGCGCCGGGCCCGGGCCTCGATGTCGGCCTTGGTCTCGTCGAACAGCCGGATCGCGCCGTCCGAGAACAGCATGTCGGTCAGCACCTTCTCGGGCTGGATCTGCAGCGCGCGCTCGAACTCGCGCTTGGCCTCGGCGCGGTGACCGATCTCGAAGCTGCTCGCGCCGAGGATCACGTGGGCCTCGACCAGGTCGACCGGCAGCCCGATCCGCTCCTCGGGGTACAGCAGGTAGGTCGCGAGCTTGGCCGCCGACTCGTAGTCGTGCTCGCGGAACGCCTGGCGCGCTCGCTCGAGGTCCTGGCTCGGCGACGCGCCCGCGCGGCCCGCGGCGGTCGCGACCAGCGCGGCGAGCGCCACGGCGAGCCACCGCGGCGCGCGGCGGGGCGCGATCACCGCGCCGGCAGGCACTGGACCTCGCGCAGCTTGCCGGCCTCGACGATGACCTTGATCGGCGTCGGATCGACGCGATCGCCGAGGAACTCGACCGCCACGGTCTTGGTCTCGTCGATGCTGTCGCCGATCGGGACCGAGAACGGCGCGCCGAGGTCGGCGGTGACCCCGCCGATCCGGACCTCCGCGGCGAGGTTCGCCGCGCAGCGCGTGAGCACCCGCCCGGGCAGGTACGGCATCACGATGGTGACATCGGCGCCCGGCCGCACGATCTCGCTCTCCTCCTGGCAGCACTTGGTCGGGTTGAACACGTGGACCTCGGTCTCGGCGGCGAGGTCGATCCGGATCACCCCGTCGTCGGGAACTGGCTTGTGCGGGCCGCTGCCGATCGCGTACTCGGAGTCCTTGGCCGGCGATACCCGGATCTTCGTCGCGATCGCGACGGGCGCGGTGTCGGGCGGATGGGGCGCCGCGGGCGCGTGCGGATCCTCGGCGGCGGGGGGCGCGGTGGTGGGCGCGGTGGCGGCCGGGCCCGCGGCATCGGGCGGGGGCGCCGGCCTCGCCGGGCTCCCGCCCGGACCGGCGGCGCGCTCCGGCGGCAGCTCGATGTGGGTGACGTCGGTACGGTGCGCGGGGATCGCCGGGGTGGCGGGCGCGTCGATCGCCGGCAGCGCCACCACCGGCGGTGGCTGGGCGTTGCGGTGGACCATCCACGCGCAGATCGCGAGCACGGCGACCCCCGAGCCGGCGATCAGCTGGGCGCGCCGCCGCTTGCGCCGGTTGATGCCGTCGAGGATCTCGAGCACGCGCGGGTTGCTGGGATCGAGCGTGAGCACGCGGTCGAACACGTCGAGCGCGGTCGCGCGGCTGTCCTGGGCGAGGTGGGCCTGGCCGCGCCGCGTTAGGTGATCGATCATCCGCTCCTTGAGCGCGAGCTCGTAGGCGGCGGGCGCCTGGAAGTAGCGGCCGAGCTCGCTGGCGACCTTGTCGGGCGCGATCCCGGTCTCCTCGAGGTAGCCCTCGAGCGCGATCACCATCTCGCCGATCGCGGGGAACCGGTCGGCGGGCTGGGCCGCCATCGCGCGCAGGATGATCTTGCCGAGCCGGTTGCCGATCCGCGGGTTGGCCTGGCGCGGGTCGATGAACCGGCACTCGGCGATCCGCTTGAGCACCTCGTGCGGGTTCTTGCCCTCGAACGGCAGCTTGCCGACGGTGAGCTGGTAGAGCACGATGCCCGCCGCGAACACGTCGGTGCGGAAGTCGAGCGGCCGGCCCTCGACGTGCTCCGGCGCCATGTAGGCGGGCGAGCCGAGCAGCTGCCCGGTCACGGTGAGCCGCTCGAGGTCGACCATGTGGGAGATCCCGAAGTCCATCAGCTTCACGACCCCGTCGCCGCGGATCATGATGTTCTCGGGCTTGATGTCGCGGTGCAGAATGCCGGCGGCGTGGGCGTGCGCCAGCGCGCGGCAGACCTGCAGCACCACCATCGCGCCGATCTCGGGGTAGCTGATCGCGCGGTCGGTGAACTGCTGCTTGAGCGTCTTGCCGTCGATGAACTCGGTGACGATGTAGCTCGAGCCGGCGACCTCGGCGGCCTCGGCGCCCGAGTAGTCGAAGATCTCGACGATGTTCTCGTGGCGCAGCTTGGCGACCGCCTGGGCCTCGCGCTCGAACCGATCGCGCGCCTCCTGGTAGTCCGCGAGGTGCTTGTGGAGCACCTTGATCGCCACGACGCGCTTGAGCTGCCGATCGATGCCGCGATAGACGATGGCCATCCCGCCTTGCCCGACGCGCTCGAGCAATTCGTACTTGTCGAGGACCTGGCCGACCTGGATCACGTGCTCACGAAAGCCATGACAGGGATGTCACGGCACAGCTCTGGATGGATCGGGACGGCGCGAAGCCCGATCGTGTTGTCTAACCCCACAAGCTTACGCTCGTTCTGACGCACGCATCAACCTAATGGATCTCGCGAGCCGCGACGTTGCAGCCACGGTCTTGGACCTGGCAAATCTCGATCAGGGATGCTTGGTGATCGCGCGCACGCACCGCGTTCGGTCCGCCCGGGTAGGACAACTCCGCCTCACCGCCCCGGAGGCGGTCACCGGGCCGTCGTTGTCGTCGAGCCGCGGGCGGGGATCGGCCGATCCCGTAGCCGGCGGCCCCGGCTTGCTCGCATCCGACTGCGTGGCAAGGTCCGGCCGTGAGCTCGACCGAGGTCCGCCGCCACATCCGCGCGCCCCGCGCGCAGGTCTACCGGGCGCTGCTCGACGCGCGCGCGGTCGCGGCCTGGATGGTCCCGGACGGCATGACCGCCCACGTCCACGCGTTCGATCCGCGCGAGGGCGGCGCGTTCCGGGTCTCGCTGACGTACGATGCGCCGGCGCGGGCCGGCAAGACGACGGCGCACACCGACACGTACCACGGCCGGTTCGTCAAGCTGGTGCCGGACGAGCAGGTCGTCCGCGTCGTCGAGTTCGAGACCACCGATCCCGCGCTGCGGGGCGAGATGACCGACGCGATCACGCTGCGCGACGCGGACGGCGGCACCGAGGTCCGCGGCGTGCACGAGGGGTTGCCACCGGGGGTCGCCCCGGCCGACAACGAGCTCGGCTGGCGGATGGCGCTCGACAAGCTCGCCGCGCTCGTCGAGGCGCCGCGATCGCAGCCGCGGCCTTGACTTATCCCGGTCGATCGCGTACTTGAAGTGCCACTTCAGGCACGTAGCTCAGTGGGAGAGCACTACCTTGACACGGTAGGGGTCCGCGGTTCAATCCCGCGCGTGCCTACGACCCGCGCCGCACCGTCGGCAGGTGCGCAGCAGCGATCCCGGTGACGCGGGCGTCCGCTGCGGCCGATCCGAGCGCTCGCGACGGCCGATCGCTGCGTCGCGCCAGCCGGGATCGGCGTCGATGTCGGGTTGCGATGTGCGTTCCACAGAACGCGGTGTGCGCGCGCAAGCTCGCGACGCTGCGCGGTCTGTCCGCGGTATGGCCGATGCAATCGCGGGTCACGGGCCATCGCAACGGCCCCAGGAGGTCTATGTCGATCACGAAGCTGAAGACGCTCGGGAGCTGGGAGCCGCTGCGCTGGCGAGATCCCGCGGTGGGGGAGGGACCGACGAGGTTCCGCGGACGGGTCATCACCGGGATGCTGACCGGCGGCGATCCGGATGCAGACGACGCCGTGGCCCCCGAGGCGGATGCGAGGAACCGTTAACTCGGCGCGCGGGCGATCGCGTCGTGCGCTGCGGGGACCGCCTCGCGCAGCCACGGCGCGATGGCATTTTTCGGGAGCTGCCGCATGCGCCGCAGGGGCGCTCCGAGGCCGGTGTAGGCGGACGAGCGAGCCGGCGGCCGGGAGCGCACCTCCCTGGCCGGGGAGGTGCAAGTTCCCGGCGCCACAGGGACTTGGGGGCGATCTGCCGGTCGCACCCTGTCACCCGAAATTCTCAACATCGGGCTCCCACCCCTTCATTGGCCGGGGTACAACCTGCTGCCTGCTAGCCGCAGATGGAGTCCCAGAGACACATGAGCATGAGTGACGTGAACCAATGAACGGCCGGCCGCCTGGACGTTTCGATCGTCGTCGCCCCGAGCAGGGCCTGCGCATCAACCATCGGATCCGCGTCCCGGAGATCCGGGTCATCCTCGAGGAAGAGCAGCTCGGCATCATGCCGACGCACGAGGCGTTGCGCCTCGCCGAGGAGAAGGGTCTCGACCTGGTCGAGATCTCGCCGCGCGCGTTTCCTCCGGTCTGCCGGATCATGGACTACGGCAAGTACAAGTACGAGGAAGCGAAGAAGAAGCAGCAGCAGCGCAAGAAGGCGTCCACCGTCGAGACCAAGGAGATCAAGTTCCGGCCCAAGACCGAGGAGCACGACATGGACTTCAAGGTGAAGCATGTCCGGCGCTTCCTCGAGGGCGGCAACAAGGTCCGGCTCGCCGTGGTGTTCCGCGGCCGCGAGATCACGCACCCGCAGACCGGCATGAAGGTGCTCAACCGCGTCGTCGAGCTGTGCGCCGACATCGCGACCGTGGAGGCGACCCCGAACATGGAGGGCCGCCGCATGATCATGGTCATCGCGCCCAAGCCCGGCGTGGTGCGCAAGGCGCAGGAGGCCCGCAAGGCCGCCGCCGCGGCGGCCCAGCTCGCCGCGGTCGCCCAGAAGAAGGACCAGCCCGCGGGCAAGCGGCCGCCGGACGCCGAGGTGGAGGACGACGACCTCGACGAGGACGCGATCAACGCGGACGTCGATGACGAGGACGACGACGACGAGCAGGCCGACGAGGCCGCCAAGGCCTGAGCCAGCGGGGGCGCGCGGCCGGGTCCCCGGATCGGATCCGGGCACAGCAGGCGGCGTGCATGGCCTGGATCCGCGCGTGGCACCCGGCGCAGGGCACCGGGTGGACGGCGCGGAGAGCCGGCGTTGCCGTGCGTCGGTCCCGGCGGCTTCGCGCCGGTGGAGTCTGGCGTGGTTGCAGCCTCATTTGGCCGTGAAATCGCTTGTCTTTGCCTGGGGCATCGGGCATAAGACCACCTCCTTTTCCGTTCGGCGGAACCAGCCATGCCCAAGGTCAAGACCCACTCCGGTGCGAAGAAGCGGTTCAAGCGGACCGGCACCGGCAAGTTCAAGTTCGCGCACGTGTTCAAGCGGCACCTGCTGACCAACCGCAGCAAGAAGCGCAAGCGCCAGGCCCGCAACGGGGCCTACGTGCCCGACGCGCATCATCACCAGATCGAGAAGCTCCTGCCGTACAAGGAGTGAGGATTCGCCATGCCCCGCGCCAAACGAGGATTCAAGGCTCGCCGCCGTCGCAACCGCGTGCTCAAGGCCGCCAGCGGCTTCCGCGGCAAGCGCTCCAGCTGCCACGCGATCGCCAACGAGGCGGTGCAGCACGCGTGGATGCACATGTACCGCTCGCGCAAGGTCCGCAAGCGCGACTTTCGCGGGCTGTGGATCCAGCGGATCAACGCGGCGGCCCGCGGGCTCGGCCACAGCTACTCCAAGCTGATGGGCAAGCTCGGCGCCGCCGGCATCGGGCTCAACCGCAAGATGCTCGCCGAGATCGCGATCAGCGATCCGGTCGCGTTTGAAAAGATCGCCCAGGCGTAGCCTCGAGCGGATCTGGGCCGGATCCCAGAGGCCCAGACGGCGGCTCCGCAAGAGTCGCCGATTTGCTTTTGAGCGAGTAACCCGCCGGGGGCACCTCGGCGAGCGAAGTGAACCCGATGCCGACTGCCAGCGAGCTGATCGCCAACCTCGAACGCCTGGGCGACGAGTTCGTCGCCGCGATCGCCCCGCTCGGTGACGAGCAGGCGATCCGCGCGGCCCAGGCCGGCTACCTGGGGAAGAAGGGCAAGCTGTCCGAGGCCATGAAGGAGCTCGGCCGGCTGCCGGCGGGCGATCGGCCCGCGGTCGGCGCCGCGGCCAACAAGGTCAAGCAGGCGATCGAGGACCGGGTCTCCGCGCGGCTCGGCGAGCTCGCCGACGCGGCCGGCAAGCTCGATCTCGCGCGCACGGTCGACGTCACCCTGCCGGCGCGCCCGGTCGGCGGCGGCCACCTCCACCTGTTGACCCAGGTCCGCCTCGAGGCGATCCAGATCTTCGCCGAGCTCGGGTTCGTCGTCGCCGACGGCCCGCAGATCGAGACCGACTGGCACACCTTCGAGGCGCTCGCGATCCCCAAGGACCATCCCGCGCGCGACATGCAGGACACGTTCTACCTGTCCGACGAGATCGTGCTGCGGACCCACACCTCGCCGGTCCAGGTCCGCACCATGCTGACCCAGCCGCCGCCGATCCGCATCGTCGCGCCGGGCCACGTGTACCGCCGCGACGACGATCCGACGCACTCGCCGATGTTCACGCAGCTCGAGGGGCTCGCGGTGGACGAGGGCATCTCGTTCGCCGACCTCAAGGGCTCGCTGCTCCACTTCGTGACCCGGTTCTTCGCCCGCGACCTCGGGATCCGGCTCCGGCCGAGCTACTTCCCGTTCGTCGAGCCCGGCGCCGAGGTCGACATGCAGTGCAGCTTCTGCATGGGCAGCGGCTGCCGGCTGTGCAAGGGCACCGGCTGGGTCGAGATCGGCGGCGCCGGCATGGTCGACCCCGAGGTGTTCGGCCACGTCAAGATCGACCCCGAGAAGTACACGGGGTTCGCGTTCGGCATGGGCCTCGAGCGGATGGCCATGCTTCGCCACGGCGTCACCGACATCAAGTACTACTACGAGGGCGACGTGCGGTTCCTGGAGCAATTCTAGGTGCAGATATCGAAGCGGATATCGAACTGCCGGAGTGAGTCGCCATGAAGGTCCTGTGGAGCTGGCTCCTGGAGCTGTGCGACCTCGATCGCCAGCCGACGCCCGAGGAGGGCGCGCGGGCGCTGACCCGCGGCGGTCTGGAGATCGAGGGCATGACGGATCTCGGCGCCGGGTTCACCGGCGTCGTGGTCGCCGAGGTCGTCGCAAAGCGGCCGCACCCCCAGGCCGAGAAGCTGACCCTGGTCGACGTCATCACCGCGCGCGGGGCAGCGGCGACCCAGGTGGTGTGCGGCGCGAGCAACGTCCCGGCGCCCGGCCGCAAGGTGCTGTGGGCGCAGGTCGGCGCGACGCTGCCGGGGCCGGACGGCAGCACGATCACGCTCGGCGCCAAGCCGGTCAAGGGCGTCGTGTCGCCCGGCATGCTGTGCGCCGAGGACGAGCTCGGGCTGGGTGACGATCACGACGGGATCATCGTGCTCGACGAGGACGATCACACGCCGCTCGGGGCGCCGGCGCAGCGCGCGCTCGGCGTCGACGACTGGCTGCTCGAGGTCAACGCGCCGGCCAACCGCGGTGACGTGCTCGGCCACCTCGGCGTGGCGCGCGAGCTGGTCGCGATGCTGCGCGGCAAGCTGGTCCTGCCCGACGCCGACCTGAGCGAGCTGGGCGGCGGCGATCGCCCGGCGCTCGAGGTCGCGATCGCCGACGCCGCGGGGTGTCCGCGCTACACCGCGCGCGTGCTGTCCGGCCTGCGGATCGCGCCGTCGCCGCGCCGGCTCGCCCAGCGCCTGCGCAGCGTCGGCGTGCGGCCGATCTCCAACCTGGTCGACGCGACCAACTACGCGATGTTCGAGCTCGGCCAGCCGCTCCACGCGTTCGACGCCGACACATTGACCCAGGGCGTGATCGGCGTGTCGTACGCCGCCGACGGCGAGAAGTTCGTCACGCTCGACGGCGCCGAGCGCACGCTGGTGCCCGACGACCTGGTGATCCGGGACGGCCTGCGCGCGGTCGCGCTCGCCGGCGTGATGGGCGGGCTGGACACCGAGGTGACCGAGGGCACCACGCGGGTGCTGCTCGAGGCGGCGAGCTTCGCGGCGCGCTCGGTGCGACGGACCGCGCGCCGCCTGGGCCTGCACTCCGAGGCGTCGCACCGCTTCGAGCGCGGCGTCGACCCCGAGCTGGCCGCGCTGGCCTCGGCGCGCACCGCGCGGCTGATGTGCCAGCTCGGCGGCGGCCGCGTGCTCGGCGAGCTGGTCGACGCGTACCCCGGCGCGCGGTCGCCCGCGTCGATCCGGGTCCGGCTGCCGCGGGTCCAGCGGCTGACCGGCGTCGCGCTCGACGAGGCGACCTGCCGCGACGCGCTCGACCGCCTCGGATTCGCGGTCCGGATCGACCCCGCCAGGGGCCTCGAGGGTGCGTTCGCGGCGACCCCGCCGTCGTCGCGCACCGACGTGACCCGCGAGGTCGACGTGATCGAGGAGATCCTGCGGGTCGTCGGCTACGAGCAGGTGCCGTCGAGCCTGCCGGCGCTGCGCCGCGCCCCCGGCGTGCGACCCGCCGATCGCGGCGACGCGGCCCGCCGCGCGCTGGCCGCCACCGGCGCGAGCGAAGCGATCACGTACGGCTTCCAGTCGATCGCGCGCTGCCTGGCGCTCGGCATCGCCGCGACCGACCGGCGCGCGCAGCCGATCGCGCTGCGCAACCCGATGACCACCGACCAGAGCGTGATGCGGACCTCGCTGCTGCCCAACCTGCTCGCCGCGGTCGCGCGCAACCAGAGCTTCGGCCGCCCCGACGCCGCGCTGTTCGAGGTCGGCAGCGTGTTCCTGCGCCGCGGCGAGGGCATCACCGAGCGGCCGATCCACGAGCTCGCCGACGAGCCGACCTGGGCGGCCGGCGTGCTCGCCGGGCGCCGGCCGGCCCAGATCGGGCAGGGCGCGCCGTGGGATGCGTTCGACGCCAAGGCGCTCGCGCTGATCGCGATCCGCGCGGTCGCCGGCGACGCCGCGCTGCGCGTCCGCGCGACCCGCAGCGTCGCGTACCTCCACCCCGGAGTCGCCGGCGAGATCGTCCACGGCGCCGACGTGATCGGCTGGTTCGGCGAGGTCCATCCCGACGTCCGCAAGCGGCTGGGCATCGAGGGCCCGGTGTTCGCGTTCGAGCTCGAGCTCGAGCGGCTGCCGCTGGCCAGCCCGGCGCAGATGCAGCCGATCCCGAGGTTTCCGGGCTCGACCCGCGACGTCTCGCTGCTGCTCGCCGCGGAGCTGTCCGCCGCGCGCGTGATCGACGTCATCGAGCAGGTCGCCGAGCCGCTGGTCCAGCGGATCCGGCTGCTCGAGGACTACCGCGATCCCAAGCTCGGCGACGGCCGCAAGAGCATGCTGTGGTCGATCGAGTACCGCTCTGCCGACCGCACGCTGACCGACGCCGAGGTCGACAAGGCGCACGAGGCGATCGTCGGCCGCCTGGTCGAGAACCTGCAGGCGCAGCGCCGCTGACCGCGGGCTACGCGAACGGCAGGATCCGCGCGAGTCGCTGGGCCCGGTCGGTGGGCAGCAGGTAGTAGGCGCGCCAGTGCCGGCTGGTCGCCAGCGGGTACACCCGGCGCACGTCGCGGGACGCCTCGAGCACCCGGTTGATCTGCGGGATCAGCTCGTCGATCGTGCTGGCGACCGGGCGGGGCAGTGCCATGCCGATCGCCGTGGCGAACGCGGCGAGCGCGTCGCCGACCGACGGCAGCGGCGGCATGAACCGCAGGTAGCCGTCGTGGCGGCCGCGGGACGAGTCGGTGGCGTAGAACGCATCCAGCACGTCGAGCAGGGACGCGCCGGCGATCCGCCCGCCGAACACGTGGTCCGACAGCCGCGCCATGACGTGCTCGCTGAGCGCGCCGACCAGGTGCTCGCGCTGCAGCGCCGCGATCTGCTGGTCCAGGGTCGGCGGCGACGACGGCACCAGCAGCGTCGAGGAGCCGCGCGGCTCGACGTGTAGCGCCTTCATGCCGCCGCCCCAGCGCGCCGGCCCGATCCGGAGCCGGACCACCGCGCCTTCCTCCGGGACCATCGTGCAGTCCGAGGCGTCGAACTTGATGTCCCGGCCATCGTCGAGGGTGATCACGCCAAAGCCTTGTTCGCGGCGGAACGAGGTGACGCGGCCACTGAGCAGGTCGTCCACCATGCGCGCAGTATCGCCTCGACGAAGGGCAGCGTCACGCAGAACTGTCTCACGACCCCGACATCCCGCACATGGTACGAACGCTGCACGGTCGCCGGACGTACCTCGTCGCAGCCTGCGTACGAAAATCCCGACAAGGTGAAACCGTCGATGTGACCATGCTCGCACGCGATGCGAGCTTGGCGCACCGGGTGCGCATCGCACCGCCCTCTCCTGACGTGGGCTCGGAGGACCACGGCTGCGCGATCACGGTCGTGCATGTGCGGCGCTTGTCGAGCACCTGATCATGCTGGTCAGCAAGTCGATGTCGCTCGTAGCGGTGGGCTTGATCGCGCCCAGACCTTCAGGACGTCGAGGACGGCGGCACATTCCATGGAGTCAAGGTGCAAGGTCCAGGGTGGGGTCAGACGTCTACGTTGCCGTCGACGCCCAGGGTAGGGTCAAGGTCAAGGCTAACGTCAAGGTCCACGTCCAGGGTGTCCATGACGGCAAGCGGCGGTTGAGGTTGACGGTTTGACGTCGACGTTGGCCCGAGACCTCGACCTCGGCCTCGGACCCTCATCGTCCGCATCGCGGCGATGCTGTTTCGCACGTCGCTGCCAGCGGGCAGGGGCGGGCCGGCGGGTCGACCGGATCGCCGTTGGCCCAATCGTCCATTGGCTTAACGGGGATCGGCAGCAATTCCAGTGACTTGTTGGACGGGCCTGGGCGGCTTCGTGATATCCTGGGGGCCCATGGCGCGCATGACCAAGGCCGACATCATCGAAGCCGTCTACGAGAAGGTCGGTGGGTTCTCCAAGAAGGAAGCGGCGGAGATCGTCGAGACCGTGTTCAACGTCGTGAAGGAGACTCTCGAGCGCGGCGAGAAGATCAAGATCTCCGGCTTCGGCAACTTCGTGGTCCGCGACAAGAAGGACCGCATGGGCCGCGATCCCCAGCGCGCCGTGCCGATCCTGATCCCGGCCCGCCGCGTCCTGACATTCAAGCCCAGCCAGGTGCTCAAGAACATCCTCAACGGCTTGCCGCCTGTCTAGGTGGGTCCGGCGCGGCGGTCGGTTGACGCGATGGACCGGATCGGATAGACCCATGCAGCCTTCGATCGAGGCGTAGCGCAGCCTGGTAGCGCACCAGACTGGGGGTCTGGGGGTCGCAGGTTCAAATCCTGTCGCCTCGACGAGCACCAGGCCGATCGCCCCCAGCGGTCGGCCCCCTTTTCATGACCCGGCCTCTGGTTCTCTGCAGCAACGACGACGGCATCGACGCGCCGTACCTGAACGCCCTCGCCGCGCTGATCGAGGACTTCGCCGAGGTCCTGGTGGTCGCCCCCGAGCGGCAGCGCTCGGCGGCCTCGCACGCGATCACGCTGCACAAGCCGCTCCGGCTCACCGAGCTCGCCCCGCGCCGGTTCGCGCTGTCGGGTACCCCGGTCGACTGCGTCTACCTCGGCATCCTCAAGCTCGCCGACCGGCTCCCCGCCGTCGTCGTGTCGGGCGTCAACGACGGCTACAACCTCGGCAGCGACGTGTTCTACTCCGGAACCGTCGCCGCGGCGGTCGAGGGTGCGCTGCGCGGCGCGGCCGGCATCGCGTGCTCGCTCGCGCCGCGCGCCGAGGACCCGGAGAGCGCGATCCGGTTCGCCGCCGCCGTCGTGCGCGCCGCGATCGCCGAGCCGATGCCGGCGGGCACCGTGCTCAACGTCAACATGCCGCGGACCCCGAGCGAGGGCTACCAGTGGACCGTGCTCGGCCGCCGGCTGTACTCCGACGACGTCGCCGAGCGACGCGATCCGCGCGGCCGCCCGTACTACTGGGTCGGCGGTGGCCCGGCCGGTCACGATCAGGTCGAGGGCACCGACTGCGTCGCGGTCGCGCGCGGCTGGAACAGCATCACGCCGATGCACCTCGACCTCACCGATCGCGGCCGGATCAGCCAGCCGCCGTGGGCGCTCGAAGGCTTCCACGTGGTCGTGGGCTCGCCACCGTGACGGCCCGGACGCCCGGCGCCGCCGCGACGGCGCTGGTGTCTTCCGTCGCTCTGGGCGCGGCCCTGAGCGCGGCCCTGGTGGTCCTGGGCCCTGCCGGCTGCGGCGGCCCCCAGCGCGCGCCGGACCGCGCCGCCGATGGCCCGGCCGACCCGGCCCCTGCGGGTCCGCGCTCGCCGATCGAGCGCCGCCGCGACGCCGCGTGCGCTGCCCTCGGCCCCCGGCTCACCGCGTGCGCCGTGGCCGATGCCCGCGCCGACCTCGCCGCCGGCAAGATCGACCAGCGCCAGTTCGAGCGCGACACCGCCCCCGCGATCCAGCGCAAGAACACCGAGGAGTTCGAGACCCGGTGCACGGCCGCCCACTACTCCTCGCGCCAGGTCCGCGTGCTGGAGGTCTGCTCCCGCGAGGAGACCGAGTGCGCGCCGCTGCTCGACTGCCTCGGCCACCTCCACGATCCCGCTCCCGCCGGCGCGCACTAGCTAGCTCGCCGTCCCTCGTCGTCACTCGTCCCGGCGGCGCGGGCCGGCCTCCTCGACCCGCACCAGCAGGTGCACCTCGAGCCCGGGCGCCCCGAGCGGCGAGAACCACAGCGTCAGCTCGAGCGCGGGCGCGTTGTGGCCGCGGAACACCCGCGCCCGCCGCTCGCAGGTCTGGCCGCTGTGATGCGCGGCGCGCACCGCGCGGGCGAACCCCGGCACCACGGTCGCCAGCGTCGTGTCGCTGATGTTCATCCCCTCCAGCCCGCGCTCGATCCCGAGCAGCCGCGCGAACCCCTTGTTCGCCAGCACGATGTGGCCATCGAGCGACACCAGGGCCTGCGGCAGCCGCGATCGCTCGAACGCCGCGATCAGGATCGCATCGCGCCGGTCGATCGAGACCGTCGGGCCGCTCGGGTGGCGCCGCTCCTGATCCAGCGCGTCCACCACCGCGTTGAGCTCGGCGCGAAACGCCGCCGCCGAGCCGTACCGCTTCGCCGGGTCCTTGGCGAGCGCCCGCAGGACCAGCTGCTCGACCGCCGGATCGATCGGCTCGCCGCGGCGCCCCGACGGCGCCGGGATCTCGCGGTTGATGTGCGCCATCAGGATCTCCATCACGCTGCCCTCGAACGGCAGCGTCCCGGTCAGCATCAGGTAGCCGAGCACGCCGAGCGCATAGATGTCCGCCGCGACGCTCGGCGGCCCGCCGGCTGCCCGCTCCGGAGCCAGGTAGTGCGGGCTGCCGTTCAGGCCGTCGTCGCCGTCGCCGCCCGACCGCCGGGCGAGCCCGAAGTCGAGCAGCCGCGCCAGCCGGCGCTGCCGCGCGCCCGTCGTCTCCGCGGTCAGCATGATGTTGTCCGCCTTCACATCCCCGTGCACGATGCCGCGGCGGTGGATGTGATCCAGCGCATCGGCGATCTGCCCCAGCACATCGCACGCCCGCCGCACCGCCATCGGCGCCGCCTGCTCGTGGAGCAGCGGCTCGCCCTCGACCAGCTCCATCACCATGTACGCCCCGAACTGGGCGTCCTCGCCGAAGTCCACCACCGACACGATGTTCGGGTGCGAGATCTCGCTGGCGAGCTTGGCCTCCTGGTTGAACCGGGCGCGCGCCGCTCCGTCGAGCGCGAACGTCGGCGAGATGATCTTCAGCGCAAACGCCTTGCCGAGCTGGAGGTGGCGGGCGCGATAGACCTGTCCCATTCCACCTTCGCCCAGCCGGCCATCGATCGCGTACCGCCCGCCCACGGTACGTACATCCATGGCACTGACTGTAGATCAGCTGGGGGAGCGCGCCGCGTTGAAGTTCTCCATCCGGGCCCGGATTCGCGGCTAACTCAGACAAATCACTAGCCGGGGGGCCGCAGACTTGCGCACCGCCGCCCCCTCGGGCAGATTCTCGGCGGTCCAGGTCCCATAGCTCAGCTGGATCAGAGCGGCGCTTTCCTAAAGCGCAGGTCGCAGGTTCGAGTCCTGCTGGGATCACCGGAATTATTGAGGTTTGTGACTGAGCCGGCTAGGACACGGGTGCTAGGACACAGCTAGGATACAAGCGCCGCGAGCACCTGCGGGGTGTCCGGGGACCACGCCAAGGCGCCGCGAACGTCCATCGTCCTCCGATAGCTGCGCCGCTCGAAGTGACGCCGATCGTGCTGCGCGGAGCCGGACTCTACTCGTTGCGAGGCACACTGGACGCACCATCGCTGCGCTGCGAGCGCACCGGTCGAACCGGGTGCCGCGGGAGCCCAGTAAGCCGCGGAGCTCCAGCTCGCAGTCGGCCGCGTCCTCGCCACGGTGCCCTTGCGTTGTGGCGGCGCCATCTGGCACTCGACGTCGGCAGTGCTGTTGTGGACGGCGTCCCGGTGCGCTTGGCCGCGCATGGCCCGTGTGCGACACTTGATCGGCCGGCCGGAGCGGCAGGAGGATCCTGGAGTGAGGCATCACTGGATACTGGTCATGGTGGCAAGCTGCAAGGTGAGTGCCCCCACGGAGCAGGTCCCGAAAAGAATTGCCCCGGAGGATACTCCGGAGGAATCAATGAAGTTCCACTGCTGGTCGCGACTCATTGCCCGAAACTGGGATGGGAAATACGCTGGAAGTGTGAGCAGCGAAAGCCGCTGTTCGACGACGGAAGTTGGCTGTGATCCCAAGAGTCATATCGGCGTCGAACCCTCGCTTGGTATTGTAATCTTGCAGACGTCTTGCATGGCTACGGATCACGCATTTTGCTTTGACTTCGTCACTGCGTCGGCAGGTGATAAGGGATCCTTGCAGGAGGTGCGTGCCAATGTGAAATCTGGTGGTGGTCACTGTGCTCTAAGCTGGTATGATTGTCACGAGATGTGGCTTCATCCTGACGCGGGATCGCTTGCTCGGGAGGAAATTGTCCGGTCTCGCATTCTTCTCCAGAAGACACTCAAGACCGAGTGTGCGATGTTTTGACCGGCCCTCACGAGGGGTCGACCAGCTCACGCGCGACCTCCCCGGCCCCCCGTGCGCGGTCTTGCAAGCACGGACTGCCGCCACGCAAGGAACTGCATGAGTTCGTCGGGAAAGAACAAGCGGTCTGCGCGCTTTTGACGCACATAGCGCTTCAATCGCCGGTCGACGAATCCCAGGACTTCGTCCAAGCTCCTTCTGAGATGATCTCTCTCGTCGTTAAGTCTGTCTGAGGACTCTGTCACCAGCAGTTTGCCGACCAACCAGTGCTTTCCTGCGAGGGTAGTTGCTTCGCCCGTAAGCGAGTCCGCGATGTCCCCAATAGACCGACCGGGTATCCCAAGGAACCTGAGCGCATACAGAGTGCGGCCTCGATCGAATGCCCGTCCTGCGGTGTGAGTGGTTCCGGTCTTAACTTGAGTGATGAGGGCGACGTGTCTTGTGGAAAACTGCAGCCTCTCTTCTAGCCAGGAGTCCGGCCGCAAGCGCTCGTTATCGACTTCCTCATGGCTATTGCGAAGGCGAATCCCGAGAAGATCAGCATCCGCTGTTCGCGGCAGCTCGCAGTCATCCGAGCCTCCCTTATGGAGGACGAAGTTCTCGACGAGGCAAAAGCC
>Ga0307476_10000817_pt1 | contig 21352 bp, 21 predicted proteins | sample atmos_gasesECM2C_2_FD_203314 | JGI IMG/M metagenome (GOLD analysis project Ga0307476, IMG submission 203314) | Hardwood forest soil microbial communities from Morgan-Monroe State Forest, Indiana, United States - atmos_gasesECM2C_05 | ecosystem: Environmental > Terrestrial > Soil > Temperate...
TGAAAGGGCCGTGACATTGGTTATGCTCTAGCTGCCGCCTCCTGCGAGGGAGCCAACAGCGTGGACGCATGTACCGTCACAGCCCCTTGATGCGATCACTGTTTTCACAGTCCCAAACCCCAACTGCCCCTCGCAGAGCCGTCGGTTTTTTCAGGTTTGGCTGCTCCTCAGGTTGCCCCGCTGAGCTGATCACCCAGTCTACTTCGGGTCAGCAAGGTTTATTTCGCTGTCCCTTTCAACCGTCGACGGAAGCAACCTTAACAGAGCGTTCATAAAAGTCAACGCAAAGTATTGGTGCAGTGCAATAGCTCGCGGCTGTGAATATTGCGTAATGCAAATGATTGCCCCGTCAATGTTTACAGGTTCGTCCCAGCAATAAGGACTAGTTTTTCACAGCGGCTTGCACATGTCCCCGATTTGGAAAATTCACAGGACGAACCCAAGAATCATCTTGACTCGGTAACTTTCTCAGCGCATCTTGCTGTGAGTGGACCAGCTGTGATGTCAGAACTCGTAGCCTATGTGGACGGCGGTTCCCTGGGAAATCCGGGGCCATCGGGTATTGGGGTGATCATCGACGGCTGCGAAAGCGGTCCCATCCGCATCGCCAAATGGATCGGCCACCAAGATAACAACGTCGCCGAATACGTCGCGCTGATGGAAGCCCTGCAGTGCGCGGTCTCTCTCAAGGCAAAGACCCTGCACGTGTACTCCGATTCGGAAGTGGTCGTCCGCCAGATGAGTGGAGAATACATCTGCCGCAGCGCGCGCCTCTACTCCCTGCACTGGACCTGCCGCAAACTGGCCCGCGCCCTAAATTTCTCAATCTCTCACGTCCCCCGTGAAAGCAACGCCGAGGCCAACCAGCTCGCCAACTCCGCCGTGCGTAAGCGGAATGTGTAGCTGGGAAGCAATTAGCAATTAGCGACGAGTCTATGGGTGGTTGCGCCATCACCGCAGCCAGGCGCGGTCCGCACTTCAGCAATTGCTAATTGCCCAACTGCTTCCCCGAACCTCACTCGACACCCTGGGGCTAGCACTTTCGTGTTTTGGAAATCTTGACACCGTCCTCGCTGCGGGATGAGACTGCAAAGTATTGCACTCTGAAAATTAAGTGACTTCGCGGTCGCCGAGGGGGCAAGAATGGCCGCGACTTGGGACCACCGCTGGGCCACGACTGGGAAAGATCAGAACGCCAGCCATGAACTTTTCGACGACCGATCAGCAAGCGATTCTCGACTCCGGTTCTGCCGCAAGCGTTTCCGCGGGAATCGCCGCTGCCAACCTGCTCTCGACCCTGTCTTCGGAAAAGACCTTCATCGAGAAAACGCCGCGTTTTCCCGGCGAAGATGGCGGCCGCTCGCTCGCCGAAGTCGCGCAGAGCGACCTCGACGCAGCCTTGCAGTTGCTGGCCGATCGCGCCCAATACATTACCGGAGCCAGCGGCGCAGCCATCGCACTGCGCCGCGGCGAGCATGCCGACATGCTCTGCCGGGCCAGCGCCGGTTTGAATGCGCCGGAACTGGGTTCGTTGCTCTCCATGGAATACGGGCTCTCGGGTGAGAGCGTCCGCACCGGCCGGTCTCTGCGTTGTGATGACGCCGAGCGCGATCCGCGGGTGAATCGCGAAGGTTGCCGCCAGTTGGGCATCGCGTCGGTGCTGATCATGCCCATCATCAGCGATCGCCAGGTGCTCGGCGTCTTCGAACTGTTTTCCGGGAAGCCGCATGCTTTCGACGAGCGCGATGTTTCCGCCCTCCAGCGCCTGGGCGAAATGGTGGAGACCGCCGTGAAGCACGCCATCGCGGCGCAGGCTCCAGCCGTCGGTTTCGCGCCGAGTCATCATCTGGCTGCCGAAGAAAAAAGACGAGTCGTCATCGCGGCCGTGCCTCAAGCCACATCTCGTGCTCAGGCGACGGTCGCGAACCCTGCTCCGGCATCAAAAGAGATTCCGTCGCCGCAAAAGGATGTCCTCAGAAAGGAGGTCGTCCCGGAAGTTCTCCTCACGAAAGTAAAAGAAGCAGCCGCAGCCGCACCCTCCACTGCGAAGCCGCTATTCTGGTCGGCCGCAATGCGCGCTCAGGGCAATTCGGTCAGCGAGAAGGCCGCCGAACCGGTCACAGTACCTCCGGTGCTGCGAAAGTTGCCGAAGTGCGGGGCTTGCGGTTTTCCCGTATCGCCGGGTCGCACTTTCTGCGTGGAATGCGAGGAAAGGCAGTGGCGCGGTCTGCGCCTCCCGCAGCCTGAGGCTTCGGGTTCCCGCGAATTACGGAGCAACCGGCTGGAAACAGCAGTTGCTCTTGCCTCGCCAGGCGTTCCCGAACTTGCAGCGTCTAACGTGTCTGTTTCAGTTCTGACTTCTGCTCCCGTCGGCGAAATGAGCAGTGAATCGGCAAGCCCCACTCCTGCAGTTGCCACCACTGAGCAGTTGTCGTCTGCACCAATCGCGGCGCAACCTTTGGCCGCGCAAACCTCCGAAATGTCAGCGTCTACAGTTTTAAAAGAGACCTCCTCCGACGCCGCCACTCCATTCCTAGGTTCGGTTGTGCAGTCGGAGTCTTGGTTGGTGGCCAACAAATACGTCCTCGCATCGCTGTTTGTCGTCGCTTTCGTCATCGGCGCAATCGTCTGGCTACGTTGATCTGCCAACTCCTCAGCCTGCGTCTCTATTCTCTATTTCTCACTTTTTCGTAAACCCCGCGCCGCGCGACAGATTACAATTCCTTTCCGACTCCAAGGTGACCTGGGGGAATTGATGTTGCCAATGTTGCCACGAATCATGCGCAAGGTCCTGACCGCTGGCTTGCTCTTCCTGCTCAGCGCGCTGAGCACTGCCCAGAGTTTCGAGCAGCGTACCGCCCGTTATCTCGACTCCGTTCGCAAACAACCGCCGCTTCTGTTAGCTTTCGTGCGCGACCTGCCGAAAGGTGGAGATCTGCACAATCATCTCTCCGGAGCGATCTATGCCGAAGATCTGGTCGATTTCGCCGCCTCCGGCGGACTCTGCGTCGACCGCACGTCCTCGCGATTGCTGGCGCCACCCTGCGACTCGTGCGAAAACTACACGGCCAAGCCGGCCGCCCGTTGCGCATTCGGCGACCACGTCCTTTACAACCAGATGATCGACGCTTGGTCGATGCGCAACTGGAAGCCGGGCAACGAGTCCGGCCACGATCATTTCTTTGCCACATTCGACAAGTTCGGACTTGCCGCGGGCACGCACACTACGGAAGCAATTGCCGCCGCTCTGAACCGCGCCGGGATGGATCACCTGCAGTACGTGGAATTCATGCACACCGCCGATTCTGGCGGAGCGGCTCAAATCGCAGGCAAGGTTGAGTGGAATCCAGATCTAGCCAAGATGCGAGACGCGCTGCTCGGCGCTGGTTTGAAAGATGTTGCGGCGGACGCCGGGAAGCGGCTCGCCACCGACGAAGCCCGCGCCAAAGAAATTCTCAAGTGTGCAACGGCGGATGCCGCACCGGGATGCGAGGTGACAGTACGGTATCTTTATCAGGTGCTGCGTGGCTTGCCGCACGAAATCGTGTTCGCGCAGATTCTGCTGGGCTTCGAACTGGCCTCGTCTGACCCGCGATTTGTCGGCCTGAATCTGGTCATGCCCGAGGACTGGTACGTCCCCATTCACGACTTCAACGAGCACATGGCCATGCTCGATTATTTGCACGGAGTTTATCCCAAGGTGCACATCACATTGCACGCAGGCGAACTGGCCATCGGCCTTGTGCCTCCCGAGGATCTCGCGTTTCACATTCGCGCCTCAGTCGAACGCGGCCACGCCGAGCGCATCGGCCACGGGGTCGATGTAATGAACGAAAAAGATCCCGTGAGCCTGTTGCATGAGATGGCGGAGCGCAACGTGCTCGTCGAAATCTCGCTGACATCGAACGACGTAATTCTCGGCGTCAGCGGAGACGATCATCCGCTGCCGATCTACATGAAGAACGGCGTTCCCGTTGCGCTTGCAACGGACGACGAAGGCGTAAACCGTTCCGACATGACGCACGAATACCTGCGCGCGGTCGAGAGTTACCGCCTGTCGTATTTCGACCTCAAGCGCATGGCTCGCCAAAGCCTGGAGCACAGCTTTCTTCCGGGCCAAAGTTTGTGGACCGATACAAAGCTGGTATTTCGCATGACCCCGGCCTGCGCGAGCGATGCGCTAGCACCAGAGAAGCCTTCGTCCGCATGCGAGGAGTTCCTCGCCGCAAACGAGCGCGCCCGCATGCAATGGAAGCTGGAGAGTGAGTTCGCGAAGTTCGAGAAGAAGTATTAATCGCCTCTCCGATAAGATGTTGGGTGGAGCAGCGCTTTCAGCGCTGCGTTTCAGAGACTCTGATGCCCAACGGCGGGTAACCCATCCTTGCGCGTTCTTTGCGCAAGGGTGGGATTCCACAGGCGCCAAGCCCTTGTGATTTTGATCCTCGCTGCCGGGGATCTATGCTTTTGGGTGGCGCAGTGCTTCAGCGCTGCGATCAAGGAATGAGAATCAATGAGGGCTTAGCCCCTGAAGTACTTAAAACGCAACCGTAATATGAACGATCAATTCACTCTCGCCGAAACCGCCGCCGAATCTGTACTGCAGCGAACTCAACTCCGCCCCAAAATTGGTTTAGTCCTCGGTTCCGGCCTCGGTGGCTTCGCCGACTCTCTCACCGACGCAATTCGCATCCCCTACGCCGACATTCCCGCCTTCCCGCGCTCAACCGCCATCGGCCATGCCGGACAACTGGTGATCGGCAAGTCCGGCGCCGTCCCCGTAGCCGCAATGCAAGGCCGCGTGCATCTTTACGAAGGATATTCGCCGCAAGAAGTCGCGTTTCCGATGCGAGTTTTCGGCCGCATGGGAATTGGTTCCGTGATTCTGACCAACGCTGCCGGCGGCATCAATCCGAATTATCAGCAAGGCGCGCTCGTGCTGATTCGCGATCACATCAACTTGCAGGGAGACAATCCGCTTGTCGGACCCAATGACGACCGCTTCGGCCTTCGCTTTCCTGACATGACTCAGGCCTACGCCAGAGAGTACCGGACAATCGCGCACGAGGAAGGCGGGAAACTCGGTATGAACCTTCACGAAGGCGTCTACGCAGCCATGCGCGGCCCAAGCTTCGAAACCCCGTCGGAAATCAATTATCTGCGAACCATCGGCGCCGACCTGGTCGGCATGTCGACGGTCTTCGAAGTAATCGCGGCGCGGCACATGGGAATCAAAGTGCTTGCGATCTCCTGCGTCACCAACATGGCCGCCGGAATTCTCGATCAGCCGCTCTCTCACGAGGAAGTTCTCGAAACTGGCGAACGGGTCAAGACCAGCTTCGAAGCCCTGCTGTGCGCGGTGTTGCCGCGAATCGAAAAAAATCACCCGGCGTAGTGCTCACCTAACGACCCTTTTAGATCCTCATCTACTGAGCGTGCGATGCAGCTTCTTCGATCAGAGCTGCAACTTCCTTGGAGTGCGAGACGTAGACCGAGTGACTGGCGCCCGCGACTTCCACCTTGTGGCTGTTGGCTCGCGTGGCATACCACCGTTCCAGGTCGGGATTGATGGTCCTGTCTGCCGCCGCTACCAACATCCAGCTTGGTTTGGTTTTCCACGCCGCTGTGGTGATAACTGCCTTGAAGTTATCCGCTTTGTTCAGCACCTGCGAGCGCGCCATGAAAGCGGCCTGCTCGGCAGGCAAATCGGCAGCGAAGTATTCATGAAACTGCGCGGGATCAAGATACGTGAAGCCGTCTGCCGTCTTCTTTATCGCGCCAGACTTGCTGAGGTCGCTGGGGAAACGCTTTCCGTCGTCAGCTTCATTCTCTCCCGCATCCGGCATGTGGGCCGCGATGTACACCAAACCGGTGACCGATGGATCGGTCCCCGCCTCTGTGATCACGGCACCGCCATAGCTGTGCGCGGCAAGAATGCACGGTCCATCTTGTAGAGCAAGCACGCGCTTCACAGCCGCGACATCCTCATGGAATGACGTTTCCGGCTCCTGCACGATGCTGACGTTGTAACCATCCTTCACAAGGATGTCGTAAACGCCCTTCCAGCCGGAGCCGTCCGCCCAGGCCCCGTGAACCAGAACAATATTCCGAACGCCATGGTTGTGAGTTTGTGCCGAGAGATTCTGCGATGAGACCGCGCAGCGGGCATAGCCCTTGTTAACTTGCGCATCTTGCCACTCCTTTCGCGAATTCTTAGCACCTCGGATGCCCGTGCGCCAGATGTTACTTTCCAGCGCGCGGAATAAAAAATTCTACCGGCGGAGTAATCCCATACACCGCCGCAAAACTCCCCTGATTCACCGCGAACGAAAAATGCCCCCGTGAGTCGATATAGAGCAGCGGCTGTTTCAGCGCCACGTCGCTAAACGTCCGCACGAATTTGATCTTCATCTCTTTGCCACCGAGCTTCACCGGAACGTCCTGCCCGTGCTGATAGCCGAGTTTCAGAAAATCGTCGGCGTCCAGGTTGGTTACGAGATTGCCGAACGGACCGTCGGTCGCAATCACTTCGGCCGTCACTCCTCGGTCATCGAGCCGCGCCGCCTTCAAGTCCAGGCGCACCAACGACGCAACCGCGACCTCCGGACCCGCCTTCGTCCAATCGTCGCCTCGCGCCACATGTGCCCCAGCGGGAGAGAAAATATCGCGCCCATGAAATGTCGACGACAGCTTTGTGCCGATCATCCAATCGGTATTCGTGATTTCGTGCGCCGCTTCAATGCCGTCGCGTTGCTCCACCAGCGTGAGCAGGCCGTTGTCGGGCAGGACGAAATATTGTCCACGCCGCGATTTAGCCACAATCGCCTTGCGCGTGCTGCCCACGCCCGGATCGATCACGACCACAAAAACCGTTCCCGCCGGGTAGTAGGGCGTAGCTCCATAGAGAAAGCGCGCCCCGTCGAGAATGGAAAACGGCGTCACCTCGTGGGTGAGGTCAACGATCCGCACATCCGGCATCACCGAATACATCACGCCGCGGCAGAGCGCGACCGAATCATCCACTACGCCGAAGTCGGTCATGAAGACGATGGTCGGTGGATATTTCGCCGTCTGCGCGCTGGCCAGCGCGGGTACCACGAGCATCAGCCAAAGCAACAGAAAGGGAAGGGCACGGCTTCTAGCCGTGCCGTTAGAGCCTAATAAAGATGCGGGCTTCAGCCCCTGGGGGCATTTTGATGCCCCAGCCGTTCGATGCATCGCTACGCGCCAAAATATACCCATCATGTGGGTAGCTCCTGTCTCAGTCATAATCCTTGGTCCGCCAGAATACCGGGGTTGGCCGCCATGCGGCAAATCCCCCACAGCCTCGATATAATGTGCTGTCATTTCTACGTCACGGCTGCAAGGAGGTCTTTATGCCCGAATCGATTCCTGAGAAATATCGCGACCTGTTTCAGAAACGCGCTTTTGCCAGCCTCGGAACCCTCATGCCCGACGGCCGCCCACAGGTCACGCCCGTGTGGGTCGACTTCGATGGCGAACACGTAATCTTTAACTCCGCCAAGGGACGCCAGAAGGATCGCAACGTCCGCCGCGACCCGCGCGTCTCGCTGGCGCTCATCGATCCCGAGAATCCTTACCGCTATCTTGAAATTCGCGGCCGCGTCGTCGAGATCACCGAAGACGGCGCCAGCGCCCACATCGACAAAATGGCGAAGAAATATCTCGGCGTCGACAAATATCCCTACGGTCAGCCCGGCGAAGTCCGCGTCCTCTACAAAATAAAACCCGAGCACACCCAGGTGATGGGCTAGGAGTAGAGACCGCTTTGAAAAGGGCGCGGCTTCAGCCGCGCCGCCAACCGTGGAAGCGCGGCACTTCAGCAGCCTGCCCTGAGCGCAGCTGAATGGGCCGCGTTCGCATCGAAAATAAATCCTTTAGCCCGCGGGGACTCAAATTCGCACCCACAACCTCTGCTTCCTCGGCTTCGGAAACGTCAATCGCACCCTCGTGCAACTCCTGCACGACCGCGAACAAGAACTCCGTGATCGCCACGGAATCGCATTCCGCATCGCCGGAATCGCCAGCCGAAGTCTAGGATGGATCGCCAATCCGGAAGGGCTAGATACTCATGTGGCGCAGCCGCCCTCGGCTGCGATTCCCTTAAAGTCATCTCAGACGTCACGCGATATTAAATCCTGGCTCCAAGCGGCCCACGCTGACGTCCTCTTCGAAGCCACGTCCCTCAATGTCGAAACCGGCCAGCCCGCCATAGACCACATCCGCGTCGCCCTCGAGCACGGAGCCCACGCCATCACCGCCAACAAAGGACCCATCGTCCACGCCTACCGCGAACTCCGCGACCTGGCCGCCGCCCGCGGCAAGCGCTTCCTCTTCGAATCCACCGTGATGGACGGTGTCCCCATCTTCTCCCTCTTTGATCAACTCCCCGCAATTCATCTGAAAGGATTTCACGGCATCCTCAATTCCACGACAAACGTAATCCTGAGCGAGATGGAAAACGGCCTAACCTTCGACGAGTCTCTGAAAAAAGCGCAATCCCTCGGCATCGCCGAAACTGACGCGACCCACGACATCGACGGCTGGGATGCCGCCGCAAAAACCGCCGCTCTTATCACCGTGCTGATGGATGTGCCCATACGTCTCGAAGATATTTATCGCGAAGGCATTCGCGACCTGACCACCAACGCCGTCCGCAACGGACGCCGCGATGGCTGGCCCTTCAAGCTAGTCTGCCGCGCGCAATGCACCGGCAATGGCGTAAAAGCGACGGTCGCTCCCGAGAAAGTGCTAAGCAGCAGCCCCATGGGCAAAATCACCGGCGCATCTTCCTACATCTATTTCGAAACCGACATCTTCCCCGGCCTGGCCATCACCGAAGAAAATCCCGGCCTCTACGCCACCGCCTACGGCATGCTCGCCGATTTCGTCCGAGTTGTTTCGTGATTCAACTGGCAATCCCGAGAAGATTTCATCGTTCCCGATAGGAGTCCCGCATGCGTCCGGAGGACACCCGAAAATAGCCCGGCGTTTCAACGCCGGGGTTGTCACATCGACGGGAGCCGCATCCCGTAGGGCTGCCTGAACCCCATCGCAACAAAAATTCCCTTGACAATACCCGCCAACTATTCTATTCCTATGCATAGCAATTCGAGGTATTGATGAACTTCAAAGGAACCCTGCCCACCTTGATCCTGGAAGCCTTGCGGCACGAGCCCACCCACGGCTACCGCATCGCCCAACAGATCAAGGAACGCTCCCGCGGCGTATTGGATTTCAAGGAGGGCACTCTCTATCCCGCGCTGCACAAGTTGGAAAACGAAGGTCTGGTGAAGTCTCACAACAGCGTCGAGAACGGCCGCCCGCGCCGTTACTATCGCATCACAGAATCCGGACGCAAAGCGCTGAGCAAAGATCGCGCCCACTGGCGCGAAGTTTCGCAAGCAGTGACCGTTATTCTAGGGGAGGCATGACCATGACTCGATTGGACGTTTGGTTAAACGAAGCAACGCGGCGCCTGTCGCGGGATTCCGCCGCCCAGGTTCGCGCCGAAATCCAGGCGCATTACGAGTCGGCGCGAGAAGCAGCCATGAGCGGCGGCGCTAGAGCCGACGACGCAGACCAGCAAGCCATCGCCGCTCTGGGCGATGCGAGAACCGCGAATTGCCAATATCGCAAAGTGCTGCTCACCGCTTCCGAAGCAAGAATCCTGCACCAAGGCAACTGGGAAGCCCGAGCCATCTGCTCGCGCGTCTGGCTGAAGCGGACTCTGTTAGCCCTGCCCCTGGCCGCGCTAATCGTAGCGACTGTATTTTTCCTTAGGGGATCGCTCGAAACAGCACGGATATTGCTGGTAGCTGGCCTCGGAACGAGCCTCTTTTTCGCAGCTCCCATGCTCCCGGTTTACACTGCGTCGCGCAGCCGCATTTACCGCGTCATAAAATGGCTGGCAATCATTGCCATGCTCGCGTTAGCCTTCGGCCCGGACGCGCTCAAGCAGTCCTGGCTCCTGATCTCATGCCTATGGGTGTTCTTCCACATCGAACGGACCCGCGCCTCAATCCGCCGCAAACTCCAAGTCGCAGACTGGCCAAAGCAGTTGTATTTGTAACGGTGCCTCACAGTAACGCAGTTTTGAGAAGGCGTCGTGTCCGAAGGACGCCTGAAAATAGCCCGGCGCGTTTAGCGCCGGGTAATCCGATCAATCGAGCAACCGCATCCCGTCGGGATGCTGAACCCTATCCCCAAACATGCTGCGGATCATATTCAATCCCGTTCTTCTTCAAGAACGCTAGAAATTCTTCCTCAAAATTGCGCTTGCGATGATGCTCCGCCTGTCCCTGTATGTACGCAATCGTGTCATTCTTCTGCGAGATACCGACCGTGAAGGCTCCGTATCCCTCCTGCCACGCAAATCGCGTTTCGAACTCCTCATTCATCCAGCGCGACGACGCTCCTTTCACTAACTGCATAGCTTTCGCGAGCGGCAACGTCGCGGGCAAAGACAAAAGAATATGCACAGCTACTATCAAGCGTCCTCCGGACGCTTTTCAGTCCCAGAATGAACCAGCGCAGTGGAGCACGCGATCACGAGAAGAGACCTTGATGTGCCGGATCGGACGCGCGTGCCAGCGTCTCAGGAACTTGCCCCGAGCGCGTCCGGAGGGACGCCCGGAAATAGCCCGGCGCGTTCAGCGCCGGGTAAACTGATCAATCGAGCAACCGCATCCCGTAGGGATGCCTGAATTCATATAAACGCGGCCCGCCGATGTGGACGTGCATCGCTACGGTCGCGGAACGTCTCAACCGTCCCTACGGGACGGGGGCATCGCCCATCGCCCCGACCCGGCGTTAAAAACGCCGGGCTATTTCAAGCGTCCTGCGGACGCTCTCGCGCCCGGTCCCATGGTCCACGAGAACGAAACGTCGTTTCATAATTGCGGAAAAGCGCCTGAACATTTTCCATAATATGATGATTAAGACCATGTCCACCGCCGAAACCCCCGCTCACGTCACCCTCGACCTCACCTCCATCCGCGCCCAATTCCCCTCGCTCTCTCAAACCGTCAACGGACATCCCGCCGCGTTCCTCGACGGCCCCGGCGGAACGCAGGTTCCGCAGCGCGTCATCGACGCCATCTCCAACTACCTGCGCCGCGACAACGCCAATACCTGCGGAGCCTATGCCACCAGCCGCAACACCGACGCCATGCTCGCCGACGCGCGCGCCGCTATGGCCAACTTCCTCAACTGCGGCGCCGACGAAATCGTCTTCGGCCCTAACATGACGACGCTCACCTACGCTATTTCCCGCACCATTGGACGCGACCTTGGTCCCGGCGACGAAATCCTGGTCACGCGCCTCGATCACGACGCCAATGTTTCTCCCTGGCTCGCGCTCGAAGAAAAAGGCGTGACCATCCGCTGGGCCGAGATTCACGAAGAAAATTGCACCCTCGATCTCGCCGACCTGGCCAGCAAGATCAACGACCGCACCAAGCTGGTTGCGGTTGGCTACGCGTCCAACGCCGTCGGTACCATCAATCCGGTGAAGGCCATCATTCGCCTCGCCCACGCAGCCGCCGCGCTTGCTTACGTCGACGCCGTGCACTACGCGCCGCACGGGCTCATCGACGTGGCCGCCCTCGATTGCGATTTCCTGGTCTGCTCCACTTACAAATTCTTCGGCCCGCACATGGGAGTTCTCTTCGGCAAGCGCGAGCACCTGCAGCGCCTGCGTCCATACAAAGTGCGTCCGCTCATCGATACCATCCCCAACCGCTGGGAGTGGGGCACGCTCAACCACGAGTGCATCGCCGGCATCACCGCCTGTGTCGATTACCTAGCCGACCTAGGCAGTCACACTGATGGAGCCCATATCGGCTCGTGTGGGGACGGACGCCCTCGTCCGTCCGTCGAGCGAAGCTCGACTGCTTTTTCCGACCGCCGTGCCGCGCTGGTCTCCGCATACGAAGCCATCCACCACTACGAGCATGGACTAATGCAACGCCTGATCACCGGGCTGAACGAAATCCGTAGAATAAAGATCTACGGCATCACCGATCCCGCGCGATTCGAAGAGCGTTGTCCGACGCTCGCAGTCCGCGTCGTGAATCAGACTCCAGAGCAGACTCCGCTCGCCCTCGCCACAAAATTAGGCGAGCAAGGCTTCTTTACCTGGGATGGAAACTACTACGCTCTCAACCTGACCGAGCGCCTAGACGTCGAAAGCTCCGGAGGCTTTTTGCGCATCGGCCTTGTCCACTACAACACGATGGAGGAAGTAGATCGATTGTTGGAGGCGTTGAGAGAACTCACAAAGTGAGATCGATTCATCGGCTTATCGCTTCCGATAAACCGTTCCAGGCCATACGATGAAACACCTCGTCCATCTCCTTGGGATCTGACTTCATGCCCTGGTCGACCCACCACTCCATCAGGGACAAGAAGCTTCCGGCGAGAGCGTGCGCCTGAGCCGCCAGCCGCGTGGAATCGAATTTTATCCCGCTCGACTCCAACCTCTCTGCGATTGATCGAGCGAAAACTCCACGAGCGAGGGCCATGACTTCGCTCATCTTTCCCGATTTCACCAGCGCCTTATAAAACGGTCGCGCGTCACGAAGGTGGGCCAGGAATTCCTGCACCGGAAGCAATCGCTTTGGGTCGGCACCGTGCCGCTTCAGCATAGTTGCGATCAACTCCAAAAATTCCTCAAGGTCGCTCATGAACAAATCATCTTTATCGCGATAATGCGCATAGAACGTAGAGCGGCCCACGCCCGCGCGCTCCAACACTTCCTGCACCGTAATCTGTTCGAAGTTTTTCTCATGCATCAGGGCAACCAGCGCATCGCCCAGCGTATCGCGCGTGCGCAGGATACGGCGATCGGTTTTCTTGCGCCGCTGAGACGTCGGCTTTTGCGCCTTCCTTGCTTTCACGTTTTTCACGGAACGCCACCTTTAGTTGCGGGACATATCCCCCCTGATTGTTTCGTATCTCCCGGTTTCTGAAAATAAGGCTATGACACTCGCCACAATCTGGCTAGAGTGTCACGCATGACAAACGATCGCAAAGGCGGAATCGCTTTCATTGCCGGCTCAATCGGGTTCATCGTGACCATGGCAATCCATCCCACCGCAGGCGGTTCATTGACGGCGGAGCAAGTAGTTCGGTTATCGCGCTTCTCCGGCGTGGCCCATTCACTCGGCATTGCCAGCACCATTTTTCTATTCCTGGGCGCCTGCGCGCTGGCGCAAAGGTTGCGCGGCGAGACTTGCTCGTTCGCGGCCCTCGTCACCTTTGGATTTGCCTGCGTGGCCATACTAATTGCCACCTCGGTCAGCGGATTCGTGATTCCGTCGATTCTAAACCGCATGGCTCATGACGAAGCCGCCAATGTGCACATATGGCAGGTTGTCATCTGGGGAATCTTTCAGATCAACCAGGCGTGCGCGCGAGTTTATTCCGTTCTTGCTTCGGTTGCGATCATTCTTTGGTCAGTGGCTGTATGGCGCAGCGGCGGACTGAACCGGGGCATTGCCATCTACGGATACGTAATCGCGGCTCTTATCATCGTAGCAGTCGGGTCCGGCCATGTACGGATGGACGTTCACGGCATGGCGGCAGTAGGACTCGGACAAGCTGTTTGGTTCATCCTGGTGGGGGCACAAATGTGTTTGCGCCCGCGAGAGCTCACGGAATAGTTGCATGAAAATGGATCGGTGGATGGAAGCATTTCGCGCAGAATGCGCGGAGGCGAGAATAAATCGGGGAAAAAGAAGCGACGCGGCCTCACGGTGGAAGCCGCGAGGACATCCTTAATTGTAAGCTGTAAGCGCTCGCCCTACGGCCAGCGCTTGGCGCTATCGTCCCATCCCGCGGCGCGCACGGGTTGTGCCGCAGGCACCGTGACCTGGGGCGCTGGAATGCGAATGGGCTGCTGCGGTCCATTCACCGCGGTAGCCAGCGTCGGCTTCATCATGTCGGAGTTCATTTCTTTTTCTTCCGACAGCAGGGGAGCCACCAGCCGCAGAGCCTCCACTTCTTTCTCCAGCCGGGTCAGTTCCATCTCTTTCTGCCGCAAGACTTCGTAGACATTCTTCATATTTGGGGCACCTGAGAGTGCGATCATCCTTGCGAAATTTTACAGAATCGCGTTTCTTCTCGAACTTTAACATGGTTGTCAGGCTTGTCAAGGATTTACAACGCCGATTAATAGCTAAATGGACACACTTTGCACAGCGCAAAAATGTGCAGTGGAATTTTCTCAGATCATTCCGAAACCCTTGCCGGAAGCGGCGTTTGCGAGATATGCACAGTCCGAAGCCGACGTGCGAAAACCGCAAATAACCGCCAGATTCCCGAAATAAACCGGCGAAATCCCCACGTCCCGTGCTCCCGCGCAAAATTCGATGAGCCATTGCACCAAATCTGGTCACCGCCTTGTGGACGGGCTGCACTCGATTGAAAATACGCATTTTGCAGGCGCAGGTTTTTGATTGACGAAATTAATAGAAGGAGTAAAACAGGATCGTTCTTTGACAGTTTCTTAAGTTTTTCCGGTTGGTGCAGCGTCCGGGGCTCAAGCGAAGTCACTCTTCCATTGCAAAATGAGAAGGGAAGGCAAGCAAGGGTCTATAGCAAAGCGCTGGTCGAGGAGAACGGGGAACCCAGTCGAAGGCAAGACAGAGTTCCGAGGCGTTGAGTAGGTTTATCCGGTTGGCGGTAAGCCCGGAGCCCGAGCGAAGATCGCGTGCAGCAACCCGCAAGGGAGGCAGCCACAGCAGGTCAAGCGAGGGTCTAACGCGAGCTACTGGCCGAGACGAATGGACTCAACACCACCTCGGAACTCTTTATTTTTTGCTATAGACAATTTAGGGTTGTCATTCTGAGCGCAGCGAAGAACCTCTTACCTGCCAGCGCTGCCACAAGCAATTCAAGGCATCCTGTTCACGCTAGCTCGGACGAAAGTGCGTCGGCGGGGCCAGCCCTCATCTCGAAATTCCGCTAAACTGTGAACTTGGCGGCTGCGTATGGATCGTGCTTCATTGAAGATATTGAGGGTGGTCGCAAAACAAGGCGAGGTTTCGCTGGCGAAGGCCGTCCGACTAGCGCCGATACGACACAAAAGTCATATCGATCAATACCCCCTCGCGCTTCTCCTTGAGGCTGGTTATCTCGGGATGACCATTAGGCATTCTCCTCCCGAAGGTGCTGAAGAAATGAGAGAGTTCTCCCTGGCAACGACTCTCCACATGTTTACCCTTCCCAAGGACGCGCATGGGGTAGTTCACTACATGGGGATCAAGTCTTCGGGAACCATAGACCCGGAAAAACAACAGATTTTTATGAAGGCCAAAGGTGCTCTCTACCTCGACGAATTGGCGCAAAGCTTCCGCGATCGCCTCTGGTCTTTCGTGCTCGGGTTTGCGGCCGGTCTGCTGACTGCAGTCGCAAGCGCATGGGTCAAGAGTAAGCTCAGTCTTCCATGAGGGGGCTGGCCAGCCGTCCTATAGCACGACACAGGATGCCCGACCCGTGGCAGTTTCACGGGTGGGCTGCGGCGAACTGACCCTGGCATGTTCATCGATCACAGCGAAATCCTAGCGTTCCTGTTACATCGTTTCCATGCCACGCTAGCTCGGACGAAAGCGCGTCGGCTGTCCCGGCCCCCGGTTTAAGATATTGCAATGCCCATCACGGCTGCCCAGGCGCGAGAAGCGCGGCGAGACATTGCATCGATTGCCCTGCGCACGCCTCTCATTCCATGCAACGCGCAATGCAATGCGGACGCGCCTGCAAACCTGTATCTGAAATTAGAAAACTTGCAACCGATCGGTTCGTTCAAAATCCGCGGAGCCGCTAACGTCATGGCGCGGACCCCGCGTGGGCGGCTCGCTGGCGGAGTTTTGACCGCGTCCGCGGGCAACATGGCGCAGGGCGTGGCCTTCTGCGCCCAGCGAATCGGAGTGAGTGCGACGATTGTCGCCCCGGACACCGCTCCCGCCACCAAGATTCGCGCCATCGAGCGCATGGGCGGACGTGTCATCAGAGTTCCTTTCACCGAGTGGTGGCGAACTTTCGAGACTCGCTCCTATCCGGGTGTGGACGCTACTTTCATCCATGCCTTCGATGATCCGGATGTCATGGCGGGGAACGGCACGATCGCGCTCGAACTGCTGGAAGACCTACCCGATCTAGGCGCGGTCGTAATTCCCTGGGGCGGTGGGGGCCTGTCATGCGGCATCGCCGCAGTACTGCGAGAACTTGCTCCCAAAGTGCGCATCTTCGCCGCTGAGATTGAAACTGGAGCGCCGCTGGCTGCATCGCTTGCCGCCGGCGAGCCGCGAACTGTGGAATATCAGCCATCGTTCGTCGACGGTATCGGTAGCAAGACGGTATTCCCTGGCATGTTAGAACTCGCGCGCAAGCTACTGGATGGATCGTTGGTGGTCACGCTGACGGAGGCTGCGCAGGCTATGAGAGTTGTTGCAGAGCGGAACCGGATCATCATCGAAGGTGCGGCGGCTTGTGCCGTTGCAGCTGCTTTGTCGGGCCGTGCTGGCTCCGGCAAGATCGTAGCCATCGTATCCGGCGGTAATATCGACCTGGACAAGTTCGCTCAACTTGTCAGTTAGGGGGCTAGTCCACCGTACTCTAACACCACACGGGATGCCCATCTTTGGGAATCATGGGGCCAGCTGTGATCTTTCAACACGTTGTTCCCCTTCCCAGACCCTACGAACGCCGTCGCCGCAGGAGCGGTGCGAAAGTGCAAATCGGCTGTAACGATTTGCAAGGCGGGGACTTATCGCGCCGCCTTTTGCACGGCTCGGTGCCAGAACTAGGCCTGATCGGTCCGGTTTCAATGGGTACAACGTCTTGATAATCTACAGCCAGCCCCCTGCCGTCCCAAATTCCGTGATGCCGCTTGCATTAAGAAGCTGACATGGAGGACAGAATGTCTATCACAGTGAACACTGCCGCACGTGACGCAATGCGCGAAGTCCTGCTACTGATATGCTGTGTGCTGTTGGTTAGCAGCGCCTATGGCCAAATCGATCAGGCTCCTCCTGGCAGGCGGATCCCAGAAGTTGATAAAGCGAGCGTCGCCAAAGCCGTCGCAAGGGTGAGATCAGGTGATTTCCTGGGTATCGACCTAGATCTCATTCGTAGAGCGGGGGCGGTCGAGGCGATTCCGGCTCTGGAAGCGCAATTCGCCCGGACCCAAGAACTTCAGGACAAAGCAAACATCGCGAGTACGCTGGTCAGGCTAGGGGATAAGGACACCAGCTACTGGGATTTTCTGGTCAAACTAGCGACCCCGGTGCTGGAGAGCGATGCTCCCGATTTTCTGAGCTACGACGCACAGGGGAAGTCCCTCCCGGGACCCTCGCCTGAGTTTATCGTCTGGGCCAAGGCCCACAATGTACCTCCCAACGGTCCCGTAGGTAATGCGGGGGAAAACGCAGTGTATTGGTCTCCGGGCAAAGTGGCCGTGCTGGGCTCGACCGGGGATGCGAGAGCGATCCCGCTGCTTCGACAAGCCCTGTCGTCACCGAATCACATGGTTGAGATCGTGGCGGCGCAGGCATTGGCAGAGATGCAAGACAAAGAGTCGATACCGACCATCATTGAGGCATGTAAACGAGCCCCAGCAGAGGTGGCTGAATTGATCGCTGATTCCTTGGTGTATTTTGATGATCCTAGCGCCCAAAATGCGGTCGATAGGTACGTGCCAAAAGATCGCGCTAAAGTACTTCGTGACGCGAAGGCGCAAGGTAAAAGCACGCCTTGGACTCGCTGAGGGCTTGACGAGATATGGAACCCAACTTTTCCGGTTGAACGTGTTGAAAGATCACAGCCAGCCCCCAGGTGGGAGTCCAATGAGCAGTTTGCGGCTTAAATTGTGTGGATATCTGAACACAGTGTTGCTGTGTTCGGACGGGGGGGCGATTTTCATGTCTGGTGATAGCTGTCGAAATCAGGCGATGGCGATTTTCGCCAACGGTGACCTTCCCTAAAGCATTGCGCCCAATCCGCCGATGATGAGGGTGGAGGTTGCTATCGTGTTCTCGCGCACCACTCCAACTGCCAATGACACAACCAACAGAAGAGAGCGAGCGATGCCCAGCCCGAAGATTCTGCTGGTTGACGATGATCCTGTCCTCGTTCGCGGACTGGGACTGCGCCTCCGAGGTAACAACTACGAGGTCGTTGCCGCCGGCGATGCCTACGCCGCGATTACCTCCACCCAGAAAGAGCGCCCAGATCTGATCATTTTGGACCTTGGCCTGCCCGCCGGAGATGGATTTCTCGTCCTTGAGCGATTGCACAAGTTGGGCTATCTCCACACTGTGCCCGTCATCGTGCTAAGCGCACGCGATCCCGCCACCTTCGAAGAGCGTGCTCTAAAGGCGGGCGCGACCGCGTTTTTCCAGAAGCCCGCCGACAATAACCAACTACTGAACGCGATTCGGACCAGTCTTAACGCCGCGGAAGCTTAGTAAGCAGCGCTGCCCTTAGCATTTTTCCGAATACCGTGGATCGCGAAGGGGCGGTTATGCGGAGGATATCCCCCGCTAGCGAAGACGATGACTTCGGCGACAGCCCGTTCCCGACCGCCGGAAATTGGTTCGGAGTATTCGGTTCGGCTGAATCCATTCCAGCATTTCGGCCGCCAGATTACGAAACCAAGCCATAGTGCTCATTGAACCGTCGATGTGTGTAATCGCCATGTTATGCCAACTTAGTATAATGAGTGCGTCACATGCGCCCATTTTTTGAAAGTCTGGCGTCGGCATGCTGGTTGGTTGGTATTTCGAATGAGGAGCGTCACGATTGAGCCTGCCGCCGCCACTGCGGGTGCGTAGTGGCGAGGAGGTGCCGTCAGTATGTACCTACCCATCGAACCGCAAAGGGATAGTGTACGACGGAGAGGGCCAAATTCCGTGAGGTCGTATCACCGCGGCCTATTCATCTCACTCGTAGCCCTTTGTGCAGTGGGCGCGAATGCCGCGTGGCAAGCCACTCGATGGACAAGCGCCGTATTCGCCCAGGAGCCTGCGGCGCAATCGCAGCCGGCGGGTTCCCAACCGTCGTCGCACTCGGAAGCTGTCTTTAAGGTTCAGGCGAAGTTGGTCTTGGTCGATTCGGTGGTTACCGATAAAAAAGGGAACTACATTCGCGGTCTTACGCAAAACGATTTTCGCGTATGGGAGGATGGCAAAGAACAGACCATCAAGAGCTTTTCTTATGAGTCCGACAATGGGTCGCTACGCGGGAAGACCAAACACTATCTAGTCCTGTTGTTTGATAACTCCAATATGGATTTTGGCGAACAGTCCAGGGCTCGCCTGGCTGCAGCAAAATTCATCGACGCCAACGCCGGACCGGACCGACTCGTTGCCTTGGCAGATTTTGGCGGAATGCTGCATATCACCCAGAACTTTACCGCCGACGTTGGACGCCTGAAGAAAATGGTGGCGGGAATAAATACTCCAGACTTTGTCCCAACCCTTACGACTCGCTCGCAAGTTGCAGCTGCATCTGCAGGAATTCAAACGCTGGCCAACGCCGAGGCGGAGTTCGGCGTACGAAACATGTTCCTGGCTGTGCGTGAACTGGCTAAGAATCTGGCGCCAATTCCCGGACGCAAAAGCCTGGTGCTGCTCACCTCAGGGTTTCCACTGACCAGCGAGATGCAAACGGACCTGATCGCGACCATCGATACGTGCAATAAAGCGAACGTTGCGGTATACCCTATCGATGCCCGGGGACTGGCGGCCTTTGTGCCCACGAGTCGGCTCTCATCCTGGCCCGATCACTTGAGCCCGGCCACATTCCGCTATGCGGGCAGCGCTGATCCCCTCCCGCACCTTATCTTGGCGCAGCATGGTCCACCGCCTCCGCCGCCACCAACCCCGCATCCGCCTACCCCAGCGCCCCCGCCAAAGGGCGGTAACATAAATAATAGAGGTGGCTATAACACCCAGCCCAGCGTGCAGCCTCGGGCCATCGTGCCGCAAATCCCGCCGAGCGCTTCCACCAACCAGGAGGTGCTATACGCCCTGGCGGATGGAACCGGCGGTTTTGTCATTCTGAACACCAATGATTTGCTCGGCGGCATGCAGCGCATCGCCGAAGAGCAAAGCGAATATTACATTCTCGCTTATGCCCCTCCCTCTTCGCCCGATCGCAGCTGCCACGTGCTCCGCGTGAAGGTTGAGCGCAGCGGAACCATCGTGCGATCGCGCAGTGGATACTGCAATGTAAAGCCGGTGGATTTACTTGCGGGCAAGCTGATCGAGCACGAGTTGGAGAACTATGCTGCCGGCAGCCAGCCTTCCACGGTCTCGAGTTCCCTGGAAACTCCGTTCTTCTTTACGTCTGCCAACGTGGCTCGCGTGAGTCTTGCCATGGAGGTACCCTCGAGCTCGATCAGATTTGCAAAGGAAAAAGGTAAATTTCGTTCGGATGTAAATGTGCTGGGGATCGCTAGGAAATCCGATGGTTCGGAAGCCGCCCGCTTTAGCGACACAGTACATCTCGAATTCGAAAAGCAGCAGCTTGCCGGATTCAACAAAGAGCCCTTTCACTATGAAAATCAATTCGATATAGCTCCCGGCCAGTACCGCCTGACGGTGGTCTTCGGCTCGGGCGCAGAGAGTTTCGGTAAACTTGAAGCCCCGCTCGCGATCGATTCTTATGATGGCAAGCGGCTTTCCCTGAGCAGCCTTGCTCTCAGCAAGGAATTACACCCGGTATCACAAACCCAGGGTGAACTGGATGCCGATCTAATGGAGGGACACACACCACTTGTCATTCAGGGAATGCAACTCGTACTGGCCGCCGACCATCAGTTTAAGAAAACGGATCCTGCCATGCTTTATGTCGAGGTCTATGAGCCGCTGCTGACGGGTGCCAATCCACCTAAGCTTAGGGTCGAAATGAAGATTCTCGACGTGAAGACTGGGAAGGCGGAGCTGGACATCGGCATTAACGACACGCAAGGTTTGATCAAAATGGGGAATCCTGTGGTTCCGGTCGGTCTAAGGATCCCAGTCGAAAAGCTTGCACCAGGTTCCTACCGTCTCGAGCTCAGAGCGCTCGATTCGGCAGGGAACGGCTCGTCCGTGCGCGCGGCGGAATTTATGGTCGATTAAGCGAAATCTCACGGATGAACTTCAAAAACACCTGGAAAATGCTAACAATGCTTATGTTTGCCGGCGGTTTACGTAACCAGGCGTGGGTGTTGAAAAAGTCACGTCGATTAGCAGGCTGAGATTCAGCAGAAGCATGTTAGAAGAAAGTGAACTTGCCCATGCTCTGGTTGATTCTCATCGTCGGAGGCCTGCTAATCATGATGGGGCAA
>Ga0307476_10000818_pt1 | contig 21333 bp, 18 predicted proteins | sample atmos_gasesECM2C_2_FD_203314 | JGI IMG/M metagenome (GOLD analysis project Ga0307476, IMG submission 203314) | Hardwood forest soil microbial communities from Morgan-Monroe State Forest, Indiana, United States - atmos_gasesECM2C_05 | ecosystem: Environmental > Terrestrial > Soil > Temperate...
GGGCCTGGAAGGAGACTGTATGGCCCGTGAACGTGGACTCTACCGCCGCAAGGATTCGCGGTTCTGGTGGATTGGCCTCGTTCTCCCGGATGGACGCCGCGTATGCCAAAGCACTGGGTGTATCAATCGCACCGATGCCGAAAGCTACGTAGTCCGCCTGAAGAACGAAGCGATTGAAGCGAAGCAGCAGGGGCTCCTCGGCATTTTCGTATGGCAGCAAGCGGTCGTGCGATATCTTGAGGAGTTCGCGGATAAGAGGAGCCTCTCGGATGACAAAGATCATCTGAAAAAGCTCGATCCTTATCTGCGATCCCTGAAGCTCGATGTGATCGATATGGCGGTGTTGCAGCCGTTCATTCGCGATCGCAAATTGAAGGATGGTGTCTCGAACGCGACGGTCAATCGCGCACTCGAGGTGGTTCGGCGGATATTGAATGTCGCGCATCAGGACTGGCGATGGCTCAAAGGGGTGCCGAAGATTCGAATGTTGAAGGAACCCCGGCGGCGCGTGCGCTTCTTGAGACGCGAGGAGGCGGATCGATTGATCGAGGCGTTGCCTGAGCACATGAAGCCGATCGTGGAGTTTGCGCTCTCGACCGGCTGTCGTGCGGGTGAGATCCTGGGGCTCGAATGGAGTCGAGTGGATCTCACCCGAAAAGTGGCCTGGCTCGATCACGGTACGACCAAGTCGGGCGACGGCCGCGGTATACCGCTCAACGCGGATGCCGTGGCAGCGCTCGAAGCGACGCGGGGACAGCACCCGCGCTGGTGCTTCACTTTCTCAGGAAAACGCATCCAGCAAAGCTCCACCGCCTGGGGCATGGCAAAGCAACGCGCTGGGATCGAGGACTTCCGCTTCCACGACCTGAGGCACACCTGGGCCTCGTGGCACGTGCAGAGCGGCACTTCGTTGCCGGAGCTGATGGAACTGGGCGGATGGAAGTCGTACGAGATGGTGCTGCGTTATGCGCACCTGGCCCCGGAGAAACTCTCCTTCGTGGCCGGACGCATTGAGCGGCAGGTATCGAAGCCCATCGAGGAGGCGCCGTTCGTGAAAAACGTAGCAAAAAACGCTACGTTTTCGCTACGGTCGGTAAATTGAGCGCGCGTAAGTTTTTGATTAAATGGCGCGCCCGGAGAGATTCGAACTCCCGACCTCCTGGTTCGTAGCCAGGCGCTCTATCCAACTGAGCTACGGGCGCAAGGGGCGCGAATATTACCACATCGATTGCGGATCGCCATTCCCGCAACAGCCCGCGGGGGCGTGCTCGAGATTCGCCAACAGTCATGCGAAAACAATCACATGCGGAAATTCGGCATTGCCACTGCGACAAGCTAGGGAGGCTACTGCTGCCCAGTTGCCGTTGTCTTGCTTGTATTGGCGGAGAGGGAGGGATTCGAACCCTCGAAGGGCTTTTGACCCTTACGCCCTTAGCAGGGGCGCGCCTTCGACCACTCGGCCACCTCTCCGGATCAAGCCATAAGCGGCCCTTCGCGGAGCGCGGGATCATACCTGCCTGGAGCAGTCTAGGTAAAGTAAGGGAATCTATACGCCTATTTCAGGCGTCATCGATCATCTTGGCGGGTGCCGAACCCACGTTGCCGTCGTGATCCTGTTCGCGCTTGATGCGCTCATAGATCTCCTCGCGGTGAACCGCGACATCTTTTGGTGCATTCACGCCAATTCGGACTTGATTGCCCTTCACGCCCAACACGGTCACCGTAACTTCATTGCCGATCATTACGGTCTCACCGACTCGCCTGGTCAAGATCAACATAATCCAGCTCCTTGCTAACTTGCCACTCGCGGCGGCAACAAATCATCGTGCTGCACAGCGCTTAGCGACAAGCACTCGTTCGTCTATCGAACGGTGGTTGCTATTTCCCACAAGAATTCTTCAGTCTATCGGACAAGAATACAAGAATACCAAACGCATTTGTTGCAACTTCTTGTCAGAATAAAACAATCGTTCAATTAGACAGCCGGCTCCGTACCAGCGACTCGACCCCCGCAAGCGCGGCTGCCAAATGTTCGGGCTGCGTGCCGCCCGCCTGAGCGAAATCCGCTCGGCCGCCGCCCCGACCGCCGACTTTCGCCGCCACCAGCCCCGCAATCTCGCCGGCCTTGATCCGAGCCACAAGATCATCCGAAACGCCCGCGACCAGTAAGACCTTGCCCTCCTGCACGCTGCCCAGGACGATCACCGACGAACCGAGCTTGCTCTTAAGCCGGTCCATGGCATCCCGCAGCGACCTTACGTCCGCCCCGTCAATCTGTGCAGCCAAAACCCTAACCCCGCCCACATCCTTGGCGCTCGCGGATAAATCGCCGCCGTGCCCGCTCGCCAACTTTGATTTGAGCTGCTGAACTTCCTTTTCCAGCCTGCGGGAGCGCTCGACGAGCTCGCGGACCTTTTCGTCCACGTCCTCTCGGCTGCCCCGAAGCATCGCAGCAATGTCGCGCAGCACCTGATCGGTATGCACAACCCACTCATAAGCCCCGCGGCCGGTTAGGGCTTCCACTCGGCGGACTCCGGCAGCAACCCCCGATTCACCCGTGATCTTGAACAGACCAATATCGCCAGCACGTTCGACGTGTGTTCCGCCGCAGAGTTCCATCGAAAAATCACCGATCGACAAAACCCGCACGTCGCTGTCGTATTTCTCGCCAAACAGCGACATGGCACCCGAGGCTTTCGCTTGCTCCAATGCCATCACGCGCGTCTCGACCGGCGCGTTCTCGCGAATTTCGGAATTAACCAGGTCCTCGACCTGGCGTAACTCGTCCGGCGACAGCGCCTGAGTGTGCGAGAAGTCAAAGCGCAACCGATCGGCGGCCACGAGCGATCCTTTCTGCTCAACATGCTTGCCAAGAATTTTTCGCAGCGCCGCGTGCAGCAGGTGCGTGGCGGAATGATTGAGCGCGATCGCCTTGCGGCGCTCTTGATCGACCTGCGCATTCACGGCATCGCCGGCACGCAGCTCGCCGCTCTCGAGGACCCCAACATGGGAGAACGACGCGCCGATTTTCTGCGTATCGCGCACGACAAAGCGGGCATGGGGACCCAGGAGGACGCCTGTGTCGCCTATTTGACCGCCGCTCTCGGCATAGAAGGGGGTGTGGTCGAGAACAACTTGGCCTTCTTGGCCCGGCCGCAACACATCGACCACCGCGCTGTCGAATATCAGGAAGGTGACGCGCGCAGTATCCGCCATCCGCTCATAGCCGGAAAAATCAGTCTTGCCGGAGAGCTTGACGGTATCGCGCAGATCCGCACCGAACTTACTCGCCGCCCGCGCCCGGTCGCGCTGCGCTTCCATGGCAACATCGAAGGCCGCCTGATCGATCCTGAGGCCGCGCTCGCGCGCGATGTCGGCGGTCAAATCGGCCGGAAAACCATAGGTGTCGTAGAGCTTGAATACCGTTTCGCCTGGAATCACCGATGATTTTAGCTTCGCCGTTTCCGCATCCAGCAATGCCATGCCGGTCGCAAGCGTTTCGGCAAATCGAATTTCCTCTTGCTCGAGCACATGGGCGGCACGCGCTTCGCCGCTCTTGAGTTCTGAGTAGTAGGAGCCCATCTCCCGCACCAGCGGCGATACGAGCTTGTGAAAGAAAGGCCGAGTCTGCCCGAGCTTATAGCCATGGCGAATGGCGCGGCGGATGATGCGCCGCAAAACGTAGCCGCGGCCTTCGTTCGATGGGACAACGCCGTCGATAATGAGGAAGGTGCAAGCCCGAATGTGGTCTGCGATGACCCGTAGACTCGCCGATTGCAAATCGCGAGTGCCCGTGACTTCCGCGGCCGCGCGAATCAATGACTTGAACAGGTCGATGTCATAGTTGCTTTGGACCCCCTGCATCACGGCCGCGACGCGCTCCAGGCCCATTCCAGTATCGACCGACGGCTTAGGAAGGGGCACCAGCACGCCGTCCGATGAGCGCTCATATTGCATGAACACGAGATTCCAAATCTCGACGTAGCGATCGCCGTCTTCCTCCGGGGTTCCCGGCGGTCCACCGGCAATTTCCGGGCCATGATCGTAGAATATTTCCGAACACGGACCACACGGCCCGGTATCACCCATCGCCCAGAAATTCGACTTCTCGCCCATGCGCGTGCAGCGCGTCGGATCCACGCCGATTTCTTCGACCCAAATGCGTTCCGCCTCATCATCTTCCGTGTACACGGTCACCCATAACCGGTCCTTCGGGATTTCCAGCGTTCCGGTGATGTAGTTCCAGGCGAAGTGAATCCCCTCACGCTTGAAATAGTCGCCGAAGCTGAAGTTGCCCAGCATTTCAAAAAAAGTGTGGTGGCGCGCCGTGTAACCCACATTCTCTAAATCATTGTGCTTGCCGCCGGCGCGAACGCAGCGCTGCGCTGTTGCCGCACGAAGATAATCGCGCACTTCCTTGCCGAGAAATAAATCCTTGAATTGGACCATCCCGGCATTGGTGAACAACAGGGTCGGGTCGTTGTGCGGCACGAGCGAACTCGACGGCAGCACCGTGTGGCCGTTCTTTCGAAAAAACTCCAGGAAGCTCGCCCGGATTTCCGAGACTGTCATCGATTTAGGTCGTGCGTCGCGTTTCATGTCTCTTCGATATTTGAATCAAATTCAACGTCAAAGCCTAAAGCCATTCGTATCTGCGCGCTCGTGAAACCTCGGTAACTTAAGAATCGCGCCTGCAGCTGCCTGGCGGCGTAATTCGTCGCCGGTTCCGCGCCAAATTTCTTCAGGCGCGCCTTCTTCAGCAGCGCGATCCAGTCAGGGTATGCGTCGAGGCATTCCTCAACCAGCGGTCCCTGCAAACCGTGTCGACGCAGATCGGCTCGGATACGAAGCGGCCCTTGGCCCCTCGCAGCGTGATACGCCACGAAGTTCTCCAGGTAGCGCCGATCGTCGAGCAATTTTTCGCCGCGCAGCGCTTCGAGCACAGGCAGCACGACGGTTGCATCGTAGCCCTTCTCGAGCAGTTTAAGGCGTAAATCCTCGGAGGAATAGTCGCGCCGGGCCAACGCATCGAGTGCCGCGGCTCGGGCCGCGCGTGCGTCCAGGGGCTCGACAGGCCCGGCCGACCGGGACATTACGCCTCTTTGACGTCGCCGCCCCGATTCATGGTCGCCTTTTCCGGAATCAGCTTGGCGCGAACCTGCGCCTCGATATCCTTGGCGATCTCGGGGTGCTGCTGCAAAAACACGCGCGCATTGTCCTTGCCCTGCCCTATCCGTTCGCCCTTGTAGCTATACCAAGAACCGGATTTCTCCACCATATTATGTAGCACGCCCAATTCAATGAGTTCGCCCTCCTTCGAAATCCCGGTGCCGTACATGATTTCAAATTCAGCCTCTCTGAATGGGGGGGCCACTTTGTTCTTGACGACCTTGACGCGAGTCATGGAACCCACGACTTCCTCGCCATTCTTGATTGCGCCGATGCGCCGGATATCCATGCGCACGGACGAATAGAACTTCAGCGCGTTTCCGCCGGTCGTGGTCTCGGGATTGCCGAACATGACGCCGATTTTCATGCGAATTTGATTGATGAAAATCACGATGGTGTTGGATCGCTTGATATTGCCCGTCAGTTTACGCAAAGCTTGCGACATGAGGCGCGCTTGCAACCCCATATGCTGATCACCCATTTCACCCTCGATCTCGGCGCGCGGCACGAGCGCGGCGACCGAATCGATCACCAGCACGTCGATCGCGTTCGAGCGCACCAGCGTGTCGACGATCTCGAGCGCCTGTTCGCCGGTGTCGGGCTGTGAGACCAACAAGTCATTGACCTTCACGCCCAGCTTTTCCGCGTAAACCGGATCGAGCGCGTGCTCCGCGTCCACGAATGCCGCTGTGCCGCCGTTGGCCTGCGCCGAGGCGATGATCGCCAAGGTGAGCGTGGTCTTGCCCGAGGACTCGGGACCAAATATTTCGATCACGCGGCCGCGCGGAATGCCGCCGACGCCGAGTGCGATATCAAGACCCAATGACCCGGTGGGTATCGAATCCACCTCGTAGGTGGCGCCGGCGTCGCCCAGGCGCATGACGGAGCCCTTGCCAAATTGTTTCTCGATCTGGCTCAAGGCAGCCGCGAGAGCTTTTTTGCGATTCTCTTCCATGGATTTTCCTCAACAAAGTGTGGCGCCATTATTTCATATTCAGCGCGCCTCGCTCATCCGATATGCAACGAATTCGCAGAGATTTCTCAACGATTTTCGATTTCATCCAGTAGTGACCAGGTGTCGAGTACTGTATACGCAGACTCGCTGCCGCCGGTGTCGGAGCGGACCAAGCTGAAGCTTGCTGCAGGCCACACGACTGGCGACATTGCTTGCGGCACAGGGGCTTGCGTGACCTTCCTCGCGAGCGTTACATGCGCACGCAGCCGCTCCGGCGGCGATCCAATCGCGTTATTCAATTTGGTCCAAAGATCAACGAGTCCCGCGGGTGCAGCGCGCGCTGCGGCCACGACGACCTGCGATTCGCGCCAAAACTCGATCGAATCGCACCTCAAGGTAAATCGAGGCGCGCGCAAAGATCGGCCGATCTGCTGCAGTACCGCGAGCTTCGTCGCAGGCACCTCGCCGACAAAAGCGAGGGTCATATGGTAGTTCTTCGGAGCGACCCCGCGGCTGCGCCCTCCAATCTTCAGCTGTCCGGCCACGTGAGTAAGCCGCCGCACGACATCGGCATCCGGCCAGAGTGCAAAAAATAATCGCAATTCAATCCTCGACGCTCAGGTTCCGGATCAACGCGTCAGCAAGCCTTGGAGGGCCGCGCGGACGCTCTTGCGTCGCACCGTCTCGCGGTCGCCGCGAAAATGTCTTCGTGCGGTGGCAACCCGAATCGCGCCGCGGCGGCGCGTGGCCCAACCCAACCAAACGGTGCCCACGGGCTTCCCGGGCACGGCACCCCCCGGACCTGCGATACCGGTCACCGCGACCGCGACCTGTGCGTCGCTTCGGCGAAGCGCGCCCGCCGCCATCGCTCGAACGGTCGCTTCGCTGACCGCACCGTGCCGCCGCAAGAGCGCGCGGGGCACGCCGAGTCGCCGAACTTTGGACTCATTGCTGTAGGTCACGAAGCCTTCGACGAACCAGTCGGAGCTGCCGGCGATATCCGTCAGTGCCTTGGAGACCCACCCACCCGTGCAAGACTCCGCGGTTACGGCGCGACGGCCCTCTTTGCGCAAGTGGCGGCCGACTCGCTCGGCAAGCCGTTTTAATTCCACGTCGCTCTCTATCATGGGAGGGAGTGTACTGGTTTAGAATTCCGCATGGTTCCGCATGATTGATCCCGAAGAGAAGTTAAGTCACACCCCCATGATGCAGCAATATTTGCGCATCAAGGCGCAGCATCCGGACGTGCTGCTGTTCTATCGCATGGGTGATTTCTACGAGATGTTCTACGAGGATGCGCGCCGCGCCGCGGAACTTCTCGACATCGCATTGACCCAGCGCGGCGCATCCGCGGGCGCTCCGATTCCCATGGCCGGCGTGCCGGTCGTGACCTTGGACGGCTATCTGGCCAAATTAGTGCGCAAGGGCCAATCGGTGGCGATTTGCGAGCAGCGCGGCGAGCCGGGAAAAACTAAAGGTCCCATGGATCGCGAAGTGGTCCGCATCGTCACACCCGGCACCCTCACGGACGAGGCGCTCTTGGAGGAGCGGCGGGACACCCTCTTGGCCAGTGTGTGCGGGCAGGACGGCCGTTATGGGCTCGCGTGGTTGGATCTATCCGCCGGGCGCTTCAACGTGATGGAACTTGCCAGTCTCAGCGCCCTTGAGGCAGAAGTTGAGCGGCTGCGCCCCGCCGAAATACTGGCCCCGGATGGCGCCCAGCCGCCCTTGGCTCGGTCCACCACGGAAGATCGGCCCTGGCGAGCTCGGGCGCCATGGCACTTTGAGATCGACTCGGCCACGCGAGCGCTGACCGAGCAGTTTCGCACCCGCGACCTGGCCGGCTACGGCTGCGCGGACAAGCCGCTGGCCATCGCGGCGGCGGGCGCCTTGCTGGCCTATGTACGTGAAACACAAAAATCCGCGCTGCCGCATCTGCTCTCGATCACCACCGAAGAGCGGGATGCCGCGCTCATCATGGACCCGGCCACGCGCCGCAACCTCGAACTCGATGACAGCATTACCGGTGCCGCCGAACTCACGCTCGCGGGCGTTTTCGATCGCACAACCACCGCGATGGGCGGGCGCCTGCTGCGTCGTTGGCTGCATCGGCCGCTACGCGATCGCGACATCCTGCGCGCACGCTATCACGCGGTCGCGACCCTGATCGACCAAGATCAACACGGCACCCTCGCGGAAGGGCTGGCGGCGGTCGGTGATCTGGAAAGGATATTGGCGAGAATCGCCCTGCGCTCCGCGCGGCCTCGCGATCTGGTGCAGCTGCGCACCGCACTCGGCGCCCTGCCCTCGCTGAGGCGCACTCTCGCCGCCGTGCAGTCGCCGCTGCTGCAGCGGCTCACCGTCGGCATCCATGATCATCATGAAGAGCACTCCTTGCTTCACCGCGCGATCGACGAGGCCCCACCCCACTACCTGCGCGAAGGCGGAGTGATTGCTCCGGGATTCGATGCCGAATTGGATGAACTGCGCGCGCTCAGCAGCAACACCGAACAGTTTCTGATTGACCTCGAACAGCGAGAACGCGAGCGCAGCGGCCTCTCCAGTCTGAAACTCGGCTTCAACCGGATACAGGGCTTTTTCATCGAGGTGAACCGCAGTCAAGCCGACAGGGTTCCGCCCGAGTACTTGCGCCGGCAAACGGTCAAGTCGGCTGAGCGATTCATCACGCCCGAGTTAAAGTCCTTCGAGGACAAGGTCTTAGGCGCACGCGAGCGCGCCCAGGCGCGGGAGCGGATGCTCTACGAGGCATTGCTGGACCAGCTGTCCGCAAATCTTCCCGCGCTGCAAGCCAGTGCTACCGCCGTCGCGGAAATCGATGTCTTGAGCTGTTTCGCCGAGCGTGCGACGACGCTTCACTGTGCGCAGCCGGAGCTGGTCGACGAACCCATGCTGCGCATTGATGGCGGGCGCCATCCCGTAGTCGAGCGCGCGGGACGCGAACCCTTCATTCCCAATGATCTGCGCTTGGACGATTCGCGCCGCATGCTGATCATTACCGGCCCCAACATGGGCGGAAAGAGCACCTATATGCGCCAGACGGCGCTGATCGTGATTCTGGCGCACATCGGCTGCTTTGTGCCGGCGCGGCGCGCGATCTTAGGCCCCCTGGATCGCATCTTCACGCGCATCGGCGCCTCCGATGACCTGGCGGGCGGACGCTCGACCTTCATGCTCGAAATGACCGAAACCGCGAACATTTTGAACAATGCCACCGGCGAAAGTCTGGTGCTCATGGACGAAGTCGGCCGCGGCACCAGCACCTTCGATGGTTTATCGCTCGCTTGGGCCAGCGCGGCGTTCATCGCCACAAAAATCCGCGCCTTCACCTTATTTGCCACGCACTATTTCGAACTGACCAGTCTCGCGAGCGAGGCGCCCGGCGTGGTCAATGTTCATGTCGAAGCCGTTGAGCACGGTGACCGGTTGGTGTTTCTACACAGCGTCAAGGAAGGACCCGCCAATCAAAGTTATGGGTTGCAGGTCGCCGCACTGGCCGGGATCCCTAAAGCCGTGACGCTGCAGGCGCGGCGCTATTTGACCGAGCTGGAGCGCGAGCGCGATGCGCTGCGAAGCCACACTTCTCCGCAAGGCGAATTGCCGTTATTTGCGCCGACGCCCGCGTCTCTTCCAGCATCGGCCGCCTTGGAAGCGCTGCGCGCGGCGGACCCCAACACCTTGAGCCCGTGCGATGCGCTGGATCTGCTATTCCGTTTGAAGAGCCTGGATCGCGAAGCTAACGAATAAAACATCCGTCATTCAAGAACGCAGCGGTTTGCCGTGCGACCATCGAAGAAAACGGCAGAGCCGTGTGACTGATCCTCAAAACCAAATGCTCCAATATGCCCGGCAGTCGCGTCTCCTCCACGAAGATGGTGCCATCGCTGGGTGCACCGTGTACACCGACCAGCCTTCCCAAGCCGATGGGCACGCTGCCCGCGATCACGCCAAGTTCGCGCTGCCCCATCCAACGGCGTTGACGCTCTGTGAGCAATTCCTCGTGCACACCCCTTCCCAGGATTTTCTTGCCGAAGGGCAGACGCGCTAGATTCTGCGCAGCACGGCTGCCGTTCAGCGGCGAACCCAAGAGCACGATCCGCCCCGGCGGCAGCTGCGGGCGATGGCCGGTCTCGAACAGTTTCAATATCACCAGGCCGCCCAGGCTATGGCCAACCAAGTGCAGGGTCTCTGCGCGCTGCTGTGCTAGGAATTTTCCGAGCGCCTGCGCGCTGTCGCTAATATTCGACGTCACCGATGGGTAGGAGAATGCCCGTGTCTTCGCATTCAACTCCCTGGACAGCCGCCTGAGCAGGATGCCGGCCTCGTTGCCGCTCAGCCACAGCCCATGCACGTACACAACCAGTGTGCTCATGGCATCCGGGCCTTACAAGCGCAGTTCGGCAATGACCGCACGATTCGTGCTGGAAGATGCCGTTTCCATGGCGGCGGCGGCCGACACCCAACGAAACTGTACATGCTCGGCGTCGCTCAAAACGACCTGCACGCGATCCAGCAGCCGCAATGAGAAAGCATGTTCGAGATTCTGCGTAATCCCCGGGGCATACACCTTGCCGAAGGCGGGCAAAATCTCGTACACCTGCGTCCATTGTAAATTGACCAGCACGCCTTGCCGGATCCCGGTTTCCTCAATCACTTCGCGTCGAGCTGCTGCATCCGCCGCTTCGCCCCACTCCATGCTTCCGGTGACCGATTGCCAAAACCCCGGCGGCCGGCGCCGCTCGAGCAGCAGAAATTCTCCGCCCTCGGTGTAGATCACGATCAAGACGGATTCGGGGCGGCGAAATTGCTGCAAGCGTCAGTCGATCTTCGGCGGCGTACGCACACGAATGTGCAGCTCGCGGAGCTGAGCTTCGCTCACCTCCGTCGGCGCATCCATCAAGAGGTCTGCGGCCGTTTGAGTCTTTGGGAAGGCGATCACGTCGCGGATGCTGTCGGCACCGGCCATCAACATCGCAAGGCGATCGAGACCAAATGCAATGCCCCCATGCGGCGGGGCGCCGAATTTCAGCGCATCGAGCAAGAACCCGAATTTCAAGCGAGCCTCGTCTGCCGATATGCCCAACAGGTCAAACACCGCGGATTGCAATTCCTGATTGTGGATTCTCACCGAGCCGCCGCCGATCTCGGAGCCATTCAAAACCATGTCATAAGCCTTCGCGATCGCTTCTCCCGGGTTTGCCGTCAATGCGGCGCTGTCGAGATTCGCGGGGCTGGTGAAGGGATGATGCATGGCCTGCCAACGCTTGGCATCCCCGTCCCATTCGAACATCGGAAAATCGACCACCCACAAAGGTCGCCAGCCCTCGGCGACCATCTTTAAATCCTGGCCCACCTTCAAGCGCAGCGCGCCGAGCGCATCGCTCACGACCTTGCCGCTGTCCGCGCCGAAGAAAATTAAATCGCCGTCCTGAGCCCCGGTGCGCTGCATGATTCCGCTGATGGCCGCATCGCTCAAGAATTTCAAGATCGGCGACTGCAATCCTTCGCGCCCCTTGGAGAGCTCATTGACCTTGACGTAGGCCAGCCCTTTCGCCCCATAGCGCGCCACATAGGCGGTGTAGTCATCAATTTCTTTGCGCGACAGCTTGCCGCCCTGAGGCACGCACAGCGCCGTGACCCGGCCGCGAGGATCGGCCGCGGGGCCTGCGAACACCTTGAAGTCGCAGCCTTTGACCAGGTCGGCGACATCCACCAACTCCAACGGCACGCGCAAATCCGGCTTGTCGGACCCAAAACGGCGCATCGCCTCGGCGTAGCTCATTCGCGGCATCGGGCTCGGTAGTTCGACCCCCAAGACTTGCTTGAAAAGATGATGGATCAGGCCTTCCATCAGGTGCTGAATCTCCGCCTGATCCAGGAAGGAGGTCTCGATATCGAGCTGCGTAAATTCCGGCTGGCGATCGGCGCGCAAATCCTCGTCGCGGAAGCAGCGCACGATCTGATAGTAACGGTCGAATCCAGAAATCATCAGCAATTGCTTGTAGATTTGCGGCGACTGCGGCAATGCAAAGAATTTTCCGGCGTGCGTGCGGCTCGGCACCAAATAGTCGCGGGCGCCCTCCGGCGTAGCCTTCGACAACATGGGCGTCTCGATGTCGACAAATCCCGCTTCATCCAGATAGTGGCGCATCGCGCGCGTAATCCGGTGGCGCAGCAGCAATCGCTCTCGCATCTCTTCGCGGCGCAGATCCAAATACCGGAAGCGCAAGCGAACCTCTTCGCTCACTGTTTCGTCCAGCTGAAAAGGCAGCGGCTCGGAGCGATTGAGAATCTGCAGTTCCTGACACAACACTTCGACCTGCCCGGATTTGAGATTGGCGTTCGCTGTGCCCGGCGGCCGGACCCGTACCAATCCGCTCACCTTGAGTACGAATTCATTGCGCACGCGCTCCGCCAAGGCAAACACGCCGGCTTTGTCCGGATCGAAGACTATTTGCAGCAGTCCCTCGCGATCGCGCAAGTCGACGAAAATGACGCCGCCATGATCGCGGCGACGATGAGCCCAACCGGCCACGGTGACGGCCTTTCCGATCGATGACTCATCGACTCGGCCGCAATAATGAGTGCGCATAGGCAAAGCAACCAAAAGGGGAAGCGCGGGATGCTAAGGCTTTAAGGCCCGCTCGGGCAAGTGCTTTAGCGCCGGCGCTTGACCTTGATGGGCTTGCGCTTGGAACGCGCAACGCTCCTGGCGCCGCCCTTTGCCGAAGCCGGTTTCGATGCGCTGCCACTCGAGGACTTATCCGCGGGCTTGTCCGCCGGCTTCTCCGTAGGCTTAGGCGACTCCTTCCCGGACGGGGCATCCGCTTTAGTCTCACCGGGCTTCGCGTCCTTGCCGTCCTTGCCCTTCTCATCCTTAGCCTTTGTATCCGTATCCTTCGCATCCTTAGGCGCATCGTCAGGCCGGTCCGCCAAATTGCGTTGGTTGTCCTTGTCGCCTTTGAAATCGGTTTCGTACCACCCACCGCCTTTGAGCCTGAAAACGGGCGCCGACATCAACCGGGTCAGCTGCGACTTACCGCAATGAGGGCATTTCTTGAGCGGCGCATCGCTGACTTTCTGCATGGCCTCCAACTCGTGGCCGCAGCTTTTGCACTGATACTCGTAAAAAGGCATGGAATTCCTCTTGAGGGGACTAGCGCCGCGAAGTATAGCGAACTTACCTCGCCGCCTCGCGGCGCTGAACTTAGTGCAGGCGTTCCTTTTCGAACACCAGCGCGTCGCGCTTGATCTTGGCGATGACGCGATCCCCGGCGATGAAATCGCCCTTGAGAATCCGCTGCGCCAACGGATTCTCGATCTGCGATTGGATCGCGCGCTTTAAGGGCCGGGCGCCGTATACCGTATCGAAGCCCGCCTCGCCGATCTTGTCGCGTGCATCATCATCGAGCCGTAGGGTGATATCGCGCTCCGCCAGCCGCTGCCGTAGGCGGCCGAGTTGAATATCGACAATGGATCGAATCTGTTCCCGGCCCAGGGAATGGAACACCACGATCTCATCGACGCGATTGATGAATTCGGGCCGGAAATGCTGGGTCACTACCTGCATCACGGCCTCTTTCATCTTGGCGTAATTGGCTTCGCCGGAAAGTTCTTGGATGACTTGGGATCCTAGGTTCGACGTCATGATCACGACGCAATTGCGAAAATCGACCGTGCGGCCCTGGCCATCGGTGAGGCGCCCATCGTCCAGCACTTGCAACAGGACATTGAACACGTCCGGATGCGCTTTCTCAATTTCGTCCAGCAGAATCACGCAGTAGGGCCGGCGGCGAACCGCTTCGGTCAAATAGCCGCCCTCTTCATAGCCCACATAACCTGGAGGCGCGCCGATCAGACGGGCGACCGAGTGCTTCTCCATGAATTCCGACATGTCGATGCGGATCAAGGCGTCTTCCGTATCGAACATGAACTCGGCCAACGCCTTGCAGAGCTCGGTCTTACCGACGCCCGTGGGACCTAAGAACATGAACGAGCCGCTGGGTCGATTCGGATCCGACAGCCCCGCGCGCGTGCGCCGAATGGCGTCCGCCACGGCCTTGACGGCTTCCTCCTGTCCTACGACGCGCTTGCCGAGCACTTCTTCCATGCGCAGCAATTTGTCGCGCTCGCCTTCGAGCATCCGCGATACGGGGATCCCGGTCCATTTTGAGACGATTTCCGCGACTTCCGTTTCTGTCACCGAGTTTCGCACCAACTGATTCGGTTTCTGTTCGACTTCCAGCGCTTTGGCCAATTTCTGCTCGAGCGCGGGAATTCTGCCGTATTGCAGTTCGGACATGCGCGCCAAATCCTGCGCGCGCCGCGCCGTGTCGAGATCTTGGCGCGCGCGCTCCAGTTCCTCCTTGATGTGCGCGGCGCCTTGGACGGTGGCCTTTTCCGCCTTCCAGATCTCTTCCAGGTCGGAATATTCCTTTTCCAAGGCGGCCAACGTGTCATTCAGCAACCCTAAGCGCTTGCGGGACGCCTCATCGCTTTCCTTCTTCAGCGCCTCGCGCTCGATTTTCAGTTGAATGATGCGCCGGTCCAATTTATCCAGCGCCTCGGGCTTGGAGTCGATTTCCATGCGGATCAAGGAGCCCGCCTCATCGATCAGATCGATGGCCTTGTCCGGCAGTTGGCGATCCGCAATGTAGCGATGCGACAGAGTGGCCGCGGCCACGATGGCCGGGTCCGTGATTTCCACACCATGATGCACCTCGTAGCGCTCTTTGAGGCCGCGCAAGATCGCGATGGTGTCCTCGACCGAGGGCTCATCGACCATGACCTTTTGGAAGCGCCGTTCCAGAGCCGCGTCTTTCTCGATGTATTTGCGGTATTCGTCGAGCGTCGTGGCGCCCACACAGTGCAACTCGCCGCGCGCCAGCGCGGGCTTGAGCATATTGCCCGCATCCATCGCGCCCTCGGCTTTGCCGGCGCCGACCATGGTGTGCAATTCGTCGATGAACAGAATCACCTGGCCTTCTTGTTTGGCCAGATCGTTGAGTACCGCCTTTAAGCGCTCTTCGAATTCGCCGCGAAATTTCGCACCGGCGATGAGCGCGCCCATGTCGAGCGACAAAATGCGCTTATTACGCAGGCCCTCGGGCACCTCGTCGTTGATGATGCGTTGGGCCAACCCCTCGACGATCGCGGTCTTGCCCACACCCGGCTCGCCGATCAGCACCGGATTGTTCTTGGTGCGCCGTTGCAGGACTTGAATCGTGCGGCGAATTTCATCATCGCGTCCGATCACGGGATCCAGCTTGCCTTGGGTTGCGCGCTCGGTCAGGTCGATGCTGTACTTCTCGAGCGCCTGGCGGTTCTCTTCCGCGCCCGCGTCGTCCACCTTGGCGCCGCCGCGCACCTCCTCGATGGCCTTTTCCAAATTCGCGCGCGTCGCGCCGTTGGCCTTGAGCAGTCGGCCCAGCTCGCCGCGATCCTCGCACGCCGCCAGCACGAACAATTCGCTGGAAATGAACTGATCGCCGCGCTGCTGCGCCTGCTTGTCAGTGACGTTCAATAGCTTGTTCAAATCGTTACCCAGCAGAACTTCGCCGCCGACACCGTCGACCTTGGCAATCCGGTCGAGCGCGGCCGCCAGATCCGAGCGTAGCTTGGGTACTTGAACGCCGGCCTTCTCCAGTAAAGGCCTTGCCGTGCCGCCCTGTTGGTCGAGCAGGGCCACCATGAGGTGCACCGGCTCGATGTACTGATTGTCGCGGCCAACGGCTAAGGACTGGGCATCGGCCAGTGCCTGCTGGAATTTGGTCGTCAGCTTGTCCATTCGCATGCTTATCCCTCGAAAAATCGCTTCGAATGCGTACGGAAATGGGGATGGAGAAGCGCTAATTCAACGGTATTTTCACGCTTCGCGCCAGATCAGCGTGGCCTGTCGCCCGGTGACGCCGTCACGCCGGTGCGAGTAGTACCGCTCTTCCTGAGTAAAGGTGCATTCGCCGCCGCCATAGATGCGGTTCACTCCAAGCCCTTGCAATCGCCGACGGGCGAGGACATTTAAGTCCGCCATGAACCGCCCCCGGGCATTCGGCTCGAAGGCCTCGCCGGCCTGAGCATCGCCCCCCAAGAAGGCCTCCCGGACCTCCGAGCCGACCTCGAACTGCTTGGGTCCGATGGCCGGCCCCAACCAGGCCACGAGGCTTCCTGGGGGCACGTCCATGGCGCGTACCGTGGCCTCGATCACCCCGGCTGCCAACCCACGCCAACCGGCATGAGCCGCGGCTACGGCATCGCCTGAGTCGGTCGCAAAGACAATGGGCAGACAGTCCGCGGTGAGGATCGCGCACACGTTGCCCGGCCCGCGCGCGATCGCGGCGTCCGCGAACCCGCGCGTGACGGGCGAATCCAAATCGGCGACCTCAATGCCGTGCACTTGCGAGAGCCAGACAGGCTCGCTGGGCAGTCCTGCCGCCACTTTAAGCCGGCGACGATTCTCCGCGACCGCGGCCGGATCGTCGCCAACGTGATCGCCCAAATTGAAGCACCCATAGGGAGCCTTGCTGGCGCCGCTTCGCGCATCGCCGCGCAGGGTCGACAATGCGCGGACACCCCGGGGCGCCGGCCAGTCCGCCTCGAACCAGGGTCTGGTCATCGCGCGCGCTCCAGCTCCGCCGCCGCGCGCGCGTCCTCGCGCAGCGCAGCCAGCAGCTGATGAAAGTCTTTGGGCACGGGACTGTGCAGTCCTACGCGTTCGCCGGTTCGAGGGTGATCAAACCCCAGGGTCGCGGCGTGCAAAGCCTGACGTTTAAATCCGCGCAAAGTACTGAGCAGATCTTGAGAGGCGCCACGCGGCTGTGCGAATCGGCCGCCGTACACCGGATCGCCGACAATTGGGTATTTCAGGTGAGACAAATGCAGCCGTATCTGATGAGTCCGACCGGTCTCGAGTTGCACGGACAGGTAGGTATGCGCTCGGAAGCGTTCTATTACCCGGTAGTGCGTCACCGCCGCCCGCCCAGTCTCGCGAATCGCCATTCTTAGCCGATCGCTGCGATTGCGCCCAATGGGCGCATCGATGGTGCCGCCCCCTGTCATGACGCCCACGCACACCGCCAGATAATTTCGCGACATCGTGCGCGCCATGAGCTGTCGCGACAGGGAGGTTTGCGCCTCCGCCGTGCGGGCCACCACGAGCAGGCCGCTGGTGTCCTTATCCAGCCGATGGATGAGGCCGGCGCGCGGCAATTTTGCAAGCGAAGCATCCAATCCCAGCAGGGCATTTTGCAGGGTATGGCTGGGATTGCCGGCCCCGGGGTGCACGACCAAGCCGGCAGGCTTGTCGATTACGAGCAGGTCGGCATCTTCGTAGGCGAGCTTGAGCGCAATCGCCTCCGGCTGGACCGAAGACTGCGGCTCCTCAGCCCTTACTTGCACACGGACTCGGCTGCCGGCCTGAACCAGATCGCGGGGTTTGAGGCGCTGTCGGCCCACCATGACCGCGCCGCCCTCGATCCAGCCCTTGATTCGCGTGCGCGAATGCTGCGGTAACAGGCGCGCCAGGGCGCTATCCAGCCGCTGACCTGCCAGTTCCGGCGGAATCTCGAGATCGATCACTTGGAACTCTGCACTCATAGGGGACTCGAAGCTACCGTCGGGGCATCGGGTATACTGCCGCGCTTTCGGGCCCAGCCGACCGGGCCGTTTATTGTAAGGAATCGCTTGTGAGACTGCGTGATCTTGTCCAACCGGGCCGTATTTTACTTCTGGCCTTGAGTCTGGCGGTGCTGACGACGGGCTGCCGTAGCCATCGCGCCGCCGATGCCAAGTCCGGCCCCGAGCAGATCTATGCCAAGGCGCAAAAGGCCATTCGAAATTCCAGCTATGCGGAGGCGGTTAAGCAGCTCGAAGCGCTCCAATCGCGCTTCCCCTTCAGCGAGCCCGCTCGCCAAGCACAGTTGGACTTGATTTATGCCTACTACAAGAATCACGAGGTCGACCCGGCGATCGACGCCGCCGATACCTTCATTCGTGAGAATCCGACCAACCCCCGCGTCGACTACGCCTACTACATGAAAGGCCTGGTTTACTTTGAACGTCAGTCGAATTGGCTGGAACGGCGCTTCCGCGTCGACCTGTCGCAGCGCCCGCCGATCAACGCAAAAAAGTCTTTCGATTCTTTGCAGCAGCTCATCGAGAAGTTCCCGCACAGCCAGTATGTGGGCGATGCCCAACAGCGCATGGTTTACCTACGCAACCGTCTGGCCGATTTCGAATTACATGTGGCCCTGTACTACATGCGCCGCGGCGCCTATGTCGGCGCGCTCAACCGCGCCAAGTACTGCGTGGAAAACTACGATGGGGCGCCCGCGGTCCAAGGTTCGATGCGCGTGATTATCGCCGCTTACTACGATCTCAACATGGTGGATCTGGCGAAGAACGCCGAACGCGTTTACGCGGATAACTACCCCGGTCCCTTAAAGGACCTCGAGCCCAAGAAGCACTGGTACCAGCGCATCATATAGCCTTAGATTCAGGTTTTAGTGCGATTTGTAGCCGCTGGTGATCGGATAGCGCCAATCGCGGCCGAAGGCCCGGCCGCTCACGCGCACACCCGGCGGCGCTTGGCGCCGCTTGTATTCATTGCGCTTCACTAAATCCAAAATGCGCCCCACGGTGGCTCGATCGAAACCGCGCGCCGCTATTTGATCGACCGATAGGTCCTCTTCGATGAAGCCCTCCAGTATCGGATCGAGAATTTCGTATGGCGGCAAGCTGTCGGTGTCCTTCTGATCGAAACGCAACTCGGCCGACGGCGGCCGATCGATCACTCTTGCGGGAATCACCTCGGATTGTGCGTTTCGCCAGCGAGACAGGCGATAGACCAACAGCTTGCTGCAATCCTTGATCGGCGCGAATCCTCCCGCCATGTCGCCGTACAATGTGGCATAGCCCACCGCCATTTCGCTCTTATTGCCGGTGGTGAGCAGCATTTTCCCGGTCTTGTTGGATATGCCCATGAGCAATACGCCACGGCAGCGCGACTGAATATTTTCCTCGGCGGTATCCGGCGCGCGACCCGCGAACTCGTGCTTCAACGCCGCCAAGGTCGCCTCGAACATGCCTTCAATCGAAATTTCGCTGTGCTTGACGTGCAATTTCTTCGCCTGCAACGCGGCGTCGTCCTTGCTCATTTGCGACGTATAGCGCGAAGGCATGGCCACGGAATGAACCCGCTCCGCGCCCAGTGCATCGACCGCAATGACCAAGGTGAGCGCGGAATCAATGCCGCCCGACAATCCCATCACCACTCCCGGGAAGCGGTGCTTGGTGACATAGTCGCGAGTGCCCTGCACCAGCGCGCCGTACACGCTCTCCTCCTGGCCTTGGAGGGGCGCCATGTCGGAGGGAATAGGATGCACGCCGCCGGAGGCGTCGAGTCCTAAGTCAACGACGTACAGGCCCTCGGTAAAGGCAGGCGCGCGTTGCGTCACGGTGCCCGCGGCATCCATGACAAAGGAATTGCCGTCGAAAACCAACTCATCCTGCCCGCCGATCAGATTGCAGAACACCACGGGGATGCCGGTTTCTTCGACCCGTTCCCGGACCACCTGCTGCTCGCGCATGGATTGCTTGTCAACCTCATAGGGCGAGGCATTGATGATCAGCAACACCTGCGCGCCCTTCTCACGGGCCTGGCGGGCGGGTCCCGATTCCCAGGCGTCCTCGCACACCAAGACCCCGGCCCTCATGCCGTTGACGTCGATGATCGTCGGATCCGAGCCGGGCGTGAAATAGCGCTTTTCGTCGAATACTCGATAGTTGGGTAGACAGGCCTTGCGATGATTGGCCAGTACCTGACCGTCGCGAATCACGATGGCGGAATTGAAAATCCTCGCCCCGGAGTATTCGGGATAGCCGGCGATCAGCGTAATGCCGCGCACTTCTTGTTTGAGGCGCTCCAGCGAGTGCGCCACTTGCGAGCGCATCCCGGAATGAAACAGTAGATCTTCGGGCGGATAACCGGATACCGCGAGTTCAGGCACCATGACCAGGTCCGCACGAAACCGATCTCTCGCTTCATTAGCGGCGCTGACAATGCGCGATGTGTTGCCGTCGACGTCGCCGACAACCAAGTTCAGCTGCGCCATCACACAACGTACTTGCCGCGAAACACTCAACGAGTTCCCCTCATTTCAGCCGCTTGGCAATCGCGGCACCCATTTCCGCCGGCGAATGCACCGTCGTGATGCCCGCCGCCTCAAGCGCCGCGAATTTTGCCGCCGCCGTGCCCTTGCCGCCGGCCACGATTGCTCCGGCATGGCCCATGCGTTTGCCGGGCGGCGCGGCGACGCCGGCTATGTAGGCGACGACCGGTTTGCCGACATGCTCGCGAATAAAGGCCGCGGCCGCCTCTTCGTCGCTGCCGCCGATCTCGCCGACCATCACGATGCCCTCGGTCTGAGAGTCTTTCTCGAACAATTCCAGGACATCGATGAAGTTCATGCCGCGCACTGGATCTCCGCCAATGCCCACACAGGTGCTTTGGCCCAAGCCGTTATTGGTGGTCTGGAACACAGCTTCATAGGTGAGGGTTCCGGAACGAGAAACAATGCCCACCCGCCCCTTCTTATGAATGAAGCCCGGCATGATGCCGATCTTGCATTCCTCGGCCGTGATGATGCCGGGGCAATTCGGACCGATGAGCCGGGTTTGATACCCGGCAAGCGTCGCCTTCACACGCACCATGTCATTCACCGGGATGCCCTCGGTGATGCACACGATCAAATCCACCCCGGCGTCCGCGGCCTCCAGGATGGCATCCGCCGCAAACGGCGCGGGTACATAGATCATGCTCACCGTCGCGCCCGTCTTGGCGATCGCCTCCCGTGCCGTGTCAAACACCGGCAACCCGAGATGCTTCTCGCCGCCACGACCGGGGGTGACCCCGCCCACCAACTTGGTGCCATACGCCAGGCACTGCTCCGAATGAAAAGTGCCCTGCTTGCCGGTGAACCCTTGGCAAATGACTTGGGTATTCTTATTCACGAGAATGCTCATGATTGCACCCCCGCCATGCGCACGGCCTTCACGGCGGCGTCCGTCAAATCGCTCGCCGGCGTGATCGCCAGACCGCTGCTCGCCAGCATCTGGCGGGCCAAGGGTGCATTCGTCCCTTCGAGCCGGACGATGACCGGCAAGCTCACGCCTACCTCTCTGACGGCCGAGATGAT
>Ga0307476_10000819_pt1 | contig 21332 bp, 20 predicted proteins | sample atmos_gasesECM2C_2_FD_203314 | JGI IMG/M metagenome (GOLD analysis project Ga0307476, IMG submission 203314) | Hardwood forest soil microbial communities from Morgan-Monroe State Forest, Indiana, United States - atmos_gasesECM2C_05 | ecosystem: Environmental > Terrestrial > Soil > Temperate...
AAGCGTAGACGCTCCTCCGTCACCGAACACTCCCTCCACGGCATCAACACCTCCCGCCAAATGACGAAAAGTGTTACCCATGTGTCCGGTACGTTCTGTCACCTATCTCTCAAGTCGGAGATGCCGACCCCGGCGAAGCCGCTAGGTAGATAGCTACGTAGATCAATTGAGCATTACCACATCGGCACGCTGACGTTGGCCGACGCGCCAACGGCAAATTCACGGCACCCTCTATTCGCAGCAGCCGCAATGCAAGATCGTTATGCCGGGGACACACCGGATTTCGGAAAGTACGTTTTGCTTCGGCATATCCAAAGCGCAACGGGGTTGCGGCTTGGCATCAATTGGTATCGCACTCTACCAGATGAAGTTGATCGCGCCGGGAATAACGACGGAAGAACACGGCATCATGCACAACTGCCTGACGAATTCGAGGCTGCCGCACCGGACATTTATGCGAGGCTTCGGCCGTTTGACGAGGATGACTACCCATCCATTGAAAACGTAGAGAAAGCGGGCATTCTTCCAATTGGAACTTGCTTCTTCAACGAGTTTCTTTCCTACGGCGTACCAAGGTCCGCCGTAGCGCAACAAATTAGACAGGACTGGTTCAATCGCGCATTTGAGAAGCTTAGAGACTGTCAGATTGTTTTCTGCGATCCCGACACCGGACCGTCACCTCTGAGCATGCTTGATAAGCGTCACACGAAGAAAGGGCCAAAATACGCCCACCCAGAAGAGATATGTGCACACCTCAATTCTGGACAATCAGTCATAGTCATTCGTTTCATCCGTCAATACCGGGGTGGCGTAGAGCAAGCCATTCGAGACACTTTCCATCTTCTTGGAACGCAATATGGTGTGCCAAAGAGCCGAGGCTTCGCTGTAGAGTTTCCGCGAGGCAAAAACTCAACTTATTTCATTTTGCCTACGATAGATCACGAAGATGTACTACGGCGTGCAATCGAAGTCTTGAAAGACAACCCCGTTCATAGGCGGCTATTCAAACTTTATCCGCCGTTTCAAAAGAGCGTCTAGCGCATAGGGCGGATTAGCCGAACGCGTAACCCGCCGCCTCTCGGGATGAAAATGGCGGATTACGCTACGCTGATCCGCCCTACGTGCTAGGCTGCGCTCTTGCGCGGGCGCTGCTTCGGCAAATCAATCGCCAGTTCCGTTTTCATTTTGCTCAGCGCCTCGTCGATGATCCACATCTGCGAACTGTGCCGCAGATTGAGCAATCGGCGTACCGAATTTTCCGGCATGCCGAGTTCCTTTGCCAGCTTCAGCTTTGTCCAGCCGCGTTTGCGCATCGTCTCATAGACCGCCAGTTTAGCAGTCACGAGCGATGGCAGGACGGCGCGATCGGAACCCGAATGGCCAGCGCCTTGTCTCGGCAACGGTCTGCCGGCCTTCATGTAACCTTCGAGCGCCGCGATCACGCAATCGACGGCATTGCGCCGAGCCTCGTCCTCGGTTTCGCCTTCGGTGAGCGCTTCCGGGATTCCCGGAAAGCGCACCAGCCACCAGCCGTTACGCTGACGCTCCAGTTTATATCGATATCCAAATGCCATTACCCGTTCTCCAAATCCTTCCTGGTCAGGCCGAGCTGATCAAGCATTGCTTTGAGCAGCCCGGGTCCGATCTCCTTCCTGCGATCCTTCAAGGTCGTGAATCTGTCGCCATAGTAGAGCCGTCCGTGGCTGCCTTTGCCATGCCCACTATCGAAAGAGACGAGCACCCCGCGATGACGACCAATCCTTCTGATTTTCCTCTCGAATTCGTTGCCGTTCATCGCGGCACTATCGCACAGATATGTGCGAATTTCAACAGACTGATCCGGCCGACTTCTTTGTCTATTGGGATCATGTAAGCTCGCCGCGCGCCCGGCCTACTCCGGCCCGAGCGCCAAGAATAAAGAGAGCCCTCATCAGCCCGCGCCTGATCCCCCTCCTCCTGCTCTGGCTGTCCGGCGCGTGTCTGCGGCTCACCGTATTGGCGACGCCGCCGGTCATTCCGCTGTTGCACGCCGATCTGCATCTGTCGGAGACGCAGATCGGCTGGCTATCCAGCCTGCCGCCCATGCTGTTTGCGGTCGCGGCGGTGCCGGGCTCGCTGTTGATCGCGCGGTTCGGCCTGCTGCAAGCTTTGCTGGTCGGCCTGTTGCTCACGGCGCTCGGCGGTGCGGCCCGCGGCGCCATACCGGATGCGGCTTTTCTTTTTGCGTCGACCGTCGTCATGGCGGCCGGCGTCGCGATCATGCAGCCGATATTGCCGCCGCTGGTGCGGGCCTGGTTTCCGGCGCGCATCGGTTTCGCGACGGCGGTCTACACCACCGGGCTTCTCGTCGGCGAAATTTTGCCTGCAGGGCTGACCATTCCGCTGGTGCTGCCGGCGGTCGACGGCAGTTGGCGGCTGAGTTTCGTATTCTGGGCAATTCCAGTTTTGCTGACGGCGGTCATCGTCGCGGTCTACACAAAAGGATTCAATGGAGCCGACAACGCCGCGCCCGTAGCCAACACGCGTTGGTGGCCCGATTGGCGGCGGCCGCTGATCTGGCAGCTCGGCCTGATCTTCGGCAGCGTCAACACCATCTACTTCGTGAGCAACGCCTTCCTGCCCGATTATGTGATCGCCCAAGGCCGCCCCGACCTGGTCGGTGCCGCGCTCACCGCCCTCAATGCCGGCCAATTGCCCGCGGCTTTCTTGCTGCTGGGTCTGGCGGGGCCGCTGGTGACACGGCCATGGGCCTATGCGGCGACCGCCCTGGCGTCGCTCGCCGCGCTGATCGGCATGGTGACGACGCACGGCGTCGCGATCGTGATCTTCGCCGGCATCCTCGGCTTCACCAATGCGCTGACGCTGACCCTGGCGCTGGCGCTGCCGTCGATGCTGAGCGCGCCCGACGACGTGCACCGCACCTCGGCCGGCATGTTCACCATCAGTTACAGTTGCGCCATGCTGCTGTCGATCGTCGGCGGCTGGCTGTGGGATGTCACCGCCACGCCGGTTGCCAGCTTCGCGCCGGTCGCGCTGTGCGCCATCGTCATTGTCGTCTTGGCGTCGACGGTGAAGAATGCGCGGCAATGAGGTCCGCAACCGGGAGAATGTGGTGAGTTCGCGCAAGCTCGTGGCGGCGTTGGTCTTGACGTCGATCGCCGCGCTCGCAATGCCGGCGCGGGCGCAGACCTTTCCCGACCGTGCGGTGCGGCTGATCATCCCGTTCCCGCCCGGCGGCTCTATCGATACGCTCGGCCGCATCCTCACCGACAAGCTCTCGACGCTGTGGGGTCAGTCGGTGTTCATCGAGAACCGCGCCGGCGCCGGCGGCATGGTCGGCTCCTCGGTGGCGGCGCAGGCCGCGCCCGACGGCTACACCATGAGTTTCGGCGGGCAGTTCATGGCGGCGAACGTGACCATCGCGCCTTCGGCGAATTTCGACCCGGTCAAAAGCTTCGCTCCGGTCCTTCTCGTCGCCACCGGCCAGGATGTGCTGATGGTGCCGGCGGATTCGCCGTTCCATTCGGTCAAGGAGGTCGTCGATTACGCCAAGGCGCATCCGACCGAGCTCACCTACGCCTCGCTCGGCATCGGCTCGAGCGGCCAGCTCGCCTCGACGCTGTTCAGCGAGGTCACCGGCATCACGCTGCAGCACGTGCCGTATAATTCCTTCAGCCAGGCCGTGACCGACGTCTCCGCGGGTCGGATTTCGCTGTGGCTGACGACGCTCGGCGGCTCGATCGGTCACATCCAGGCCGGCAAGCTGCGCGCGCTTGCGGTCTCCGGGCCGACCCGCGCCGCGCAACTGCCCGGCGTGCCGACCTTCGACGAGCTCGGCGTCGCCTATGGCAACGACACCAGCTGGTACGCGCTGTTCGCGCCGGCCGGCACGCCGCGCGATGTCATTGCCAAGATCAATGCCGACGCCAACACAATTCTCGCCGACGCCGACATGAAAGAGCGCGCGACAAAGCTCGGCTTCCGCCTGGTCGGAGGCACGCCCGAAGCGCTCGGCGCGCATCTGAAGCGCGAGATCGATAAATGGGCCAAGGTCGCCAAAGCGGCGGGGCTGGAACCGAAATAAAGGTCAGAAGCCGACTGCGAGCCCGCCGCGGGTGCGCGGATCGGCGGCGCCGACGAAACCCTCCGGCGTGACGACGATGGAATTGACCGAGGTGAACTTCCCGGTCGGCACCACCTTGTCGCCGCGCGCTTGCAGCGCCGCGATCAGATCGGGCGAAACACCGGGCTCGGCGAACACCTGGTCGGGCAGCCATTGATTGTGGATGCGCGGCGCCGCCTCCGCGGTGGCGATGTCCATGCCGCGGTCGATCACGTCGACCACCACCTGCAGCACCGCGGTGATGATGCGGCTGCCGCCCGGCGAGCCGGTGACCAGGAACGGCTTGCCGTCTTTGAGCACGATGGTCGGCGTCATCGACGACAGCGGCCGCTTGCCCGGCCCCGGCGCGTTGGCCTCGTAGCCGATGAGCCCGTAGGCGTTCGGCGCATCGGGCTTGACGGCGAAATCGTCGAGCTCGTTGTTGAGAATGATACCGGTGCCCTCGGCGACCAGGCCGACGCCGTAGCTGAAGTTGAGCGTATAGGTGTTGGACACGGCGTTGCCGAAGCTATCGACCACGGAGAAATGCGTGGTGTTGCGGCCTTCGGATTGGACGGCGCCGCCGGGACGGATCGCGCTCGCCGGCGTGGCGTGCTCCGGGTCGATGGTGGCGCGCCAGGTGGCCGCGTAGTCCTTGGAGATCAGCTTTTCGACCGGCGCCTTGACCTTGTCGGGATCGCCGAGGAACAGCGCGCGATCCGCATAGGCGCGCTTCATCGCTTCGATCATGAGATGCGCCGCGTGGCCGTCGTCCTGATGGCCGAGATCAAAACCTTCGAGGATGTTGAGCATCTCGATCAGCTCGACGCCGCCCGATGATGGCGGCGGCATGGAGACGATGTCGTAGCCGCGATAGCTGCCGCGCACCGGCGTGCGCTCGAACGCGGTGTAGCTATCGAGATCGTCGGCGGTCATGACGCCGCCCGCGGCTTGCACGGCAGCGGCGATTTTGTCGGCGATGGGACCCTTGTAGAACGCGCGCGGCCCGTCTTTGGCGATTGTCTCGAGCGTGTTGGCCAGATCGCTTTGCACCAGAGAGCCGCCAAGCGCGAGCGCCGTGCCGTCGGGCTTGAGAAAGTTTTTTGCCGAGGACGGCCAGCGCGCCAGGCGTGCCACCTCGTTGGCCGACATGCCCGCAATGTCGTCGGTCACCGGCATGCCGTCGCGCGCCAGCTTGAGCGCCGGCGCGATCAAGTCGGCGAGCGTGAACCGGCCCGAGCCGTATTTGCGCGCGGCGAAGGCGAGGCCCTCGACCGTGCCCGGCACGCCGATGGCGAGCGCGGAATCCCGCGACTTGCGCGGATCGGCATTGCCCTCTCCGTCCAGAAAGGACTTGTTGGTGATCGCCGCCGGCGCGGTCTCCCGATAGTCGATCGCGGTATCGTTGCCGGACGCCTGGTGGATCAGCATGAAACCTCCGCCGCCGAGATTGCCGGCGCGCGGATAGGTCACCGCGAGCGCAAAGCCTGTGGCGACCGCGGCATCCACCGCATTGCCGCCTTGTTGCAGAATGTCGGCGCCGATGCGCGCCGCAATCGCTTCCTGCGCCACCACCATGCCGTTCTTGGCGACCACCGCTTGCGCATGGCCGATCTGCTCGTCGCTCCGCGCCGCAATCGGCAGCGTGAGCGCGGCGATAAGCGCATACAATGCGGCGCGAAGGATCGAACGTCGATGCAACATTGCGCGAACGGGACCTGCGGCTTTCACAGCATCGACGGCAGGACGCGGTCCGGCGGGCGGTGGCCGTCCATGAAGGTCTTGATGTTGACGATGACCTTGTCGCCCATGTCGATGCGGCCCTCGATGGTGGCCGAGGCGAGATGCGGCAGCAGCACCACCTTGCCGGCGCGGGCGAGCTTCACGAGCTTCGGGCTCACCGCCGGCTCATGCTCGAAAACGTCAAGGCCGGCGCCGGCGATCTCCCCGGCTTCGATCAGGCGGGCGAGCGCGTTCTCGTCGATCACCTCGCCGCGCGCGGTGTTGACGATATAAGCCTCGGGCCGGATCAGCTTGAGCCGGCGCGCCGACAACAGGTGATAGGTCGCCGGCGTGTGCGGGCAATTGATGGAAATAATATCCATGCGCGCCAGCATCTGGTCGAGGCTCTCCCAATAGGTCGCGTGCAATTCCTCCTCGGCCGCGGCCGCCATGCGGCGGCGATCGTGATAGTGAATCTTCAGCCCGAAGGCATGCGCGCGGCGCGCCACCGCCTGGCCGATGCGGCCCATGCCGACGATGCCCAGGCGCTTGCCCCAGATGCGGTGGCCGAGCATCCAGGTCGGGCTCCAGCCGCTCCATTCCTGATTGCCGGTGAGCACTTGCGCGCCCTCGGTCAGGCGCCGCGGCACGGCGAGGATCAGCGCCATGGTCATGTCGGCGGTGTCTTCGGTGAGCACGCCGGGCGTGTTGGTGACGGTGATGCCGCGCTGTACGGCGGTGGCGACGTCGATATTGTCGACGCCATTGCCGAAATTGGCGATCAGCTTAAGGCGCTCGCCCGATTGGCTGAGCACGGAGCGGTCGATGTGATCGGTCACCGTCGGCACGATGACGTCGGCGGTCTTGGCGGCGGCGACCAGCTCGGCATGGCTCATCGGCTTGTCGTCGGCATTGAGCCGGGCGTCGAACAGTTCGCGCATGCGCATTTCGACGCTGTCCGGCAGCCTCCGGGTGACCACGACAAGGGGCTTTTTGCCGGACGCCATTGACTGCCTCTCACGCAAACCGACCTGCGGCCGGCGACCCGGAAATCGGGCGGATGCCGGCCGCATCGGCCCGTTCAGGTCTCTTTAACCGCCCTCGCCGACACTGGAATGGGCAGGTGGTTCATCAAAATCTCTCTACCAGATGGCAGCGCTTCGACAAAGCGCGCCGGGGTTCCCCGGGCATCACGACCGATCGGGGGTGTCGCGATGACATTGCGGCGCCGCAGGCCGATGATTGGGTGGATTCGGGCGGCGATCATGGCGCCGCTCCTGCTGGCGCTCGCCGCCGGCGCGGTCCGGGCCGGCAGCGACAGCACCGCGAGCGGGCTACCGGTTCCGCGCTTCGTCAGCCTCAAAGCCGATCGCGTCAATGTGCGCGGCGGCCCGGACAAGGACCATGACGTCGCCTGGATCTACACGAAGGTCGGCTTGCCGGTCGAGATCACCGCCGAATTCGAGAACTGGCGCCGTATCCGCGATTCCGACGGCACCGAAGGCTGGGTCTATCACTCGCTGCTGTCGGGCAAGCGCACCGCGACCGTGCAATTGAAATCGAAGACCGACCTGGCGCCGATCTACGCCAAGCCAGACGCCAACAGCGCGGTGACGGCACAGCTGCAGGTCGGCGTGCTGGGTACGGTCAAACGCTGCACCGGAAAATGGTGCCAAATCGCCGGCGACGGCTTTGACGGCTGGATCGAGCAGAACGAACTGTGGGGCGTTTATCCGGACGAGAAGGTCGAGTGACGTTCTCCCGTCACGCCTGCTTCCGCCGCAGCCTTACCACCACATCGATCCGCGCAATCTCATAACCCTCCGGCGCCACCGGCGCCTTGCCGACGAGCACGTCGGTCGAGGGGATGTCCATCAGATCGTTCTGGTCTTCGATGAAGAAGTGGTGGTGTTCGGAATTGTTGGTGTCGAAATAGGCTTTTGAGCCGTCGACGGCGACCTGGCGCAGCAAGCCCACTTCGGTGAACTGGTGCAGCGTGTTGTAGACGGTCGCCAGCGACACCGGCACTTTGGCGCGGGTGGCTTCCTCGTAGAGCATTTCCGCGGTCACATGACGGTCGCCCTTGGCGAACAGGATCCAGCCCAGCGCCATGCGCTGGCGGGTCGGGCGCAAGCCCACTTCGCGGAGCTTCTCCTTGACGTCGTGCCAGGGGCAGCCGGTACGGTCGGCGCGGCCGGGCGCCGGGGGCAATTGGTAGTTCGGCCCGGGTAGCCCGGAGGGGAGCGGACGCACGGACGGAGGCGACTGAGTCATTGGCGTTACCCACTGCCCCATGGGGGCCAGCAAGATTGTTGCAAGTGAAATCATTATACGCCACGCTGCGCCCGCTGCAACTGTCCAGGCATAAGGCCGCAGGGATGGTTTGCCCCCGGCGCCGGGCGCGGCTTTGCCACACAATGCCCCCATATGTTAGGGATTCAGGCGGGTGATCGGCCGGGGCGGAGCTTAAGTTAAGGATGCAAGATCGCCGTTCGAACTTCGACTACGAGGACCTCTTGGCCTGCGGCCGGGGTGAGCTCTTCGACCAGGGCCCGCAGCTGCCGCTGCCGCCCATGCTGATGTTCGACCGCATTTCCGAAATCGCGGAAGGGGGCGGCGAATACGGCAAGGGCCTGGTGCGCGCGGTGCTGGATCTCAAGCCGGACCTCTGGTTCTTCCCCTGCCACTTCAAGGGCGACCCGGTGATGCCGGGCTGCCTGGGGCTCGACGCGCTGTGGCAATTGCTCGGCTTCTTCCTCGGCTGGCTCGGCTCGCCCGGCAAGGGCCGCGCGCTGGGCATGGGGGAGCTGAAATTCTCCGGCCAGGTCCTGCCGACCATGAAGAACATCGTCTACGGCATCGACATCAAACGCGTGATGCGCTCAAAGCTCGTGCTCGGCGTCGCCGACGGCTGGCTCTCGGCGGACGGTTCGGTGATCTATCGCGCCTTCGACCTCAAGGTCGGTCTGTTCCGCGACGTGGAGCCGCAGCCGAACGAAGCTTGAGCGGCGCGAGCATGATCCCGAAAAGTGGCTGCCGGATTTCGGATAAGATCATGCTCAAACCGAAATACTCCGCGAATTTTCGCAAGAGGCACACATGAAGCGCGTGGTCGTCACCGGAATGGGCATCGTCTCGTCCATCGGCAACAACACGCAGGAAGTGGTGGCGTCGCTGCGCGAGGCGAAATCCGGCATCGTGCGCGCCGACAAATATGCCGAGCTCGGCTTCCGCTGCCAGGTGCACGGCGCGCCCACGCTTGATCCGAGCGAAGCCGTCGATCGCCGCGCCATGCGCTTCCTCGGCGGCGGAGCGGCGTGGAATCACGTCGCCATGGAGCAGGCGATCCGGGATTCCGGCTTAACGGATAACGAAGTCTCCCACGAGCGCACCGGCATCATCATGGGCTCCGGCGGGCCGTCGACACGCACCATCGTCGAGAGCGCCGATATCACCCGCAGCAAAGGCCCCAAGCGCGTCGGACCGTTCGCGGTGCCCAAGGCAATGTCCTCGACCGCGTCGGCGACGCTGGCGACCTGGTTCAAGATCAAGGGCGTGAACTATTCGATTTCCTCGGCGTGCGCGACCTCGAACCATTGCATCGGCAATGCCTATGAGACCATCCAGGTCGGCAAGCAGGACATGATCTTCGCCGGCGGCTGCGAGGAGCTCGACTGGACGCTGTCAGTGCTGTTCGACGCCATGGGCGCCATGTCGTCGGGCTTCAACCAGACGCCGGACAAGGCCTCGCGCGCCTACGACGCCGACCGCGACGGTTTCGTCATTGCCGGCGGTGCCGGCGTGCTGGTGCTCGAAGAGCTCCAACACGCCATGGCGCGCGGCGCCAAGATCTACGCCGAGGTCGCCGGCTATGGCGCGACCTCCGACGGCGCCGACATGGTGGCGCCGTCCGGCGAAGGCGCGGTGCGCTGCATGAAGATGGCGCTCGCGTCGGTCGCTCCGCCGGTCGATTACATCAATCCGCACGCCACATCGACGCCGATCGGCGACCTCAAGGAGATCGAGGCGATCCGCGAGGTGTTCGGCGCCAAATGCCCACCGATCGCGGCGACCAAATCGCTCACCGGGCATTCGCTCGGCGCCGCGGGCGCGCAAGAGGCGATCTATTCGCTGTTGATGATGAACTCCGGCTTCATCTGCGAGAGCGCCAATATCGAAAAGCTCGATCCGGCCTTCGCCGATATGCCGATTGTGCGCGAACGTCGCGATAACGTGACGCTCGGCTGCGTGCTGTCGAACTCGTTCGGCTTCGGCGGCACCAACGCCTCCGTCGTGTTCAAGCGGCTGGATGCCTGACCCATGCCGGGGCTGATGCACGGCAAGCGCGGCCTGATCATGGGGGTCGCCAACGACCACTCCATTGCCTGGGGCATTGCCAAAACGCTAGCCGCCCATGGCGCCAAGCTCGCTTTCACCTATCAGGGCGAAGCGCTCGGCAAGCGGGTCAAGCCGCTGGCGGCTTCGGTCGGTGCCGACCTGGTGCTGCCCTGCGACGTCGAAGACATCGCCTCGGTGGACGCGGTGTTTGCCGAATTGAGCCGGACCTGGGGCGCGCTCGATTTTCTGGTCCACGCCGTCGCTTTTTCCGACAAGACCCAGCTCACCGGCCGCTATGCCGACACCACGCGCGAGAATTTCATCCGCACCATGGTGATCTCGTGCTTCTCATTCACCGAAGCGGCGAAGCGCGCGGCGGCGCTGATGCCGAACGGCGGCGCGATGCTGACGCTGACCTATAACGGCGGCCTGCGCGCCATGCCGAACTATAACGCCATGGGCCTCGCCAAGGCGGCGCTGGAAGCCTCGGTGCGCTACCTCGCCGTGGACTTCGGTGCAAGCGCCATCCGCGTCAACGCGATTTCGGCCGGACCGATCCGCACGCTGGCGGGCGCGGGGATCGGCGACGCCCGCGCCATGTTCGCCTTCCAGCAGCGCCATTCGCCGTTGCATCGCGGCGTGACGCTCGACGATCTCGGCGGCGCTGGGCTCTATCTGCTCTCGGATCTCTCCACCGGCGTCACCGGCGAGATTCACTTCGTCGATTCCGGCTACAACGTCATCGCCATGCCGCATCCCGACGCGCTGCGCGCGGATCAGCAGCGGCCGCCGGATAACGGCGGGAAGTGAAGTTCCCCGTGCAATGCGGAACGTCCGCTTTGACGCTACATCGGACGTCAACGACGGGGGCGTTGAGCGGGAGCGAACGCTTTACGTACGGCCTCGGGGTCGCGCGCGATCACGGTGAGATAAGCGCACGCCGCTTTGTCGGGGGAGGCACGTCCCTGCTCCCAATCGCGCAATGTGCCGAGAGGAATGCGATATCGACTGGCAAAGTCTTCTTGGCTGATACCGAGAGCACGTCTTATAATTTTTACCTGCGACGTGCGTTTCATGCGGGCAAGGTCAGCGGAAGAAAGCGGCAGGTTGTCGAGATCGCTCGCGGCGGCAGCCTCGACCTGTTTTGGTGTCATCGCGCGCATACGTCGCCTATTCATTTTCGACGAAGTAGTCATCTTGTTCATGCCTCGTAGCGCGTCGCGCCGAGATAATTCGGAATCGGCCGTTTCGCTCGGTGTAAACAACAGTAACGACGGCTTCTTCCGCGGTACCGATGAGGATGAAGCGCTCTTCGCCGTAATCTTCGCGGTCATCCAGCCGTTCGATCGCAAAGGGATCCCTGAAGACCTTTATCGCCGTTTCGAAGCTCACACCGTGTTTGGCGTAGTTCTCGGCGGCCTTGGCCTCATCCCATTCGACTGGCTCGCTCATATAGGTACGGGTTATCCGTAGATTGTCAAGATTATCTTATGCCTTAGAGCTTCGCCAAATGGGGCATCACCTCGACGCTGAATAGTTGCAGCGAACGCAGCGCGTCGGCGAGCGACATGGTGCCGAGAAAAAGATACGTCAGCAGATAATTGACGCCCAGTTCCGCGACCTGCCGCTCGATCTCGGCACGCACGGTCGCCGGCGCGCCGGCGATCACCGTGCCGTCGGCGAGACAGGCTTCGTAGGTGGCGCCGCGCGGTACGTTGAGCCGCGAGGTCAGCCCGGTGACGCCGTGTTTTGCGCGCAGCCAATTGAGATTGGCGAGGTGAACCTCCATCGCCGGCTTGGCGAAGCGGTGCGCTTCCGCGTCGGTGTCGGCGACAAAAATATGCCGCTGCACGCCGATCACGGCGCCGCCGGGAAATTCCGCCTTGGGCTGGGCCGGCGCGCCGCGTTTGGCGAGCGCCTTTTTGTAGGCATCGATGTTGGTTTTGGCGGTCGCCATCGGCCCGAGCGTGACGAAATGCAAGCCGTGCTCGCCGCCCCAGGTCGAGCCGATCTCGTTCGATGAGGCGTACCAGAACGGCGGATGCGGCTGCTGCAGCGGCCTAAGCGCAATCGGCACGTTCTCGTAGACGTAATGATCGCCCTTGTAGCTCAGCGAATCTGTGACCAAGCCGGCGCTGAGGCAGTTGAACGCATCGATGAAAATGTCGCGCGAATCCTCGTGCTCGACCTTGTGGTATTTCAATTCGTAGGGCGACACGCCGCGGCCGACGCCGACGTCGAGCCGGCCATAGCTCAAGTGATCGAGCATGGAGATTTCCTCGATCAGGCGCAGCGGCGAATAGAGCGGCAGCAGATAAACCAGCGGCCCCATCCGCATGCGCTTGGTCGCCCGCGTCAGCGCACCCATGAAGATGCCGGGCACCGGCACCATGTTGAGCGGCGTCGCATGGTGCTCGGCAAGATGCAGGCAATAAAAGCCGGCCGCATCGGCGGCTGCGGCGAATTGCAAACGTTCGTCGAACAACGTCGTCAGCGGCCGCGCGCCATCCTCGATATGATCGAACAATCCGATTTTCATGGTGCCTCGTTATGTGCTGCGGCGCGCTTGGTCGCGCCCTACTTGGTTTTCGGCAATAGCCCGACGCGGCGGCCCATGTCGCGGCAATCTTCATCTGTCTTGAGGCCGGCGGCATGGATGCCGTGGGCGGCGAGCTCCTCGTCGCGTTCGCCGGTATCGCCGGTGACGCCGACCGCGCCGATGACTTCGCCGTTTGTGTCGCGGATCAGCAAACCGCCGGCTTCGGCAAACAGCTGCTCGTCGCTCGCCGCGATGAGATAGCGCATGAAGATCGGCCGCTCCTCGGCGCGCTGATGCACCAGGCTCGAGCTGCGCCCGAGCGCCAGCGCCGCATAGGCTTTGCCGAACGCCATCTCGAAGCGGATCATGGAGGCGCCGTCCTCTTTCTTGAAGGCTTTCACCTTGCAGCCCGGCTCCACGACGATGACGCTTATCGGCCGGCAGTTGAGCTCGACGCCGCGCGCGATAGCGGCGTCGATGATGCGGTCGGCTTGCGCCATTGTGATCGTAGTCATGGACGGAACCCCTCCCCGGGGGCTGTGTTCTGCCATCTTCCGCGACGCTCGACCATATGCCAGGCGTTGCGAAACTTGCATCCGAGACATGTGGCGCGGCCTAGAAAGCGGCCTTGATCTCCGTCCACCCTCCCCTTGCCTCCTCCGCGCCAGCGCGCCACATGTGCGCCGATGCACGCCCCCCCGCCCCCCATCGCCATCGACCGGCTTGTCAAAATCTACAAGACCATCCCGGCGGTGGACGGTATCTCGTTCACGCTGACGGCGGGATCGGTCACGGGACTGCTCGGCGGCAACGGCGCCGGCAAGACCACGACCATCGCCTCGATCATGGGGCTCACCACGCCGACCTCTGGCAGGGTCACGGTGCTAGGCGCCGAGATGCCGCGGCAGCGTTATCGCGTGCTGCACCGGATGAATTTCGAAAGCCCCTATGTGGCGATGCCGATGCGGCTCACCGTCCGGCAGAACCTCACCGTGTTCGGCTTGCTCTACGGCGTGCCCGATCTGGCGGCGCGCATCGCGCAGATCGGCGCCGAGCTCGATCTTACCGATCTGCTCGACCGCCAGACCGGCAAGCTCTCGGATGGGCAGAAGACCCGCGTCGCGCTGGCCAAGGGCTTGATCAACGCGCCGGAACTGCTGCTGCTCGACGAGCCCACCGCCTCGCTCGATCCCGACACCGCCGACTGGGTGCGCGGGCGGCTCGAGCGCTATCGCCGCGAGCGCAACGCCACGATGCTGATCGCCTCGCACAACATGGCCGAGGTCGAACGGCTGTGCGACCGCGTCATCATCATGAAGCGCGGCCATATCGAGGACGACGACACGCCGGCAAAACTGTTGGCGCGATACGGCCGGCGCACGCTGGAAGAAGTCTTCCTCGACGTCGCCCGCGGCCGCGGCATCGAGCGCGAAGCCGCGCAATGACGACGCTCAGCGACGGCGTCTTGAATTTCTCACACCGGCGCACCGGCGCGATGATGCTGCGCTATTGGTATCTGTTGCGCTCGTCGTGGCCGCGGCTGCTCGATCTGGTCTATTGGCCGACAGTGCAGATGATCACCTGGGGCTTCCTGCAATTTTACATCGTGCAAAACGCCGGCTTTTTTGCCCAGGCCGCCGGCACCTTCATCGGCGCCGTACTGCTGTGGGACATTCTGTTCCGCGGCCAGCTCGGCTTCTCAATCTCGTTCATGGAAGAGATGTGGGCGCGCAACATCGGCAACCTGATGATGAGCCCGCTGCGGCCGTTCGAGTTCATCGCCGCGCTGATGGTGATGAGCATCGTGCGATTGGCGATCGGGACCGTTCCGGTGACCTTTCTGGCGATCGCTTTTTTCGGCTTCAATCTCTACAGTCTCGGCCTGGCGCTGGTGGCATTCTTTCTCAATCTGATGCTCACCGCCTGGGCGGTTGGGATTTTTGTTTCCGGCCTGGTTTTGCGCAACGGTCTCGGCGCCGAGAATCTCGCCTGGTCGATCATGTTTTTGTTCATGCCGCTGACCTGCGTCTATTACCCGGTCTCGACATTGCCGGCGTGGCTGCAACCGGTGTCGTGGGCGCTGCCGCCGACCTACGTTTTCGAGGGCATGCGCGCGCTTTTGATCGAGCACACGTTCCGGCCCGACTTGATGCTCCATGCGCTGGCGCTCAATGTCGTGTTCTTTGCCGCCGGCGTATTCGGCTTCCTCAAGCTGTTGCAGAGCGCGCGCCGCCATGGCTCGCTGATCCAGGCCGGCGAATAAGCCGCCCTGGCCAAGAGCGTGTGCTATGTGCGCCGCGAATGGCCGCAACGTAATGGGCTTCATAGGTAACGGAAATGGCAATCATTGCGCTTATATTGACGATATGACATACCATGGTCACAATGCTGCACTGCAGCAAACCGGGTTAGGATCATCGATGGCGATCGGAGAGTTTGGCGGCGCGCCTGCCGTGCCAGGCGACAGCGGCGCCTTGCTGACCGCCGCGCCGTTGTATTGGTTCTACGAAATGAGCCACGCGGCGCTCAATCCGGCGCGCGCCTGGGCCGACGCGACGCGGCTGTTCTACAAGAACCCGGTCAATCCGTTGTCCTTCACCACCTTCGGCAAATCGGTCGCCGCGGCGGCCGAATTGTTCGAGCGCTCGACACGCCGCTACGGCCGGCCGGAATGGCGCATCACCTCGACCCTGGTCGGCGGCGAGCGCGTGCCGGTGCATATTTCGACGGTGTGGGAGCGGCCGTTCTGCAAGCTCGTCCATTTCGAGCGCGTGTTCGAGCACCCGCCGCGCCGGCCGCAGCCGCGGGTCCTGATCGTCGCGCCGATGTCGGGGCATTTCCCGTCGCTGTTGCGCGGCACGGTCGAGGCGTTCCTGCCCAATCACGACGTTTACGTCACCGACTGGGTCGACGCGCGCATGGTGCCGCTGACGGAAGGCCGTTTCGATCTCGACGATTATATCGACTACGTGATCTCGATCCTGCACGCGCTGCGCGGCGACACCCATATCGTCGCGGTTTGCCAGCCGTCGGTGCCGGTGCTCGCCGCAGTGGCGGTGATGGAAGCCGATGACGATCCCTATGTGCCGATTTCCATGACCTTGATGGGCGGCCCGATCGATACGCGCGTCAATCCGACCGCAGTGAATAAGCTTGCCGAGCAGCGCGGCATGGATTGGTTTCGCAGCCACGTCATCACCAAAGTGCCGTTTCCGAATCCGGGTTTTATGCGCGACGTCTATCCGGGCTTCCTGCAGCTCAACGGCTTCGTCAGCATGAATCTCGACCGCCACATCGAGGCGCACAAGCAATTGTTCCTCAATCTGGTGAAGGGCGACGGCGATTCCGCGGGCAAGCACAAGGAATTCTACGACGAATATCTGGCGGTGATGGATCTTGCCGCCGAGTTCTATCTGCAGACCGTCGACACCGTGTTCGTGCGCCACGCCATGCCCAAGGGCGAGATGACCCATCGCGGCCGGCCAGTCGATCTCGGCCGGATCAAGCGCGTCGCTCTCCTCACCATCGAAGGCGAGCACGACGATATTTCCGGCGTCGGCCAGACCGAGGCGGCGCATCGGCTGTGCGGCAATATCCCGCCCGATCGCAAGGCGCACTGGCTGCAGCCGGGCGTCGGACATTACGGCGTGTTCAACGGCTCGCGCTTCCGCTCCGAGATCGCCCCGCGCATCGCCGATTTCATCCTGTCCATGGGCCACATGGCGAACGGCGCGCACAACGGCGCCGCCAGGCGGCGCGCGCATAACGGCGCGGCGCTGCAGCAGGTTTGATCGCTGCGCCGGCTGTGGCCTTCGCGATCGACACCGAATCGTGGCAGTATTGCCGTCGGTCGATGCTCGGATGCTCCGCCATGCCGCTGCGTGCGTTGCTTTATCGTCGCCCGAGTGAACCGCGGACGATCGAGATCGTCTTCGACAGATCGATCTATCTGGTGCAGTTGCGCCGGCATCGGCAGGCGCGGCGCTACACCTTGCGCATCCAGGCGACGACGCGCGAAGTCATTTTGACTATTCCGCCGCGCGGCACCCTGCAGGAGGCGGGCGAGTTCGCGCAAAAGCACGGCGGCTGGATCGCGGCGCGGCTCGGGCGGCTGCCGGAAGCGATGCCGTTCGCCGACGGCGTCGTGCTGCCGCTACGCGGCGTGCCGCATCGTATCGCGCACCGCCGCGGCACGCGCGGCACCGTCTGGGCCGAAGTGGCCCAAGACGGCGAGCGGCTGTTGTGCGTCGCCGGCAATGCTCCGCATCTCGACCGGCGCGTCGGCGACTACCTGCGCCGCGAGGCCAGGCGCGAGCTCGAAGCCGCGAGCTTGAAATTTGCCGCAAGCTTGGGCGTCGCCATCAAGCGGATCACCGTGCGCGATCAATCGAGCCGCTGGGGCTCGTGCTCGACCACCGGCATGCTGTCGTTCTCGTGGCGGCTCATTCTGGCGCCGAGCCATGTGCTCGAATACCTCGCCGCGCACGAAGTGGCGCACCTCGTCGAGATGAACCATTCGCCGCGGTTCTGGCGGCTGGTGCAGCGGCTTTGCCCGGATCACGACCGCGCCAAAGCCTGGCTCGACGCCCATGGCGCCGATTTGCATCGCTACGGCTTGGCCCAACCCGGGCGCGAGCCCGGCCCGCATAATGCCGGGCGCGAACCGCGCTAACCGCACTCAAAAAATCAGCGTGCCCGGTTCGTCGTCGCCGTCACGAACGGTGCGGATGCGGACGAATGCACGTCCAACGACAGTTTGGTCGCCACCAGGACCAAAGTCGCTGCCAGCAACAACCGCAGCGCCTTCTCCGGCACGTGCACAGCGGTATAGCTGCCGATCACGATGCCCGGCACCGATCCGAGCAGCAGCGGAATCAACAGGTCGAGATTGATCGAGCCGAGCCACCAATGGCCGATGCCGGCGACGAGCGTCAGCGGCACCGCATGGGCGATGTCGGAGCCGACGATCCGCGCCGTCGGCAATTGCGGATAAAGCAGAATCAGGGCGGTGACGCCGATGGCGCCGGCCCCGACCGACGAGACCGACACCAGCACGCCGAGGATGGCGCCGACGATCACGGTCAGCGTCGCGGTCCGCCGCGGCGACAGCGCACCGACCCACGCCGCGTAGCGGCTAACGATCCGGTCGCGAAACACCAGCATCAGCGCGGTGGCAAACAGCGCGAGCGTCAGCACGCCGGCAATGAGCTCGCGCGCCGCGGCGCCATTGATATCGATGTAGCTCAGCGCCCAGATAGTCAGGATCGTCAGCGGCACGCTGCCGGTGGCCAAGCGCCGCACCACGCGCCAATCGACGGTCCGATTATAGCCATGCACCAGGCTGCCGGCGGTCTTGGTCGCCGCGGCGTAAAGCAGGTCGGTGCCGACCGCAGTCGCCGGATGGACGCCGAACAGCACGATCAGGATCGGCGTCATCAACGAGCCGCCGCCGACGCCGGTCAAGCCGACCAGCATGCCGACGGCGAAGCCGGCGACCGTGTAGAACGGCTGCAGCGACTGGATCGCGTTCATGCCGTGAACTCGCAGCAGTTCGTAACAACTGCAATCATTGCCATGCCGCTTGGGCCGACGACATCCGCATTGCCCGGCTTTTGAGCGCCCGTGCGCGTCTCACCCGATCGTGGCCCAAGACCGACAAGTGTGGCAAGGTCGGCTGGTTCCACGCAGGAAATGAAATTCTTTGGCGCTGCGCAATTGAGTAAAATCGCGCCGGGTTTGTGACATCTGCGCGTCACGTATGCGAGGTAGTACTCACTTGCATTGCGTCGCGGCAAAAATTCGCGTCGCGATGAACTTGTTGTTTGCAAGTGGCGCGTTTTGACGCAGCGGAATACACTAAACCGTGATCCGCGTTGCATCTGCCAGCCCTGCTCCTATCTCACGTTTATTAGGCCAACCGGGCGGCTTCCCCATCCCCCCGACACCCCGCCGCCCGGCCCAATAAGCCTAAGTTGAGGCAACACCTAGAACCCCAAGCGCGTACTCTGCTTGGGGTTCTTTTTTGTGGCGAGCCGAGGCGGCTGTGAGTAAGTCGTTGCCGGCCTTCAATTCTTGACCAAGTCGCCGAGCAGGCTTGCCGCCACCGTCAGTTTCGACAGCGTCAGCCCGGAATTGGCGATCTCATGGACCGCCAGCCGAACGCGCTCGACCTCGTCGTGGCGCGGCGTAACCCAAGCGGCCACGGCCGCCGTGCCCGCCGCGCCGTTGCCGACCATGGCGGCGGCGAGACGGCGCTCGGCGTCGCCGATCGAATCCCGCGCCCGGTCGAGCGCCAGCCGGTCGAAATAATCCGCAATCGGAATAGTGCTCGCCGCGCTGGTAATGCGATCGAGCCGGAAGAACGCGCCGGCGGCGAAATAGGTGGCGGCCACCTCGCCGATTGCCTTGCCGGTGCGATCGGCGACCAGGACGATGTCCGGCGCGGCGGTGAGCGACGGCAGATTGGCCAAGCGCCCGGCAAGTTCCTCCGGCACGCCAGCCTCCACGAGCTTGCTTTTGCCCACGGCGCGCGCGCTCAAGCTTTCCTCCGACAGCGCCCCGTCAAGCGCGGCTTCGACGGCGGCAATGCCGCCGCGGTAATGCGCCACGACCTCTGCCAGACCTTTGGACAGATCGGCGTTGCGCAGAAACCAGATGATGCGGTCGAGCAACAGATCCTGCACCGCTGCATAAAGCTCAAGCTGCAGTTTTCCGGAAACAATATTGTCGAGCCCATCGATCGCGGTGTTGAGCGCGGTCATGCCAAAACTGTCACGCACGGCGGCGAAGGCCGCAGCGATGGCGGCAGGCGCGGCGCCGGTCTGGTCGGCGATGCGCACGATGAGCGTCGGGCCGCAGCGATTGATCATCGAATTGCCGAGCTGGGTGGCGATGATCTCGCGGCGCAGGCGATGATGCTCGATGGCGGCGGGAAAGCGCTCGGCGATCGCTTTCGGGAAATAGCGTCCGAGCTCGCGGGCAAGATAGGGGTCGTCCGGCACCGCGGACTCCAGCAGATCCTCGTCGAGCGTCAGCTTGGCATAGGCGAGCAGTACCGCCAGTTCCGGCCGCGTGAATGGTTCCGAGCGGCGGCGCCGCTCGGCAAGCTGCGCGTCGTCGGGCAAATACTCGACCGCGCGGTCCAAGTGCCCGCGCTTCTCCAGGGCCTGGATCAGGCGCTGCTGGAAGCCGAAAGCCTCCATGCCGCGCCGCTCGGCGAGCGACAGCGCCAGCGGCTGCAGATAATTGTTGCGCAGTACCAGCGCCGCAACCTCGTCGGTCATTTCGACAAGGAGCGCGTTGCGCCCCGCCATGGTCAGCTGGCCGTCGCGCAGCGGGGTGCTCAGCGCGATCTTGAGGTTCACCTCCATGTCCGAGGTGTTGACGCCGGCCGAATTGTCGATGGCGTCGGTGTTGAGCCGGATGCCGCGCAACGCCGCCTCGATGCGGCCGCGCTGCGTCATGCCGAGATTGGCGCCCTCGCCGATCACCTTGCAGCGCAAATCCTTGCCGGTGACGCGGACGGCATCATTGGCGCGGTCGCCGGCCGCCTCGTCGCTTTCGTCGGCGGCGCGGATATAGGTGCCGATACCGCCGAAGAAGATCAAATCGACCTGGGCTTTGAGGATGGCGCGGATCAGGTCCTGCGGCGTCAGCCGTTCGCCGACGCCGAGCAGTTTTTGCGCCTCGGCCGACAGCCTGATCTCCTTGGCCGAGCGCGGATAGACGCCGCCGCCCTCGGAAATCAGCGTCTTGTCGAAATCCTGCCAGCTTGAACGCGGCAGGCCGAACAGGCGCTTTCGTTCGGCAAAGGTGCGCTCCGGATCGGGGTCGGGATCGATGAAAATGTCGCGGTGATCGAAGGCGGCGACGAGCTTGGTCGTCGTCTCGCGCAACATGCCGTTGCCGAACACGTCGCCCGACATGTCGCCGACGCCGACCGCCGTGAACCGCGTGGTGGCGAGGTTGATATCCATTTCGCGGAAATGGCGCTTGACCGATTCCCAGGCGCCGCGCGCGGTGATGCCGATTTTCTTGTGGTCGTATCCGGCCGAGCCGCCCGAGGCGAAGGCGTCGCCGAGCCAGAAGTCGTGGGCGATGGCGATATCGTTGGCGATGTCGGAAAACGTCGCGGTGCCTTTGTCGGCGGCAACGACGAGATAGGGGTCATCGCCCTCTTTGCGCACGACGTCGACCGGCGGAATGACGCCGGCCGTGCCGGGTCCGATATTGTCGGTGATGTCGAGGAGCGTCGAGATGAAGATTTTGTAGGTGGCGATGCCTTCGGCCTGAATGGCTTCGCGCGTGCCGCCGGCCGGCAGATATTTTGGCACGAAACCGCCCTTGGCGCCGACCGGCACGATCACCGCGTTCTTGACGTTCTGCGCTTTCACCAGGCCCAGAATTTCGGTGCGGAAATCCTGCGGCCGATCGGACCAGCGAATGCCGCCGCGCGCTACCTTGCCGAAGCGCAGATGCGCGGCCTCGACCCGCGGCGAATAGACGAAAATCTCGTAGAGCGGCCGCGGCAACGGCATAGCGTCGACTTTGCGGCTGGAAAACTTGATCGCGATGATGTCCTTGGGTTGGCCGGCGCGGTCGAGCTGAAAGAAATTGGTGCGGATCGCGGAC
>Ga0307476_10000820_pt1 | contig 21319 bp, 18 predicted proteins | sample atmos_gasesECM2C_2_FD_203314 | JGI IMG/M metagenome (GOLD analysis project Ga0307476, IMG submission 203314) | Hardwood forest soil microbial communities from Morgan-Monroe State Forest, Indiana, United States - atmos_gasesECM2C_05 | ecosystem: Environmental > Terrestrial > Soil > Temperate...
TCTTCAGCTACCCGGTCCCCCCCGGCCCGCTGCGGGCGACGCGGCGGCGCAACGTCAAAGCGCTGCCGTTCGCGGAGCGCCAGAAGCTCGCCAACCCGCCGGAGCGGATCCTGCGGGCGCTGGCGGCGGTCGTCGGCGAGAAAGGCTATCCCGACACCACGGTCGCCGACGTGGTCGAACGGGCGGGGACCTCGCAACGGACCTTCTACGAACACTTCAAGAACAAGGAGGACGCGATCGTCGCCGCCCTCGACAGCGGCTCCGCCCACATGCTCGCCGCCGCCCTGCCGGCCTTCCGCCGCGCCCCCGACTGGCAGCACGCGGTCCACGACACCCAGGAAGCGATGTTCGCCTTCGGCGCCGAAGAGCCCGAGTACGCGCGGATGGGCGGGGTCGAGATGTACGCCGCCGGCAAACGCGCCCTCGACCAGCGCGAGGTCGTGACCGAAGGGATGGAGGGCCTGCTCGCCCCCGGCTACGAACTCAAACCTGACACCCCGCCGATCGCCGCCGAGGCGATCGGCGGCGCCCTCTACTCACTCCTCTACGACCACGTCAACAAGAAGGGCCCGGAGACCCTGCCGGCGATCGTCCCGACGGTGGTCTACGTCACCCTCGCTCCCTTTCTCGAGACCGAGGACGCCTACGAGGTCGCGATCGGCTGAGGCCGGGTGTACCTTGAACGCGATGAACGTCAGACGCAAGGGGAACTGGACCCCCGATGGCCGGGCCGAGAGGGTGGCTCTGAGGCGTGACTATCGCGCGCTGACGCCTGCCCAGCGAGTTGAACAGGTCTTCGAGCTCTCGAAGTTCATGTCACAGGTTTCTCAGGCGGGCCAGCGTCAGCGCGGTGGCTGACCTCGACATTCGCGGCCTGCTGGAGGAACTTGTCCACGACGGGGTGGATTTCCTGATTATCGGTGGCGTCGCCGTCGGGTACCACGGTCATGTGCGGGCCACGAAGGACGTCGACGTCGTCCCATCTCCGGATCGCAGCAACCTCGAGCGCCTAGCTCGGGTGCTCAGTCGACTCGGAGCGATAGTCGAGGGTGCTGAGGAGTTCGAGCCAGGAGAGCTCCCAGATCCACTGGACCCCGACGTTCTCTCCGAGGGCGGGAACTGGGTGCTCTCAACCCGGTTGGGCCGGATCGACATCATGCAATGGATCGGCGACGAACCGCTGTGGGAACAGCTCTCACCTGCGGCAATAGAGGACGAGATCGCTGGCATGGCCGTCAGGATCGTCAGCTATGACGATCTCGTCGCACTGAAGGAACTCGCCGGCCGGCCTGAGGATCTGACTGATCTGCAGCGGCTACGAGCGGCGCGAGAGCTTTGACGACGACGCCGCAGGGTTTGCTCAGCCGTGGATCTTCTCGCCGCGCTCGAGCATGGCGACGAACTTGCGCAGCCGCCGCTCCCGCGTCTCGGGCTTTTTCGCGTCGTTCAGCCGGTAGATGACCGCGTAGCGGTTGGCGCCGTCGAGGCCGGCGAAGAACTCGGCGGCGGCCGGATTGGCATCGAGCTCGCGCTGGAGGTCGTCCGGCACCTGCGCCGTGCGCTGTCCCTCATAGGCCGCCTCCCAGCGACCGTCCCCCTTCGCAGCCTCGACCTCGGCCAAGCCCGCCGGCCGCATCGCGTCGGCAGCGATCAGCGCTTCCGCCTTCTCACGGTTGATCTTCGACCAGCGCCCGCGCGGGCGGCGCGGCGTGAACCGCTGCAGGAAGTGCTGGTCGTCGTGGCCGCGCTTCTGGCTGTCGATCCAGCCGAAGCAGAGCGCCAGCTCGAGCGCCTCGGCGTAGGTCACGCTCGGCTCCTCCGCCCCCTTCTTGGCGATCTTCAGCCAGGCACCGTCGCTGCCGTGGTTCCCCTCCAGCCAGCGCTCGAGCTCGGCCCGGTCGGCAAAGAGGAGGGTCGGCAGGTCGTCCGCCACGGACGCCAGCTTCTCATTCGACGAGCTGACGCAGCTCCGCGGTCAGGCTGTCCTCCAGCTCTTTGATGCTGCGGTAGTCGAGGCAGCGCTCACCGCGGACATCGAACATCAGCTCGGAGTCGCTCTTCTTGATCAGCACCGCCGGCACCCCCTTCGCCCAGGCGTAGCCCACCTCCAGGTAGACGTTGGGGTTGGCGTCGGTCAGATCGGCTACCAGCAACGTCGCGGTGCTGATCTTGTCCTTGACGCGATCGAGGATGTCACCGGTGAATATGCCGCGGTCGATCCGCTCGCAGAGCAGGCCGCTGTTGCGGACCGCCGCCGCGATCCCGTAGTGGAAGACGTCGTCGAACTCCGCCGCGAACGGCATTGCGATGAACGCGTGGTCCTGCTGCTCGGGGGCCGCGGCGACCGATTGCTGGAGGACTTCCCCCGCCGCCGGGTCCTCAGCCTCAATCCTGAAGGCGGAGGAGCCGTGGTTCGACGCGGGCAGGGTTTCGCGCAGCCGCAGGCGGAGCCGCTCGGCTCGGCCTGGGTCGCTCTCCAGGATCAGGACCTGTTCGAGTGACCCGGGTGCTTTGCCATCCTCGATCGCGTCGATCAGGCCGCGAACCTCGGAATCGAGGCAAGCGAGCTCGTCCAGCCCGTATCCAGCCCCGTGCAGGGTGAGCGCAACCGTCTTCACGTCGGCGCGCTCCCTGGCGAGGATCTCCAGCGCTTCTTCGGCGAAGGTGCCGATCTCGCGATAGCCGAAGGTCAGCAACGGCCCGACGCTGATGAAGAGCACGTCCTCGGCGCCGACCGCTGGCCTTCCGGGGACGATCACGTGGTTCCCAGCCGGCAGCTCACCCTCCAGGTCGAGACCGAGCAGCTTCCCCGTCGCGCGGTCGACTCCGCGAGGAACGTCGGCGTGCTTGAGGACGAGGGCATCCACCTGGTAGGCGAGCGCGTCCGCCTCGACCACTTCGAGCATGGTTCCGCTGGTCCCATCCACGGCACGAGCCTAGCCAGGCAGCCGGGACCGATGGAAGAACCGTCGTGTTTCGTTCGATCGCCGACCGCGGGGTGCCCGACTCGGCGAGCACCGCCAGCAGTTCGGCCTCGCCGACGCCCTCGCCGGGCGCACGGTTTAGAGTCCCGCAGCGTCGGCCAGCAGGTCGACCTGAGCCGGGTCGCTGGAGCTCGGGAAGAGGATCAACTCGTCGCAGCCGACGCCCTCGAAGGCCGCGAGGTAGGCCTTGACGGTCTCGGCGTCCTTGGCGGCCGAGCCGGCGATGAAGTTGGCCGTGTCCTCTCCGAGCCAGGCGTAGTAGTCCTTCAGGTACTTGTTGGCGTTCTCTTCGGCCTGATCGCCGAGCGAGAAGTAGGCGAGGGCCTCGACCCGCGGCGCGTCCTCGCGGCCGGCAGCCGCCCACTCGGCCTTCACCTTCTCCGCCCCTTCAGCGAAGACTTCGGGCGGCGCCCCGCCGGAGATCCAGCCGTCGCCGTACTTGGCGGCCCGGGCGAAGGAGGCGTCGACGCCGCCGCCGACCAGCAGGGTCGGGTAGTTGGGGACTTCGGGCCCGACCAGCTCGTGCTCCCAGACCTCGCGGATCTTCGACAGCATCTCGTCGATCGTCGCGCCGCGGCCGTCCATCGCCACCTCGGCCATCGCATAGTCGTCGTCGCGGCCGCCGAGGCCGATGCCGAGCGTCATCCGGCCGCCGGAGAGGGCGTGGATGCTGAGCGTCTGCTTGGCGACCGAGGCGGCGTTCTCGCGCAACGGGGCGAGCAGCACCGAGGTCGTCAACCGGATCCGCTCGGTCACCGCGGCGGCGGCGGCGAGCGCGACCAGCGGCTCGTAGTTGCCGTAGGCGATGCGGTCGATCGTGCCGAGGCTCCTGAAGCCGCGCGCGTCCGCTCGCCGCGCCCACTCGGTCAGGTCGGAACCGGTCGTGCCGGGAACAGCGTTGGGAAGGCCAATCGATACGTCCATCTGCGCTCTCCTACTCGTCCGGGACTGGGTAGGAGAAAACTACTCAGTCGGAGAGCTCGGCTTCGAGGCTTCGGAATGCGTCGCGCGCGTAGCCGAGGACGCGGCGGTCGCCGCTCAGGCGGTAGCGCGAGTTGACGCCCATCACCAGGGCGTAGAGCTCGAAGGCGACGCGGTCGGGGTCCTCGGCGCCGGCGATCCCGGCCTGGCGGGCGAGCTCACCGATCCAGGCGTCGAGGGCGGCGGCGATCGCGTCGCGGACGGGGCCGGGCCGGTCGTCGTACTCGGCCGAGGTCGCCGCCCAGAAGCAGCCGCCGGCGTAGAGGTCGAGGTGCGCGAGGTAGTTCTCGCCCAGCGCCCGCAGCCGCGGCGCCCCGTCGGGGGCGCTCAGCGCCGGCTCGAGCACGGTCGCGACGAAGCGCTGGGCGGCGGCCTCGACGGTCGCCAGCTGCAGGTCCTGCTTGGAGCCGAAGTGGGCGAAGAGACCGCTCTTGCTCATCCCCAGCTCGCTCGCGAGGCGGCCGATCGTCAGCCCCTCGAGGCCCTCGGCCGAGGCGAGGTCGACGGCGCGGTCGAGGATCGCGGCGCGGGTCTGCTCCCCCTTTCCGGCTCGCGTCTCCCCTGCCTGCGGCGCTCCGGTTTCGCGCTCGGTGGTTGCGCTCATCGCCGAAAGGATATAGAAAAGCACGAACGTTCGTACACATATGGGAGGAGAAGTACATGAGCAACCACGGAGCAAAGAAGATCGATGAGATGGAGGCCGTCTACCTCGGCGCCTTCAAACGCGCCCGGGCCGAACTCGGGATCGAGGCGTTCGGGATCGCGGTGATCGACCTGCCGCCCAACTTCGAGCAGTACCCCGAGCACGACCACGCCGGTGACGGCCAGGAGGAGGTTTTCCTGGCAATGCGCGGCAGCGGCGAGATCGAGATCGACGGCGAGCGCTTCCCGCTCGATGCCGATCACATCGCCAGCGTCCCTTCGGGAACCAACCGCAAGGTCTGGTCGGGCCCGGACGGGATCCGGCTGGTAGTCGTCGGCGGCGTCCCCAACGGCCCCTACGTGCCGCCGGACGTCAGCAAGCTGGGAGAGCCCGACCCGATGGCGGCCGCCTAGGTTCGAAGCCGGGGCAGCTCAGCACCGGGATCCGCGGGTAGCGCGGGTAGTCCGGGTCGGTTCGCGACCGCTCGCACAGAGAGAAAACCGAGCCACGGGTGTTGGGGACCAGGCGCTGGTGACGGCAGCGGTCGCAGAGTCCGTTGTCCGGGGCCGGGCGGCTCACTGCCGCTCGGCCCGCGCCTTGGCGGCGGCGATGATGCGGCGGGTGAGGAGGACGTGCATCCGGGTGCCGATCACCAGCGCCCGGTAGATGCTGCCCTTCAGGCCCGGGAACTCGGCCCGGGTCTCGGCCTGCAGCCGGGTGCGGCCACCGCCGAGGTCGTCGAGGCGAACGGTCAGCGCGTACCGCGAGAAGCGATGGGCACCGGCGAGAACAAGCTCCCGCTGGGGCTCGGCCGCGGCGACGTGAAAGCCGGGGACGGTCGAGCCGACCGCCAACGGGCGCGGACCAGAGGCGGTGCGGTCCTCGCAACCGACCAGTGCCGCGATGCGCGGGGTGGCACCGCCCTCGAACGAGCGCTCGGCGATCTTCAGCAGCGCCTCCCAGGTCGGGCCGGGGGGCGAGTCGATCTCGATCGAGTGTTCATCGACGAAGGGGAGCGAATCGGCGGCAGTCTCCATACGAGGATGCTATTTGCGGGCTCCGGGCCCGTGGGCTCCCGCCTCGTCCCCGGCTAGCTTTGATCTGTGCACACCGCGACCCTGTTCGACGCCGACGCCGCCTCTTACACGGGGACGGTCGAGGTGCTCGGGGTCATCTTCCGCGCCGAGGACGACGGCTACGCGGTGCTGGAGGTGCGGGAGGCGGAGTCGGGCGAGGGCTTCGCCCTGGTCGGGCCGGTCGCCCACCTCGGCGAGGGTGACCGGGCCGAAGTCAGCGGCGAGTGGCAGACCCATTCGCGCTACGGGCGCCAGCTCCGCGCCCAGGGAGCGCTGCCGCTCGACCCGGCCGACCGCGAGGGACAGATCGCCTACCTGACCACCCTGCGCCACATCGGCCAAGCGCGGGCCGAGCGACTCGTCGACGAGCACGGCGAGAGCGTCCTGCAGGTGATCGCAGCCGACCCACAGCGGGTCTTTTCCTCCCTGCGCGGGGTCAGCGGCGACCAGGCCGCCGCCGCGACCGAATCGTGGCACGCGAGCCGCGCCGTCCGCGACCTCCACGTGCAGCTGGCGCCGCACGGCCTCGCCCATCTGGCGGCGCCGATCCACGCCCGCTACGGGGACGGCTCGATGACCGTCCTGCACGAGGACCCCTACCGGCTGACCGAGGTGCCGGGGGTCGGGTTCGCCCGCGCCGACAAGATCGCGCTCGCCGCCGACGTGCCGCCCGAGTCGAGCCGTCGCGCCCAGGCCGCCGCGCTCTTCGCCCTGACCGAGGCCGAGCAGCAGGGCAACAGCTACCTGCCGCTGGCGGAGCTGACCCGGCGCACGGCGCGGCTGATCGGTCTCGCCCCCGATCCCGACCTGCTGGCCGAGGCCCCGGGGCTGGTCAGCGAGGAGGACCGCGTCTACCGCGAGCCGACCCGCGACAGCGAGGTCGCGGTAGCGGCGACGCTGGCGGCGCGAGCGGCGGCGCCCGCCCACCTCGACCACGAGCCACCCGAGGAGCCGGGATACGAGCTGACCGACGAGCAGTGGGCGGCCGTGCGGAGCGCCTTCGGGGCGCGGATCTCGGTCCTCACCGGCGGCCCTGGCGTCGGCAAGACCAAATGCACGCTGGGGATCGTCGCCGAGGCGGAAGCGGCGAACGCGACGATCGCTCTCTGCGCCCCGACCGGGCGCGCCGCACGGCGGATGGAGGAGGCGACCGGGCATGAGGCGAAGACGATCCACCGCCTGCTGGAGTGGATGCCGGGCCGCGAACCCGCCTTCCGCCCGGGGCGGCCGCTGCCGGCGGACCTGGTAATCGTCGACGAGTCCTCGATGTTGAACCTGCGCCTCGCCGAGGTCCTGCTGAGCGGCCTCGCCGAGTCGACCCACGTCGTCTTCGTCGGCGACGCCGACCAGCTGCCGCCGATCGGCGCCGGCAAGCCGTTCGAGGACCTGATCGCCTCCGAGTCGGTGCCGGTCGTGCGGCTGACCCAGATCTTCCGCCAAGCGGCACGGTCGATGATCACGACCGCCGCCCACGAGATCAACCAGGGTCGTCTCCCCCACCTCGAGCCCGGTCCCGACCAGGACCACGACTTCTTCTTCATCGACCGCGCCAATCCCGAGCGGGCGCTCGACACCGTCGTCGAGGTGGTCGCCGAGCGGGCCCCGGCCAGCTTCAACGTCGACCCGATCCGTGAGGTCCAGGTGCTGGCACCGATGTACAAAGGGGCGGTCGGGATCGACGCTCTCAACGAGCGCCTGCAAGCGGAGCTGAACGCCGACGGCAAGCGGGCGCTGAACGACCGCTTCCGGATCGGCGACCGCCTGATCCAGACCCGCAACTCGCACGAGCTGGGGCTGATGAACGGCTCGATCGTCTTCCTCCGCGAGGATCAGCCCGACGACGAACTGATCGTCGTCGACACCGACGACGGCGGCTCGCTGGTGATCCCCTACGACGAAACGGCGACGCTGCGGCTGGCCTACGCGATCTCGGTTCACAAGGCGCAGGGCTGCGAGGTGCCGGTCGTGGTCGGCGTCTGCCACCGCTCGCACGCCCGGATGCTGACCCGGCCGCTGCTCTACACCGCGATCACCCGCGCCCGCAACAGCTGCGTCCTCGTCGGCGATCGCTCGGTCCTGGGCGCGGCGGTCGGCCGCGACGACAGCGGCAGCCGCTTCTCCGGGCTGGCCGACCGCCTCCGCGGCTAAAACTCGCGCCCATGAAACGTCTCGTCGTCCTCCTCCTGCTCAGCCTCTCCCTGCTCGCCGGGGCCGTCCCCGCCGGCGCCGCCAGCTCCAAGCCCGGCCCCGGCCTCCTCGAAAACGAAGTCGCGGCGATCGCGCTGCTCGACCACGCGCGCGGCCTCGACCGCTTCGTTCGCGCGGTCTCCGACCCGAGCTCGCCTCGCTACCGCGAGTACGCGACGGTCGAGCAACTGGTCGCCCGCTTCGGCGCCACGCCGAAAGAGATCAAAGCGTCCCTGCGCTGGTTCGCACGGCGCGGGGTGAGGGCCAAGGTCGACGCCAGCCACACCGCGGTGATCGCCTGGCTCTCCAAGCACCGGGCCGAGGCGCTGCTTCCCGCCCCAGCTTCCGCCTCCTCCGCCGGCGACACCGCGTCCCCACGGCGCGTGCCGGTGGCGCTGCGCGGCGCCGTGACGCGGATCGCGGTGCTGGATCGAGCTTCCCTGCGCGGCCAGCCCGCAGCAGCCGAGGCAACGGCCGAGGCGACCGACGGCGGCGAAGCGAAAGCGCCCTACGAGTCGATTCGGCCCCACAGCGGCACGGCCGGCGGCTGCCCGGCCGGCAGCAGCGCCGTCCAGGGCCCCGGCCTGGAGCCGTTCACGCCGAACCAGTTCCTCACCGCCTACGGCTACGACGCCTTCCACAAACGCGGGCTCGAAGGCCAGGGTCAGACGGTCGCCCTGGTCGAGGAGGGCGGCTTCAAGAGCAGCGATGTCGCCACCTTCGCCAGGTGCTTCGGATTCAAGCCGCCGCCGACGAAGGTGATCCCGCTCCGGGGCTCGAAGCCACTGGCGCCCGAACTCGAGGCGACCCTCGACGTCGAGATGGTCTCCGCCGGCGCACCAAGGCTCGACCACCTCTACGTCTACCAGGGGACGATCATCGAAACGCTCGGCGCCGCACTCGGCTCGCCCGGCCATCGGCCCGACGTGATCTCGAGCTCGATCGTGATCTGCGAGCCCGAACTCGGCACCGAACCGATCATCCGCCCGATCCTCGAAAACCTGCTTGCGACCGCCGCCGCCGCCGGCATCTCCGTCCTCTCCGCCGCCGGCGACCAGGGTTCGACCGGCTGCCGGGTGGCGGGGGGCGAAACCGGGGTGACGGCGCTGCCGGTCCGCGCGGTCAGCCTGCCCGCCTCCTCGGTCTACGCAACTGCGGTCGGCGGCACCAACCTGATCCTGGCCAAGCAGAACCGGATCAAGAGCCAGATCGTCTGGAACGATTCCTCCCACACCCCGTGGGCCGGCGGTGGTGGTATCAGCATCCTCTCGCCTCGCACCCCTTGGTGGCAGACGGCCGGCAAGGCATACGGCCTCGGTCGCAAGGTCCCCGACATCGCCGCCCTCGCCGACCTCTACCCCGGCTACGCCCTCTTCTGCACCGCCCCCTCCTGCGGACCGGGCGGCCTTCCCGGGGCCGTCTACGGCTGGACCAGCGGCGGCGGCACCAGCTTCGCGACGCCGGTGATGGCCGCCGGGGTCGCGCTCGCAAACCAGTACGGGGAGCAGCATGGCGAGGCGCCGATCGGTTTCCTCAACCCGCTGCTGTACCGGCTCGGCGCCGAAAAGAAGGCGGCCGCATCCGCCTTCAGCGACGTCGTCACGGGCAACAACGACATCGGCCGGATCCTGGCGCCGGCAGTCGGCGGCGGCGTCTCGGTTGGCTGCTGCTCGGCCAAACCCGGGTACGACTGGGCCAGCGGCTGGGGCTCGCTGAAGATCCCGGGCTTCGCCAAGCTCGCGGCGGCTGCCGACCACTAGGAGGCGTGCCCGCGGGCGGCGGGGGCGATACTTCGCCGCATGGAGGATCGAGCCAAGCAGCACCGGCACCAGGTGCCCTGGCTCGAGATCGGCGCGACCCTGGCCGGGATCGCTTTGCTGGCAGCGATGGTGCTCGGCATCCCCGCCCTGCGCCACGCGCTCGAAGCGGTCCTCCAGGGTGACACCGCCGAGGTCCGCCACCAGATCGACGAGCTCGGTGCCGTCGGGCCGCTGCTGATCATCGCCCTCGCCCTGCTGCACACGATCGTCATCTACCCGGCGGAGATCGTCAACGCCGCGGCCGGCTTCGCCTACGGCTTCTTCCCGGCCCTGGCCCTGGTCACGGTCGGCTGGATGGCCTCGGCGCTGCTCTGTTACTGGGTCGGCACCCGGGTGGCCCGGCCGCTGCTCGACCGTTGGTTCGGGCTGGAGCGATTCGAGCGCTTCGAGCGGATGATCGAGCGCGGCGGCGTCACCCTGCTGCTGGCACTGCGCCTGATCCCGATCGTCCCCTTCAGCCTGGTCGGCTACGCGGCCGGCGCCGCCCGGGTGCCGGTCTGGCGCTTTGTCTGGACCACGGTCGTCGGCTACATGCCGATCACCGCGATCGCCGTCTACTTCGGTACCCGCCTGGAGGGGATGGAGCTGACCGACCCGATCGTGATCGGCTCGGTCGTCGCCCTGCTCGCGCTGCTCCTGATCGGCAACTGGATCGTGCGCCGCCAGGCGGGGTCGGGCAAGGAGGAGGTCAGCCGGACCGTTTGACGGCGAAGCGGTAGACGGCCGGCGTCGGGTCGACGTTGCCGGCCGCGTCGACGGCCTTGGCGAGGACCTTGTGCTCGCCCGGCTCGAGCTTGACGACGAGCCGCTTGCCGCAGAACCGGCGCCTGTCGCGGTCGACCTTGCAGACGAACCTGGCGCTGCCGTCGCTGGCGCGGAAGCGGAACACGACCTCGGCCCGGTGCTGTTTGGTCTGGACCAGCTTCGGCGGGTGCTTGGCGATCTTCGTCTGCGGCGCCTTGGTGTCGATCCGGAAGGGGAGGACGGGGCTGGAACCGACGCGACCGCCGGCGTCGGCGCCGGTGAGTTGGAAGCTGTGCTTGCCGTCGGCGAGGTTGCTCGGGACCCGGTAGGGGGAGGAGCAGGGGACCGGCGCGGCGCCGTCGAAGGCGCAGCCGAAGACGACCGGGCGGCTGGCGGCGAATTCGATCGTCGGCCGCCGCTCGCGGCTCAGCGCCGGCGGCCACTTGGTGACGGTGACGGTCGGTGCCAGCGCCACCGAGTTGACCGCGGCAAAAGCGTCCGGCAGCCCGGCGCCGACCGCGGTCGGGCCGAAGGCTCCAACCGGCCGGCCGCTCGCCAGCAGCGCGGCCCGGATCTGGGCCTGACCGGCGCCGGGGTTGGCCTGCCGCATCAGAGCGGCGATCGCGGCGGCGTGCGGCGCCGCGGCCGAGGTCCCGCAGAAGCGCCAGAAGCTGCCCGATTTGAAGGCGAAGAAGGTGGTGACGCCGCAATCGGTGGCGACGAGGTCGGGCTTGCTGATCACGACTTCGCCGGTCGGCGCCGCCGGTGAGGCGCCGGTGACCGGGCCGAAGAGGTGGACCACCGGCCCGCGCGACGAGTAGACCTCGGGTTTGTACGAGGTCGAGTAGAGGATCGCGCCGGTGCTGATCGCGCCGGGAGCCCCGCTGTGGCCGATCACCGTCGGTCCGATCGGGAGGCCGGCGCTTGCGCTCAGCTGTTCCGCCGTCGGAAACACGCCGGTGACGCCGTTGCCGACCTGGACCAGCTTGAAGCGCGGGTTGGCGCTGCCGGAGGTGCGGGTGATTCCCACCCTGACCGTCGTCGTCGCGCCTTCGTTTTTCCATGCCAGGGCCTCGAACGGCCGCTGGGTGGCGCTCACGTTCTGGTAGGTCGAGCTGTTGAGCACGGCGCCGCCGGCGGTGACCAGGTAGAGGTCGAGGTTGTCCTGGACCCCACCCCACGGTTCCGCCCACTGCAGGTCGAGGACGATTTCCCTGCCGGCTTCGACCGTGTATTCGAAGGCGCTGTCGCTGCCGCCGCCGGGTTTGAAGTCGGCGCAGGAGGCTCCGGGGACGGCAAGTGGACAGGCGACCGCTTCGAACTGGGCTTCGACCGAGCCGACGTCGCTGCCGTTCGAGATCACGTTGTCGTTGCCGGCGGCAGTGAAGTAGGAGGCACCGCCGGCCGTCACTTCGTTGATCGCAACCGCGACCGGGCCGTCTTGGAAGAAGGGCTCTTCAAGGTAGATCGCGTCGTCGGCGATCACCTGGGCGCCGGCGCCCGCCAGGCCCCGGATGTTTTTCGCGAAGGCGGCCTGGCCGCCGGCGGCGGTGGCGAAGTCAATCGCCGCCCCAGGGGCGAGGTCGTGGACGATCTGGGCCATCGCCCGGCCCTCGTCGGTGCCGCTCGCGACGGGGTCGGAGAGGATGCCGACGGGCTGCTGGGAGCCGCAGGGGCTGCCGGGACCGGGCAGGTCGCCGCTGATGAGGTCGCCGGCGGCGTGGGTGGCGACGCTGGCGCGGCGGTCGAAGGAATCGGAGACGATGCCGACGGTGACGCCGCTACCATCGACGGCGAAGCTGCCCCTGGCGTTGGCGGCCCCCAGCTGCGAGTCGCCCTCGGAGCGGACCGAGCCGCCACAGTCGACGCCGCGGACGATCGGAGCCAGCACTTCGGTGACCCCGGCGACGCCGTCGACGGCGGCGACGGTCGGCAGGTCGGCGGGCGCGGCAGCGACGGTGACCGTCTGGTAGCGGCGGCTGACGTCGAGGACGTCGGCACCGGCGGCGCGCAGCGATTCGGCACCGGCGGCGGCGCCCTGGTCGAAGCGGACTTCGGCGACGACCTGGCTGCCCTGGCGCACGAGGCTGGCGGGGCCGGTGGCGGGAAGGTCGAGCTGGCGCGCCTGCTGGGCCAGCGGCAGCGCCCGCACGGCCGGAGTCGCCAGCTCGGCCAGGCGTGGCGAAAGGCTGCCGGGGTCGGCCGTGGCGGTTGCAGGCACGACGGCAGCAACGAGCAGCGCGGCTACGCACACGATCAGGGACTTCATCTGAGACCCGGTATCGACACTACCGCTTCCGGCCTTGAAAACCGCCAGGTGCGGCGGAATGTCAGCTAGATATAGGCAGAGCGCCGGAACCAAACCACCAAAGCAAGAACCGAGGCCACCGCGCTGCCGACGCCGAGCCCCCAGAAGGCCGCGGCGGTGTCGATGTTGGTGACCAGCCACTTGAAGTTCTGACCGAAGAAACCGACGAGGAAGGAGAGCGGCAGAAAGATCGTCGCCACGATCGTCAGCTGCTTGGTGATCTGGTTGAGGCGGTTGGAGACGACCGAGAGATAGGCGTCGCGGGTGCCAGCGAGCAGGTCGCGGTAGGAGTCGATCTGGTCGGAGATCCGGATCGCGTGGTCGTAGACGTCGCGGAAGTAGTTGCGCGAGTCGGCTTCGAGGCCGGGGATTTCGAGGATGTCGTCGATCCCGCGGGCCAGCAGGTCGCGTTGTGGGGTCACCACCCGGCGCAGCTCGACCAGCTTGCGGCGCAGCGCCGTGATCTCCTCCAGCTGTCCCGGTTCGGGACGTTCGAAGATCTCGGTGTCGAGCCCTTCCATCCGTTCGTCGAGTCGCTCCAGGACCGGGAAGAAGGTGTCGGTGAGGCCGTCGAGGACGCGGTAGATGACGAACTGCTCCGAGCGCGGCGACTGTGCCTCGAGCCGCTCGCGCGCTTCCTTGAGGACCGGACAGGGACGCAGGTGCGAGGTGACGATGTAGCCGCCGCTGAGGAAGGCGTGCACCTCTTCGAGCTCGATCTCTTCGCCGTCCCCCTCGCTGACGCCGTAGTAGACGAGGAACATGTACTCGCCGAAGTCGTCGAGCTTCGGCCGCTGTCCCCGCTTCAGCATGTCCTCCAGCGCCAGCGGGTGGAAGGAGAAGAGCTCGCCAACCGCCTGCGCCTCCCCCTCCCCTGGATCGGTCAGGTCGAGCCAGAAGTACTCGTCGCGCTGGAGCAGGCCGGAGATCGCCTCGCGATCGATGCTCTCGAGGAAACGCACGCGGCGAACGCTAGATCGGCATCCGGACGACCGCGATCACCGAATATGCGTCTCTGCAACTGGCGATCCTGCTACGGTCCTCCCTGTTAGGGCCGGTTAGACCGGCAAAAGTTCGTGTCTAGCGCTCGCAGTCGTTGCTTTCCAGCTTCCTCCGCGTTCGCAGCACATCGATGTGGAGGCAATGCATGCCCACTGGAACTGTCAAGTGGTTCAGCGACGACAAGGGCTACGGGTTTATCACTCCCGATGACGGCTCGAAGGACGTCTTCGTTCATCACAGCGCCATCCTCGGTGAGGGCTTCAAGTCCCTGACCGAGGGCGCCAAAGTGAGCTACGAGTCCGAAGAAGGCCCCAAGGGCCCGGCCGCAGCGAGCGTTCAGCAGCAGTAAGAACTGCGCAAGCGCTTTAATAACGGGGCCCGCGTTGTGCGGGTCCCGTTTTTTTCTGCCTGGGGGCTGTTCGGTGGCTCAGGGCCGAGCAGTCCAAGGACGCAGGAGCGAGTGTGCTCTGCACATGAGCGACGAGGACGCAGGAATGCGAGTGACATGAGTCTCCGAACAGACCTCAGGAATGTGGCGATCATCGCCCACGTTGACCACGGCAAGACGACCTTGGTCGACGCGATGCTGTGGCAGACCGGCACCTTCCGCAAGGGCCAGGACGTCGCCGAGCGGGTGATGGACTCGATGGACCTCGAGCGCGAGAAGGGGATCACGATCCTGGCCAAGAACACCGCCGTCAACCGCGGCGACGTCAAGTTCAACATCGTCGACACCCCCGGCCACGCCGACTTCGGCGGCGAGGTCGAGCGGGCGCTGACCATGGTCGACGGGGCGCTGCTCCTGGTCGACGCCTCCGAGGGGCCGCTGCCGCAGACCCGCTTCGTCCTCCGCAAGGCGCTGGAGCGCAAGCTGCCGATCATCCTCGTCGTCAACAAGGTCGACCGCCCCGACGCGCGGATTTCCGAGGTCGTCGACGAGGTCTACGAGCTCTTCATCGACCTCGACGCCGACTCCGAGCAGATCGATTTCCCGATCGTCTACACCAACGCCAAAGCCGGCTGGGCGGCGATGGAGGAGGGTGTCGAAGGCGAGGACCTGACCCCGCTGCTCGACCTCATGGTGGAGAAGATCCCCGCCCCGGAATACGACGAGGGAGCGCCGCTGCAGGCGCACGTGACCAACCTCGACGCCTCGCCCTACGTCGGCCGCCTGGCGATCTGCCGGGTTCGCCAAGGGACGATCCGCAACGGCCAGCAGATCGGCTGGTGCCGGGCCGACGGCAGCGTCCAGCGCGCCGCGGTCTCCGAGCTCTACGTGACCGAAGGACTGGAGCGGGTCAGCGCCGAGCAGGCCGGGCCGGGCGAAATCATCGCTGTCGCCGGGATGGAAGAGGTGACGATCGGCGAGACCCTGGCCGACCCCGAGAACCCGCGGCCGCTGCCGGTGATCGAGGTCGACGAGCCCTCGCTCTCGGTCGTGATCGGGATCAACACCTCGCCGCTGGCCGGCCAGGAGGGCAGCAAACTGACCGCACGGCAGATCCGCGACCGGCTCGACACCGAGCTGGTCGGCAACGTCTCGATCCGGGTCCAGGACACCGAACGCCCCGATGCCTGGGAGGTGCAGGGCCGCGGCGAGCTGCAGCTCGTGATTCTGCTGGAGATGATGCGGCGCGAGGGCTTCGAGCTGACCGCCGGCCAGCCGCGGGTCGTCACCCGCGACGTCGACGGCAAGGTCCACGAGCCGGTCGAGCGGCTGGCGATCGACGTGCCCGAGGAGCACGTCGGTGCCGTCACCCAGATGCTGGCTGCCCGCAAAGGGCGGATGGAGCAGATGGTCAACCACTCGACCGGGTGGGTGCGGATGGACTACCTGGTGCCGGCCCGCGGCCTGATCGGGTTCCGGACCGAGTTCCTGACCGAGACCCGCGGCACCGGCATCCTCCACCACGTCTTCGACCGCTGGGAGCCGTGGGCGGGTGAGCTGCGCACGCGCCAGACCGGCTCCCTCGTCGCCGACCGCCGCGGCCAGACCGCCGGCTACTCGCTGATGAGCCTGCAAGACCGCGGGACGCTGTTCGTAGGCAGCGGCGAGGAGGTCTACGAGGGGATGATCGTCGGTGAGAACGCGCGCTCCGACGACCTCGACGTCAACCCGACCAAGGCCAAACAGCAGACCAACATGCGGGCGGCGAGCGCCGACGTCCTCGTTCGCCTGGCGCCGCCGACGCGGCTCAGCCTGGAAGGGTCGCTGGAGTTCCTGCGCGAGGACGAGTGCGTCGAAATCACCCCAGAGTCGGTGCGGCTGCGGAAGGTCGAGCTCGACAAAATCCTGCGGCTCAAGGCGTCGAAGCGCGGCGCTGCCGCGCCGCGGTAGACCGGGCCTCCGCCCGCTCCAGCAGCAAGCCGAGTCGCTCGACCACCTGCGCCGGTTCCCGTTCGAGCCGCCGGCCGGTGACGCGTCGGGTTTCGATCCCGGCCAGGGCGAGGTCCTCGTCGCGCAGAGGGTCACGCTCAAACGCTTCGCGGGTTCCGTGCGTCTCGAAGAAATCGAGTTCCACCGCGAAGCGGAAGTCAGGCCAGTAGAAGTCGAGCTCATGGCCGCACTCGTTCCAGCCCGTGGCGGGACGCGGCAGGCCGGCGTCGGCCAGCATGCCCAGGAGCAGCTTCTCGGCGTCGGAGCGGGTGAAGGCGGGCGGCCTGTAGTTGACGATCGCGCGCCGCAGCCGGCTCGAGCCGCGGTGGCCGCGGTTGCGGGCGATCACCGATTCGACCGGCCCGAGTTCGAGGAGCTCCAGCTCTTCAGCGCGCTCGAGCATCCGCCCCAGCCAGTCGGGTTTGACCAGCGCCGCCATGTCGAGCAGCGTGCGCGGGACGGAGGTCACCGGAATTCCGTTTTCCAGGGCTCGATCCTCGGCGGTGAGATTTCGCGCTCTGTGCAGCCGCAGCGGCTGCCTCTTCCGGCGCTGTACCGGGCTCGTGACGTGGATCGGAACAGGCTGGGTATGGCGAGTGAGGCTCCAAAGCCACGCAGCGGAGTAATGGCTCAACAGTGCGTCCGGCCCACAGGCAAGCACCGCGGCAAGGCACTGCCCGTGAGGGGAGAGATTCCTGTAGCCGACGGCGTAGACGCCGGTGTAGAGCCGATGGAGCCTTCCCGCGCCCGCCGCCCGTGAGATCGCCGGGTGCGAATAACCGAGCGGGCCTTCTAGTTGCCGGATGGAAACCACGCCGTGCTGGCGATCCGCAAGCGCCGCCAGGGCACCATGCGCACCCGGGCCATCCTCACGTGGCTGCCATTTCGTCCGCATAGCGAGCGAAATGGCAGCCACGCCAAATTCTCTCCCCCTACTTGCTGCTGTTCGTCCCTCGCACCGCTACGAAGTCTTCGGGAGCCCCGCTTCGATTCCGTCCAACAGGCGGGTGAGGCCACGCTCGAAGCGGCCCTCTTTGGCGAGGTGATCGACGACGCGTTCGACGCCGGCGTCGGCGTCATCGCCAAGGAAGCCGCGGATCAGGGGATAGTCGCCGGTGTCGATTTCACGCTGGAAGTACTCGAGCACCTCGGGTGGCCAGCCGCGCCGGTGCTCCTCCAGCTCCTGCACCTCGCGCAGGGCGTAGCCGAAGACGTAGTCGTCGACCAGGCTGATCAACTCGAACCTCTCCTGGGGGGAGAGGTCGAGCGTGGAGACCGCCTGCAGTGACTGCTCGAAGTGGCGCATGGCGTTCGGGCCGGGGCGGCCATCGCCCATCCGGTCGAAGATCCAGCGGTGGTTGCGGAAGGCTTCACGGCTGCTGAGCGCAATCCGCGCCATCGCCGCACGCCAGTCGCCGGCCAGGGCCTCTTCGGGCACCAGGACCTCGGCCATCACCGCGTCGAACATCAGCGTGACCAGCTCGTCCTTGTTGGCGACGTAGTGGTAGAGAGTCATCGTCCCGGCGCCGAGCTTCGCCGCGACGCGGCGCATCGAGACGGCATCAAAGCCCTCGGCATCGGCGATCTCGATTGCGGCGGCGGCGATCTCCGCCCTGGTGTGGGTCGGGCGGCGCGAGCTCGGCTCCTCCCGCATCCAGATCATGGGCCGGGTCGCGTCGACTTCGTCGTGGGCTTCGTCGACCCGCCCCTGGGCGCGATCCATCTGCTCCTGAGCGCGGCGGAGCTCCTCGTCCATGCGCTCCTGGGCGCGATCCATCCGCTCCTGCGCCCGGGCCATTCGCTGGCGGGCTCGGGCGTCTTTTTTCCGGGCTGGAGACATTTCGTACATCGTACTGCTAGTCTCCTCGTACGTTGTACTACGACTACGTACGAGGTACGAAATGAGAGCTGAAATTCAAGACGGGATCGCGATCGCCGCCGCCGGCCTCGGCAAGCGCTACGGCGAGCAGTGGGCGCTGCGGGACTTCGATCTCGAGGTCCCCGCCGGCTCGGTGCTCGGCCTGCTGGGCCACAACGGCGCCGGCAAGACCACCGCGATCCGGATCCTCACCACCCTCGCGCAGCCGACCGCCGGCGGCGCCAGCGTCGCCGGCTGCGACGTCGTCGCCGAACCGGCCCCGGTCCGCGAGCGGATCGGGCTGACCAGCCAGGCGGCGACCGTCGACGGGCTCCTCAGCGCCAGCGGCAACCTGGAGATGATCGGCCGCCTCTACCACCTGCCCCGCAGGGTCGCCCGCGAGCGCGCGGCCGAGCTGCTGGAGCGGCTGCGCCTCGCCGACACCGGCGACAAACTGGTGCGCGACTTCTCCGGCGGCATGCGACGCCGGCTCGACCTCGCCGCCAGCCTGGTCGCCGCACCGCCGGTGCTGTTCCTCGACGAGCCGACCACCGGCCTCGACCCGGAAAGCCGCAACGAGCTCTGGGCGCTGCTGCGGACCCTGGTCGACGACGGCACGACGGTGCTGCTGACCACGCAGTATCTGGAGGAGGCCGACCAACTGGCCGATCGCATCGTCCTCCTCGACCACGGCGAGATCGCTGCCACCGGCACGCCGGCGCAGCTGAAAGCGCGCCACGGCGGCGAGCGGATCGCCGTCTCGGTCCCGGCCGAGGCGCAGCTCGAGGTTGCCGCCGGGGCGCTCGAACGGGTCGCCGCCGGGGCCGCCGAGATCGACGCCGAAGCGGCCCTGGTCAGCGCCCCGGCGAGCGAGTCGACGCGGCTGATCGAGGTCGTCCGCGCCCTCGACGAGGCCGGCGTCGACGCCACCGACGTACACAGGCGGGAAGCGACGCTCGACGACGTCTTCCTCGCCATTACCCGCTCCAGCGAGCGCAAGGAGGTCCCGACCCAATGACCGCGACCACTCTCCCCCGCACCGCCGCCGGCCCGGCCCGGCTGCGCTGGCTGCTCGCCGACAGCGCCACGATCGCCGGCCGCAGCTTCGCCCACATCCGCCAGATCCCGGAGAAGCTGTTCGACGTCACCCTGCAGCCGCTGATGTTCGTGCTGCTGTTCTCGTTCGTCTTCGGCGAAGTGATCGCCGTCCCCGGCGGCGGCGACTACAAGGAGTACCTGATCGGCGGGATCCTGGTCCAGACCCTGGCCTTCGGGATGATGGGCCCGGGCGTCTCGATGGCGACCGACCTCGGCGAGGGCATCCTCGACCGCTTCCGCTCGCTGCCGATGCTGCGCCCTGCCTTCCTGCTCGGCCACCTGACCGCGGAGTTCGCGGCCTCGGTGCTGGCGGTGGCGATCATGGTCCTCACCGGCCTGATCGTCGGCTGGCGGACCGACAGCAGCCCGGCTGAGGCGATCGGCGGCTTCGCCCTGACCGCGCTGCTGGCGGTGACGACGCTGTGGCTGGGGACGCTGATCGGCGTCATCGCCCGCTCCCCCGACGTCGTCCAGGGGATCGCCTTCCTGGTGATCTTCCCGCTGACCTTCATCGCGACCACGTTCGTGCCGATCACCGGGCTGCCGGACGGCCTGCGCCAGTTCGCCGAATACAACCCGGTCAGCGCCTGGGCGGCCGGCCTGCGCACCCTGTTCGGCAATCCGACCGCGACCCCGGCCGACGCCGCCTGGCCGCTGGCACACCCGGTGCTGAGCTCGGTCCTCTGGTGCGTGGCGATCCTCGCCGTCGTCGTGCCGCTGACGCTGCACGCCTACCGGCGCCGGACGACGGGCTGAGTCAGTAGCGGGTCTCGGCCTCGACCCGTTCCGAGTCGATCGCGTCGAGCAGAGCCTGGTGGTCGCGCAGGTTCTGCTCGGCGTAGGTCTCGGAGAACTCGGCGATCGCCTGCTCGAAGGAGTCACCGCCACCGAGGTAGGCAGCGATCGCGAAGCGGTCGCCGGAGCGGGCGTGGGCGCGGGCCAGGGTCTGGCCGCACATCTGGGCGTAGACGCCGAGGGCGCTGGGGCTGAGGCGCTCGACTTCGGCCGAGCGCTTCCAGTCCCAGAGCTGGCGCACGTAGAAGTCGTGCTGCTTGCCGTCGAGGCCGGTCGCCGAGCACCAGCCGAGGAAGATGTCGCTGGCCGCCTGCATCAGCCGCTGTCCCTCGACCACGCGGCGGCCGTGGTTGCGGTAGCGGCTGGCGCCGGCGTAGGGCTCGAGCACCGAGACGTCGGCCTCCTTCGCCTGTAGGAAGAGTGGATCCTCGTCGTCGCTTCCGGTCAGCAGGATCACCCAGGCCCGGGTGCCGACACTGCCGACGCCGACCACCTTGCGGGCGATCTGGCGGAAGCTGTAGCTGTCGAGCAGGACCTGGCGGTCGGGCGGCAGCGAGTCGCGGTAGGCGTCCAGGACACCCTGCAGGGTGTCGAGGATCGAGCTGCCGTCGCCGTCGCTCGGGACCAGCTCCCGGCCAGGGACCAGCAGCGGCGGTTCGCTGCGAAAGCGGACCTCGCCGTCGACCGTCTCGGTCAGCCTTTCGAGCGCCCGCAGGCTGTCCTTGGAGCGCGCCTTGTCGACGCCCTTGCGCACCCGTTTGACCTCGCTGGGGTCGTCGTGTTCGACCTCGGCGAGGGCCGCCTCGACGTCGAAGCGGGCGTACCAGACCTCGAGGTTGCGCAGCGCCGCGAAGTCCCGGATCGACTCGCGGTAGGCGCGGGTAACGCGCAGCAGCACCTCCTGGCGCTGCTTGCGCTTGAAACCGTTTTCGCGGGCGGCGATCGCGAAGCTGGCCGCCAGCCGCTTGACGTCCCACTCCCACGGCCCCGGCACGGTCTCGTCGAAGTCGTTGAGGTCGAAGACGAGGCGGCGGTCGGGCGCGGCAAAGACGCCGAAGTTCGAGAGGTGGGCGTCGCCGCAGGCCTGAACCCGCAGGCCGGAGACCGGAGTCGGCGCCAGGTCGGCCGACATCACGGCGGCGGCGCCGCGGTAGAAGGCGAACGGCGAGGCCGCCATCCGCCCGTAGCGGATCGGGACCAGGTCCTGAAGGCGGGTCTCGGCCTGGCGCTCGAGGATCGCGATCGGGTCGTCGCGGTCCTCCGCGGGACTCCATTCCCCGTGCGCGCTCCGCGGCGCCGCGGAGCGCGCGGCCTTGCCCTCGGCACTGCGTTCGGCAACTTGCATATGCCGACCGTACAACGCGGCGGGCCGGCTGCCCACCCTGAAAGTGGGAAGCCGGCCCGCCGGGCGATCCGGGCGCGGCGGGGGCGACCCCCCCCCCCACC
>Ga0307476_10000821_pt1 | contig 21310 bp, 18 predicted proteins | sample atmos_gasesECM2C_2_FD_203314 | JGI IMG/M metagenome (GOLD analysis project Ga0307476, IMG submission 203314) | Hardwood forest soil microbial communities from Morgan-Monroe State Forest, Indiana, United States - atmos_gasesECM2C_05 | ecosystem: Environmental > Terrestrial > Soil > Temperate...
TCCCGGCGATTCCAAGAACGCGCGCAGCAGATCGAACTCGGCCGACGTCAAGTGCAAGGATTTTCCCGCCTTGGATGCAGAATGTCCTGCTAAGTCAAGTTCCAAATCACCCGACTTGATTGAGGGTGGCCGCGGTGACGTGGCCTGCTCCGACTGCCAACCTGATCTGCGGAGGATGGCCCCAATGCGCGCAATCAATTCACGCGGGCTGAATGGTTTTGCCAAATAGTCGTCCGCACCCATTTGGAGGCCCAAGACACGGTCAAACTCGTCGCCTTTGGCTGTCAGCATTAGAACCGGCGTACGCACCCTCGAGCGCAATTCTCGCAGGACATCAAAACCCTTCATATCGGGCAGCATTACATCAAGCACGATCAAATCATAATTGCCGTTCTTCCCCGCATGACTGCCTTCAGCCCCGCTGTGCACGGCTGATATGACGAACCCCTCAGCTTCCAAGTACCGCTGGACGAGGTCGCACAAATCCGGATCGTCGTCCACAATCAGCAAACGCGCATGCTTGCGCATCGTCTCTTCGGGTCTCGCAACTTGAATCATGAATAACCCTGCACACTAGAAAGCCGGATCCCTGCCTCAAATTATCCCAGAGCCGGGCCATCCCCAAACGCAATGATAGCTGACCTCGAAGCGTTCGCTGAAGGTGGGAACGGAAATATCACCCGCTACGAATCCTGACACAAAACCAACCCTTCCGAACCGCAGTCCTCCGCTCGGCCCAACATAATGAGATTACGATTTTCGCTGAATTGACTTTGGAGAGTGGAACCGGTGACAACTGACACTTACATGGCCGTAACGGAAGAAGGAATACCAGAAGAAATCCAGGAAGTACTAAAGAAGCAAGAAGTTCCAAAGAAGAAGGAACTGAATTCACATGATTCACGAACTCGTTGCCCGCACTATGAAGACCCGGCTCGTGAGGGCGTTTCGGCAGCTACAACAGCTTCGTTTCCGGGAAATCCATCTCTCCATCGTACCCTCGTGCTGATGGTTTTGACTTATTTCCAAGCCGGGCAGTTCTACGGTCTGCTGAGCTGGCTGCCGACACTTCTCATCTCGCGGAGCTTCACAATTCTCCGCAGACTGCGATCCCTCTAGTCTTGTCGTCAGTCTATCCACTAGCAGGCTCCTGTCTGTTTTCATACCCAAATAGACATTGAGCGCAGCGGCACCTCGTTGTAACTGCTGTTCTCCGGGAAAGTCTGTTTCTATGATTCCTTCAGTCTCGAATTTCTTCCAAATCAGACGGCGGTTCCAGCTCTAACTCATCAGCGTCCTCAATGAGGTCCTGAGCGACAATGATCAAGAAGGTCCCTCTACTGCTCGCTTCGGCTCCTCATTCACCATCGTCGGAGAGAAGACACCGATCCTGGGGTGGGCGAAAAGGCTTGCGTAGCCTACGAACACTCTGTGCGACACAGGGTCCAACGCAAGAGTATGGGCTCCGTAGTGTGTATGTATCTCGTCCAGCACCCGATATGCGTTCGGACTGTCTTGCTGAATTACGCTTAATCGTCCGGCTTTTCCGGCTGAATAGATTCGGTGGAGAGTCTCATCGAATACGACCGAGTCAGGCCCCCCACCGATCTTCAGCGACGCAATGACCCGGTGCAACTCCAGGTCAAAGACCACCAACGTTGCATTCTTGGAGCAAACTGCAAAAAGCCGCCGCTGCTTGGGGCTGATAGCCATCCCAGATGGTCCTTCACATGGAGCGAGAGACCACTGCCCTGTCACCATCCGCTCGCCAAGATCGATGGCAACGATCGAGTCGATGTCTTCAAGATTCTGATAAAGAATTCCAGTCTGCGAATCCCAGGCGGGAAACTCTGGCTTTCCAGGCAGGGGTACCGTTCCGACCGTTATGCGCCTCTCAGGATCGATCAGAGTGGCAATCTGTGCGTCTCCATTTGCAACGTATACGAGGTTTTCGGATGGGGCATACAGTATTGCATCCGCATCATCCGCGACTGGAATCCTGGAAAGTAGACGAAGAGAAGTGGGATCGAAGACATCGACCGTGTTCTCTTCGCTCCGGGTGACGAAGGCAACGTTCCGGTCCATGACTAAAGCGACCCCGTGAGCCGCTCCGCTCCCAGGCAGCTCCGTTACTGTGCTGAGAGGGGGATGGTTCGAATCTAGATCAACCTTAAATAACGCTCCCGATGATTCACTCGTAACAAATAGTGTGCTGCTATTTATTGCTAGATAGTCGAGAACATTAAGCGGCCCACTCTTGGGGAGCTCAATATAACCTTCGAATTTCATGAACCTGGATTTGCCTGGTGTGCCGGGACAAATAAGAAAGGTCGCGACCACGGCCAGAGACAGGACGATCACCGTTGCAAATGCGGCGGCAATTCTGAGGTTGTTCTTGAAGAATTTTCCCATTTTGTTTTTTATTTAAGACTTTTGCAGCCAGAGTTGTGGCGTGTAGGACGACCTGTGGTTGGCGAAATGAGAATCCAACTACAGGATGCTATGGGCGGGGTTAATGTTCTGGAACCCACCAAGCCGGCAGGAGTTTGGGAATGCGTAACTTTCTGGCCCAAGGTCCCCATTGAGGCTCGAACTCGGTGAGGACATTCCCAATCCCAATTTGCAGGAACTCGCTCGCCATGTGTTGCTCGGCGTGTGTAACGTCGTTATAGCCATCCGGAAGGATTCCCATTCCAACGAAGCCGCCGGCCGCTGCCGAAGCGAAATTGCTTGCGGCGAAGGTAGTTCTTCCGGAATTTGTCTTATCGAAGATGGTGAAGGCAAGTGCATGGACGGTCCGGACGAACGGATTGGAACTTGTCGAACGCAGGTAGCGGGGATCTTCGCGCAGAATGGCACCCGTCAGAAATTGGGCAGTGTCTCTGGACGTACGATCCGCCAGTCTGTATCCGTAATTCCTGCCAAATGCGTCGGGGCCATCTTTCCACTCTTTGGGATATTTGCTTGGGGGATTAAGCATTCCCAACCCCGCGCCAAAGGCTGGCAGGATGACGGCTGGTGGACCGAAGGTTTTGTGTTCGTATATGCGAAATTTGTCTTCAAACGTAAGAGGGGACCTGGTCATCCCCGGAGATAAGATCGGGTATTGGTTCAGGTGTGTTCCGGAGACTGCCGGTGCCGGTGGAGGCGGATCCTGAGCTTGGTCTTGCGACTGATCCTGCGGCATCGGGGCATCGGGAAGAGCGGCGACCACTGCATCGTCAGTCAAGGCCATAGCCTTTCTTGCCTGGTCGGGCACAGATGAGGAACCGTCGGGTGAACCCAGGGTCGATGGGAATCGACTTTCCAAATCTTGTGAAAAGGCAGCGCGGGGGTGGGCGGACAATAGGGCAGCCGCAACCAACAAGATCGCGGAACGTCCGCATTTGACGCGATTATTCGTCATGATTCTCCAGCCAGGAAAAGTATTCCTGCTTGCAAAGTATCGGCATCATGACGAGTGTGCCGTCAGGAAGCGTGAGGCTTCTGTGAACATTTGTATGGCTTCAGATCAAGGATCGTTATCAGGCGCGAGTCCAGGTCGGCAGTGACTGGCTGAGTTTGTGAGCAGCGGGTATATTTGGATTAGGTAAACCAGGTGCGGCTGCAGATCGCTCAAATTGGGGAGGAAGTCTTGCGGGCGCCGGCCAATGAGTTGTCCCGCGAAGAAATACTGAGCACGAAAACACAGGAATTGATTGAACACATGCGCGACACAATGCGCGATGCGCCCGGTGTTGGGCTAGCAGCGCCGCAAGTGGGTGTTGCCTTGCAGTTGGCGGTCATCGAGGACCGTGAGGAATACCACAAGAGGCTTTCTCCGGCGCAATTGTCGGAAAGGCAAAGGCAACCGATTTCGTTTCACGTCATTATTAATCCTCGGATTGTTTCGGCGGACAACATCGGCCTCGAATTCTTTGAGGGTTGCTTGAGTGTGACGGGCTATTCGGCGATTGTGCCGAGAGCGCGAGCGGTCACCGTGGAATACCTGAATGAGCACGCGGAAGGCAAAAGGGTCGACGCGGTTGGCTGGTATGCTCGAATCTTGCAGCACGAGATCGATCACCTTGCCGGAGTGCTCTACGTGGATCGTATGCATACCCGCACGTTAACCACACTTGAGAATCTCGAACATTATTGGAAGGACCTGCCCACGTCCGACGTTCTTGCCAAACTAAAGTCCGGCCTCGGCAACCGTGGACTTCAGGGTTAAGTCTGACATCGGCTGTGTTTCAGTTGGACCCGCCAGGCTAGCCAGATGTCGGATCGCAGCGCTCCGTGCGTTAATCACATCCCCACGAAGACAGCCCAGGAGAAGGGAGCACTCCTGGTCGGAATATTTTTCCAGGATTGACATGATGAAGACAAATCGCTCGAATGAATCGAGCCTTACGATGCCGACCAAGTTAGGGTATGCCCGCACTTCCGCGGAGATCTCTCCGATCGATAGCCGTGTCTCATTGGATTTTTGTTCGTGATTTTGCCGAGGGCAAAGCAACTGGATTGCGTGAAGGATAATGCTGCGCCGCGCCCACAAATATATCCTGTCCTTGAAGACGGAATTATGGCTCACGGAATCGTCAAAGCCTGAGAGGAAACACTGCTCAGCCTTCTGGGGATCTGCGGTTAGCAGGAGAGCCAGTAGATAAAGACTGTTCATCTGTTCGAGGTAGATACGGCAGAAATCACCACCGGTGGCATATTCGTTTGATCGCGCGTTCTTGTACTCTTGTTTCACGTCTCGTCCTCCTTCCGTTGCGGCCAGATAAAAGTCGTTTCGAAACAGCGCGTCGCGATTCGAGAACTAGAAGAAAGAAGTGGCGCGCTTTCTTTCTGACCGCGCTCTCCCGTCGGCAACGTATCGATGTTTCCGGGATATTGGCTGACGTAGCTACTGCAGAAGAGTGGTCCCGGCTGGTCGCTGCGCGTTTTCATCAATCCGCAAGTACACCGGCGTATTGACCGGCAGCTCCACATTCGAACCTCTGGCAAAAAAAGCATCGTACACGTTCATGGCTCCGCCAAAATAACCGAAGCCAATGGCTGTGGTTGCCGATGCCTGGGCTGCTCCCGCGCCAAGCAGTCCGAATCCTTTATTCCCTTCGCCTGCCCGTGACCAAGCGGTTTTATCGACGCTGGAATCAGCGACAGCCCTTGAGGGGCCGACCAGCGAGAGGGGCGCTCGTAAGCGAGAAAAAGTCGACGTCGTTGCCTTTACCTGGCCTTCCTGGCCGACGGCAAGCCGTTGACCACCCGGCGCTTCGATGCCGGCGACCGTCGCACTCACTTCAGTCTTCGTCCCATCGGGTGTCTGCGCGGAATGAAAGGTGAACAAAAGGTCGCCATTCTTCTTCATCCAGCCAGCAGCAATGGCCCGGGTAACGGTGCCCTCAAGCTTTGTGCCTGCCGGGTAGAGCAAGACGTGATCCTGGGTGTAGTACGGCCGGGGCACGACGGCTTCGATCGCCGCCCCATCGGCGCTCATCCCCGAGTTCACAGGTGTCAGGAGACGAATGTGAAGATAGCTATCGGCAAGCCGAGAAGGACTCTCAGCCTGAGCGACCGGTGAGGGTGCGTCAATTGGATCGAGGAGTGTTGCATCGAAGGTTGTTCCCTGGCCGAGGTATTCGGGATGATAAGGCAAACTCGTGACTGCAGCTTGGCTCAATCGTTGCAATTTGTTGGGTTCAAAGAGAGGCTTGGTAGCATCTTTCATCTTCTGGCGGACACCGGGACGTTGCGACTTGGGAAGATATTGGGAGGTTTGTACGTCACTGACGCCAATGGTTGCGTCAGTACGAATCTGTACCGCTGTGCCGTCGGGAAAAGTAACATTGTCGAAGGTCACGTGAGCTGTTCGCGGGCGCGTGAAATCGCCGCGCAGAATCTGTCCTTTATGTCTGGGCGCACTGGAAATCGAGGAGACATGTCCTTTGATCGTCGAGCCCTCTGGAATCGCGATAATCGTGCCGGCGTAAACCGCCTCAACCAGCTTCGCTGTAATTGGCTCGCCCGACTTAGTGATGCGCAGACCCTTTTCGAGTCTGCACCGAAGATCATTGCCTGCTGCGACTGCGATGGTAGTTTGTGAAGGCTGAGCATCCGTTGCGCCCACAAGTGGTAGGGATGCGGCTAAAACGGAACACGATATAACTGTGCTGTAGACGTACAACTTCATTATTCACCTCGGTGTCATTGGATGAAGCGATTGCGGGCTGGAGCAGAACCTTGCACCGATCCCGTGGTTTTGAAGTTAGCTGGGCTAGCCATGCGATGCGGTCAGAATGTGTGAGAGAAGCGTAAGGATTTGTACAACAGACGACGATGGGTCTTAGCAGATAACTTCGGTGGTACGAGTGATTGGATCGGCTGGAGGATTTTGCCCAAGAGTTGTTCGCGTCGATTGCACCATGCCGTTAGCGTTGTCTTTCAGCGTGACGGGAAGTGGCCTTTCAGCGGGCGTGAGATAGAAAAGCTATAGGTTGCACTTTCCAGGCTCTCCGCAGTAAGACCCGCTATCGGCGCGTAAGGATCAAATGGCATGGGAGAAGCATCTAAACGCTCTTTAAGAGGGACGAAAGTGCCGCATTTAGGCAGCTTGTCTTTAAGGCCCGTGCCGGCGTCCGAGGCGCTATGCAAGCTATCGCGATCATGCCGCCGATCTCAGGTGCCGGAACCTAGATGTTCGCTGGATCGCTATAATCAAAAGAGGCGTGCTCCGGCGCCGAATGTGGCTGAGCCAGAGCGATAGCGCGCATCAGGCTAAAGGGTGAGTTCCGGCCATGAGGCTTCAGCCTCTTGCTGATATTACCGACATCGCCGCGCGCTGGGGCATCAAGAAAACATGACGAAAGTCCACCAACATCCTCTGGAGAAGGTCCTCGAACATCGCATCGCCATCATCGATGGAGCGATGGGCACGACGATCCGCACCTACGGCATGGCGGAAGCCGACATCCGCGGGGAGCGCTTCAAAGACTCGAAGAAGGGCCTGCTGAACAACGGTGATCTCTTCTCGCTGACTAAGCCGGAGATGATCGGCGACATCCATCGCCGGTTTCTGGAGGCCGGAGCGGACATCATTGAGACGAACACCTTCGGTGCGACCAGCATCACCCAGAGCGAATTTTTTGTGGACGATCCGCGCGAGCACGGCGGCCGGAAGGATCCCGCGTTCTACCAAAAGATCATCGACGATCCGTTCCTTGCCAGCTTGTCTTGGGATATCAACGAGCAATCGGCGCGGCAGTGCCGTGAATGGGCCGATCGTGTCGGGAGTGCAACTTCGCGTCAGCGATTCGTAGCGGGTGCGATCGGGCCGCTGACCGTGTCTCTTTCGAACTCGCCCGATCCCGATGATCCTGGCTTCCGGGTGGTCACCTTCGATCAGGTTAAGACCGCCTACCTGCAGCAGGTGCGCGCCCTCATCGCGGGCGGCGCGGACTTACTTCTGGTCGAGACGATCTTCGATTCGCTGAACGCCAAGGCTGCACTCGTCGCTATCCGGGAGGTGTTCGATCAAGACGGCAAGGAGCTGCCGGTGATGATCTCGGCGGCGGTGGGGCGTGGCGGCGAGACGATGATTTCCGCGCAGACCACTGAGGCGTTCTGGAATGCGGTGCAACACGTGAGGCCGCTGTCGGTGGGGCTCAACTGCTCTCTCGGACCCGATCTGATGTATCCGTTTCTGGAGGAGCTCTCGGAAAAAGCGGACGTAGCCATCTCGTGCTACCCGAATGCTGGTTTGCCGAATCCCCTCTCGCAAACTGGCTTCGATCTGGGGCCGCAGGACATGGCCCGTTACCTGGGCGATTTTGCACGGGCAGGGCTGATCAACATTGCCGGCGGCTGCTGCGGCAATACACCCGAGCACATCGCCGCCATCGCCAAAGCGCTCGAAGGCCAGCCTCCGCGAAAGCTGAGGAACCCGGCTAATGGAAGATCCTACGCCCGTCTGAGCGAGAGCAGAGCATGAATGTAGCAGAAAGCCTGAGCGCGTCCACAGAGACGAAGCCCCTCCGTCTTTCGGGATCGCAGCCGTTCACCCAGCAGCCCGGGGTCTACATCGTGATCGGCGAGCGGACCAACGTGGCCGGTTCCCCCAAGTTCGCCAAGCTGATTAAGGAAGGCAAATATGAGAAAGCTGTAAGCGTTGCCCGGCAGCAGGTAGAGAATGGGGCGAATGTCCTCGACATCTGCATGGACGAGGGGATGATCGATGGCGTCGCCGCGATGACGCGCTTCCTGCAGTTGCTCGGAAGTGAACCCGAGGTTGCCAAGGTGCCCTTCATGGTGGACTCCTCGAAATGGGAGGTTATCGAGGCAGGACTCAAGTGCCTGCAGGGCAAGGGCATCGTGAATTCGATCTCGCTGAAAGAAGGCGAGGAAAAGTTTCGCCAGAACGCCGCTAAGGTTCTGAAGTACGGCGCGGCGGTGGTAGTAATGGCCTTCGACGAAAAGGGCCAGGCCGCGACTTACGAGGACAAAATCCGCGTCTGCGAACGCGCCTACGGGATACTGGTCGACGAGGTCGGCTTTCCCCCCGAAGATATCATCTTCGATCCGAACATCCTTACCGTTGCAACCGGCATGGAGGAGCACAACAACTACGCAGTTGACTTCATCAATGCGACGCGCTGGATCAAGGCCAACCTGCCGCACGCGAAGGTCAGCGGCGGCGTCTCAAATATCTCGTTCAGCTTTCGAGGCAATAACAAGGTTCGCGAGGCCATGCACTCCGCGTTTCTTTATCACGCGATCGCGGCGGGCATGGACATGGGCATTGTCAACGCCGGCATGCTCGAGGTATACGAGGAGATTGAGCCAGAGCTCAAGGTGCTGGTCGAGGACGTGCTGCTCAACCGCCGTCCCGACGCGACCGAGCGTCTGGTGGAGCACGGTGAGTCCCTCAAAGGGACAAGCACGGCAGCGAGTGAAAAGAAGGCGGAAGAATGGCGCAACGGTACGGTCGAGGAGCGTCTCTCTCACGCACTGGTGAAGGGCATAGACGCCTACATCGAGATCGACGCTGAGGAAGCCCGCGTCAAGCTCGGCCGCCCTCTCTTGGTTATCGAAGGTCCGCTGATGGCCGGGATGAGTGTGGTCGGTGATCTGTTCGGGGCCGGCAAGATGTTCTTGCCCCAGGTGGTCAAGTCTGCCCGCGTGATGAAAAAGGCTGTGGCGCACCTGACGCCGTTCATGGAGGCGGAGAAAGTTGCGATGGCGGCGGCTGGCCAAGTGGTCAAGGCGCAGGGAAAAATCGTACTCGCGACGGTCAAGGGTGACGTTCACGATATCGGCAAGAACATCGTCGGTGTTGTCCTCGCCTGCAATAACTACGAGGTCGTCGACATGGGCGTGATGGTTCCCTGCGAAAAAATCCTCGAACGGGCCAAGGTCGAGAGGGCAGACATGATTGGCCTCAGCGGCTTGATCACGCCGTCTCTCGACGAGATGGTGCACGTAGCCCGTGAGATGGAGCGTCAAGGCTTCAAGTTGCCGCTGCTCATCGGAGGGGCCACCACGAGCCGGGCGCACACCGCCGTCAAGATCGCGCCGCACTACAGCGAGCCCGTGGTACACGTCCTGGACGCGAGCCGTGCGGTGCCCGTGACGACTAGCCTCCTGAGTGACGAGGGTAAGTCGGCATTCGTCATGCAACTTCGTAGTGACTATGAGGCGGTCCGCAAGGCCCACTCCGCGCCTCGCCAGACGGTCGTCTCCCTCGAGGTCGCGCGCGCGCGGCGGACTCCGATCGAGTGGCGTACCGAAGACCTTCCCGTGCCCGCGTTTACCGGTATTCGCGCGCTGGACAACTTTCCTCTGGCGACGCTGCGCGAATTCATTGACTGGACTCCATTCTTCCACACCTGGGAGCTGAAGGGTGTTTACCCCCGCATTTTCGAGCACCCAGCGCACGGTGCGCAGGCGCGCCAAATCTTTACCGAAGCCAATGCTCTTTTGGATGTCATCATTGCGAAGAACCTGATCACGGCGCGAGGCGTATACGGCTTCTTTCCCGCCAACGCGGTGGGCGACGACGTCGAGCTGTACACGGACGGCAAGCGCAAAGAGGTACTCGAACGGTTCCACTTCCTCCGCCAGCAATCAAACAAAGAAGGCAGCGAGCCATGCCGGTCGCTCGCCGACTTTATCGCGCCGAAGGAAACGGGATTGCCCGATCATATCGGTGCCTTCGCGGTAACCAGTGGGATCGGCTTGAAGGAGCTGTGCAACCGGTTCAGGGCGGAGAACGACGACTACAACGCGATCATGGCGGAGGCCATCGCTGATCGCCTGGCAGAAGCCTTCGCCGAGTGCCTGCACAAGCGGGTACGGGAAGAATGGGGTTACGGTTGTCAAGAAAATCTGAGCAGCGCGGATCTCATCCAGGAGAAGTATCGTGGCATCAGACCGGCCGCGGGCTACCCGGCGTGCCCCGATCACACGGAGAAGGGCACACTCTGGCGATTGCTCGATGTGAAGGCGAATACCGGAATGCTGATTACTGAGTCGTTTGCGATGTGGCCCGGTTCGAGCGTGAGTGGACTCTACTTCGCACACCCGGAGTCGCGATATTTCAGTCTCGGCAGCATCGACCGCGATCAGGTCGCCGACTATCACAAACGCAAAGGGATGAGCATGGCGGAGGTCGAACGATGGCTAGGTCAAAATCTGAACTACGACCCTCCGGAACAGCAAGCTGATCCTGTGGCCGCGAGTAGCCAGCTGATCTCTTAAGAATTTGCTCTTAATGCAAAGGCCGGGAGAGCGGTATGGACCTTGGTCTTTGACTAAAGATAAAAGGAAATGATTTGGCAATTCTGGTAGTCGGCGGTGCGGGATACATTGGATGCCATGCGGCACGCGCTTTGCAGCGCCACGGGTACGAAGCAATTGTCTACGACAATTTATCGCGTGGACATGCTTTTCTCGCCGATGGCTTTGAGTTGGTGAAAGGTGACATCGTCGATGGCGACCAGTTAGCGCGAGTCATGCGTCGCGTGAATGCGGTGATGCACTTTGCCGCGCATGCTAACGTGGGCGAATCCGTGCAGAATCCCAGGATCTATTTTCAAAACAATGCAGAGGCGGGCATGATGCTGCTCAACGCGGCATTGGACGCGGGGGTGCGAAGCTTTATTTTTTCGTCGACTTGCGCGGTGTATGGAGTCCCCGCAAAGATACCGATCACGGAAGATACCCCGCGACAGCCGGTGAATCCCTACGGGACCTCCAAGCTTTTCTTCGAGAATGCTCTCGAGGCTTACGATCGGGCATACGGGTTGCGTTACGTGAGCCTGCGGTATTTTAATGCCGCAGGAGCCGACGACAGCGGAGAAATCGGAGAGCTCCATGATCCAGAAACGCATCTGATTCCCGCTGCATTAAAAGCCGTGACTCGAGAACGAGAAGAACTGGAGTTGTTTGGTTCCGACTACCCGACCCCCGATGGAACTTGTGTTCGCGACTACGTTCACGTGAACGACCTGGCCTATGCTCACGTACTTGCGCTCAAGCACATTGAGGCAGGGAAGAGCTCTGCCGCTTTGAACCTCGGCACTGGCACGGGCTGCTCCGTTAAACAAGTGATTACGATGGTGGAAGAAGTGACGGGCTCGAAAGTTCCGCGACGCATGGCGCCGCGTCGACCAGGAGATCCTCCAACGCTGGTGGCCGACCCCTCGCGCGCACAGGCCGTATTGCAATGGAAGGCAACGCGCTCGCTCAGAGAGATTGTGGAAACCGCATGGCATTGGGAGCAAGGTGGCCGCCAGAAGGCGCGTAACCCGTAGCTGCGCGGGCGTCCGTGACTTGCGGGCAAAACCGTTACAATTCAGACGTTGCCGCAACCGCCCATTGAAGCGACGGTGGTAGTGGCGAAAACGGAGAAAACCAAGAATGGGAAACAATCTTTCGGGCAAGAAAGTCGCGGTGCTCGGTGCGGGCAAGATGGGAGGTATTTTGCTTCAAGCCCTGCTGAGGAATGGCCTCCTTGCACCAGAATTGACGACGGCGACAGTCGCCCACGAGGAACGTGCCCGCGCGCTGAGCACAAAATTAGGCATACCGGTAGGGACGAATAATTTGCAGGCCGCCAAAGACGCTGACATCATCCTGATTGGCGTGAAGCCGCAGGTAGTCGAAGAAGTTGTCGCCGAACTCCGCGGCCATATTTCCCCTCGGCAGTTGATCATCTCGGTGGCTGCGTCAGTTCCTAACAGCCGGATTGAGAAGACCCTGGACGCCCCTGTGCCCGTGATCCGCGCCATGCCCAATACTCCGTGTCTGTTGTGCTGCGGTATGACCGCTTTGGCCAAGGGAAAATATGCGGAATCCAGCCACGTGGAGACCGCGACTACCATGTTCGACGTGGTGGGGCGCACTGTAGTAGTGGACGAAAAGCATATGGATGCGGTGACGGGACTTTCCGCCAGCGGCCCGGCTTATATCTACATCATTATTGAATCGCTCGCGGAAGCGGGTGTGAAAGTGGGGCTGCCACGGGATATTGCGACCTTGCTGGCAGCGCAAACTACCATGGGGGCGGCGCGGGTTGTTCTTGAGACCGGAGACCATCCGGCGCTGTTGAAAGATGCCGTTACCACCCCCGCCGGCTGCACCGTCGATGGCATTATGGAACTGGAGGAAGGAAAGTTGCGCGTGACGCTGATCAAGGCTGTGGTAAAAGCGACGCAACGTGCGAAAGAGCTCGCGTTTAGTGGGTGATGATCCTGCGCTTTGGCCCCCAAGTCTAAAGTTTCACTCTAAGGATGTGTGTAGAGCAGTATTCCTGTCGTGTCTCCTGTCATTGGATCAGTTGTGCTTGCTGCATGGTCCCGAATCGTTTGCGCCCCCAGTAGGGGCGATCAGTGGCGTCCTGTTGGGTGATAGCCGCCTGTCATTGAGGAGATCAGAGCATGTCTCACCCCGCGGTTCCCTTGCCGGGAAGATTGGACAGAATCAAAGTGCCGGCCGCTGAAAGCACCAGAATGAATGGCCCGTTGCCGGCGGCGGCTTTGGCCAGGACCGCCAACTGGAACTCATCGGAGTCGAGCCGAAACTGCCATCGATATCTGTGGCCGTAGCCCAGCAGAGACCCCATGTGGTTCGGGATCAGCTCGGCTTTCGAAGATTCCGGCACCCAGAGCTTCGATTTGGCACGGCAGATTTCTGTCGCGGGTAAGGACACTCGAGTCATTTTCTTGCGGGATACTTCAAGCCCCGCGAATGTGGTTTAAGCATTTGGGCTGTGGCGCCCGTGGGATTCTTCTCTCGCGCGGAAGCCCCGAAAATCTCGTCAGTGCATTCATAGCGTTCATCAAGGTCAGGTCTGGGCAAATAGTGCGGAGCTTACTGATGTGATCGCGGCTTTGCGTGAATCGGAGCCGACGCGACTGGTCGAATCGGCGGGTGAACCGGTCCTTTCAGGGGGAAACAAGATGTAGTTCGCTGCGTGGCGAAGACAAAGACGGGATGCGTTGCGGACGTCGACCCTGCCGCTCTGGCGCTATTGCAGGCCTAATCCGGCCGCAGCCGTGTCCACAATGGCGCGTCCAATCATCAGCGAAGCGGTCGCCGCCGGGGACGGAACATTCAGCACATGCAGCATTCGGCCTGACGGAACGAACTGAAAATCATCTACCAAAGCTCCCTCGCGCGTTACTGCCTGGGCGCGAACTCCGGCACCGCCAGGAATCAGATCCGCCTTGAGAACCTCAGGAACCAGGCGCTGCAAGGCGTGAACGAATGCCGATTTTGAAAAAGATCGGTGAAATTCCTCGAGCCCGCTCCGCCAATTCTTCGCACCCATCCGCCAGAAGCCTGGAAAGGCCAGCGATGTAGCCAGATCGCGGAGGTTGAAATCCGAGCGCCGGTATCCTTCGCGACGAAAAGCGAGAACTGCGTTAGGTCCGGCATCCACTCTGCCGTTTATGCGACGCGTGAAGTGAACTCCGAGAAATGGAAATCGCGGATCGGGCACAGGATAGATCAGCCCTCGCACCAGTGACGAGCGCTCAGGGATGAGGTCGTAATACTCTCCGCGAAAAGGAACGATCATCACCTGCGGATCGTCGCCGCCCATCCGGCTGATGCGATCGCTGAAGAGTCCGGCGCAGTTGATGAGCGATGTCGCAGAAAATGCACCGTCGTTTGTTTCGACCACAATCTCATTCGTTGTCCGCTTGAGAGCGAGTACGGCGTGGGAGGTAAGAATCGTTCCACCGCGGTTACTCGTGAGTTCCGCATATTTGTCGCAAACCGCAGCGTAGTCAGTAATTCCGGTTGAGGGGACCACGAGGGCGCGCAAGCCCGTGGCGTGAGGCTCGAACTGACGCAGCTCTTCCGGCCCGATGGATCGCAATCCCGTCAGTCCATTGGCTTCGCCACGCCGTCGCAATTCTTCCAGACGCGGGAATTCTTCTTCTTGAGTGGCCACAATCACTTTGCCGCAAATTTGGTGAGGGATGTTGTGTTCACCGCAGAATTCCACCATCGCAGCGGCGCCGGTCACGCATAATTTCGCCTTCAGCGATCCCGGCTTGTAGTAAACCCCAGAATGAATGACGCCGCTGTTGTGGCCGCTCTGATGGCGGCCTACGCGATTTTCCTTCTCAAGCAGCAGGAGGCGGGCGCGGGGAAATCGGCGCGTAAGTTCGAGGGCCACGGCCAGGCCGACGATTCCGCCGCCCACGATGATGACGTTGTAGCGGGCATCAATCATGGTCTGCGATGGCGCGTGTACGCGTTCTGGAACGGTCCGTTCTTCGGCATCTTCGCGTGTTCACAATACTAGTTCACGACACGGGTTATCGGAGAGGTTTGATGAGCCAGCTCCCCCGACGTGCCAGTCACCGTAATTGTATAGGTACCGGGTTGGGTACCTTGTTGCCGGCCGCCACCACCACCACCTCCTCCTTCTCCACTCCGTTGGTTCCGCCTCAGCCGCAAGATAGAAGCGACAGCGCCAACAAGAAGAACCCGAGAAACTGAAGAGGCAGCGTAAGCTTTCTCCATCTTCTTCCGCGCCGTTCGATTTCCAGCAAAGCGAAGGCCAGGGAAAGTCCGCTCAGGACCCTTCTGGGAAGCTATTCTGGGAATTCAGAAAACGGGTGCAAGCACTCGCCCACGTTACAATGCGACAAATGCCGTCTTCTACCGGTTTGCTTGCCACCTGCACACAGGAATTACGCGCCTGGGAAAGCGCCACTACGATCGGGTCGAGGAGAAAAGGCAGTCGTAATCTTCAGAAAAGGGAAGCTCAGCAGTGACCTCGCGGTGCCTGTACAATCTCCACGGACTCTCGTATCGACTAAGAGTACAAGTGGCAAGACCGATGGCGATCGATTGGCAGGCGTTCCGGCTCACCATAGAATTGGCGGTGGTGGTGTCGGCGATCCTTTTGATGGCGGGTCTACCGCTGGCTTACTGGATCGCTTTCTCGCGCTGGAAGTGGAAATTTTTCGTGGAAGCGCTGGTTGCCTTGCCCATTGTGTTGCCGCCGACAGTGCTCGGGTTTTACGTGCTCGTCGCACTCGGGTCCTTGAGTCCACTGGGGCGCTGGTGGCAATCTTTGACCGGCCACACCCTAGCGTTCACTTTCACGGGCCTGGTGATCGGTTCCATCCTTTATAGTCTGCCGTTTGCGGTACAGCCTTTCGCGGCTTCTTTTTCTTCGGTAGATCGGAAACTGCTGGCAGCCTCGGCAACGCTCGGGGCTTCGCCGTTACGCACCTTCTTCCGCGTAATCGTTCCGCTCTCCACGCCCGGACTGGTGACCGGCGCGGCTCTGGCATTCGCCCACACCATGGGCGAGTTCGGGGTCGTGCTGATGGTGGGAGGCAACATCCCGGGGGTGACGCGCACCATCTCCATCAGTGTTTATGACCAGGTGCAGGCCTCCAATTACGCTGGCGCAAATGCCATGGCGGTGCTCCTGCTGATCTTCTGCTTCGGGGTGCTGATGGTGGTTTACGGCCTGAACCGCAGAGTGCCGACTCAAAGATTATGGCTCCTGGGCCCGATCAAATAAGCGAACCTTCGATGCCCGCGCCTGTGGAAGCTAAAACCGCAAATCAAACACTGACTGCCCGCATTCGCAAAACTTTGTCTTCCACGGAGCGTGAGTTTTCTCTCGAGGTGGAATTCAGCGCCGCGTCCGGATTCACGATACTGTTTGGTCCGTCAGGATCCGGCAAGTCCACTCTGCTCGATTGCGTAGCTGGATTGGCGACTCCGGACGCAGGGCGAATCGCCGCGGGTGGACGAATTCTGTTCGAGGCAAACACTCGCACGAATGTTCCGGTCGCCAGGCGCCGGATTGGCTATGTCCTGCAGGATCTGGCATTATTTCCGCATTTGACCGTCGAGCGGAACACGGAGTATGGGCTCGCTCATCTTCCGCACTCCGAGCGAAAGCAGCGCTCCGCTGAGATATTACGGGAATTTGGGATCGATCATCTGCGCGAGCGGCGCCCGGCTGAAATCTCCGGCGGAGAACGCCAGCGTGTGGCTCTGGCGCGGTCTCTCGTGACCGAGCCGTGCATACTCCTGCTTGACGAACCTCTTGCAGCTCTGGACGCGCACACCAAAGCGAAGATCCTCGATGATTTACGCGGCTGGAATCAGGCGCACCGCATCCCCATTCTTTACGTGACGCACAGCCGCGATGAAGTAATGGCTTTGGGTGAACGGGTAATTGTGATGGATGAAGGCCGCATGATCGCGCAAGGAACGCCGCACGAGGTATTGCGAGCTCCGCTTCAGGAGACGGTAGCGCAGCTAGCCGGCTTTGAAAATATCTTCGACGCCACGGTTTGGTTGGTGCACGAGGATCGTGGAACGATGACCTGTCGGCTGCCTGGCACCAAGCCTGAATGTTTTGTCCTGCTGGAGACGCCACTGATTCGGGCCGAAGCCGGCTCGCGGATACGCGTGGGAGTTCGCGCGGGCGACATTTTGCTAGCCGTCGGAAAGCCCGTTGGACTCAGCGCCCGTAACGTGATTCCCGGCCAGTTAATTTCTTTGGAGAGGAGAGACATGATCATTTCCGCGCGCGTCGATTGCGGCGTAGAAATGGATGTTTATCTTACGCTCGCGGCGCGCGATGCCCTGCAGCTTGAAACGGGCCGTGAAGTCTGGCTGGTTATCAAGACGTACTCTTGTCATCTTATGCAGCGCTGAGTACGGACGTTTTTTCATCAAGATGACATTGCATTGACATTTTCTTAACAATTTATTTGTGCTTCGCCTGTACAGTCACGTGGTCACGCTCAGTCCAAAAGGAAGATTCATGAACCGTTCGGCGATACGGTCTCGGGTGGTTGTTTTTGTATTGTCGCTCAGCGTAAGCTGCGTTCTCTTTTCTCGAGATGCGGGCTCGCAAGTCGGCCTCTGGGCCACTCACTCGCATGACGCACAGCACACGGCAGTTTCTTCGGTGACATCGCAACCGCTGAGCACAATTCATTGGCACGTGCCAGTGGACCTTGCTCCGCCGACGGGCGAGATCCTCATCCACTATGGTTCGCCCTTGATCACCGCGGCCAACACGGTGATCGTGCCGGTGAAGACGGGCGCGAACAGCTTCCGGGTTGAGGCTCATAATGGCACGACGGGCAAAGGACTCTGGACCGAGAACACCAGCTATCTGTCGCCCAGCGCCTCTTTCGTACTGGGTCTGGGCCCCACCCTTTTTGGCAATCGGCTTTTCGTTCCCGATATCGCTGGCCGGGTGCTGGTGCGAACAGATCCGAATTCAGCGCAGGGTACCGTCGCACATCTTTACTTCTACGGACAGAAGAGCTACCTGGCCGATCCGCAGACCTACCAGCAAAATATTCTGATTAATACTCCGCTGACCACAGACGCGGCCGGGAATCTTTTCTTCGGATTCGTGGCTCTCGGCCCTACGCCAATTGGCTTAGTGAGTGGTCTGGCCCGCGTTACACCGGATGGCAAGGGTACATGGGTCTCGGCGGCCGCTATCAGCGGCGATTCCGCGATCACCAAGGTGGCGATGAGCTGCGCTCCAGCTTTATCTAACGATGGCAGCACTTTATACGTTGCGGTCGACAACCAGGACTTCGGGTACGGATATCTGATTGCCCTCGACAGCACCACGCTCGAAGTCATCAACCACGTTCGCCTGTCCGATCCCTCGTCCGGACTGGACGCCACCTTTACCGATGCGAGTAGCGCCACTCCCACCGTAGGGCCTGATGGCGATGTGTACTTCGGCGTCCTTGAGAATCCTTTTCCCAGCCACAATGATCGCGGTTGGCTGCTCCATTTCAACAGCGACCTTTCAAAGCAGAAGATTCCCGGCAGCTTTGGCTGGGACGATACTGCTTCGATCGTCGACGCGTCGCTGGTGGCCGGCTATCACGGAAAGTCTAAGTATCTGCTGATGACGAAGTACAACAATTATGCTGGGATCAACACCGGTGACGGCCACAACCGGATCGCGATCCTTGATCCCAATGTGACCGAGAATGACCCGGTGATTCCAACCACAAAGGTGATGCGGGAGGTCATCACGAAATTAGGTGTTACCCCCGACCCATCGTTCCCAAACTTTCCCGGCGCGGTTCGGGAATGGTGCATTAATACGGCGGCAATTGACCCTTTCACAAAGGCCGTGATGGCAAACAGTGAAGATGGCAAGCTTTACCGCTGGGATCTGACGACCAATAAATTGTCCGAGGTGATCACCCTTTCTGGAGGCATTGGCGAGGCCTACACTCCAACTGTGATCGGCAGAGATGGTACGGTGTACGGCATCAACGATGCAGTGTTGAGCGCTATCGGGAAATAGGTAGGGAAGAAGAAAGAGCCTGAAGCTCTGATTCCGAGGGCGGGGTCCGCGCTTCTTCGATCTTCTCCATCTCGATCACCGCGATCCACTGTCCCCGCCGCTGTGCTGAAAATATCTTGTGACCTCCGAGAATTTGCGCGGCGGCGGCGGGCGGCACATCGCGATGAAAGGCAAAAAAACGAGTCTTCCATTGTGTCCATATCCGCCAGCGGTCCCATGGCGCGGAGCCGGGTTCGTATTTGGTCGAGAAAATCAAGGCGACATCATAGTTTGGACGAAACTCGGCTGCGGAAAGCACTTCGTCCAGAGAGAAATCCTCGATGCGTACTACGCTCATTGGCCGAGTCATATAGCCGAGCCACGGGCGCGTTAGTTCGTCCGAGGCGGGCCACGCCGTCAGTACCCGGGCCATGGGATAACGGGCCTCCAGAAACCGCTCGCCATCCTCATGCAACATAATGTAATCGCGGTAGGCGAGATTATCCTCCGGCGAAAATCCATAGGGAGGATTCCAGAACCATGCCACCACAAAAGTCAGCGCAACGAACGCAACCGCAACGGGCCAGAATTTAACTCTGCGCCACAGGGTGGAGACCGACAATATGATCACGAGTGGAACCGCCGGGAGCATATAGCGAGCCAGCACGGCGCCGCCGATCAACGACATTGCCACCGAATAGGTGAGGACGACGACATAGAAAACCATTTGCACCGGAATACTGATGCGAGTACGTTCCGACGTCGAATCATGTAAAGGCGGGAGCATCCACATCGCAAGTAACATCCCTGATGTCAAAACCCATAAGTGGAGATAGCCGCTAATCTGCCACAGCCGCATGGCCAGCGCCAGAACAAAGCGAGTGGGACTGAGCGTTGCAGCCACGTTATAGCGGAAAAACTCGGGATTGCCGAAGACATATCCAGTGTGCTCATAGTGGTAGCCATACCAGAGCGCCAGCGGCAGTGCCGGGATCAGCAGTGAGACGATGCGCTGCGCCGAGCCGACGTTCTTTCCCCGATCACTGCTCTCTACATCTCTGGTCAGCCACAGCTTCCGAAACGAACTCTTACGTCCCTGAAGGCCGATGATCTCCCATCCGGCGAGTGCAATCGGGGCGAGAATCGCCGTCTCCTTGGTTAATGCCGCGAGGGAAAACCACAGGATGGTTGCGATCGGTTGTCCATCCACGTAGGCTGCGAGGCCAAAGAACAAGAGCCCGGAAGCGGCCAGATCCACCTGTGCCAGAGAGCTTTGCGTGAAGAAAACGGGATACACCGCCGTGCACAACATGGCTGCAATCGCCACGCGCGTGTTAGCGACACATTCGGCCAGGCGAAATATTCCCAGCAATGAGAAAGCCGCCAGGACCAGCATGGCCGTCCTCGTGACCAAAGGTGCATAGCCCACCACCTTCCACCAGAATGCCAGCCAGACCATTACCAGCGGGGGATGCGCGTTCGAGACTGTGGAATGCGGAATGATGCTTCCTCTCAGCAGGATATCGCGGGCAGCTGGAACGTAATAGCCAGCTTCGTCCCAGAAGTAAGGCAGCCGCAAGAGAGGTAGGTGCAGCAGAAAAACAAACACAAAGATAATCGCGAACACCAGAGCTGGGTACGCGCGCGACCAGTGCGTTGGAGCGCTTTGGCCCGGCCGGTAATCTGTCAGAATGTTCCCCCTGCCCGTGCCTGGGGCGGAAGCAGTCGCCCTGTCCGAAAATTATTCGAACACTGAAATATATGAGCGACACCCTGCGGTCTCACGTCTCTTGCTCCAAACCTGTGCCGCGTCGCGAACCCGACCGAAGCGATGCTTTAATGCACCTGGCCCCCGGGACTCATGCGCGGGTCAAGTTTGATTTCTCCGAAGGCGGTTTCATACCCGGAAACATTCTGCTGCAGGAGTCCGAGCAGGGCCTTCGCCTGCTGTGGGCTGAGGTAAATGCCTTGGAAGTTCCGGATCTCGACTTGAGTTTCGCTTTGTTGTTGTACGGTGCCAAATACGAGGAAAAAGTCCCAGACATTCACTCGCATCTGCACGCTATTGGCATAGGCTTCCCGATAGTCGGGGGCATTGATCAGCTTGACATTGGGTTGTGGCGGAACGCTCATAAGCAAGCAGTGTAATGACATTGGAGCCATAAAGGGAAGACGCCGAGTTTGAATCGCTGCGATACCGGGCTCTTCGCTGAATCAGCATCCGGGGCCGTAATGATCCTGACAAAAAGTGTCAGGCCGGCTACTAGTTTCTGGCAAATTGCGCTCTGGCAGCGCGTCGCGAAAGGTCATGGCCGTAAGCTACTTTGCTGAAATCAAAGGGCTTGTAGGATGTCATTACGGGTGTCGACTGGCGTTCGAAATGCGACACTTGGAAACGTTGCAAAATTGATTCTGCGAGTTCTTTATGACCCATAAGCCTGAAGAAGTGGCGGCCATCGAAGAAGAAATTATTCTCCCCGAAAACCTTTTGCCCTTGGGATCTGTGCTGGGAGA
>Ga0307476_10000822_pt1 | contig 21287 bp, 22 predicted proteins | sample atmos_gasesECM2C_2_FD_203314 | JGI IMG/M metagenome (GOLD analysis project Ga0307476, IMG submission 203314) | Hardwood forest soil microbial communities from Morgan-Monroe State Forest, Indiana, United States - atmos_gasesECM2C_05 | ecosystem: Environmental > Terrestrial > Soil > Temperate...
TGCCATGCGCTGAATGTGCATCCATTCCTGATGGTAGGCACGATTGTTTTGAACAATGGTCAGGAGTGGAATTCGATGGTGTGCCGCCGTCCACAAAACGCCCGGTGACATGTTGAGTTCCCCATCCCCCGTGACGCTGACCACCAGCCGACCATGGTCTCGATGCCCAAGAGCAGCGCCCGTCGAGGCAGCTTGCTGATAACCGATGCCGATTCCGCCCGAGCCCCCGATGTGGCGATAGGGTCTATCGAAGTCCCAAAGTCTGAAGGGCCAGTTTGAGGAAAAATAAGTCGTCGACACTAGCGCCCAATCGTCCGCTTTGATCTGGTTCCAGAGCTCCATGTACATGCGCGCCGAGCTAATAGGACTGGCGTCCCAGCCATAGGTTGCGTCCTCACGCGCCGACTTGACAAAAGCTTCGGACGTCTTGGCCAATTTTTGGCCGCGCGTGGCGAGCTCAGATCGCCTCGGACCGCTGATCTCGTGCGTTATCGCCTCGATCAGCGCCGGGATAGTTGCCTCTGCATCGCCAATGATCGGCAGGTCGGTCGCCTGGTATCTCTGAGAATCCTGGTAATTGGGATGGAGGAGCAAATCGTGCGTGCCGAGACTAATCAACCGGACCTGAGGGCTCGCAATTGAGGACGCGACGCGTGCGAGCTGATCGCGCATGCTGTGCAAGAGGCCGTAGAAATCGACTACCTCCAGACCCAGGATGACGTCCGCGTTAGCAATCAATGTCGTGTTGCGTGGAGAATGATTAAGTGGATGCCGGTTGGGAAAATTCATTCGCGCATTCGTATCGATGACGGGAGCTTGCAGGAGATTGGCCAGCTCGATCAACTGGCTGATGCCCTGCTGGGTGCGTGCGTAACGATCGGCGATGATGACCGGATTCTCCGCCGCAACCAGAAGCCTTGCGGCCTCTCGAACGGCGTTGTCATCGCCCTTCGGCGGGATGTTGGCAGCCAGCTTGGGAATGTGGAGTGTCGTTTCCTGCTCAGAGCTAAGTGGGATCTCCTGCAGATTGGCATCGGCTACAACAAGAACGGGCGCCATCGGTGGGGTGGTGGCGAGCACATGTGCTCGCACAGTCGATTCGGCGAAACTTTGCAGCGACCAGGGATAATCGTCGAATTTGGTAAAATCGCGAACTAGCGCCGCGCTATCCTGAACGGTGTGCATCCAATCCACACCAGGAGCACGTACTTCGACCGGGGCTGCGTTGTTGCCGGAAAAGACCAGAACTGGTACCCGATCGCACCACGCATTGTAAATTGCCATAGCAGCATGTTGTAGACCGACCGTACCCTGCACCATTGTTGCCATTGGCTTGCCTGCGACTTTGGCATAGCCGTGTGCCATCGCGACCGAAGCTTCCTCATGCATGCAGGTGAGCCACTCGGGCTTCGAGTTACCGCCGTAATTGATGAAACTCTCGTGCAGTCCACGGAATGTCGATCCCGGGACGGCCGCCATGAAGTCGATAGCAAGGGTTTTGACGACATCAACCATGAAGTCGGACCCGGTTTTCTTCGTTGTCAGCGGGGAATCCGAACTGGGGATACCGGTCTCAGCCACTCTCTGTGTAGCAGTTGGCGGTTTGAGTTTGGTGTATTGGACGTAGGGTCTAGCGGGCTGTGCTCTGCCTGCATTTGTTAGACTGACTGCCGCGCCGCCAATTGCTGCGCTTTTCAGAAGTCGACGACGGCTAAAGGAAGGTAGATCGCGCGGCAATGACATGATTCCTTCTATGAAACAGTTGGCACTTGCAAACTCAGCAAGGCGGTTACTACGCCGCGGTCGTGGTCACCGGGCAGTCGGTGCGCGCTTTGCCGCGCGCTGGGCTGTCGTGTCTGATGTGTATCAGGGAAGGAATCCTTTTTTGCTCGTGCCGGCCGCGTATGGGGGCGAAGCCGTCCGTGCGGTAGCCGAAGGTGAAGCGACACCGGCGAACCCTTCTGAACAGCCGCCTAGGCAGCGATATCCTCGAAGAACTTTATCAACTTGGCGTCGAGCAGAGCGGGCACGGAGGACGGCCGCATCTCCGGGAATTTGCTGAAGAATGCCGCATTTTGGTCCATGTCGATCCGTGTCTCCTCGCCGTCCCGCTGGGAAACGCAGACGCGCACAGGAGCGCCCAGGCCGGCGGCACCGCTGTACTCGAACAGGCCACGTGCGATGACAGCATTTCCGACGAGGTAGAACTTCGACTCGACGGGAATCCCCGCGAGGCGCATGGTTGAGCCCTGTTCGAAGTCAAAGAAGATTGAAAAGGGCCGAGAGGTAGAGTCGACGTATGCTTCGACACCCGCGCGACTGCCGTGAGTCACGTATTCCATCAGTTTAGGGATGTGGAAGCGCGGCAAGGCTTTCTCGATCGCCTCAACAACCTCGAAGAAAGACTTACGCGAGCGTATGGTGACGAGGACTCCATCGAAATTGGTCATCCTTGTCTGTGCGGAGACTTTTACTGAATTGTCTGTACTTGTCATTGGATGTACCTCTCTTTTGAGTTTAAATTTGGCTTTCGTGTTGCATTTCGATTGGCGCGCAAGCGGTTGCCGATCGCCGGCATCTTTGCGATCGGAACATGGATGGGAGCAAGTGCTGTCAAGAGCGGGACATGCGTGCCTGGATCCGTTTTTCGTCGGATGTGAGAGTCATCCATTCAATTCGTTTGCGGAATCCGCGAGTTAATCGGTTGATTTGGAAAGCAGCACTCCAAGCGGCCTGAGGGGGCCCAACGGGATGAGCTGGAATTCCATCAGACCGGCGCGGCCCAGCGGGAGCTTTTCCAGCAGCTCCCCTGCTTCCTTGGGATCGGTGACGTTCAGAATGAAAACGACCCCAGTTTGGTCCTGCTTGACGAACCACTGATCGAGTTTACCCGCTAGGTAGAGCTGCACGGTTTCCCGTACTTCCGATGGCAGGATGGGTTTCAAGACAGCAGCGTTTGCCTTTGGTGTCAGGCTGCCGATCGCGAGGAGCTTCGTGGTCGGGACGCTGGAAACCGAGGTGACCGAATTCGTCTCAAGTGGGGCCATTTGGGCAAACAAAGCGGTTGGACTAGTCGTCACGAAGACCGTGGCAAGGAGGGCGCAGCCCGTTCTCTTAAAAGAGCCTGCTATATAGCCGGCGCCGCGGCCAGTCGTGTTGCGGGTCATGTTTGCTCTCCCTTTTGGCTGGATCAGATAACCTGCGGGAGCCTGATTGACATTGCACCGGTGCGCCCGTGAGCCGGTTCGGTCGGATGCTCACGACGATCATTCTCACCTCTGCATGCTTCTTCCTCGCATCGGTCCGATCGCGATGCGATCCGTTACGGCGGCAAGATAACGGTTCTCTGTCACCAGAAAAACCCGTATAAAACTGAAAGTTCTTTTCAGGAGATTTGACATGCGGAGTCCGGCTACACCGAGCATCGATCAGGTTCTGGTGCTGCTGGCCACGGTCGAAGCAGGAAGTTTTACCGCGGCGGCGAAACGTTTGGGGCGAGCCACGTCCGCCATCAGTTACGCGATCGACACGTTGGAGAATCAGTTGGGCCTTCGCCTCTTTGATCGCGGAACGACCCGCAAGCCAAAGCTTACACAGCAGGGCGCAGCGATTGTTTCCGAAGCCAGAGGGGTTGCTCAAAGTATCGGGGCATTGCGCGCACGCGCGCAGGGTCTCCAAGATGACATTGAGCCAGAGGCGTCACTCGTCGTCGACAGTCTCTTCCCGGGCGACCGGTTGGTAGCAGTCCTTCGTGACTTCCACGCGGAGTTCCCAACGGTGCCGGTTCGGCTCCTGGTGCTAACCCTCGGCGGAGTTGAACGCGTGATCCGGAGTGGCACTGCCCGTATTGGCGTAGGGAGCCCGATTCACATGGATTTGACGGGTTTTCGCCATGTTGGCATTCCCGGCGTTCAGCTGATTCCCGTTGCCGCTCCCAGCCATCCCCTTGCATCCGCGAATATAGCGGCTCAACCACGGGCACGAGATTTCGTCCAACTTGTTCTATCAGAGCAACCCGTGGGAGAGGGTCGGGACTTCGGCGTTGTCAGCCTCAATACCTGGCGCGTCGGCGATTTGAACGCAAAGCACAGGCTTATTGTCGGTGGAATAGGTTGGGGCTCAATGCCGGAGCCGGTGGTTCGCGCTGACATCGAAACTGGAAGGCTCGTGCGATTGTCTCTTCGAGACTGGCTTGCAGGAGAATATCCTATGACGGTAGTACACAAGGCCGATACCCCGCCGGGTCCTGCGGGTCGGTGGCTGATTGAACGATTGATGACGTTATCTGATGGCAATGAGTCGCCTATCGACCGTGAAGCCACAAAGCCTGCCAAGGCCCAAAGTCATCGAGGGTCGGGTAAAGCCCGCTCGCGAACCAAATAACGGAGCTAGGATACTCGTCCGAGATGCGGCCAAGAGCAGATATCTGAATTGACGAGTAGGGTTCCGAGTGGGGTTTTTTTTGTGCGCAGGCGTCGACGTAGGCGCGGCACCTCCCGACCCCCACCCCAACCCCTCCCCACAAGGGGGAGGGGCTAAGAAAAGGAGATTTCTTATGATCCGAGTCAAAAAAATCGCCCACGCCAGCTACGAAGTGCCCGACGTCGAGCAGCAGGCCGATTATTACAGCAACGTTCTCGGCATGACGGTCGCGGCCAAGGAGAAGGACGCGACCTTCATCGCCAACACCGTCGATCATCACTCGGTGGTATTGCGCAAGGGCGCGCAGGCGCAATGCGTGCGCGTCGGTTTCCAGCTGGGCGAGAGCGACGACCTCGACGCCTTCGAAAAGCAGGTCGCAGCCCACGGCATCAAGACCCAGCGCAGGAAGGACCCGGAGCCGTCGATCTCGGACCTGCTCACTTTCGAAGATCCGAAGGGCACAGTGATGGAAGTGTTCAAGCGCGCCGATTTCGCCCACCCGAAATTCCAGCATAAGGGCATCGTGCCGCACAAGCTCGGCCACGTCGCCTTCCACGTCACCGACGTCAAGCACACCACGAAATTCTATTGCGACGTGCTGGGGTTTCGCGAATCCGACTGGATGGGCGACTTCTTCTCGTTCCTGCGCTGCGGGCCCGATCATCACACCATCAACCTGATGGAGACCGGAGCGAATCGGCATTTCCACACCGCGTTCGAACTACGCGACTGGGCCCACATCCAGGCGGCGTGCGATTTCCTGTCGGTCAATGGCTACAAGCTGTTGTGGGGGCCCGGCCGCCACGGCATCGGCCACAATCTTTTCACTTATCATCGCAGCCCGGCCGGCCTGATCACCGAATTGTTCGCCGAGCTCGACCGCATGAACGAGGAGCTCGGCTATTTCGAGCCGCGGCCGTGGCACCGCGATAATCCGCAGCGCCCGAAAGTGTGGGCCAAGGATCCCTCGGCCGCAAATCTCTGGGGCATCATGCCGGGCGACGAGATGCATCACTGAGATTTTCCCTCTCCACAACGGAGAGGGAAAAAGCAGCGTCAGCCTTGCAGGCCGAGCAGCTTTCGCATCTCCGGCGAAGCGCCGATGCTGAAGCTGTCGATGGCCCAGGTCGTGCCGGTCTTGACGGTGCGGACGACGATGTCGGCTTCGCCTTTGGCGAACGCCGAGCGCACGATGTAATCCGCGAAGGGCGGCGCGCTGGTCGGGATGATCGGGAACGAGGTCTTGCCGGCGATGGCCAGCGATTCAGTCATCGGGCCGAGCCTGACGTTTGCGGCGTCGAACTGCGTGCGCAACTGGTCTTGAGAGGTCTCTTCGCGGAAACGCGGCGTGGCGCGCTGCCACAGCTCAGCTGGGTCCCAATGTGCGCCGATGGCGATAACCGTAGTCTGGGCGAAGGCACTGCCTGCCCGATCGAGCGCCAGGCTGGTTCGCGCCATCACATACATATAGCCGGCAACGGCCAGGACGCCGCAAATCAGGGCGCTGCGGAAGATGACGGAGTTGCGCATGACGGTGTTCCCGAATGGTGGCCGGCGGCGCGGTGCCTAAAACGCAATGAAAGCGAAAATGCTGAAGATTTCGCTACTTTCGGCACTGATGAACCGCCAGCCGAAGCGCGGCGACAGATGCCGATAGAGCGCGATCGAGGAGGACCGTCTTGGGGTTCATGTCGGGATTAGGATTGCGGGCCTTCGTACTTGTTCTCGGCGCGGGCTTGGCCGCCGCCGCATTGGCGAAGGATGCCGCCCCGCCGGCCGAAACCTCGATGCAACGGCCGTCCAATCCGCTGCCCGGCACCGCGGCCCCCGAGGTCGACAAAAATCCCGTCGCCGATCCCGGCACGACCGGGCAGGCGACGTGCATCGACGAGACCGGCGATTACCAGACCCATGGCAAGGCCGTCGCCTTCGTCATCGGGCTTTCGAACAAATGCGACAAGCGGCTGAAATGCACCATCGACGCCTATGTGGTCGGCGCCAAGGGGCCGTCATCCGGCCACGCCACCCTGATCCTCGGCGCGGCATCGAGCGGCGCGGCTGCAAAGCAATCCTACGCCATGAAAGTCAAAATGGCCGGCGGCACCGCCCAGGTCTCGCGCCAGTGCCGGGTATTTTGACGGCCGGCGCCGCGAGCGAGTTGCTCGACATGCGTCCATTCAAATACGCGTTGCTGCCCGCTCTCATTGCCGCGGTCATTGCGCTCGATCTGCCCCGCGTCCACGCGGCACCGAGCTTCGACTGCAAGCGCGCTTCCAGCATCGCCGAGAAGGAGATTTGCGGCCTGCCGGAACTCGAAGTCCTCGACCGCGACATCGCCGCGGCGTTCACGCAAGCGCTTGCGGTACTGAGCGCGGCCGACGCCGATGCATTGCGTGCCGACCAGCGCGCCTGGCTGAAAACCCGCGACGATTGCGGCGATCTCATCCACGGCAATCCGCCGATCTATGCCGGCGTCTTTGCCTGCCTGCGCGAGCAGATGACGGCGCGCGCCGCAAAGCTGCGCGCCATCGTCACCGCCAAACAGCTTTCCAGGTAGGCAAGCAGTTATAGCCCAGCGAGCCGTCGACCGCAGAGGATCAGCCTTGCGATGGCGGTCATTGCCGTGCGCGATCCGGCGCTCCATGATGGCTGCCGGCAACACGACGGAAAGACAATCATGCGCACCATTACCCTTGAAGAACACTTCGCGCCGCCCGGATTCCTCGACGGCGCCGGCCGGCAATTGCGCGACAATATCGCCAAGACCGGCGCCCGCGGCGCCAAGATCCTCGAGCAGCTGGTCGAGATCGACGACAAGCGGATCGCGGACATGGACTCAGCCGGCATCGACATGCAGGTGCTGTCGATCAATGCACCGGGCACAGAGCAATTGGACGCGGCCGAAGCGCTGACCTTGGCGCGCGAGGCCAATGAATTTCTCGGCGCCGCGGTGAAGAAGCATCCCAAGCGTTTCGCCGGGCTTGCCGCGCTGCCGACCATGGTTCCCGACAAGGCCGCCGCCGAGCTGGAGCGCTGCGTGCGCGAACTCGGCTTTCGCGGCGCGCTGATCAACGGCCACGTCCGCGGCCGCTACATGGACGATAAATTCTTCTGGCCGATCTTCGAGCGCGCCGAGGCGCTCAACGTGCCGATCTACATGCACCCGACCCGGCCGCCGCAGGCGGTGGTCGAGGCGCAATATTCCGGCTTTTCGCCGGAAGTGAGCTGGGTGTTCGCGACCTCGGGCTGGGGCTGGCACATCGAGACCGCCATTCACGTTCTTCGATTGATCCTCGGCGGCGTGTTCGACCGCTACCCGAAACTGCAGATCGTGGTCGGCCACTTGAGCGAAGGCCTGTCCTTCATGCTGCCGCGGCTCGACCGCAATTTTCAGCCGCCGCTGACCAAGCTGCAACGCACGCTCGGCGACTACCTGCGGCAGAACGTGCACTACACCTTCGGCGGCTTCAATTTCCCGGCGACTTTCCTCGGCCTCCTGCTCGAAGTCGGCGCCGAGCGCATCATGTTCTCGGTCGATCACCCCTACGGCTCCATGGCGCAAGCCCGCGCCTTCCTGGAGCAAATCCCGGTCAGCGCCGCGGACAAGGAGCGCATCGCGCACGGCAATGCGGAGAAGCTGTTCGGGCTGTAGCATCCATCCCGTCTTTGCCGGGCTTGACCCGGCAATCCATGCGGCTTTCTAGCTTTGATGAACCTACTGCAGCGTTTTCTTACGCCGAGGCTCACCATAGATGCGCGGGTCAAGCCCGCGCATGACGAGTGTGGGAAATCGAACCGCGATGTATTATTGTCAGGCGATGCGCAGTCACCGAAACAATACCAAATATGCGGCAGGAGAAATCGGTCGCGTCCGGGTGATCGAGGATTTTCTCCCGGCTCCTGCCGATCTCGTACCGCGCGAGGAGAACGTCAAGGTGACGCTGTCGCTGTCGCGCCGCAGCCTCGATTTCTTCAAGCGCGAAGCCAAGAAGCGCCGCGTGCCTTATCAGCGCATGATCCGGGCGCTGGTGGATAGCTATGCGGAGCGGCAGGTGGGCGGGAAAGCTCGATAGTTTGATAAAGAGGGTGGAGTGAAGCGGGCATGACGGTAGCGGAATTCCTCTCATTCCTATAGTTATCGACCAGACGTCAGAAAGAGGAATTCCCTGTGAACGCCCCCCTCGCCACCCACCCAACGCCCCCCTACAAGCACACCCCACTCTTCCCCCTCGGCAAAGACCCAACGCCCTACCGCAAGATCGACATTGGCGGTCCGCCTAACGGCGAGTCGGGCGTGCGCGTCGAACACGTCATGGGCGAAGAGGTGCTGGTCGTTCCGCGCGAGGCACTGCGCGCGCTGGCGGAAGCGGCATTCACCGACATCAATCACCTGCTGCGCCCCGGCCACCTCGCCAGCCTCAAGCACATCGTCGAAGATCCCGAGGCGTCCGACAACGACAAATTCGTCGCCTACGACTTCCTCAAGAACGCCAATATCGCCGCCGGCGGCGTGTTGCCGATGTGCCAGGATACCGGCACCGCGATCATCATGGGCAAGAAGGGCCGGCTGATCTGGACCGACGGCTCCGACGAGGCGGCGCTGGCCGAGGGCGCGCGCGATGCGTATCTCAAGCGCAATTTGCGCTATTCGCAGCTGGCGCCGATTTCCATGTTCGAGGAGAAGAACACGCGCTCGAACATGCCGGCGCAGGTCGAGCTTTACGCCGAGAGCCGCAATCCGGATCATGCCGAGGCCGACGCGGCGTACAAGTTCTTGTTCATCGCCAAGGGCGGCGGCTCGGCCAACAAGGCGTTCCTGTTCCAGGCGACGCCGTCGATCCTCACCCGCGAGCGCATGCTCGCCTTCTTGAAAGAAAAAGTGCTGACGCTCGGCACCGCGGCGTGCCCGCCATACCATCTCGCCATTGTCATCGGCGGCACCTCGGCCGAGCTGACCATGAAAACGGTAAAACTCGCCTCCTGCAAATATTACGATGCGCTGCCCGACCACGGCTCCGAGGACGGCCATGCCTTTCGCGACAAGGAGATGGAGCAGGACATCCAGAAAATGACGCAGTCGCTCGGCGTCGGCGCCCAGTTCGGCGGCAAATATTTCTGCCACGATGTGCGCGTCATCCGCCTGCCGCGCCACGGCGCCTCGCTGCCGATCGGGCTCGGCGTGTCGTGCTCGGCCGACCGCCAGGCGCTGGGCAAGATCACCAAGGACGGCGTGTTCCTCGAGGAGCTCGAGCACAATCCGGCGAAATATCTGCCCGAGGTCGACACTTCAAAGCTTGGCGGCGACGTGGTGCAGATCGACCTCAACAAGCCGATGAAGGAGATTCTCGCCCAGCTCACCAAACATCCGATCAAGACGCGGCTGTCGCTCACTGGCCCGATGATCGTGGCGCGCGATCTGGCGCACGCCAAGCTGCGCGAGCGGCTGGAGAAAGGGCAGGGCCTGCCGGACTATTTCAAGAACCATCCGGTCTATTATGCGGGTCCGGCAAAAACCCCGGAAGGCTATGCCTCGGGCGCGTTCGGGCCGACCACGGCTGGCCGCATGGATAGCTTTGTCGAGGATTTCCAGTCCGCTGGCGGCTCCATGGTGATGCTGGCCAAGGGCAACCGCGCCGCGGTCGTGCGCGACGCCTGCAAGAAGCATGGCGGCTTCTATCTGGCCTCGATCGGCGGCGCCGCGGCAAACCTCGCCGAGCATTGCATCAAGAAGGTCGAGACGGTGGAATATCCCGAACTCGGCATGGAAGCGATCTGGCGCATCGAGGTGGTCGATTTCCCCGCCTTCATCGTCATCGACGACAAGGGCAACGACTTCTTCAAGGAATTGAACTTGGGGTGAACGAAGCGTTTTCGCACGCGAATAAAAGTGTGACAGTGGAGGGACGCAAAAAGCCCCCGGCGGAAATCCGGGGGCTTTGGTTGCGAAACGGCAAAACAAACTACTTCAATGACGTCGAAACCGTCGAGAAGGTGGTGTTCAAGTTGGTACCGAGAGCCTGGACGGTAGCGATGATCGCCACGGCAATACCGGCTGCGATAAGGCCGTATTCGATAGCGGTGGCGCCTGTGTCGTTTGCGAGAAAGCGCTTAACAAGCGTCGTCATGATGGGTTCCTCCGTGCTGACTGCGCAGTTCTACGTAGCGCGGGTTGTGGCGGCTTTAACCGCTTCGGTTGAACTTTCATCAAAAACCGTGATGGGGCAAAGAGGCCGGAAATGCCGCAACCCGCTACCGCGAGAGGCTCGCTGGTCTGGCGCGACATGGACCAGAAGGCGCTCGACGACGCCTATGACCAGGACGTCTATGCGCCGAACCGCCCGTTGATCGTCGCGCGCCGCATCGCCGCGAGCGAACGGACGCGGGCAATCCTGGGGCCGCCGCAGCGCGTCGCCTACGGGCCGAGCGAATACGAGCGGCTCGATATTTTTCGCGCCGCCGCGGCGAACGCTCCCGTCAACGTGTTCGTGCACGGCGGCGCCTGGCGCCGCAACAAGGCAGCCGATTACGCCTTGCAGGCCGAGCCATTGCTCCATGCCGGCGCGCACGCCGTGATCATTGACTTCATCAATGTCGAGCAGGCCGGCGGCGATCTTTTTCCGATGTACGAGCAGGTGCGCCGCGCGCTGGCCTGGACCTGGCGCAACGCTGGAAGTTTTGGCGGCGATCGCGAGCGGTTTTACATTTCGGCGCATTCGTCCGGCTCGCATCTTGCCGGCTGCGTGCTCACCGGTGGCTGGCGCGAGGAAGGCCTGCCGCAAGATTTTTGCCAAGGCGCGCTGCTGCTCAGCGGCATGTATGAGCTCGAGCCGGTGCGGCTGTCGAAGCGCAGTACTTACGTCACGTTCACCGACGCGATGGTCGAAAAACTCAGCGCGCAGCGCCATCTCGACGGCCTGCATACACCGCTCGTTCTCGCCTACGGCAGCTGCGAGACGCCGGAATTTCAGCGCCAGACAGAAGATTTCTTCGCGGCCGTTCGGACAGCAGGCAAGCCCGCCGAGTTGATCGTCGGCGAGGCGTACAACCATTTCGAGCTTCTAGAGACGCTGGCGAACCCCTATGGTCTCACCGGCCGCGCCATGCTGCGGCAGATGAAGTTGGCGTAACTAACCCTTCCGAAAAACCGGCCGGGTCGAAAAACAGGGGAGGATTTGCGTGAACGCAAAACATTGCTCTTTGCTGACGATCGCCGTGGGCCTGGCGATGGCGATGATCGCAGCCTGGTCGGGTGCGGCCCAGGCTGAGACGACGCTCATCACCCTCGGCACCGGCGGCGGCCCGTTGCCGCGTCCGGACCGGGCGCAATCCTCTAACCTGCTGATTGTCAACGGCACGCTCTATCTGATCGATGCGGGCGGCGGCGTCACCGGCCGCATCGTCCAGTCCGGCAACAACTTCCGCAAAGTCAGCAAAATTTTCATCACGCATGCGCACAGCGACCACACCGCCGGTCTCGCTACTTTGCTGGTGTCCCAGTGGGAGCAGCAAGCCGAGCCGGCCGATATTTACGGCGGCGGCGTCGAGGCGCTGGTCAAAGGCGCGATCGAATATCTCACGCCAAACGCCGAGATCCGCTGGGCCGAAGGCAAGAAGCGGCCGATGACGGAAACCTTCCACGCTCACAATGTCGAGCCCGGGCTCGTGTTTCAGGACGCGAACGTAAAGGTCATTGCGGTCGAGAACACGCATTTCCATTTCCAGCCCGGCACGCCGCCCTACGGCAAGTACAAGTCCTATTCCTATCGCTTCGAGACGCCGGACCGCGTCGTGTTCTTCACCGGCGACACCGGGCCGTCCGACGCCGTGGTCGAATTGGCAAAGGGCGCCGATCTCTACGTGACGGAGACGACGTCACCGGAGGGTGTGGTGGAGGTCTTCAAGAAGAGCGGCATTTGGCAGGCAAAGACTCCCGCCGAGCAAGAAGGCTTCCTGCGCCACATGCACGAAGAGCACGTGACGCCGGAGGACATCGGTAAGATGGCGGCGAAGGCCGGCGTTAAAGCCGTGGTCATGACTCATCTCGGGCCTTCAACAAATTCCGACGAAGAGTACCAACGCTACGTCGATGAAGCGAAAAAATATTATGCGGGCCCAATCACGCTCGCCAAGGATTTGATGAAATTCTGACGTTCTGCCCGCTGCGCGGGGGGAGAAGAAGTCACCCGGCCTTGCGGCGGCGGGGACCGTGGCTGTGCTCATGGTCATGGCTCGCGCCGCGGCCGTGTGAATGCGCGCCGTCGGCCGGCAGATAGACCACATGGCCGTGGCGGACGCCGCGCTCGGAAATGATGTGGTCGGCGAATTGCTGCACGTCGGCGCCGCGGCCCTTGAGCACCGTGACTTCCATGCAGCTTTCGTGGTCGAGGTGGACGTGCAGCGTCGCCTGCGCCAGATCGTGGCGGTCGTGGAAGTCGCGGGTCAGGCGCTTGGGCAATTCGCGCGCCTCGTGATCGTAGAGATAGACCAGTGCCGCCACGCATAGCCGCGTGCCGCCCACTTCGGTCGCCGCCTGCTGCAGGCCGGAGCGGGCGAGGTCTCGGATCGCCTCGGAGCGGTTGGCATAGCCGCGCGCTTTCATGAAGCGGTCGAGCTCGGCGTCAAGCTCGTCGTCGATGGTGATGGTCACGCGCTGCATCGCTCTCTCCCGGATCGCGGCAATCAAGTATTCTAGCGGAGCATGATCTTATCCGAAAACCGGCGTCCACTTTTCGGGATCATGGTCTTGTAGCACTGATGGACAAGGCCGGCAGCGGCCGATAGCCTTCGCCGCCTAGACCCCGATCCGATTCAATTAAATCGGATCAGGGTCTAGAATCTTTGGTTGAGCATGATCTTATCCGAAAACCGGTATCCACTTTTCGGGATCATGCTCCAAATCGACAGCAACGGCCCGGCAATGACGGAACAGCCCCGCAGCGATATCTACGGCAGCCGCGCCCGCATCGGCTATACCTCGCCGCCGCTCACCACCGAAATCTTCCCTTACGAGTTCTACCAGATCGTGCCGAAAGGCGTGACGCTCGTGGTCACCTCGCTGGCCATCGTGGTGCGCAGCAAGGCCGAGGTCGACCAATCCTACGACATCAGCATGCGCGCGGCGCGCGAAATGGCGGCGGCGGGCTGCGACATCGTCGTGCTCGGCGGCGTGCCGATCAATCTGTCGCGCGGCGCCACCAATGCCGAAGACATCATCCGCGACCTCGAAGCCGAGTTGAAAGTGAAGGTTTCCACCAGCACGTCGGCGCAAGCCGCGGCGGCGAAAGCGCTCGGCTGCAAGAAGGTCGTGGTTTGCCAGCCCTACGAGAAAACCGAGACCGATCGCATCGCCGGCTACGCTAAGCATTTCGGTTGCGAGGTGTTGGGCGCGACCGGCTGGGGCTCGGCGTTCAACCAGATCGGCCGCATCCCGCGCCATGCCGCCATCGACATGGGCCGCGCGCTGATGCGGCAGCATCCCGATGCCGACTCGATATTCTTCCCGTCGCCGCATTGGCCGACCGCCGGCGCGCTCGACGTTTTGGAGCGCGAGTTCGGCGTCAATTGCATGGCCGCGCACCAGGCGATCGTCTGGGACGCGCTGCGCCGCTGCGGCATCAAGGATCGTATCGAGGGATTCGGGAGGTTGTTCCGGGAGTTCTAGGGGGACGACGATGCAAAAGAAAAGCATCCTTGCCGCAGCTTTATCGGGACTCTTGGTCGTCGGCGTGTTGACGTCCGTAATGGCGCAACAGCCGGCGACAATGGGGCCGCCGCCGCTGCCGCTGAAGATCAAGGCCGGCATTTCCGATCCGGTGAATACGGTTCTGGCCTGGTACATGGCGCGCGCTGCCGGTCTCTACAACGCGCAAGGGCTCAACGTCGAAATCCTCAACATGAACGGCGGCAGCCGTGGCGCCGAGGAATTGCAGGCGGCGCGCATCGACGTGATGCATGTCGGCTTGTCGTCGGTCGTCAAGGTCAATCAGGCCGGCGGCAATCTGCGCGTCATCGGCTCGCTGTCGAACGTCATCCGCTTCACTTTCTTCTCGGCGCCCGGCGTCAAGACCGCGGCCGACCTCAAGGGCGGAGTCGTCGGCGTCAGCACGTTTGGTTCGGAAAGCGATTCGACAGTGACGCTCGCCCTGCGGAAGCTCGGGCTGACCCGTGACGACGTCACAGTAAAGGAATATGGCGGCAGCACGAAGCGGCTCGAGGCGGTCAAGTCGGGCGAGATCAAGGCCACCGCGATCAACGAGCCGATCGCGTCGCTGGCGCGCCAGCAGGGCGTCAACGTCCTGGTCGACCTGGTGCCCGACCAGATTCCGTGGCTGTTCAGCGGCGTCGTGGTGCGCAAGGACGATATCGCCGCGCGCCGCGATCTGCTGACGCGCTTTCTCAAGGCCAGCATCGAAGGCAATTACATCGCGCTCACCGACGAGAAGCGCGCCAAGGAGGTGCTGACGAAGGAGCTCAAGATCACCAGCCCGAAAATCCTCGATATCACCTACAACGATTTCAAGCAGCAATCGCCGCAGAACCTCGAACCGTCGGTAGAGGGCGCGCGGAACATCCTTAAACTGTTCCCCAATGTCAGCCAGAAAGCCGGCGATTACATCGACGTGAGCCTGCTCGATGGCTTGAAGAACGACGGCTTCTTCGCCGCGATGGCCAAGAAATACGGCCTGCAAAATCCATGATGTGAACGCGCGATGGACCCTTCCGGCACGCAAGCGGTGGTCGACTGGCTGATGGACGGTGCGCGGTCGACGCCGTTGGCGCAAGAGGTCTTGAGCGAAATTTGCCGGCGCTTGACCGCTTGCGGCCTGCCGCTGTGGCGGGCCGTCGTGTTCGTGCGCACCTTGCATCCGCAGATCGTCGGTCGCCGTTTCGTCTGGCGGCCGGATACCGGGACGGTGGTTACGGACGGCAGTTTCGATCTGTTGGATCGCGACGTCTTTCGCAACAGCCCGATGACGCACGTTACCGCGACCGGCGAAGCGTTTCGCCGCCGCCTCGCCGATGCCGACTGTCCCCTGGACTATCCGATCCTGCACGATTTGCGCGCGGAAGGCATCACCGACTACGTGGTCTCGCCGCTGCGCTTCACCAACGGCGAGGTTCACTTCGCCTCATGGGCGACGCAGCAGCCGGGCGGATTTACCGACGCGGAAATCGCAGGCCTCGATGCCATTATCATCCCGTTGACCCGCGTCGCGGAGATTCGCGCCTTGCACCGGGTGGCGAGCGTTTTGCTGTCGACCTATGTGGGACAAAATGCCGGCGAGCGCGTGCTGGCCGGCCAAATCCGCCGCGGCCATACCGAAGAGATTCACGCGGCGATCTGGCTCTCCGACATGCGCGGCTTCACAAGACTTGCCGACCGATTGCCGCCGCAGGCTTTGGTCGATCTGCTCAATCGCTATTTCGATTGCCAGGTGCCGCCGATCGTCGAGCACGGCGGCGAAGTCCTCAAATTCATGGGTGACGGACTGTTGGCGATATTTCCGATCGGCGCCGAGACGGGGCCGGTTTGCGCGCAAGCGCTGGCCGCGGCGCTTGCGGCGCGCGCCAATGTCGCGGCGCTGCAGGGCGCGAACGCGGAGACGGGCGTGCGCTTTGGGCTGGCGCTGCATGTTGGTGACGTTCTCTACGGCAATATCGGCAGCGGCAACCGGCTCGATTTCACCACTATCGGACCGGCGGTAAACCTCGCAGCGCGTCTGGAAAATCTTGCCAGCCAATTGGGGCGCACCATCGTGGCGTCGCAGGAATTCGCGGCCCATTGCGGCAACGCCTTCGCGCCGATCGGCAGATTTGCCGTCGCTGGATTTGCCGAGCAGCAGACCGCGCTCGGCTTGCGCGATGAAGCCGGCGCCATGCAGACGGGTTCATGATGAGATTTCTCGCCCGAACGCTTCTGATCGCTGCAATGCCGTGGCTGGCGCCGTCGGCGCACGCGCAGACCGTCGAAGACTTCTACAAATCGCATCCCATCACCATGCTGGTCGGCAGCGGCGCCGGCGGCGGCTACGACGTCTATGCGCGCGTCTTCGCGCGCCACTTTTCCGATCACATTCCGGGCCATCCGAATATCATCGCCAAGAACCTGCCGGCGGCGGCCGGGCTTGCCGCGGCGAGCACGCTCTATAACGGCGCCGAACACGACGGCTCGGTGATCGGCGCCTTCACCAATGGGGCGGCGATGGATCCGCTGTTCGGCAATCCGGGCGCCCATTACGATGCCTTGCGGTTCAATTGGCTGGGCAGCATCGGCAAGCTCGAGAACGTCTGCGCCACATGGCACACCAGCCCGGTCAAGACCATCGCCGACGCGCGTGCCCGCGAGGTGATCGTGGCGGCGGCCGGCGCGACGTCGAATTCCGCGATCGTGCCGAAAATGCTCAATGCCTTGATCGGCACGCGCTTCAAGGTGGTGTCCGGCTATGACACCAGTTCCGGCCTCACCATGGCGGTCGAGCGCGGCGAGGCCGAAGGCATTTGCGGGCTATCGTGGTCGACCATGAAGGCGTCGCGGCCGCACTGGATCGCCGACAACCTGCTCAACGTCATCGTGCAGATGGGGCTATCAAAGTTGCGCGATCTGCCCGACGTGCCGAGTGCGCTCGACTTGATCGAGGATGCGCAAAATAAACAGGTCATGGAACTGATCCTGATCCGCCAGGAAGCGGGTCGGCCGTTCGCCGCGCCGCCGGAAACGCCGGCCGACAGGGTCGCGGCGCTCCGCCAGGCGTTTGCCGACACGCTGGCCGATCCCGACTTCATTGGCGAGGCGGCGAAGACGCAGTTGGAGATCGAGCCGATGACCGGTGACGAGATTGCAAAAATGCTGGCGAAGGCTTATGCGGCCCCGAAAGCCGTGGTCGAACGCGCCGCCGAACTGGTTTATCCTGGCGCGCCGAAGGCGCAGTGAAGACATTGAGGACATGATGAACACGATGACCGCGACCGCCGCAGCCGCCAAAGTCAAAGGACCGATTGTCTGGCTCAATATGGACCAGCAGGAGCTCGACGACGCCTACGACCAGATCGTCTATGCGCCGAACCGCGACCAGATCGGCAAGCGGCGGCTCGCCAACAGCGCCGCGGCGCTTAAGCGGCTCGGCAAGCCGTTGCGCTTTGCCTACGGTCCGACGCCGATCGAGGGCCTCGATGTTTATCGCTCGCCTAAGCCGAACGCGCCGGTCGCGATCTTTGTGCACGGCGGCGCTTGGAGGAACGGCACGGCCGCCGAGTTCACCTGTTTGGCCGAGCCGTTCGTCCATGCCGGCGCGCATTTTGTCGTGCTCGACTTCACCAATGTCGACGACGCCAAAGGCAGCCTGTTCCCGATGGTCGAGCAGGTGCGGCGCGCGGTCGCTTTCGTCTATCGCAACGCCGAAAAATTCGGCGGCGACCGCAACCGGCTGCACCTGATTTCGCATTCGTCCGGCTCGCATCTCGCCGGCTGCACGGTGACGCACGATTGGGCGAAGGAGGGGCTGCCGCTCGACATCCTCAAAGGCGCGACCTTGTCGAGCGGCATGTACGATCTCGAGCCGGTGCGGCTGTCGAAGCGCTCCAAATACGTGGCCTTCACCGATGAGATGGAGCAAAAGCTCAGCGCCATGCGCCATCTCGACAAGCTCAACACGCCGCTGATTCTGACTTACGGCACCTACGAGACGCCGGAATTCCAGCGCCAGTCGCGCGACTTCGCCGCCGCCGTGAAGGCGGCCGGCAAGCCGGTCGAGCTACTGGTCGGCGAAGGCTACAATCATTTCGAAATGCTGGAGACGCTGACGAACCCGTATGGGCTGCTCGGCCGCGCAGTGCTGACGCAGATGAAGTTGATGCAGGATTAATCAGGCCGCAGCGGGACGCAGCGTGTTGGGATCTACCGTCTTGCACACCGAGGTGCGAATGAGCTCGGCGCCGCAGCGCTTGCAGGCGTAGACCGTATCTTCGACGTCGGCGGCGATCGGACGTCGCCCATGATAGACCATGCGCCCTGCACAAACCGGGCAAGGCATCATCAGCGAGGGCAGGCTCGACGCGGGCGAAGCCGCATGATGGCGCATGGCGTTAGGCAAAAGTGACCCTTTTGTGAATTACCTGCCGCTTTTGAACAAGAGTCAAGAAAATTTGTGCATTGCACACAGAACTGCTGCGCTGCGGCCGGCTTAGCGGGGATAACTCCTTTAAAACCATTGCGAATCGGCAACAACCACGTTGCGGGATAGTTCCGCCGAATTGCGCGGCAGTGCCGCATAGGCGGTCAGCCGGCGGCGAATTCCCGCATTTGGAGGCAGGGGATGCCCAGCGCGGCGAAGCTTGCCCGCGCTGCCGCGATGGAACCGCCGATGTCGATGCCGCGGCAGCCGTCTTCGACCACGAATACGGCAAAGCCCTCGCGCCGCGCGTCCTCGGCGGAGTAGCGCACGCAAAAATCCAGCGCCAGGCCGGCGAGGAACACGCGGGTGAAACCGCGTTCGCGCAGATATCCGACCAGGCCGGTCGGCGTCGTGCGGTCGTTCTCGTAGAACGCCGAATAGGAATCGATGCTGCGGTCCATGCCCTTGCGCACGATCAAGCCGGCATGGGGGACTTGCAGCGCCGGGTGAAACGCGGCGCCCGCCGTCGCCTGCACGCAATGGTCGGGCCACAGCACCTGCGAACCGTAAGCCGCCGCAATGGTCTCGAACGGTTTCTTGCCCGGATGCGAGGAGGCGAACGACAAATGGCCGCGCGGGTGCCAGTCCTGGGTCAGCACCACGTTGCGGAACCGGGCCGCCATCCGATTGACGATCGGCACCACCTCGTCGCCGTGCGGCACCGCCAGCGCGCCGCCGGGGCAGAAGTCGTTCTGCACGTCGACCACGATGAGGACGTCGTTGTCGCCGAATGTCGCGGTCGCGTTGGCATTCATGGTTTTGGTTGCATGCGGCGGTCCACTTCCGCGGCCAGCGTCACCAGTTCGTCGGCGACGGCGACCGGATAGGTCGTGCCGGCTTCCAGCTTGCGCAAGGGCGCGGGCAGTCGCTCGAGCTCGCGCTTCACGCGCGCCCTGATCGCATCGAGGGTTTCCGCCGGCTGCAGTCTTCGGCCGCTTTGCATAACGCGATGCAATAGTGGCTCTCCGGCTTTGTCGTGACCTTCCAGCGCCAAAATATCGCCGATCATGCGGCCATCGGCGCCATAGCGCCGCCACACCTGCTTGCGGCCCGGCCAGGTGGCCTTGTTTTCCGAGCGCTTGCGGCGGGCGATGCCGGCATATTCCTGCAATTTGTAAACGCAATCGATCGCCGGCACGTCCGACGACGTGGTCATGGCGGTGCCGATGCCGATGCCGTCGATCGGCGCCTTGGCGCGGGCGAAGGCGGCAAGCGAATCCTCGTCGAGGCCGCCGCTGGCGAAGATCGTCACGTCGCGCAAGCCGCCGGAATCGAGAATGCCGCGTACGTTTTTCGACAACGCGATCAGATCGCCGCTGTCGAGGCGCACGGCGCGGATCGCGATGCCGGCCGCTTGCAATCGCGGCGCCAGCGTCACGACTTTTCGCGCCGCGGCTTCGGTGTCGTAGGTGTCGAGCAGCAGGACCAGATTGTCCGGCCTTGCCCGCGCAAACGTTTCGAACGCCGTCATCTCGTCGTCGAACGCTTCGATGAAGGAATGCGCCATGGTGCCGTAGAGCGGGATGCCGAACATTTCGCCGGCCAGCACCGTGGCGGTGCCGGCGAAACCGGTGAGGTAGCTCGCCCGCGCCGCCATCAGTCCGGCCTCGGCGCCGTGCGCCCGGCGCAGCCCGAAATCGACCAGCACCTTGTCGGGCGCGGCGAGCCGGATGCGCGCCGCCTTGGCGGCGACCAGCGACTGAAAGTGCAAAATGTTGATCAGCCGCGATTCGACGAATTGCGCCTGCGGCAACGGCGCGGTGACGCGCAGGATCGGCTCGTCGGCGAAGAACGCCGTGCCTTCGGCCATGGCGTGCACATCGCCGCTGAAGCGGAAATCGCGCAAATAATCCAGCAGGTTTGGCTTGAAACGTCCGGTGCCTTTCAACCAGGCGATCTCGTCGGGCGTGAAACGAAGGTTCTCCAAGAAATCCAGCGCCTGCTCCAGCCCCGCCGCCAGCAAAAATCCGCGCCGCGCCGGCAAAGTGCGGGCGAAAAATTCGAACACCGCCGTGTCGGTCGCGCCATGGTCCAGATAAGCCTGGGCCATGTTGAGCTGGTAGAGGTCGGTGAGCAGCGGGCTGATCATCGGCGCAATCTTATCCCAGTAGCATGAAGCTCGCTCCTCCCTCTCCCCGCGTGCGGGGAGAGGGAGGGGTGAGGGGGCGCTGACGCTGCCTGAGCGCTGCAAGTCATCGTTGGACCGCCATGACACTCCCTGTCAGCTCAGAATCGCGGAGAGGCCCCCTCAACCCATCCTTCTCCCCGCACGCGTGGAGAAGGAGTCGCGAGTGGCGCTACCGAGTAAGTGACATGCGCTCTCATTCTCGCGACGCACCTGCGCCCGAGGTTTGCCGACCAAAGCCACCAAGCTTTTGCCTCCAAAAAATAAGGGGAGGCGGAGCGCCGAAAAGGCGCAACTGTCCCGTGGGGCCTCGCCACGCAGCGGATATTCCCATCCATCTGCGCTTCGGGCGCGGCCGCGCGTTCAGCGGAACGCGCTCGCCCTTCGGCGCTCCACCGCGGCGCTCGCCTCGGCCAGTTGCCGAAGCTCGATCCAGGCCGCGCTTCATGCGATGCAGTGCGAAGGCGTTACCTTCACCTTGGCATCGCACTTAAGCGAAGCACCTCGCGCGCCGGTCGTAATGCCGGCGGGGTCGATGCCCGGACCGCCCGGGAGCGGAAGTGACGAGC